>Ga0123356_10006499_pt1 | contig 11778 bp, 7 predicted proteins | sample TergutEmb28metaG_2_FD_92546 | JGI IMG/M metagenome (GOLD analysis project Ga0123356, IMG submission 92546) | Embiratermes neotenicus P3 segment gut microbial communities from Petit-Saut dam, French Guiana - Emb289 P3 | ecosystem: Host-associated > Arthropoda: Insects > Digestive system > Gut ... | reverse complement strand
CCAGATATAGGCCACCGCCAGCAGCCCAACCACCAGCGCCGCTGCAATGTAGATGCGGTAAGGACGCGAAGACGAGGGCTCAAGGCTGAAGTGGAAATCGGCGACACCTTGCGGATTGCGTCCGCTGATTCTCCTCAACGATGACAGGTCATCGGGCTCAGCGAGCGCCTGCTCGTAATGCCCGACGGGTGCTTGATCGCGTTCAATTCTGTGCGCCACCGCTTGCCCGCCAAAAGGCCGGCTGTATTGGCGAGCTTCGAAAACTGTATTCGGAGGTCCGGGTTCTGCTTGCCCGGCGCTGCCCGCTGACCCTTCCGGCCCGTCGGCGAGAACCTTCCCGCCGCACATGCCGCAGAATTGGTGTGTAGCAGGGTTGTCGTGCCCACAGGCGAAGCAGCGTGCAATCCCGGACTGGTCTCCTGCTGTGTAATCTGGGGCAGCGAACTCGGGCGTGGGGAATTCAGGGCCGGGGAGCGGTCGGCTGGAAAACGTCGGGGGAGGCTGCGATTTCCCTCCACCTTCGGGGGAGCCGCCGCCCTCCAGTTCGCGGATCAGCTCCAGCACCGCTTCCTCGCGTTTCTCGGGCGCCGAGGTGAAGTAGACCTCAGCCCATCTGCCCATGTTGTCCCCCAATAGGGGATTCACCAGCGGGTTCAACTCGGCCCGCGGCAGGGTATGTGCACGTGCGGACTGTTCTTTGGGAGGAGCCACCCGATCTTCTCCTTACGAACTGTAGTTTCCTTACGAACCGTAGTTGACGAAAGGCAAAAACACGTACCCTATGATTGCACTCCGCCGACCATAGGTTGTCAATTCTAAATGACCCGGAATCAGCCGTGAAGCGGGAAAAGTTCATCAATTGCAGGCTTTTCGATAGGCTGGCTGGAACTGATCGAGCTGGGCCTCGCGCTGAGTGCGGAATTTTCCTTTAGGTGTTTTGCCGTAGAGATCTGCCCCGGGACAATAGTAGAGCCCGGTGTGGCTGTCGATCCAAACTTGCACCGCAGGATTGCCCATATCCTCGGGCGCGTCGGGCGGGTCGGCGAGACCCAAATGAATCAGCATGCGGTCGAACATGGAAAGACCCGCCTCGGGAGATTTGTGATGGGCCGCGGCCGCCGAATTCGCCGCCGCCGGCGTGCCGACGGAATGCCCGGACCAGAGCCCCCAGCCGACCACACATGCCACCAGAATCAGCGCGACCCCGAGATAGATGTCTCCCCGGCGGTCATTCCAGAACCGGATCAGAGACGGCGCGCGGCTTGCCCCGGCCACCTGCTTCAGAAATGCCCGGGCGGAGGCGGTCCAACTCGAGTTCGCCGGAGGCTGGATTTTCGCCAAAGCGACCTCGCCGGAACTGCCTTCCACACTGACTTTGGCCGGTTCATTTGCACCTTCTGCGCCTTCGAAGAAACGGGCGAGTTCGGTGTTGAATAACTCGGTTGGGGAGTGCAGGGACGGCGATGGCTGCGTCATCCGAACATCGGACGTCTCGAGAAGTTCAGCGGGCGGTGCTTCGACTGAGGGTACCAACCCGGTCTCGGAGAAAGGCTTGCCCGAATCCTCCGGGAACTCTTCCGGTCGCCCCGCGCGAGAGGGCAGGGGCGGCGATCCCTTTCTCCGTGCCTCCTGCATCTGCCAGAACGACGCTACTTTGCTCTGCAGGTTCCCAGGCTCGTAGCCGCCGTTGCGGGGGGATCCGCACTGTCCACAGAACTGTTCTTCGCCGAAAATCTGCTGACCGCACTTGCGGCACCACTCTCCGAGCTCCTGCGCTCCCGCGGTTGCGCTGACGCTCCCGGTGGACTGACCGAGGATGGCCGCAAGATTCGGCTTCAGTTTCTCCAGCGCTTCCAGCATGGCGGCCCGCTCGGTGGCCAGCGATTTTTTCGAGGTCGCTTCTTCGTCCCGCGCCAGAGCTTCGGTGATCAGGCCCGCCATGAGCTGGCAGGTTTGGACATCCTGCTCCGTGAAAGGGTTTTGCTTCGAATAGTAGAGTTCCAGGCGTCCAGCCACCCCACCGTCGCGAAACACGGGTACGGCAATCATGGACGCGATCCCGCGCCGCCGGCATTCCTCGATGCAGACGGTGTCGAGCAGGAATTCCCGATCCACATCGGGGCAGCGAAACACCTGGCCGTTCTTCACGCAGGGAATGCACAGCGACGTTTCGATCGCAACGATGGCTCCTTTGGGCGGCGTCATCAGACCTGCGCTCGCACGATAGTGAAGGTTCGTTCCCTCCACCATGGCGATAGCCGCGCCGCCGCCCCGCACGATTCCGATGACGCGCTCGACCACCAGGGCCATCGCATCATCGGGCGCGAACTGACCAACCTGAATCTGCTGCTGGGTTTCGACGATTTCGGCCAGCATGAGAGTAAAGTCGACGGGTGCGGCGGTTTCAGGCTTTCCCGGTTTCCGGGACTCCGAAGTTGCCCCCAGGGCGCGCTCTTCAGCCTCCTCGACCTGAGCACGCTCGAGCTCGGTGGAGAGGTCCCGAGCCGGCATGGCATGGTTGTGCTCCTGCAGGACGTAGGCAGCTTCGAGCAGCTTGCCCAGCGTATGCTCATCGGGAATTGGTTTGTTGTTGTCCTCGGACACGATCCCGTTTCCCCCGGTTGTCCTTCTCACTCAGCGACCAGGCTGCGGAATGCGCCTGTTCTCGTGCAAGTCCCCATCGATACCGAAGCTGGTCAGTTGGGGATGAGTCTATCAGGGGGGGCTGTCCCGTAGGCGAGGCCCTTCAATCTGCTGTTAGTGTACCGCCAAATGGGATAACTGGCGAGTCTTAGTCTTCAGTCTTTGTCTTCAGTCTTCTGACCGGTGGTTCCAGCCTGTATTTCAAGTTCGGAAAATCCCGCCTTGGCAAACAGTCCTGGCTAAGGTTCAGCCTGGACCGGAACGGATTCGACTCCGACTTCAGCTTGGCGGCTGAGATAGAAATGCACGGCCGGCGTGATGAGCAGCGAGAGCACCATCGAGATCAATACTCCACCGATGACCGCAATGGCCAGCGGCTGCAGCATCTGCGATCCGGCGCCGATGGCAAAGGCGAGGGGAAGCATTCCCGCTATGGTTGCCAGAGCCGTCATCACAATGGGCCGCAGCCTCCTGCGTGCGGCCAGCAACATGGCCTCTTCCGCACCTTTGCCCAGGGCGCGCATCTTCTGATCAGCGTCGAGCAGCAGGATGCCGTTCTTGGCCACGATCCCGATCACCATAATCATCCCCATGAACGATGAGATGTTGAACGTCGTGCCTGTGACCAGCAGGGCGATGAACACGCCTGAAGTCGACAGCAGTGCCGATGACAGAATCGCAACCGGCGCGGCAAAGCTCCCAAACTCGAACAACAGCACGATAAACAACAGCAGCACGGCCAGGATCAACACGGTTACCAGATCATGAAACGACCGCTGCTGCTCCTGGTACGTCCCTCCGTATTCCACGCGAATGCTCGAGGGAATGTGCAGACCGGCAACCGTCTTCTGCACATCTGCCATGCCGCTGCCGAGGCTCCTGCCTTCCAGGCGCGCGGTGACGGCAACGTCGCGCTGCAGATTCTCGCGGCGAATCTCGGTTTGTCCCGGATTCTCCACTACCGTGGCCAGAGCGCCCAGCGTCGCCGTGCGCCCGGTGCTGCTGACGAGCAGGGTATCGCGCATGGCTGCGAGCGATGCCCGATTTGCGGGCGGGAAGCGCACCCGCACCGTTAGAGCGCGGTCATTCAGCACCACCGGAGTTGCCGCCGGTTCCCCCTCGAGGATGGCAGAGGCATCGAGCGCCACCTCCTCGGCGGTAAATCCCGCACGCGCGGCCACGCTCGGATCGACCTGGAACGTTACCGCCGGACCGCTCATGGTGTTGTCGATTCCATTGAGCAGGTCGACGACGCCGGGGACCTTGCTGATCGCGTCAGCCACTTTGGGAGCCCATTCTTCCAGTTGCCTGGCATCCTGAGAAAACAGTTTGATCTCGATCGGTTGCGGCGCCGATGTCAGGTCTCCGATCATGTCCTGCAGCACCTGGATCAGGTCGATATCAAGGGCGGGCTCCTCTCTCTTTATCTGAGCCCGCACATCGGCCATGATCTCTTCGATGTCGCGGTCGCGTTTGGCCTTCAGCTTCACCAGAATGTCGCCGGTGTTGGCTTCGGTGACCGCAGCCAGTCCGAGTTGCAACCCCGTGCGGCGGGACGTGCTCTCCACCTCGGGCATGTCGTGCAACATCTGCTCCACGTGGGTGACGACGCGGTTGGTCTCGGCCAGCGAACTGCCCGGGGGCATGATGTAGTCGACCGTGAACCCGCCTTCATCCATCTCCGGCAGCAGGTCGGAGCCGCACAGGGTGTAGCAGATGTAAGAAACCAGGATAAGCACGGCGGTGAACAGGGCGAGCAGCCGCGGCCTCTCCAGGGCGCGGCGAAGCCAGCGCTCGTGGAAGTTGACGATCCGCAGGAAAAATCCCCCGAGATGTCTCTCCTCGGCAGCCAGGAGTTCGCCGGCATCGACCTCTTCCGTTCTTGCCGCATTCCGGAATGGGAGATTCCCGGTGGTTGCTGCACGCTTGCCTCTGATCAGGTACTGGCTGAGCGTCGGGGTCCATGTCAGTGCCAACGCCAGCGACGTCAGCAGCGAGACCGTCATTGTCACGGCGAGAGCGCGGAAGAAAACGCCCGTGACGCCAGTGATCACGATGAGGGGAATAAAAACCACCACCGGGGTAATCGTCGAACCGATGAGGGGAATCGTGATTTCCCGGAGCGCGCTGCGAATGGCTTCGAGCCGGGTTTGGCCGAGGTCGCGATGCAGGACGATGTTCTCGACGACCACAATCGCATCGTCGATGACCAGGCCCACGGCCGCGGCGAGTCCGCCGAGCGTCATCAGGTCGAAGGTCTGGCCCATCAGTTTCAGAGCGATGAAGGTGACCATCACCGTCACGGGAATGACCAGGCCCGCAACCAGCGACGTTCCCCAATCCTGCAGAAAAACCACCAGGATGATGGACGCCAGGATCAGCCCCAGCAGAATCGCATCGCGGACGCTCTTGATGGAATCGCCCACGATGATCGACTGGTCGTAAAACGGCTCGATCCTGATTCCCGGCGGCAGCGTCTTGCGGATGTTCTCGATCTCGTTGTGAACCTCCCCGGCGACTTGCATCGTGTTCCCGTCGGGCTGACGATTGATGTTCAGCAGCACCGCCGGTTTCCCATTGGCGGTCACCACCGTATAAACCGGCTTCACACTGGGAGTCACCGTCGCGATGTCGCCGATGCGCACCAGAATCCCCGCCGGCGTAGTCTTGATCACCGCATTGGCGATCTCTTCCGGCGTGCGCACCTGGCCATTGACGAGGCCGAGGTAGAGCTGGTGATTCTGTTCGATCAGTCCCGGAGAGTCGATCAGGTTGGTGCGCCGGACGGTTTCGAGGATGTCATTCACGGTCACGCTGGCGGTGAGCAGTTTCGCCGGATCCGGCATGATCTGAAACTCCGGCTCCTGCCCGCCTTGCACAATCACGGTGGAGACGCCGTCGAGACGGTTCAGCCGTGGTTTCATTTCGTAGGTCGCCAGCTCCCACAGTTTGGTCTGTGGCATCGAGTCCGACGTCAGGCTGTAGCCGATCACCGGAAACGCCGCGAAGGTCAGCCGGTGTGCTTCAATCTTTGCCGTGGGCGGAAGCTCGGGCTGCACGCGCGAGATCGCCGCATTCACATATTGCAGCGTCTGAAACATGTCGACATCCCAGCGGAAGTAGAGGTCCACTTCGGCCGACCCGCGGCTGGTAATCGAACGAACCGAAAGCAATCCCGGAACGCTGTTGACCGCCTCTTCAATCGGGCGTGTCACCGTGACCAGCATCTGGTCGATGGGCATGACGCCGTTGTCTACTCCGATCAGCACGCGGGGAAAATTCGTGGCCGGAAACACGGACACCGGGATGGTGAACGCCAGATACGCGCCCATGAGGGCCAGCGTCAGGATGAGGAAGATTACGGGCCGAGAGTGCCGGGCGATCCAGTGCTGGCCCGAGTGGCCGGCTTCGAATGAGTTCACGCAGACGCTCCCCAGCTATTTTTCACCGGATGCCTCGCCGGACGTCTTCGAACCCTCGGCAGACGGTTTCGCCTCTTCGGCGGGAGCCGCAGCCTCGACCTTGATTTTAGTCTTGTCCGGCAAGCCGTAGGCGCCGCTCGAGATGACTTTGTCGGTCTCTGCCAGGCCCTCGAGGACCTGCACGTCGTCGCCATTGCGGATGCCAACTTTGACCGCCTTCTGATGGGCGAGTCCGTCTGCTCCGGCCAGCATCACCGTGGTCGATCCATCCGGCGCAGTCAGGATGGAACCCGCGGGTACGACCAGGGCATTGTTCACGGTCTGCGCCGTCAAGTTGACGGTCACGCTCGTCCCCGGCTTCAGCTCGTGATGGGGATTTTTGGCTTCAAACCAGACTTCGACGGTGGTGCTGTTCGGATCAAGTGCCGGACTCACGATGGTCACTTTGCCCTCAATCGGCTTGTCGATTCCGGGGACAACCATGGTGCCCTGATCCCCGGCTCTGAGGGCCGCGGCGTCCTCCTCGGGAATGTGCGCCTTGGCAATCACCGAAGATATATCCATCACCGTGACCAGGGGAGTGCCCGCCGACGCCATCTCCCCGGGATAGAGAGGACGGTCGGTGACCACTCCGTTGATCGGACTGCGAATTTCCGAATAACTGAGTTGCGCCTCGGCGCCCTGATATTTGCCCTTGGCCGATTCCAGTTGTCCGGCGGCGGCAGCGAGTTCTGCAGTCTTGCCAATCGCCATCAGGCTTTCCAGATGCTGCTTGGCGATCGCGTACTGGTTGCGCTTCTCGGTGATGTCGACCCGCGACTGATCGAGTTCTTTCCGCGGCAGGGCTCCCTGATCATAAAGTTGCTGCCTGCTCTGGAAGACCTTCTCCTCCGCATCGAGCGCCTGCTGGGCTTGCTGGAGGTCGGCTTCGGCCTTCCTGATCTCCTCCGGCAGGCTGGCTGCCGTCGCTATCTGGTGTAACGCCTGCTGCTGCTTGTAAGCGCCTTGCGTGTCCTCCGCGGCGGCCGACAGGTCGCGGTTCTCGAGCACGGCGAGCAATTCTCCCTCACGCACCGGGCTGCCGCGCTTCACCAGAAACTTCTCGATCGGAGCGCTGATCTTGGGAACGATGGCCGCCTGTTGCCGCGGAAACAGAATCGCCTTGGTGGTGATCGTGTGCTCAATGGTTGTCTTTTCAACCGCGGCGACTTCGACCGTGACCGTAGGTTCTGTGTCGCCCTTGGTGGAGGAGCAGCCCGCCAGGATCAGAGTGAGGGCTGTGGCAACCAGAACTGCAGCCGCGCGGTTGCTTGCGGGACCGGTGCGGCTGCAGTTCTTACAGGGTGAGCATGGGATCAAATTCATTCGGCTAGAAGGTTCCTGTCAGAGTCTGTAAGTTCGCCACCGCGACCCGGTAGCGGGCCTGTCCATCGTCATACGCGTTGCGCGCCCCGGTCAAGGTGTTCTGCGCATCGACCACTTCCAGCACAGTCGATTCGCCCGCCTGGTAGCGCAGCGTGACCAGCCGCATGCTTTCCGCCGCCAGCTCGGCGGAACTGGCCAGCGACTCCATCTCCGAGCGCGCCGTCTCGGCCTCGCTGTAGAACTGCCGCAGATGGCTGAGCAGTTGGCGTTGGGCGAAGGTCAGCTCAACCTGCGACTGATCCCTCCGCAGTTGGGCCTGTTTCAGCCTGCTGCGGTCCGATCCCCAGCTGAACACCGGAATCTGGAGCGTCGCCACTGCCGAATAGCCGAGGTTGCGAATTCCGTTGCTGTGGATGGCAAATTGATTGGCGTCGATCCCGTAAAAGTAGTCGAGGCTGAGCGCCGGCAACAGCCCGCCCCAGGCCGCCTTGACCTCGTGGTTGGCCATTTCGTACCCGGCCAGAGCAGCGCGCAACTCGGGATTATTGTTCTTTCCGGCCGCCTCTACCTCGGCAAAGCCGGGCAGAGGCTCCGGTGTCTGCAGGTCGTCGACCACGGTGAAATCCTGGTTGAAATCCGGAAACAGCAGTACCGCAAGATCCAGCCGGCTGTGTTCCATGCCAAGCTCAGCTTCCTGCAAATCACGGTGCACCTGCTGAGCCTGGATGCGCGCCTTGATGACATCGGCGTGAGCGACTTCGCCGCCGCTCTCCAGTTTCTGGCTGATGTCCAGAAAACGATCCGCCTCTGCGGACGCGCGCTGGGCCGTCGCATACTTTCGCTGCGCCACCACCAGTCCATAGTAGAACTGGGTAACGGTGACGACCAGACCGCGAGTGGCAATTTCTGCCTTGGCGCGTGCCAGTGCCAGCGCCGCCGAGGAACGCCGGAAATCCGCATAGTTGGTAAGCGAGACCTGTTGGTGGACATTGGCCTGGCTGATGTACTCGTGTACGCCGTTGTTGGCGATGAACCTGGCAGTCGGGCACCCGGCAGTCCGGGTGGCGCAGTCTTCCGGCAAAGGCCCTGTGCCCTGGGTGTAAACAAACGAATTATTGTAGCTCAGGTTCGGCAGCAGCCCCGCCCGGGCCTGAACCCGGTCTGCGCGCGCCAGTCCAAGATCGGTCACCGCCGAGCGGTACTCGGGATCATTCCTGCGAGCGCGCACCAGAGCATCCGCTAAGGTGACGGTCAAGGGTGCCCCCTGCGCCGGTGCCGCTGCGGGTGTCTGCGCAAAACCGCAGGCTGCGGCGGCGAGGAGAACCAAAATTGAAATTCGAACCCGCCACTTCCGGGCAATCCGGGATGGCGGTCTTTGGGGCGTAAAAAACCTGTGGTGCAGCTCTGTCACAAGGTCACCTCGGAACCGGACAAGCCTTCCGGAACGGAGCAAAACGCTGGAATTCAAAGATGATTCGCCGGCGGTTGCCCGGGAACGGCGGCGCCGGTCTCGACTCCCAAGCCGCATCCTGTCGAACCCCCGGGCGAGGAGTATCAAGTTGAAGCCGGCGCTCTCGGTCACGTGGCAGGACCATTTTGGGACTTGGCTCAGCCTACCACGGCGATCCTGAAAGCCACATGAAAACCTGGGGTTACCGCAAACAACTTCAACCGCCGGCTGGAACTCTGCGAGCGGCGTCGCCCGCGCGGCCGTGAGCCCGAAGTCCGACCGCCTGGCCGCGGCGGTCGTGAGTTTGTTTTTAAAAGCCTCTTTGGATCACGGTGCCGAGCACAGAGAAGTTGCCAAGGCGGTTTTTTCCGTTTGCTCTCGGTTGAATTCCTGAATCCGGTTTTCCCCCCATGCGCCGGGATAAACTCTGCAAAATTTTTCTAACCGGGGCCTTGTGCAAAGGAAATGCAAGCTCGGAACGTCGTTTGTTTATAAAAGGTTACAGAAAACTGGGGCGGCACTGCAATTGCACCGACGCGAGCGAACACGGCTGGAGCAGGCTCAGGCAGCCAAGAGCCGGTTGGCGGACGCGGGGCGAGACCAGCAATGGCTTACAAAGAAATCTTCTGGATGGCGTGCGACTCCACCGAACCACTGCGAGCCGAGTACGGCCCTTTCCATACCCGCGCTCAAGCCGAAGCCGAAGCCCGAAAACTCGGCTTCGGATACCTGCTTCGCTACGAGCACCTGCTCGGCGCCAACCAGGAAATCGAAGAAGTTCGCTGCATTTTCATCGAACTACAGGGGGCTGCGCCCATCGGCCTCGAGCTTACTCCCGTCACACTCCACACCCGCTGCGCCACCTGCGGCGCATGTGCGGTTCATGAAAAAGGCTGGCAGGCCGAAGTCTGGGCGGACATCCATGAGTTCGAGCACGCCCGCCATCGCGTCCGCCTCTTCAAACATGCTCGCGGCAAGGGCCTGAAGGAAGTCAGCGACTGGCGCGGATAGACCAAAGCGACGCTTCTGAAACCATGCCGCCGCCCTGGCGGGCTTTCATTTGCTCTGGCTGGCTAACTGGCTGGCCGCGGCCCGATCGAGAAACCAGATCAGCTTCCCGTCTTTCGGCTGTACCAGCTTGGAGGGATACTGCTCGCCCGGGACATTCTCTTCCAACACCGCCCGCAGCGCCGGTGCCTTGTCGGTCCCGCTGACCAGAAACTCGACGCAGCCCGCCGCATTCAGAACAGGCAAGGTGAAAGACAGGCGGTGAGTCTTCAGCTTCTCGACCCAGTTGGCGATCACCAGCCGTGATTTCTCCGCGAGCCCGGCGCTTCCGGGAAAAAGCGATGCCGTGTGTCCGTCGGGGCCCATGCCCAGAAGGATCAGGTCAAAGCGCGGAAATTCGGAGGGATTCAGTTGAAAAAACTTCCGCAAAGTTTGTTCGTAGGCTTCGGCCGCTCGGGCCGCATCCGGATTCTCCCCGGCCATGCGGAATATGTTTCCCGCAGGCACGGGAACCTTCGACAGCATGGCTTCTTCGGCCATCCGGTAGTTGCTGTCGGGGCTGGTGGGGGCTACCTGCCGTTCGTCTCCCCAAAAGAAAAACATGCGATCCCAGGGCAGGGAGGTGCGGGCATTGGTGGCGAGCAGGTTATAGAGACTCTTGGGGGTGGAACCGCCCGACAGTGCGAGGGTGAAGCGGCCGTGCTCCTTGACTGCCCGGTTCGCGATTCGCACCACCTCTTCGGCCGCCGCCTCGAATAGCTCTTGCGGAGTGGTGAGAATCCGAATTTCAGCCGAAACAGTCAATGGAACCTTCTTGCACTATGCGGGAACCTCTCAACCATGCGAGGTCCGAACCGCAGCGCAGCGCGCCGCTCCCAGCAACCCCGCCTTTTCGTTGGTCACGACTTGCACCGGAATCCCCTCCATCAGCGTACGCATCCGTCCCTTCGAAAGGAACGATTGCATGAACAATGGTCCGGTCAGTCCAGCCAGCACTTTCGGAGAAATCCCGCCGGCCAAAAACAGTCCGCCGGTTGCCATGGCTTTCAGCGCCAGGTTGGATGCCTCGGCGCCATAAACCGATATCCAGATTTCCAGTGCCTTTTCGGCCATCGGATCGCTGCTGGCGAGCGCGGCCCGGGAAATTGTCGCCGGCCCATCGCCTTTGCGCAAACTGGCTGTCAATTCCGCAGATTCCTTCGCATATCCGCTGTCCCGCAGGAACTCATACACGTTCACCAGTCCCGGTCCCGAGAGGATGCGTTCATAGCTGACGTGGCCGAAGCGCGCTCTGAGATAGCGCAGCAGGTCGATTTCCCGCTCACTCTGCGGAGCGAAATCGCAATGTCCGCCTTCGCAGGCAAAAACATGGTGTCTCGTTCCGTCCCAGAACAAGCCGGCTTCCCCCAATCCCGTTCCCGGCGCGATGACGGCCTGATTGCCCACCACCGGCCCGGACACGCTATTGAGCGAAACCAGATCGCGGCTGGAGAGAGCGCCGATCCCCCAGGCGCTGGCCTCGAGATCGTTGATGAGAAACGTGCCCGGAAGGTGAATCTGCTTTGCCAGCCGCGCCTGCTCGATCACCCAGGGCAGATTTGAAGTCTCCACGCGCCCGTTGCGCACCGGGCCGGCGATGCCGAAGCAGGCCGCATCCGGCCGCAGGCCGGAATCGTTTACGAACTGGGCGACGATCTCGCCGAATTCGCTGTGCTCGCGGCTCGGAAACACGCGCTCGGCCACCAGTTGGAAGTGTCCATTCTGGGTTTGAAAATAAGCCAGCCTGGCATTGGTCCCACCAATATCGCCGGCCAGAATCATTTGTCGAAGTTCCTCCAGCGGCGGCCGTCGCGCTCGAGAAGTTCGTCGGCCTCCTTCGGTCCCCAGGTG
>Ga0123356_10006498_pt1 | contig 11779 bp, 12 predicted proteins | sample TergutEmb28metaG_2_FD_92546 | JGI IMG/M metagenome (GOLD analysis project Ga0123356, IMG submission 92546) | Embiratermes neotenicus P3 segment gut microbial communities from Petit-Saut dam, French Guiana - Emb289 P3 | ecosystem: Host-associated > Arthropoda: Insects > Digestive system > Gut ... | reverse complement strand
CTGGGCGAAGCAACGTCGGGCTGGCCGATGTTGAGATGAAACACTTTAGTACCTCGTTTTTTAGCAGCCTCGGCAAAGGGGACTAATTTACGGATAGGAGAAGCGGGGAGCTTTTTTGCAATTTCTGATAAAGAGAGCATGATTAAAAAATTAAATTAAAAATTTATAGTTTGTTTTTGAAACGTATCAATAAGATTTTACAACTCAGTCAAAGATGCCATAAACCGCTCTACGCCCACCTTCATAGCGGCCGTGGTAGCGCTAAAATTATTGACCATAATGGCAAAGGTATAGACGCCCGAAGGGGTATGCACATAACCTGCATAACAACGGACATTGGCAAGCGTTCCGCTCTTGGCGCGCAACCGCTCCTTATTTGGCGCATTCACAATGACCGTTCTAAGGGTGCCAAAGCCTCCCGGAATGGGCAAAGATTCATAAAAATCGGCAAATATGGGGCTATCTTTAAGTTTTGTGTAGTAGTTACAGAAAAAACGCGCCGAAACGTAGTTCTGCCTCGACAACCCGCTGCCGTCTGCAATAGTAACGCCACGTACAGGAACACCCAAATCGGTAAACATACGGTTGGCGGTAACATAGGCAGAGTCATAAGCGCCAACTCCGGTACGTTCTTTAGCTAAAGTTTTTAGCAGCGTCTCAGCAAAAAAGTTGTTGCTCACTTTGTTGGTAATGTAGACTATATCTTTTAAAGGAGGTGAGTCCCACTGGGCAACAGAGGTCAGATTCTCTGTCTTGGGGTCATGTTTTTGATCTATCATCCTGATTTTTTGCGTAGTAACTACTCCATTCTGGTTAAGGTACCGGTCAAACTGCCAGGCGCAGCTTAGCTGGGGAAACTTATTGGAACCGGCAATGTTTACAGAGTCCACTCCTGCCGGTATGGAGCCTGTGAGCAAAACGGTAGGCGTAATGTCCGAGTTGCGTACCGTTGTACGGCCGCGTGCCTGAGCAGGGCCGGTAATAAGCTTGTTGTCAAACTGCATGTCGGGAAAGAACGGATACTCATTGCGAATCGACACTTTATCTCCCTCTTTGAGCCCGGGAACCAACGTCGCTCCAAAACGGTTGTCATAAAAGGAGAGGCCGCTGGCGCCCACCCCGGACGTGGAGTTTAAATTGCCCCATGACCACGTGCTTGGGATCACCTCGTGGGTAAGGAAGCGGTCATCGGCAACAATTGAGCCGTTAATATTTTTAATGCCAAGCTCTTTAAGCGCATTGGTCCAATGGGCAAATACCTCCTCTATGGGCGCGGCAATGGAGTCTCTCGATCCCAGCGTGGGATCCCCGCCGCCAATAATAAAGAGGTTGCCATAGAGCGAACCTTTAGATATTTCACCTGAATAGGCGATCCGTGTCGTATAACGGTAGTCGGATCCAAGGGCAATAAGGGTAAGCCCCGTGGTAATGGTCTTCATGGTAGAGGCGGTAAGTAACGGCATATCGGGATTCCACGAAACCACTTCGTTCCCCTGGGCATCCATCACCATCAGTCCAACTGCCGCATCCAGAAAGAGCGGATCTTGTTTTAGTTGCTGTACAACTCTTTGCACGCCCTCTTTGCCCTTGGTTTGTGCGTTAAGCATCAAGGGTAATACCAATGCAACGAGTAAAATGATTTTAGTCTTTTTCATCATAAAAATATTTCGTAAGATAAAGCAGCAAAGGTATATCTTTTATCTGTGCGGTGCAACAAATTTTATTGTTAAAAGTTCCCTTTTATCCTATAACTTACCCCGATTGAAATATGAAAAAATGTATTTCCCCATCCCTTATTGCCTATAGGAGCATCAAAGCCATGATATCCTTTAAATTCATCCCTCAAAACATTCGAGAACGCAAGATTAAGACCATACCGGACAATAAATTTAAAATTCCCCTGTCCCGTACGTACAAATCCCATGGGCTCTAAATGAAATGCCTGAAACGAGTTTTGAAATAAAGCCTCTTCATTATCATCCTGATTTACAACATAGTCAAAATTTGAAAACGCAAGTCTAAAAGAAGCTCCGGCTTCAACAACTTGCTTCTTTATCCCCACATTTACTTGTCCAAAAACAGAGTAATAATCAGATTTATAATGCCAATAAGCAAAATCTGTTGCCCTGCCCATTCCCACTCCGCCAAATACTTCCAACTTCGGCGCTTTAGGAGGCAGCATATTGATTCTTCCAATACTTATTTCTCCATAACGATGCGCAAATTTGCCCCTTGTATCTACGGGGTCAAAAAACCGACCTCCTTTAGGCCCCGGTTCATCCTTATGAGTAAAGATATCATAGCGGTTTGTAAAGTTTCTATACGACACATTTCCATTTATCGAAACTGCAATGTTGTCGGGAAGCGCATAACTGCCGTTCAAATAAACACTGTTAGTAGAGACACCTGCCTCCGCCTGAAACTCTCCCTCTTCCTCAAACAATGGGATACTCCTGACCGCAGGGATGTACATGGACGAACAGGATTGTAGTAGCATCGGTATTACAAGGAAAAAAGATAATCTTTTCATCGGTACAAAAATACAACTTTTTTCATGAAGCTGTGGCTTTTTAAAGGAGGTATTCCCAATGTTAGGAGACAGACATGGCGCTTATAAGCGCTACCATCATCAATACAAACAGCCCAAACCCCACCAATCCTCCCCCAAGCCCCAGAATCAATCCTGTTGTCCTACCGGAGCTATGTTGTCTTTGAAAGTATTGTGCATCTGTTTTCACTAAATAACACCTATCTTCTTTATCAAAGAAAAATGCAATACTCTGTATATAAGAGATATTATCGCTGCTTCGTATCAGATTCAAAAAATCAGTCCTGCTCTTTAGTCTTGACCAGTTACTGTATTCATAGATAACCCCATCCCTACCATCTGAGGCCTCTTTGTCCGGAACCCCAGCTTGCCTCATAATGTCATACTTTGATTGACCCTGAAAAATCGTTGTATAGTCCGGGTTAACCGGTACCCTTGCCAACACAGTGCAAGCAGGGAGTGCACCAATCAAAATCATCGACATAAGTATGAATATTTTTTTCATAATCTTTTAGTTTTTAACTATTCATTTGTTAGGAGTGAAGAATATCAGGGGATTGGGGGCAAAGGGATGTTAACGTCAAGAGCCATCAATATTCCAAGAAGAATATGCGCCGTTGCCCCAACAGAAAGTCCAACGATAAATACCGTTGTTAATGTGCGGTTAAATCTTTGCTGTAAATCTGTTGCCTCTGTTTTAACAAAGTAGCAACTATCTTCACTATCAAAGAAAAATGCAATATTTCTTACATACGAAACGCTGACACTATCCCCGCTTTGTAACTGTTTAAAATATTCAGCTTTGCTTTGAAGTTTTGCCCGATTCTTGTATTCATAAATAGTGCCACCCTTTCCATCAGATTCTTCATTATCAGGAACTCCTATTTGTAAGATAATGTCATGCTTGGTTTGTCCGTTAAAATTCATTGTATAGTCCGGATTCACAGGCACTCTTGTCATCACGTAGCAAGATGGGAGTGCACAAACAATAATCATCGGTAAAAGTAAGAATAGTCGTTTCATTTAGTGATATATGTAAATGAGATGTTCGCGGTTTCGGTTCTTCCCAATGCAGTTGTTTTTACAAATGCCGTAATCGGATAACCGTCATCATCATACGTGTATACAATGTCCGATTTATATGTAACAATACCCTCAACACTTATCTCTTGGATAGGATTGTTTTTAAGGCTTACAGGGAAAAAATATCCCTCAAGGAGAAGCAGCCCTAAAAACCATTTTGGGGTTTGACAGTGATAGAGTGGCGATTTCATGCCATCGTACGTATAGGTGTCTTTCTGGAAAATTGTATTATTCGGCTCAAAAAAAGTACATTCCAAAAGGTTTCCGTTTTCATATTTATTTGCAATCCAAAAATTTGCATGTGTATATTTCACAATCAGGCCGTCGTTGTTTAATTCTATGGTATAAGTTTCAATATCTTTACCAAATTCTACCGTTCCATGAATGATGTTCCCGTTTTTTATAAATGTATGCGTGGTGGCGGCTCCAAAGCGTGGTTCCTCAGTAAACTTTATCAAATCGCCAGAATTATTGTAAAAGAACGTGTTAGTCTCTTCCATTCGATGATGATTGATCTTTGTTAAACGGTTCTGTTTGTCATACGCAAACGTTTTGGTCTCAATATGCCCGGTTTCATCTTCGTATACGTATGTACTCAACAACTTGACCTTACTTCCATCGCCATTGGCTCCCTGCTCTTTCTCAACGCATCCAAAAAGGATTAGGTTTGTAGTAAAAATTATGGTAACTATTTTTTTCATGATATTTATGTAAGTATTTATTTCGATGAATCAGTACTATTTCAACACAAAGTTATATCCAATACTGATTGCCGTACTCATCACATCAGAGTAGCTCGTGAACTTTTCTGACTCGATAGGTGCAAAAATACCAACACTCAATTTATTGCCTCTACGCCCAATGATGATATCCAAATTACCGCCAATTGCTAACACATTGTATTCAACACCCGGGAGACCTGTAAATGCACCTTGATATCCATATAAAAACATTAAATTGGGAGAGAACTGTTCATTTGGCAAGATTTTGAGTGTTGCGCCCACACTTCCACCTCCTGACAATAAGACACTACGTCCTAATGCGCCAAATATCCCAAAAAACTTTACAGGCAAATATTCGATTTTTGCGCCAACCATCCCTCCATAATCCAATCCTACTCCAGGTCCAAGGTAGATTCGCCGGTTAAGATTTTTCTTTTGAGGCTGCGATTGAGTTGTTTGTTGCGAAGAACTATCAGAAAGCTGAATGTTGGTTTGGGAATATGCATAGTTACAGCAGAATAAAGATACACAAAGCAATACTGTGCTTGCTTTGTGTATCTGTTTTTTCGGATTGACCATGTTTTTGAAGTGATTTATAATCTCCATAAATTGATTATTATCTTTTGGTTGCTCTCGATTTTTGTTTTTTTACTGCGACGAATGCTCCTCTTCCTCAATTAAATCTTCCGGTAAAATCTCAAATACCCATTTTGCTCCTATGAAGTTCCCGTTATAATTAGATCTATAGCGATAGCACTTCCACGAAGACTCCTTATAAAATTCTTTACCGGATAAATACCTATCTTCAATATTCCACTCTTTTAATAGATGGCCACTTTCTGAAAACACTTTTATGGATGTATCAATTCCTTGATTATTGTTTGCTTCAATCCATTTGTCGAAATAGGGCTCTTCAGAAGGTGTGTGAGAATAAACGAACGCGATGGCTTTTATGGAATCTCTTGGTGCGACATTTAGGGGGCCACTATATATAGTTTTTCTTTGAGGAAAAAAGATCAAAGTAAGCGTTTGATTTGTACTATTTTTCACATACCAATCTCCCTTATTTGCGTACTGAGGTGGATCACAAGATGTAAAAATTATTGTAATAACAAAAAGTAAGGTGATTTTTTTCATAACATTTTCAAATTATGTTGTTAGTGTTCTTAGTCAATGACAAATTGAGAACCACTGTTGACAGTAAACGATTGGTCAATGACAATCCTTGATGAGGGTCTTAATGTCAATGTGGCGCCGTTGGATACGGAAACGTTCTGTACAGAAATAGTATCTCCAATGACAACCGTACTTGAAGTGACGTTCTGGTTATAAAATGCTACATTACCCCCTCCCTGTATGATTCCATTATTGTTAAACGTAGAGTCTATGGCGTTAAATATAGCCGGATAGAGTGTCTGCATCTTTGCAGTCAATTTGCTATATGTATCCACGTCTGATGTGAGACAATCAAATATCTGTTTCTTTGTCAGTATATTATTTCTGTAGAGATCCCAAAAAATATGAGGTCTGATCCAATCGCCATCTTTGATCTGCCAATTATATTGAACACTAAGTAGTGTTGTGTCATATTTTTCACATTCCTGAATATGCCCCATGGCATAGCCCCACATTTCGCCTATGCCACACAGTTCGGCATTTTTTCCGTTCCCGTCTCCATATGCCCCATACGTTATAATGTAGCTAATATATTTAGACCAATAGGCGCTGCCTACCTGATTAAAGTGACTTGCGTGGGCTAATTCATGATTTGTATCTCCATAGATTTGTCTATAATCTCGATTGTTTGTTCCAACAGTTATATCCGGTAAAAGACCTTGAAATATGGGAAACAGTATGTTTGCAATGACGTCACCAGTAATCCTTACCAAAAAATTTAACCAGGCACTGTGACCGTTTAATAACTTAATCAGCGCACCTATGTGGCGCAACATGGGTGCGCTGGAGCTTGTGGCATTTTTCCAAACCCAAATTTTCAAATTAGCTGGTGGTTGGCTGATTCCAGTTACTTCACACATTTGGTGGTATTCATAAGCGGCATTGTTCACAACAGCCCACGGCCATGCAGTACTGTTTACAGGGAGATCCCTATTATGTCCGTTTTTACTGCGCCACCCCATATTATAATTTGCCTTACCAATGGGCCACGTATTACCCCATATAGCAAAGTCTTTAATGTTGTCAAAAACGATAGCATAATGCGGTCCTATTGAGAATTTTTTACTCATGGTGTAAAATCCATCCTCATCTGTATATGCAGTTGCCCATTTAATAATGGTATGACACCTGATTTTTACTCCTTTTACGGGCTCCCACGGAAGCGGAACTTGTGTTAACGAATTGTCGTACACCCTAATTCTACCTGTTGGCTTTACTCCCGCTTTTGTTTCCGGATATATTGGCGGATCAACTGTATACCCTAGCCTCTCAAAAGCCGCTGCTTCAAGAAAAAGAAGTTCCCCTGACCTGGTGTTGGGAATCGTATCGTTGTCTGGTGGAATATAGCACTCTTCCAAAATTTCGTATATGATGTTGGGGGGAAAAACAAAATTGGGCTTTACGGTTGTATATTGCCAAGTGATTTCGCCTTCCTGGATGGTGGGGTCTTCATACACCCCTCCCTCTTCAATATAGAGGTCAAGGGGATAATCAAAAAGTTCTAGATTGTAGTTGTACGTAAGGTTATGCAGCTGCAAGCTGTCCTGAGGCAGGAACCTTACATAATAATCGGTGGGTTGCAGTTGAACGTTACTAAAACTCAAACTGTCATGCACGAACTGCATATTGGTAAGCGTATATGGATTGGGTAGCGTGTCAAATTGGGATATTGACCTGGTGCGTATGTCTGTCGAGAGAGGCTCCTTTGGTCTTTCAGAATAATCCTCTCGTATTTCAATACATGCAACCCCCACACATAGCAATATGATGAATGTGAAAAGTTTTTTCATAACTGACTCTATTTGGCGTTAAGCTGGTTTTCCAATACCTCAATACGAGCGTTAAGCTCCTGAATGGCAGCCGTAAGAATTGGGATTAAAGCTTGATAATTAACAATCATCTGATCATCATGAATCGCTACAGCATCCGGAGTCACTTTTACTAAATCCTGAGCTATAAAACCGATCTCTTTTGGATTTGTAGTTGCACGTGCAATTCCTTTATTCCTTGATTGATCTCTCCATTGGTAGGTAACAGGTTTAAGGGCAAGAATGGTGTTGAGTGCGTTACTAACAGGTATGATATTTGTCTTAGCGGTCATGTCCGATACTGTGTAAAAGTTACCTCCCCATGATATAAAGTCACCGGCATTAAGGGTATTATATGTCTGGTAGTTAGTCGCACGATCATTTATCACAAAATATACATGGTTTTTGTTTGTTCCGAGTTTTACATTAAACTGATCTACAATCATTTCAAAGCGAGTAGCATATTGATCTAAAGGGTCTTGGATGCCACTTCCCTGTGAACTATAGACCCATGCATGACCTAGTCCGTGCCATGTAGTGGTGTATTTTATATTATTATGCGAAGCACTACCGTAGACATAGTCAGGAACCGGAGGGCCATTAAAAGAAAGTGTTCCGTTATAAAAAGGCCAAAAATAGGGAGAGAGATTGTTCTGATACACAAGTTGAGCTTTCGCAGAAAATGCAACAAATAACAAAACAAAAAGAATAGCGATTTTTTTCATGATTTTCAATTTTAGTTAATAACTCCTGCAAAAATAACAAATATATTAAAATGAATTACAACATAGTTAACGAAAACTGTATAAATTTGCACCCATAAAACAGAACGATTATGCAGGATAAGTACGCCATGCGTGGGGTCTCTTCAAATAAGGAAGATGTACATCAGGCTATTGCAAAGATTGACAAAGGGCTTTTTCCCAAGGCGTTTTGCAAGGTGGTGCCTGACTATCTGTGCGGGGATCCGGAGTCGTGTATGGTGATGCATGCTGATGGAGCGGGAACTAAGTCGGCTTTGGCGTATGCATATTGGCGTGAGACGGGAGATTTGGGTGTATGGGCGGGGATTGCGCAGGATGCTATTGTGATGAATACGGACGATTTGCTTTGTGTGGGGATTACAGGGCCCATGTTGCTTTCTTCGACTATTGGGAGGAATAAACAGCGTATTCCCGGGGAGGTGATTAAGGCTATTATTAATGGTACACAGGCATTTGTTGAGCAGATGGCGGCTCATGGCATTGAGATTCATCTTACAGGGGGGGAGACGGCCGATGTGGGGGATCTGGTGCGTACTGTTATTGTGGATAGTACTGTGACGGCGCGGATAAGGAGGGATAGGGTGGTGGATAATGCGCGGATCAGGGCCGGTGATGTGGTGGTGGGGTTAGCCTCGTCGGGACAGGCCACTTATGAGCAGGCTTATAACTCGGGTATTGGTAGTAATGGATTGACTTCGGCGCGTCATGACCTCTTTGGAAAAGGGTTGGGCCAAAACTATCCGGAGACTTATGATGAGCTGACTCCTTCTGAGCTGGTCTATTCCGGAAGTTTTAATATTACGGATGTTGAGCCTATTACCGGTGTTACTTACGGGAAGTTGGTATTGTCTCCCACACGCACCTATGCGCCGGTGGTTAGGGAGGCGCTGGAGTTGTACCGTAAGGAGATGCATGGTATGGTGCACTGTTCTGGGGGCGGACAAACCAAAGTGCTCCACTTTATAGAGGGATTAAGGGTTATCAAGGATGGGTTGCTTCCCGTACCTCCGCTCTTTGAGACGATTCAAAAAGAGTCCCAAACGCCTTGGCGGGAGATGTATAGGGTATTTAATATGGGGCATCGCTTAGAGTTTTATGTTCCGGAGTTTATTGCGCCGCATCTTATTGAAATGGCAAGTCGTTATCATATTGAAGCTGCTGTAATCGGCAGGGTAGAGGAGGCTTCTCATGCGGAGGTACTTATTGATGTTCCATCCGGCAAGTTTGTGTATGAAAAATAAAAACAGATAGATATGAAGTTTCACCTTTTGACGTTATGCGCCTTGTCGCTCCTTTGGGGAGGTGGATGCAGGTCGGTAAAGAGTACTGCGCCTTCCGATTTGGAGCCCATCCCCATCATCAAAACAGCGCTCTACGATAGTACCTCTGTCTATTTTGGCGATTTTGGCAACTACTCTGTAAGCAACGACTCTGCCCCCATAGGCATCTTTGATTCGGGTACCGGCGGATTGACGGTGATGGAGGCGATTGTCTCGTTGGAGCTCTTTGCAGGAGAGTCGTTTATCTACTTGGCAGACCAAGCCAATATGCCCTACGGGAACTATGCTTCCGAGGATAAAACCGACTATTTGAGGGAACTGGTGGTTCAGGATGCCCTTTTTCTGATGAAACACCACGTGAAGAGCATTGTGATTGCTTGTAATACGGCCACTGCTGTGGGGCTTGAAGATGTGAAAATGTTGTTAACCAAGAGCCAAACCGGAGTGTCGGTAACGGGAGTGATTCATGCAGGGGCAAAGGGCGCTTTAGAGTGGTTGGAGAAAAAGGAGTCTGGCGCCATTGGGGTGATGGCTACGGTGGGAACGATTGGAACAGGGGGATACGAGCGCACCATCAAAGAGATGGCCAAAGAGTTGGGTTACACAGGAGTGTTACAGATTATCAATCAACCCGCCATGGGTTTTGCAGAGGCAGTGGACGAGGAACCCGATTTTGTCTTGCGCGCCGCTACCCAACCACGGACTCAATATCGGGGCCCCGCTTTAGGCCATCCGGACCATCCCATTGACCTCCAACTTTTGGATGCCTATCGTTTTGATTTCTCCAACAACGGTGTGTTGTATTCAAAAGATTCCAACAGTTATGCCCAATTGCAACTCAATGCCGCACAAAACTACGCCCGCTACCACCTCCTCTCATTGGTAGAAAAGTTACGCGCCACGCCCCGGCCCCAGCCTTTAAAAGTACTTATTATGGGGTGTACCCACTATCCTTACCACAAAGAGACTTTGCGTGATATGTTGCATGAACTGCGCAACCACAGCATAGACGGCCACTATCCATACCGCCACCTCATTGCAGAAGAGGTGGCCTTAGTCGACCCTGCCGTCAATACAGCCATAGAGTTATATAGTTTACTATGTGAGCAAAAACTACTTGCCCAAAACAGCTCTGCCACTCAGGCCGCTTTTTACATCACCATCCCCAATGTCGACTTGCCCGGCGTTGAGTTGGAAACTCCCCATCGTTTTACCTATAATTATAAGTATGGACGCAATCCCGGAACCTCTCTGGAGTATGTAAAGACGGTTCCTTTTGCTCCCGACAATATAGACAAGGAGACGCAAAATCGTTTTCGCTCCTCCATTCCCGTCACCTTTTCCCTTATCCCAAATTTTGAGTAAATGTATTGCGAAACCATCAGTCCTGAGTCAATTGAGCATCTTCCTGTAGCCGTTTTCAGGGGAGAGATTATCGAAATTACCACTCCCGAAGAGGCAGACCGGGCAGTGATTCAGCTCTCCCAAGAGACATTATTGGGATTTGATACCGAGACGCGGCCCAACTTTATCCCTAACCAGAGCAGTCGCCACAAAACAGCGCTTTTACAATTGGCTACCCACAACAAATCGTATCTATTCAGGCTTCTCTACTGCGGCATCACTCCCCGTCTGACCGAACTGTTGAGCAACCCAAACATACTAAAGGTGGGCGCTGCCGTAAGGGACGATATCAGGGGATTACAGGCGTACCGCCCCTTTGCCCCCGCCGGATTTATCGATTTACAGACAATCACTGTGTCGCTTGGGATAAACGAAAAGAGTTTACGAAAAATGGCGGCAATTGTTCTAAACCTCAGATTGTCCAAAGGACAACAACTCTCCAATTGGGAACATCAGGTGCTCACCCCTGCACAACTTCACTACGCAGCGTTGGACGCATGGATTTGCAGGGAGATCTACCTAAAGTTAAAGAGCAGTTCATAAAGCGATGACGACACCCTCCATATTTTTAAAAAAAGGTCGTGATGCCTCTATAAAGCGATTTCATCCATGGGTCTTTTCCGGGGCGATTGCACAAAAGCGGGGCGTTCCTGCAGAGGGCTCAGTGGTTGATGTTTATGACGCCGACGGAATTTACCTTGCCACAGGACACTATCAGGAGGGCTCCATAGCGGTTCGTATTTTGAGTTTTGGAGGCCCGGGCCTCTCCGACCACTTTTGGGACAAGGGGCTAAGCAAAGCCTACGCATTGCGTGAGCGTTTTGGTCTGTGCAACGGAACTGATGCGCAAACCACCGCTTACCGCTTAGTACACGGAGAGGGAGACCATTTGCCCGGCCTAATCATTGACTACTATCAAGGCGTGGCGGTGATTCAAGCCCATTCGGCAGGGATGTTTTTGGCGCTTGACAATATTGTGGGGGCGATCAAAAGG
>Ga0123356_10006497_pt1 | contig 11781 bp, 3 predicted proteins | sample TergutEmb28metaG_2_FD_92546 | JGI IMG/M metagenome (GOLD analysis project Ga0123356, IMG submission 92546) | Embiratermes neotenicus P3 segment gut microbial communities from Petit-Saut dam, French Guiana - Emb289 P3 | ecosystem: Host-associated > Arthropoda: Insects > Digestive system > Gut ... | reverse complement strand
GATCCCCAACACATTTACAATGATCTCTTCACGCTTGATATCACTAATACCGTGCATATCTCTAAGCATAAGAGCAAGAAGCTTCTGCGTACCAAAAACCTCATGACAGCAACCAAACGCCTTGATCTCCGGAAACACATGATACAAAGTTCGCACACACAAACTCATAGGATTAGTGTAATTGATGACCCACGCATCCGGAGCAAAATCACGTATAGCCTCCGCGATCTCCACATACATAGGAATAGTCCGCAAAGCACGAATAAGCCCACCCGGACCCGTCGAATCACCAACAGCCTGATAAATCCCATACTTCTCAGGCTCATGCACATCAGAATACATCTCATGAAGAGTACCGGGCAAAATCGAAATAACAACAAAATCAGCACCCACAAGCGCCGACTTTAACGAATCGACCGCCTTATAATTCCATTTCCCGGGCGCATCATCCAGTTCCAAAAACTTATTACCGATGATCTCATTATTCCTCGCAGCCTTATGATCGATATCATAAAGCTTGACCGTACCTCCAAGACTCGCCTCAGCCGCCAAATCAGACATAAGCCCCCAGGCCCAACCCCGAGACCCACCCCCAATATAAGCAATATTCAACCCCGAAGCCATCCCATTTTCAATAACCATTATATAAACCCCCTTATAAGAAATGTGAAGTAACTCATTCTACCCTAAATTAATAAAAATAACAATTGAAAATCAACCTCCACAGTGCATAGGTGTGCCACTAAAGTACATAGGTAACCGTAAGGGGTGTTTTTTTCAATTTCGTAAAGTGCAACCACGGACGGTGGAACGCGAGCATCGGCACACGGACGTGCCGTGATCGATAGGAATTGTAAAAAAACACCCCTTGCAGTTGCTACCAGCTTCATTATCAAACACCAACCTCCATTCTCTTGAAAAAAACTAAAAAAAGCATATAATATAAATAGGATGGAATTATCAATGATCATTAAAAGAATTGTCTGTTTAGCTTTAGCAATTATATTTTTATTTTCTTTTACGCTGGTACCGGTTTATGCAATCACAGCCTCTCAGCGACTCAGTGAACGAATAATATCTGAGACCGCAGTTTTGATGTGCGCAGATACAGGACAACTACTCTTTGACAAGGATATGCACAGAGTTATGCGCCCGGCAAGTATCACAAAAGTCATGACAGCACTTCTCGCATTGGAGCATGCAGACCTTGATGAACCAATCACAGTCACTCGTAGTGCCTTACGAAATATCGGACCAACAGCAGCAATAGTAAACCTTATACCCGGCGAACGGATTACGTTAAAAGACGCATTATACGCAATTGCAGTGGTTTCAGCAGCGGACGCATCTAACGTAATAGCCGAACACGTAAGCGGTTCTGTTGACGCTTTTATAAGTTTAATGAACGAACGTGCAAAAGAACTGGGAGCGCTGAACACTAACTTCACAAACGCCCATGGAATGCCGGATGACAGACATCTCACGACAGCATATGATATGGCACTCATATCTATCGCAGCAGTTAACACACCCGGCTTTAATGAAATCTTCTCTGCTCATCGCTACACGATGCCGCGCACAAACATGCGAAGCACACCAAGAACATTTCGAAACCTTAACCGCATGATGACCGGAGCATTTGTATACAGAGATTTGATCTCCGGAAAAACCGGATGGACAATAAGCTCACAATACACGCTCTTCACCGCAGCCGGGAGAGGCGACAGAACACTAGTTGGAATACTCTTAAGATCACCTTTGATCGATGACAAATACAAAGATATGACCTTGATGCTTAATTACGGATTTGATGAGTTTCAAAAAGTCACTTTTACTATCGAAGACATCGAAGGACTCTTTTTCTCAAACGAAGAAAGACGAAGGCAGGTTGAAGAACTGACCGTCTACGAAGAGTTCTCCAGTCTTATACCAAAAACATTTACCAAAAACGATGTACGAGTCTTGTTTACAATAGGAAACAATGAAATTGCAAATGAAGATAACGAAGTGTCAGTTAGAATAGCATTTATGCTCAATGCACCATCTTACTTCCCGGACTATACAAGACTTGGCACATTAACAGCGTTTGCTGTGTTGACTGAAGAAGACGAAAATGAGGAAATTACTGATCAACTGACGCAACCGACAGAAAACGGTACAGACCCCGGTTATCCGGATGATACGGAAATAACTGAAGACCCAAACACCTCTGATGACTCAAATGAAAATAATCCGGAAGCTTCAGAACAGGATGTAACGAATCCCGAGAATAGTGGAACTGAAAATATACAACACGATGGATCAGATCCACAAGCTGAAAATCCGGTCAACGAAAATCAGTTTCTCAAGGAATTCCCATTATGGTCAGATATATTAAAAGACGCGTGGATGATACTAGTACTTATTATAATACTTCTTTGTTTTATTGTTGTAAAAGTGAGGCAACGTAAGAAAGGTAAGAATCAAAATAGCAAACAATAATATTTTCAAAATACATTAGGTCAGGAGTTCCTTATGAGTTCAAAACAAACACCTAACACAGACCATGTGAACGTAAGAAAGAGCATGCAAGTACGATCATATCTCCGGACACGTATCGCTGCTCTCTCTATGACACTGGTCGTAATTGTAGGACAAACATGGATTGGTCACGCAATCAACTTTGCTTTTGCCTGGGTACTTCCAATCATATCAGGTATATTACTCATTACATCCATTATAGGCTACTCAGGAAGCCACACAATGCCGTCAAAAACAGCACGATCATTATCTATAGCAGTAGTTATTCTCTTACCCCTCATAAACCTTCTATGTTTAGGTTATTTTATATACGACATGCTAAATCCCGCAACGATCACCGTCTCACACGAATTATTACTTGCAGGGTTTGCATTATGGGTCGTAAACATCGGCGTCTTCGCTCTTGCATATTGGGAGCTCGATACAGGCGGTCCGGAAGTCAGAGCACTCGGATTACCAACTGTATTTAGAAGTCGGATTTACCCTGATTTCGTGTTTCCACAACAATCATCAAGTGACACACAATTCAGACCCGATAACTGGACTCCGGGATTCCTTGATTACCTGTACGTATCCATAACAACAGCGACATCATTCTCACCGGCATCATCAACGCCTTACACACACATAGCAAAAATGATGGCAGGAACAGAGTCCCTTGTAAGCTTATTCATACTCGGCCTAGTTATAAGCCGCGCCATATCTCTGTAATTTAAAGATAAACAAAAGACTGATGTTTCAAGCATCAGTCTTTTGTTTATCTTTAAGGTTTATCCTATCCTTATCGTGAGTTCATACGACTCCATGTCAGGTTCTGTAATGTAGACGTAAAAAGTGATCCTGCTAAGTGGTACATCATTAGCAATAAATGCATCGCTTACAGCCACTGTTAACATTATTGCATCTTCATCCGCTAACTGCGGTATCTCCACTGCTATTTTTGCATCATCCGTGTTTTTCGGAGAAGTAAGAAGATCACCAATCAAAGCGATTATATCCTCACCAAGAGTGTTTTGCGACCCGGGAGTATACAGAAACTTAAAAACGCCTGCATCAACGTCCAAACCATCACTTAACCCCGGCAAAACAGTACCATTTTCTGTCTGATGTACGTCATTTAAGCCATTATATGGTTCATTTTGACTGTTATGATGCGATAAAGCATTGACAACGAAAATCGATAAAGGTAAAACAATCAAAACGACCGCTAACATAGCAACTATCCACTTACCACGCTCTGTCAGGATATAACGTTGCACTGCTTCACCTCTATTCAATCAGAATGCCATACTTCCCGGTATATATGCCTAGGTGTATATACCTTGGTATGTATTCCTTTAATTCCTTACTTTCCTTACGTATTGACAGGCATAGCATCCAAAGCTTCTTCCTCTTCTTTTCTGCGCCTTCGTCCAAGAAGTATAAACCAGAAGAATACCAGTAAACTCAAAGCTCCAATGGACAGCCATATCCACCAGAAGTTATCTCTTAGCCACTGCCAGAATCCAAATCCTGATTCATGTGTTGGCGTAGGTTCATCCGGTATATCTCTGTCTGTACCTGCCGGTCCTATGTACGAATCACCTGAACCATTTCCTTCTTCTATACCTGGTCCAACTTCGTCATCTGTGTCAGTATCAGGGTCTGTCGAGTCAGTTGTGTCATCTGTATCATCAGTTCCATCAGGATCGTCAGTTCCATCAGAATCATCAGTACCGGGCGGCTCAGTCTGACCCGGTGGAGGCACAGGAGGAGGCTGAGGCCCGTTTGAAGCCCAGTTAGCAGTTATTATAACGTCATTTGCAGGCATTGTGAAGGCAGTACTGGCATTACTTGCATTACCGAGTGTAACTCCTTCAGAAGCAGTACTCCAATTATTAAAGGAATATCCATTACTTCTGCCTGCAACAAGTGATACAGACGATCCCGGCTCAAACGTGCGAACAGCCGCAGACTGACCGGATATACCCGCTCCATTAGGCGCATTCAGTATAAACACACGGAACGTAGCAGGCGGCGAAACCGCATCCTGCGTAACAGCAAGCGTACCTGTCACTTCGCCTGTGATAGCATTTGTGATAACAATATCACCGATGCGCTCAGCTTCATTCGTGCGCAACACCGTCACAGTGATAGTAACTATCGCTTTCTCTGGACTAATGAACTCCACTGATAGATTGCTTGCAAAAGCCCATGCAGGAAACGCAAATATACTAAACGCATTCGCCGCAAGCACAGCCTCTGCAGTTAAATCAGTACCAACTACCTCGAATACAGCCGTCTCAGTAAATCCTTCCTCAGGAATGCTTGCAAACAACACCGCCGTTGTCTCAGAAGGAGCGATCGAAACAACCTGAGGCGGTGCAACAGGTGTAGCCGTTACAAATATCGCTTCGCTTTCGCCCATGGAGTTAGTTGCTCGTACTCCAAATGTATATTCTATTCTATTCGTTAACCCGGTTACTTCAAACGTTGTAACGAGTCCAACGTTAACCCATGTATCTCCGCCATCAATAGACACTTGATATCCTGTGATCTCACTGCCACCGTTAAAATCAGGCGCGCTCCATTCAAGCATAACAACCGTATCACCCGGAGTTGCTGTTAAGTTTTGCACTTCATATGGCGCAATAGCGGGAATATATAAGTATGCTCTCATGGAACCGGTAAATCCATTTGTTCCGACGATCTCTACTGATATTCTCTTGCCGAGATCCTCTTGTGTGATCTCATAAGTCTCGCCGTTTTCACCGGCAATCGGTACTCCATCGCGAAGCCATGTGATGTATATGTGGTCTTCTGCTTCCTCAGGGGTCAAAGGTTCATCTTCATCCCATAATATTGAAAGCTCAGATCCTAATGTAGTTTCGCCGGATATAGAGAATTTTCCGCTTATCGGGATCGATCCGACAGTTACAGAATATGTGCTCTCTACATCATCGGTGTAATTGTCTATTCCGGTTACTATAAGAATGATTTCGGTGTCGACAGAATCTGATGCTGTAAGCATGTAGCGTCTGCCTGCTTCGCCGGGAATGTTCTGAATAAGAGTTGTGCCAGTAGAATCAATTCTGTACCAGCGGAATCTTAAATCTTCTGAATTGACTACAGGAACACCGCCGGGAACACCGTAGATGTTATCTATATCAGCTACTAACACGGTGCCTGTAGTTATTTGTCCCTGTGCCCCAAGACCGCTTTCTACATCTATATATACAGAACCTCTTATTGGTCTTGGCTCTATTGTAAAGGTTCCGGTTGCTGTACCCACATAATTTCCTCTGCCGGTAATCGTCAAAACAGCAGTTCCTGCGTTTGTGTTGTTCGATACACTTGTAATAACGAAATCAGCATCTTCGCCAAAAGTAAGATCCCCAATGCCTTTGACATTCACAGTAACAACACCGGACGGTGGTACAATAGGTGCTCCTGTAAATATGTATGTTCCATCTATAGTGATCGTTATATCGCCATCTTCAGGCTTTAGATCGCCTAAATTTAATTTCGTAATCTCGGCGTTTTCAAATAGCGGCTGGGATGCTATAAAGTAATTATCTGCATGTTCTCCGTCAAGACCCCACTTTGATCCGATAACTTCTATGTCATCGTCCGCGTCGCTTTGTACAAAGTTTGCTTCTCCTTCTAATACTGTAACTGTATCTCCTGGGATAATTCCACTGATCCTAAGTGTTGGCGCATCTACTACAACAGCATTTGTGCCGCCGTTATAGGCTCTATCTTCAACAGTTGCAGGTGTTGCACTGCTGCCAACTTCCCATACGAGCTCAAGTTTAAATATCTCTGCGTTATCAAATGAAGGTTGTTCAGTAGGTGCTGCATAGTTAGTGAAGCCTGCAGCGATACCCCAACCTAATGCTGTGACACCAACACTCGGTCCGGCATTTCTGCTGTCAAACAATACTGATCCCGGCACGATGGTAACGGTTTCTGTTCCAACTAAGCCGACAAGTGTCGGAGCACTGATGAATGTTGTATTTCTATTGCCATCATAGGTTTTATCATTTACTTTGTTGCCTGTACTCCATGATAGTTGTTTCGGTGTAATATCGACTCCACTCGGCTCATTAATAATTGTTGTAGCTGACAATACATAGTTTTGTCCCCAAGTTCCTGTTAGGGTGATTCCTGACGCTGTAACGCCTTTATTTGTACCAACAATTGCATCCACAAAAGCGAATGTTGCCGAAGCTGCAGGGCTCTGTCCGCCTGCCGCACCTGTCAGTGTTATTGTTGGCTGAGTTCCTATAATTGATGTATTTGCGTCATACACTTTACCTGAAACATTGGTGAAAGATATTGCAGGAATGAGGGTTCTTTGCGTGATAGCTACTCCGCTTGGTATGTTCGTCAAGGTTGTTGCTGATAATGTATAGTTTAATCCCCATGTTCCATCCAGAACTATTCCCGTTGCATTAACACCTTTGTTTGGTCCAACGTTTGCATCAACAAAATCGAATGTAGCTGACGCGGTCGGCTCATCAGAACCCATTGCGCCGGTAAGTACTATTCTTGGCTGAGTTCCTTCGATCGCTGTTGTTGAGTCATATACTTTTCCTAATATGCCATCAAAATCGATTGAAGGAGTCAGTAGTCTATGCGTGATATTTAGCGGGCTGAGTTGATTTTCCAGCGTTGTAGCCGATAATCTATAATTTAATCCCCACGTTCCTGTCAGCGCTATTCCTGTGGCTGTAACGCCTTTATTTGTACCAACATTTGCATCCACAAAAGCGAATGTCGCTAATGCTACCGGATTTTGACCACCTACAGCACCTGTAAGTGTAATGGTGGGTTGGGGATCGTTGATCGCTGTTGTTGAGTCATATACTTTATTAATTGGTACTCCTGCGAAGTTGATTGTAGGAGTTAAAGTTCTTTGCGTGATAGCAACACCACTCAGTTGATTCGTCAGTGATGTGGACGATAATCTGTAATTCAATCCCCATGTTCCTATCAGGGTTATTCCTGTGGCGTTAACGCCCTTATTTGTACCAACATTTGCATCAACAAAAGCGAATGTTGCTTCAGCTGCCGGACTTTCGCCATTTACAGCACCTGACAAAGATATGGTTGCTGTACCGCTCAGCGCTGTTGTTGCATCATAGGTTTTTCCGATAACATTGGTAAAATCAATAGTAGGAGTAAGCTCTACTTGCCTGATAAGAACCGTTGTTGAGCCGTTGAGCGTATTGAACCCTGTACCCGGACGAGTCACTCTGAACTCCACTGTCACTACGCCTTGTGTAGCATTTGTGAAAGACGGAGGAGTTGAAGACCAACCTGACAACGTGCCACCCAAGTTATGACGATACTCGATAACAGTTGCCATTGCCGGATTTGGGTTATTATCAACTACTGTAATTGAAACAGGAGCGGCGTCATACTCTTTACTGATGCCGGTAAATGATCCAAGAACAACACCGTTAATAGTTATATCACCTATAATTATATCGTCTCCAACGATACTGTATGTACCGATGAAAATCCCATTCGCTGCATTAAAGTTGCCATGAGCTTCAATATTTGCTGTAACTGTTATAACTTCTTCAGGAAATCTTGGCGGAAACGTAGGATCACTGCCGTTTTCGCTACCGTTAGGACTATATAATATAGTAATTTTGCTCTCATCAAGATTTGTTCCGGCAGCAGCGGTTATGATCGCTTCAGGCGGATTTGTTAAAAATCTTGGAATCCATGTCACTGATGGTGGTGATGTTGTGCTAAATGGAGCAGTTCGCCCTATTAAGCCTGCATCTGTCCATCCTAAAAGCGCATTCATGTCAGATATTCGTGGATCAACTCTTGTTATGGTAAGAAAGCCGTCAAGAATATTATCTTTCGTAAATGCAAGATAGTTCGCTCCTTCATCTGTAACGATTTTTACCTGATATACACCCACATTAACAGGCACCGTAAGACTCCACCCAACAGTATCATCATCCTCTGTCGGGTCATAAAGCCTGTAAAGCACATCAATCGGCATACCCATTCCTTCAATATCTGAAGCTGTCTGAACGGCGACCGGGTGCGCAAGTCTGTTAAATTCCTCTGTATATCTGATAGTTGTATCTGCAGCGACAAAATTCGAGGAGCTAAAGTCACTGTATTCAAAGTCTGCAAGAACCGGCATTCTTCTTTCTATCGGACCGAAATTCACTGTTTGCAAATCATTTTTTGCATTAACAGCAGACACGACAACATAAATATACGAGTCGATATCAGCACTCACAGGAATATATGTTGCAGCAGTTGCCAGTAATATATCTGCACTACCTTCGACATATCTGAACCATTCAAACTCAAAGTCGAATTTACTTGCAACATAGCGCCCTTCGTCATTATCGCCGGGCGGATTTGAGTATATAGAGCTTGTGTCTACATATAATGGAACAGGTGCACGAAATTCTTCGGCGAATACTTTGCTGCCGACGATGACAGGATTTCCGGCCATCGGAGCAGGTAAAGTGCTGATTGAACCTACATCACTCGGCTCAGACGGATAATGATTGTCGCCGCCGGGAAAACGTGCAAAGAAGTGATATTCAGTACCCGGTATCAAGCCGTCAAATACAAGAGCTGTAATGTTGTTTTCACCAATTCTTATAGCATTAACCCAGTCCTCTTCTTCTGTCGGTTCACCGGTCGAAGGCCATATTATGAACTCTGCATTACGTATTTCATTTAATAAGTTCGGATTGGTTTGATTTCTAAGAATTATACTTAGCTCTGTGATACTTGTTTCCTCAGGCTCCTCATAAGTTGGAGCTACCGGCGTTGTATCCTGACGAGCTCTGTCAACTGTTACAGGCAAATTGAGTGGGACTGAGTTGTAATTGGCTGAATCGGTTGGTGTAAAAGTCACGCTAAAGTAATTGCCGCTTTCAGCAACTACAGGCATATATGTCGGAGTACTAAATACAAATGTCCCCGGAACATCCTCACCATCAAAAGAAGCCGTACCGCCGATAACTGCTTCTGCCTCAGAAAGTGTCTGCCCATAAGTCAGCTCAAACTCTGTCGGCACAGCAATAACCGGCGTAGCTTTTGCGACATCAACTATTACATCATTAACTTTTGCATCATCAGCTATCTCATCCGATCTCACGATAGCAAACTCGTCGCTATAGTCCTCATGTGGCGTAAAAACCATAACAGGAGACTGTAGTCCCGCATCTCCAACACGCTCGCCCGGACTAGCCCATGAGAATGTACCCGGTATAGATCTTGTGACATCGCCAACTGTGAAATCAGCAAACCCGTTTTTAATCCAAGGAGTAAGATCACTATTCGTAAATGCAACCGTGCTTAAGAAATCCCTGTACGTTGCGGTCATTCCTTCAGGCCAGGTCACTCTTGGAATATCGAGCTTAGTGAGATTAACAAGTATAGTAAGTTCTGCCGTTATACCTTCACGGGTCACACGTATTACTTGTTTATAATCTATTATATCAGCTTCATTGGGGAACGGACGTCTTGCAGTAATGGTCAAAACGTCATCATCACCGTCTTTAAAGGGTCCCAACAATGTAACATTTTCGACAAGCTCTGCAAGATCTTCAGCATTGATCGTTATATCTCCATAACCTGCTACATTGATGACTTCTTCAAGATTATGATTCCATATAAACACGACGGGAGGTGTCAGAACAATAGGTCCTGACTGACGAACAGTAAGCTCATTTACTTCTACTTCATGTTCAGGAAGTTTTGGAAGATCGGTATTTATTGTTACCTTTCCGTCACGTCCGTCCTTGCCATAATGCTCGTCATCCTTATCACTGTTCGGATCAACGATCAACTCAAACGTCACAGTAGCTGATTCACTATCATGTACTACAACACTAATAGCTCCTGCTGTGATCCACGGAGGATGTGTAATGTTTTCCGGTTTAAATGACGCAATCACATCATCCTTATTTTCTGCGTCTAAGTACTCACCCTCAACCTCAAATACGGCCATAAGCGGAATAAGCGGTGTTCCGGCCGGTGCACCATGCACTCCTACTGTCAATAATGAAGGAACAGGTGTGATCGTATCGATACGCGGGGGAGGCACTAGGTATAATTCAATTTCAAATGTCGCGCTTACACCACCGCGATGCACACGCACGGTTATCTCTTCATCTATAATATCTTCAAGTAATGTGCGATCGGCAGTGACTGTTATAACCGTACGGTCACCGAGGATTTTGTCGGGTGGATTCGGTGATGACGGAGTAGGATCAGAGTATGTAAAAGTAAGTGCATTTCTTATTGTATCCTGAATTTCTTGATCCAGACCACTACTAAATTCGAGTGTTTCATAGACAATAGGTAGAGGTTCGCGTGGTGCATTAGTGTGTAATATAACACTTTCACCTGTTATATTATTGGAGTTATCAATCTCTATCGGAGTAGTAAGTACAACATCAGTATTATCCTTGATGTATATAAACGGCAGGTCTACTACTAATGTCAGAACCCTTGTCACACCCTCTCGGGTCACGCGAACCTCATATGTTCCGTTTTGACTATATGTGAGGTTCGTGTTGCTGTTAACTCTGATAGCCGTACTGTTTTCAAGTTCTTCCACCGTTAACCACAAACCGGTGCTCGGTGTAAAACTACCGGCGCTCATCGGCTCGCGCTCGTCAACACCCAAAACCCGGAAGTATTCAAAACTGATATCACCTTCGGCATTGCCTCCAACAACAACGTTGTTATCCAATCCGTTTTCTGCTTCTATAAAGCCCGCTCCATGCCCGGTAACATTCACTTTCTCACTACTCAGTTCATTAAGAGTGAGAGTCACTTCTTCGAAGTGTACTTCCACGCTTGTCGGCTTCGTGATATTAGTTAGAATGAGCACTGTATTGTTTCCGGTTTGCTCCACACCTCCGACAGTCCACTTAGCAACACGATAAATAACAGCAGGATCTGAATCATCAGGTATCGCTGTCAGGATCACTGTAGAGCCTTCTTCCACTACTAAGAATCGATAACCTGCGGGTGTAACGTCAATATGCGATGGTGTAGATTCAATATCACCCATAACCACCGGATCCACCGAATCCGGAGCGACTCTGAACTCTACGCGGACGCCCTCTAAAAATTCGACCTCAATATTATTATCAGCGTCCAACTGATCAATTGTTAATATGTTGGAACTCTCAAGAAACACTGATCCGCTAAGTAAATTTGTCCATCTATGTGCTAGCACATCCATTCCGACAGGTTCTTTTGCAGTAAATGTGATAAGCG
>Ga0123356_10006496_pt1 | contig 11783 bp, 15 predicted proteins | sample TergutEmb28metaG_2_FD_92546 | JGI IMG/M metagenome (GOLD analysis project Ga0123356, IMG submission 92546) | Embiratermes neotenicus P3 segment gut microbial communities from Petit-Saut dam, French Guiana - Emb289 P3 | ecosystem: Host-associated > Arthropoda: Insects > Digestive system > Gut ... | reverse complement strand
GGCGCAGCGCTGCGCGTAACCATGTACCGGCGGCTCCGGCCGGCTGAACGTGCCGGGGCCGGCTTCTGCGTTGCCATGTGCGCAGCGCTCATCGCGATGGCCTGGTGGGCCGAGCCAGCCGTCGCGGTGTGGCTCCAGGTGGCGGTGTCGGTGGCACGGCCGGGTGGCTGTTGCTCGCCACCGGAGTCCGGGCCGGCTGGCACTACGTTCTGATGGCCGCCGCGATGACCTGGATGCTCACCGAACTCGGTGGCACGCCATCGCTTCCGGTACTCGCGGTCAGCGGGCTCGTGGCCGCCTGCTGCGTGGCCGCTTCGATACCGTGGGTAACGCGGGCTGACCTGGCCGCGGCCAGTCAGGCCACGATGAGCGTCGGCATGGCAGCAATGCTCATCGCCATGCTGTGACACCGACGAGAGGAGACTCGGATGCATAAGGTCGGCACGCGCGAAGACTGGCAGGCCGCCCGGAATGAGCTGCTGGCCAGGGAGAAAGAGCTGACTCGCCGGGGCGACCAGCTAGCAGCCGAGCGGCGCCAGCTCCCCTGGGTGCCGATCGACAAGCCCTACCGCTTCGACACCGCCGATGGGCCGAGAACGCTGCCGGAGCTGTTCGACGGCCGCTCGCAGCTGCTGGTCTACCACTTCATGTTCGGCCCGTCCTTCGCCGCTGGCTGCCCGGTCTGCTCGTCGGCGGCGGACAGCTTCAACGGCGCCGTTCCGCACCTGAACGCGCGTGACGTGACGTTCACCTGCATCTCCCGGGCACCGCTGGAAAAGCTCCTTGGGTACCGGCAGCGGATGGGGTGGACCTTCCCGTGGGCGTCCTCCTACGGCAGCGACTACAACTTTGACCTGGAGATTTCACGTCCTGAGGAGGTAACGCGCGAGTTCCTGGCTGGCGGTGTTCCGCCGGTTCTCGCCGATCTGGCGGAGGACTGCGGGACCGAGCCCGCGGCCTACATGTCCGAGTCGCCGGTCATGAGCGCCTATGCGGTTGAGGACGGCGCCGTGTACCTGACGTACTCCACCACCGCGCGCGGCCTGGAGTTCATGATGGGCTACTACGGCTTCCTCGACCGCGCGCCGGCAGGCCGGAACGAGGGCGACCCGCCGCAGATGTGGTTCCGACGCCACGACGAGTACGACGTGTAGCAGGCTGCGACCGCGGCGACCCCGTTACGTTCCGATGGTTTGTTCGGTCTTGATGGTTGCCTCGCAGCCCGCCGGGTCGGCGCAGTAACTGCGGATGGCGTCGCCGAATTGCGCCGCGTGGTAGCCGTCCACGTACCGGTGGTCAAAGGTCGCGGTGATCGTCATCATCGGACGGACCACCACGGCGTCGTCGACCACCACGGGCGCTTTCCTGACCGCTCCCACGAGGATGAGGACCGGCACCCGGTAGTAGTGCGCGAGCGGCGAGTACGCGTGATCGATTCCCCACATCCCGACCGAGGTGACCATCGCGCCGCCGAATGCCTGCCGCGGCATGCCGAGCCCGGCCAGGTCGAGGTTGAGGTCTGACGTGAGCCAGGCGCTGATGCCCAGGGCGGCGCCGACCAGCCGCGGCGGGAGGCTGGCGAGCAAGGCCTTGCCGCGGTCGAGGTCGTCCTTCTTGCCCGTCTCGATGGCCGCGTAGCGCCGGTTCAGCTCGGCGGCGATGTCCACGGCGGTCTTGCGGTCGGCGTCCGCCACCTTGACGCCGGTCAGTTCGCGCCCGCCGCGCGTCGCGACGATGAAGAAGACGTCGGCGGTCTGCCGCTCATACAGCCGGCCGTGCGCGATCCGCACCCTGATGGCCGGCACGGTGGCGAGGCCGTGGGCCACCGCCCGCCCCACGAGGTGCGTCATCGTGACGTGCTCGCCCCCGGCACGCCGCGCGTCCTCGATATAGGTCAGCAGCGGCTCGGCGTCCACGTCCATGTCGCCGAAGAACTGCGGATCCATCGGGCGGCTCCAGGTCGAAGCCGCCAGCTTGCGCCATCCACTGAGACGTCGTGACATGGCAGTCCCCTCCTGTGAGTGCGCCTACCCAGGAGGGGCGAGGGTCACCCCTCGGAGGCCCCCGCCGCCGGCGGCGCTGCCTCGGCCGCCTCGGGTGCCGCCGCGGGCCGCAGCGCTGACCGGGCGCGCCGCAGGGACGCGCCGGCCGCAAGCGCTGCCACCACGAGGACGATCACGCCGGTGATCGCCCCGGTCCCGTTCGAGCCCTGCGCCCACGACAGGCCCAGGGCACTGTCGACGGACCACGCCCCCGGACCGGTGAACCCGAGGACGACCGCGACCCCCGCGAGCGCCAGCGGATACTCACCGCCGCCCAGCAAGTTCCAGAACGTGCCCTTGGCGAGCGTCAGGGTCCCGCCGGCCACCGCCATCGTTCCGGCCAGGATCGCCGCGCCGAGTGGGGTGATCAGACCGAGGGCGATGAGCGCCGAACCGGTCAGCTCGCAGGCCGATGCGAGGATCACCATCTGGCGGCCGGGCCGGTGGCCCATGTTGTGGAAGACCTGGGCTTGCTTCTCGAGGCCTGCCCCCGAGAACCAGCCGCGCAGCTTCTGCATGGCGTGCATGTAGAGGATCGCTGCAAGCGCGAGGCGCAAGAGCAGCAGGCCGAGATCCATGCGGTACCTCTCTCTCGCTAACGAGCGGGATGCCTGTCCGAAAGATTCGCACATCGGCTGGCTTCCTGGGAAGTGCGCTGATTGCGAAGCCGCTCCTCGCGGGCCCTGCGGCGTCGCTGTCATACTGGCCGCCATGGATCCCGCTATCGACCCGGACAGCGGCAATCTGGACCGCCTGCGCGACCTGGTTGCGGGACTGGGCGGGCGGCTGGTGACCGGGGGGTTTCTCGCGTGGGCTAACCCCGGCGACGTCGACACCATGGCCGATGAGGTGTTCGGTGTCGTGAGGGAAGCCGGCCTGCTTGCGGACGGCGATCCGCGTAGTCCGGCCTTCGGTCGGCGTTATCAAGTCGGCGATCGCGGTTATCCGGTCAGTGATCCCCGCTATGAGGTCAGCATGCCGGCGGATGCAGACGCGCTTATCAGCCTGCTGTGGGAGATCGACGAGCCTGCCGCGATCGAGTTGCTGGCGACTCTCGCGGGCGGCGCTGCGCGGAATCGCCTGAGCCACCGTCAGCGGCGGCGCTACCCGGACGATCCGCACGACCTTTTCGCCGAGATGGCCAGCCTGGCAGGGCCAGGTACGCGGTGGTGGACCAACACTGACCTCACCCAGTGGAACCCCATCACCCAGCACACCTTTGACGCCGTCGTCGTGGGTGCGGGCAACGGCATCATCGTGACCGTGATAGCCCTGGACAGCGGCAGCTGACGCGGCTACGCCGCACTAGGCAGAACTCCGCAGCATCAGCCGGGGCATGAGCAGGACGGAGTCCGGCATGCCGTCCTGACCACTGCTTTCCTGCAGCTTCTGCAGAGACTCGAGGCACGCGCTCGCCGCCTCGTCCAGGGGCTGGCCGACACTGCTGAGGCCGGCCAGGGCGGCAGCCGCGGAGTCATCGAAACCGACCACCGCCGTCTGCAATCCCGATTCCGGGCCGCGCGCTGTCAGTTCCGACAAGGCGCCGAGCGCGACGACATCGCTGACGCACACGAGTGCAGTCGGCGGCACAACCGACTGCAGGAGGTGCGCGCAAGCTGACCGGCCCTCGGCGAAGCTGTTGGCGATCCGCACGGCCAGCCCGTCGGTGGGCAGTGCGGCTTCGCGGCATGCCGCTTCCCAGCCCGCTCGCCGGTCATCACCGACGCCTGATCCCTCAGGCCAGCCGAGAAAGGCTATCCGGCGATGCCCGCGGCCGATCAGGTGGCGGGTAGCCGTGGACACCCCGCTGGCACCGTCGACATCGACCCACGAGTGCCGGGCGGCCGATCCCCAAGGCCGGCCGAACGTCACGAACGGGATCTGCTGCTGATCTAGCCAGGCGGTGCGCTTATCGTCGGTGTGCGTGTTGGTGAGCACGAAGCCGTCCAGGTCGTACTCGCGGAGCAGGCACTCGTAAGTTTGTATCTCCGCCTCGTCGTTCTGGACGGTGTAGAGCAGGGTCCGGTATCCGCGGACCTGGGCGCGCTCGGTCAGCGCGTGCAGGAAACCGTGCTCCACCTCCCCTCGGTCCTCGGCTGGTGTCTGAAGTCCGACAGCGATCAGATACGACCGCCGGGTGCGCAGCATCTGAGCGGCCTTGACCGGGCGATAGCCCGTCCTTGCGATGACCGCCTCGACGCGACGCCTTGTGTCGTCACTGACCAGGTGCGCCGCGTTCAGAACGTTGGAAACCGTTTGGCGTGACACCGCGGCTTCGCGGGCGACGCTTTCCAGAGTTGGCCGGGATGAGCGCCATTGCGATCCTCGCTCGTGCATGCGCAGCACCTGAAACTCATGGACAGATTGGTTGATAAACCATATTGAACGTTCAAACCATTCGTTATACTGAATCCATCCTTGCTTCGTGTCAAGTACTTGTTTCCGACTCGTCACCGCTGGGAGCCTGAGTCGATGTCTGAAGCGGGCCAGCCATGGCTGCACAACCTGGTCACAGTGCTGAGTGCACCCACGATGGTGCTCAGCGAGCAGGGCGGTCAGGTGCGCCAGTCCGGAGCGCAGGGCGCAATTCACGCTCACTCCAGGGTGCTGTCGCAGGCAATCCTGGAGTTCGATGGTGCCGAAGCCGCGCCGATTAGTTCCGGCCTGGTCTCGTCTGGCACCGCGATGTTCGCCAGCATTCCGCGGCAGAGCGCCACCGACGCCGCTGATCCCTCGGTCTGGGTGACACGGACGCGGACGGTACGGCCCGGCTTCCTGCAGGAAGTCGTGCGCATGAGCGGGGGCCCCCGCGCGCATGGAAAGACCCGGGTGACCCTGCGAGTGGCAGCCGATCTCGCGGTGCTCACCGACATCAAGGCGGGCCGGACGGGCACGCTGGTGCCGATCACGGTGACGAGCACCGGGCTCGAGTGGGGCACGGACGGACTGCTGGTCCGCCTCAGCGCGCCTGGCGCTGTCGCAACCGCTGACCCGGCCGGGCAGGCGGTGCTGAGCTGGGATGTCGAACTTGGCAGCCAGTCCGATCAGGAGATTGCCTGGCACCTGACGGTCCAGGACGAGACCGCCCTGGTCCTGGCCGCGCCCGCCACTGCCGCCGGCTGGACGCGCCTGCCCAGGGTGCTCGCCGGCCACGATGGCAGCGGGCCTGACCAGCCGATGCGCGTGCAGGCGGACTCTCCTGACTTCCGGCTGCCGCGCATGCTTGCCCGCTCGATCGAGGATGCCGACGCGCTGCGCATGGTCACGAAGCGTGCGCCTGCCGAGGTGTTCCTGGCGGCCGGGACACCCTGGTATCTGACGTTGTTCGGCCGCGACAGCATCTGGGCGGCCCGGATGATGCTGCCCTTTGGCTGGGAGCTCGCCAGGGGCACACTGCGCGCGCTGGCCGCCTTCCAGGGGCGGCACGTTGACCTGTTCACGGGTGAGGCGCCGGGCAAGATCCCGCACGAGCTGCGTCCGAGCCGCCGCCCGGTCGACATCCGCGCTCTTCCGCCGCTGTACTACGGGACCATCGACGCGACCCCGTTGTGGATCTGCCTCCTGCATGATGCGTGGCGCTGGGGCATGCCGGCGGACGATGTCCGGGCGCTGCTGTCACCCATGAAAGACGCGCTGGCGTGGATGCGCGATCACGGGGACGCCGACGACGACGGGCTGCTCGAGTACCGCGACCACAGCGGCCGCGGCCTGGCGAACCAGGGGTGGAAGGACTCGCACGACTCGATCCGGTTCGCCGACGGCAGTATCGCCGCCGCCCCGGTAACACTGTGTGAGGTGCAGGGGTACGCGCATCAGGCGGCGGTCGCCGGGGCGGACCTGCTGGACGCCTTTGGCGAGCCCGGAGCCGCGCAGTGGCGGGCGTGGGCCGCCCGGCTCGCCGACACGTTCCGGTCATCATTCTGGGTGACGGACGCCGGGGTCCCCTACCCGGCACTGGCGCTGGACGGAGCAAAGCGCAAGGTCGACGCCCTGACCAGCAACATCGGCCATCTGCTCGGCACCGGCCTGCTGACTGCCGAGGAGGAGGGCCGCGTCGCGGAGCGGCTCGGCCGGCCGGACATGAGCTCCGGATTCGGACTGCGCACGATGTCAGCTGCCAGCGGCGGGTACTCCCCGCTCAGCTATCACTGCGGCTCGGTATGGACTCACGACACTGCGATCGTGATCCTCGGGCTGGTCCGCAGCGGGCATCCGGCGGTGGCAGCTGAGCTCGCCGGCGGGCTGCTCGAAGCTGCGGCCGCGTTCGACTGGCGGCTCCCGGAATTGTTCTCCGGGCACTCACGAGACCAGATACCGTGGCCGTCGCCCTATCCGCCGTCCTGCCGGCCGCAAGCCTGGGCGACGGCAGCGGCTGGCGCCCTGGTACAGGCCATGCTGGGGCTTGATGTCGATGTGCCCGCGGGAATGGTGCGCATGTCGCCCGGCTGCCTGCAGGCGCCGCTTCCCCGGGCTCCGCTTCGTGTCGACGGTCTCGTGGCCGGCCTGGAGACCTTCAGCGCAGGCGTCGACGCTGACGGGACCGGGTACATCTCTGGCCTCTCGCTGGCGCTGGCTGATCAACCGGGAGGTCAGTCCTTCGGGGCCGCATAGTCCATTGCCGGAAGGCACGAGTTCTTGTTCTCCTATCTGACTGACCTGAGCTGTCCTCGCTGTGACAGCCACTACCCGGCCGATGTCGTCCAAGGCGTGTGCGCCTGCGGCTCGCCGCTGCTCGCGCGGTATGACCTGGAGCGGCTGGCCGCCGAATCACCGCAGCCTGCGTTCGCCGGGCGGCGGACGTCACTGTGGCGGTATCACGAGCTGCTGCCAGTATCGCGCGAGGAGTCCGTCGTGAGCCTCGGCGAGGGCATGACGCCGCTGGTCGCGCTGCCCCGTCTCGGCAGCCGGCTCGGCGTGCCGCGGCTGATGATGAAAGACGAGGGGACGATCCCCACTGGCTCATTCAAGGCACGCGGCGCCGCAGTCGGCGTCTCCCGGGCAGCTGAGCTCGGGGTTCGTGGCATCGCGATGCCAACGAACGGGAACGCCGGCGCGGCGTGGGCGCTGTATGCGGCCCGTGCCGGGCTCCGCGCGCTGATTGCCATGCCGGAGCAGGCGCCGACGGTGTGCAGAGGTGAGGTCGCGTCGGCGGGGGCCGAGCTCTACCTGGTGCGCGGCCACATCGGCGACTGCGGCCGGCTGATCAACGCCGCCGTTGCGCGCCGCGACGGCTTTCAGGAGGTTTCGACGCTGAAGGAGCCCTACCGGCTCGAGGGCAAGAAGACGATGGGCCTGGAGATCGTCGAGCAGCTCGGCTGGACCATGCCGGACGTGATCGTCTACCCGACGGGCGGCGGCGTCGGCATCATCGGCATTCACAAGGCGCTCACCGAGCTCGTGGAGCTGGGCTGGCTGAGCGGCCCGTTGCCACGACTGGTCGCGGTGCAGGCCAGCGGCTGCGCCCCGATCGTGAGGGCGTTCGAGGCCGGCGCGCGAGAGAGCGCGCCGTGGCCCGATCCGCACACCGCCGCCTTCGGCATCAATGTGCCGAAGGCGCTCGGCGACTTCCTCATCCTGGACGCGATCTACGCAACGGGGGGTGCGCGCTTGCCGTCAGCGATGCCGAGCTGCTGGCGGCGCAGCGCGAGCTCGCCAGCACCGAGGGTGCGCTGGTCTGCCCGGAGGGCGCCGCGACGGTCGCGGCAATCCGGAAGCTTCGGGACCGCGGCGAGGTGAGCGAGAGCGACGTCGTCATCGCGCTCAACACCGGTGCCGGAATCAAGTACCCGGAGACTCTCGACGCGAACGCGCCGTTGCTCGAGCCAGACGGAGAGATACCGGCGCTCCGGACCCGGGAGAGTCGTCAGCATGACTACGCCAGAACCGACAGTAAACCCGCGTGACGCGAGCGGCACCTGGTCGCTGGTGCAAGCCGAGCGAGCCGCTCTGGCCAATGATCTCGCCGACCTGACCGACCAGCAGTGGGCGACACCGTCGCTGTGCACCGGGTTGACCGTGCGCCAGGTGCTGGCCCATCTCATCGCCGGTGCAAGCCTCAACCCCGCGCGGTGGCTGGCCGGCGTGATCCGCTGCCGGTTCGACTTCGACACAATGAACACCATGCGGCTGACCGAGCAACTCGGCGCCACCCCGGCTGAGACGCTCGCACGGTTCCGCCGCGTCGTCACCAGCACGACCAAGGCACCGGTGCCGACGGCGGCAGTGCTCGGCGAATCGGTCGTGCACGCAGCGGACATCCGCCGGCCGCTGAGCATCCACCACGACTACCCGATCACCACGCTCACCCAGGTGGCCAGCTACTACCAGGGCTCTGACCTCGTCGTCCCCGCCAAACGCCGGATCGCCGGCCTGCGCCTGCAAGCCACCGACGGTCCGTTCGCCACCGGCTCCGGGCCCCTGGTGTCCGGCGGCACCCTGGCCCTCATCATGGCGATGACCGGCCGGCTGGCCTATTGTGACGACCTCGACGGCGACGGCGTCGCCACCCTCCGGGAACGCGGTACGACGCGGTGACCTGCCGCCCGCCGTGACCGGGTCAGGCTGCGTGCGGTTCCGCATGCGGCTCATGGAAGAGCCGCAGCCGGCTGACCCGGCCGGAGTCGTACCACATCAGCCAGGCCGAGCCAGCCGGGCAGTGATACGGGTCCTGCGGAGGGTTGAGTATCTCGGTTTCCCAGATCACGATCTGGCGGCTGGCCACCACGGTCGGCAGCCGCTGCTCGACCCCGGCACCAGTACTGCGGTCGAGCAGTCCGATCACCGGGTCGACGCCGACGGTGCGCCGACCGTCCGGCCACACCGTACGCAACCGCGGATGCCACGCGTCACGCAGCAGCGCGGCGTACTCCCGCGGCCCGGGCAGCAGGATCTGCTCAGCCTCGCGGCGGCGGGCGGCGGTCATCGCCCGGACGTCGACGTGCGGCTGCGCCGTGCTCTCGCGCAGCCGCCGGGCGAGTACTGACCGGGCCTTGCTCAGCCGGCTGCGGACGGTGCCGACCGGGATCCCGCAGATGGCCCCGATCTGCCCATACGTCAGCAGCCCTGTGAAGTAGCGCAGCAGGATGACCACCCGCAGCGGCTCAGAAAGCTCCTCGACCGCGTGCCACACCCAGTCCCGGGCAGCGTGATCCTCTAGCAGCACCGCCGGGTCGGCCGCGTCGGCAAGGCGGTACCCCGGCAGCGGATCGGCTACCGGCACCGGCAAGTTAGCCCGGACGTGCATACGGCAGCAGTTCCGCACGATCATCTTCAGCCACGGCCCGATCGCGGCCGGGTCGCGCAGATCCCCGATCCGTCCCAGCGCCGCCAGCATGGCGTCCTGCACAGCGTCCTCCGCATCGCCGGGCCGACCTAGCACTCCCAGCGCCACCGCGTGCATCGTCGGGCGGTAACTGTCCAGCAGAACGGCGAGCGCCGCCACGTCACCAGCCTGCGCATCGCGGACGAGCAGCAGCTCTTCGGTTCGGGAAACAGGGTCATGAACCCGATCAGGCATGCCTTCAGTATCTAGCACGCCGCGGGCGCTCGGAACGCGTCTGGGCCCGGCCTCGGGCGTCGTCACCATCTGGCGGAGCCTGGGCTTTACTGAGGCGGATCGATGATTTCCGTGAGGACGAAGGTAGTGGCGTCGTTCATCACGATGGGCATGGTGTTGAGGGCCGCAGTTGCCTCGGCTTGATCGGCGCACTCAAGCAGGAGAACTGCGCCGGAAAAGTCAGACTTTAGCCATATATCGGTGACCGTGCCAGCCGCCCGGAGCTCAGCTACGCGCTGGCCCTCGGCCTCGATGAACGGCGATACGTCCTTCGTGTTGGTCGATACGGCAAGGTACTTCATTTTCCGTCTCCTTCGGCAGTGATCGGCTGGCAAACGCCACCGGACGCACTCAAATCAGATACAGTTTAACTGTATTTAAATCTTGGAGCCAGCGGTGACGAAAGTCAAGAGGACCTACGACGCGTCCAGGCGCCGCGAGCAGGCGCGTGCCCGGCGCCTGGCCGTGGTCGCGGCCGCTCGTGACCTGTTCGAGCAGGACGGGTTCCGGCCGACGACGATCGCCGCGATCGCCGCGCGGGCGGGTGTCTCGGCGGAAAGCATCTACAAGAGCTTCGGCACCAAGGCCGCGCTGGCCAAGGCGGTGTTCGACCTGGTGATCGCCGGCGACGACGAACCGGTACCGGTCTTCGCACGCCCGGCGATGCAGGCGGTGCGCAACGAGCCCGACATGCAGCGCAAGATCGCGATGTACGCCGAGGGCCTGGCGGAACGTCAGTCGCGGTCGGCGCGGGTGCAGATCCTCATCCGCGACGGCCGGCACGTCGACGACTCACTTGCACCGATCTGGGCGAAACTGACCGACGAGGGCCTGGCCGGCGCGACAATGCTGGGCCGCCACTTGCTCGAGACCGGCCAGCTCCGCGACGGGATCGGCCTGGACGAGGTCCGTGACGTGCTGTGGAACTACCTCGCGATCGACAACTACGAACGGCTGGTACTCACCCAGGGCTGGACTCTACAGCGGTACTCCCAATGGCTAGCCCACGCCATCACCAGCGCTATCTGCCGCGGGAAACGGGCATGACCCGGCGGAGAGATTTATCGGACGGGTGCGAACTTCTCGCCTCCCGCTCGCATCGTGATGGTGATCCTGCCTACCCGCAGAAAGGCATTACCGTCATGACTTCCACTTCCCCCGTCTTCGTCCTCGTGCCCGGCGCCTGGCACGGCGGCTGGTCCTGGCAGCCGGTCGCACGGCGGCTGCGCGAGGCCGGCTACGCAGCGGTAACGATCACCCTGCCCGGCCTGGCCGACGGCGACGAGCGCGCCGGACTCCGGCTTTCCGACGCGGTAGACCACGTGGTGGCCGAGGCCAGCCGCCGCGACCTCAGCGAGATCGTCCTCGTCGGACACAGCTGGGGCGGCTACGTGATCACCGGCGCCGCGCACCGGCTGGCGGGGCGGCTCGCCAAGGTCATCTACTACAACGCCAACGTCCCGGCCCGCGGCGTCCCGCTCGTGGACGAGAACGCCCAGTACGCGGCGATGATCCGGGCCGTGATCGAGGCCAGCCCGGACGGCACGGTCAGCGTAGTCCGCGAGCAGGTCCCGATGCTCATGCAGGATGCCAATGAGCAGACCCAGGACCTGGTCTTCGAGCTGCTCGTCCCGCAGCCGGGCGGCTACTTCCTCGACCCGCTCGACGTCGGTGACGTCACCACCCTGGGGGTACCGGCCGGGTACATCCTCAGCGAGGACGATCATGCCCTGGCCCGGCCGGGCACCGAGTTCGCCGCCCGGATCGGCCTGACCCCGGTCATGGTGCCCGGCGGGCACGATTCGATGCTGACCCGCCCCGACGAGGTGACCGAGGCCTTGCTCAAGATCTGAAACAGTGCAGCCGGCCGTTATGCGAGGTGATGACGTGTCCCTGGACCAGGCGGCACTGCCGATGTTCCCGTTCGCCCGCACAGTGGGCGACCTGGCGAGGCCGCCCGGCGGCCGGCTCGACGTCCCAGTAAACCGGGTACGGCTGCCGACAGGCCGGACAGCATGGCTCGTCACCCGCCACGCCGACGTCCGTCAGATGCTTCGCAGCGGGCCCACATGATCGGGCTCGGCACGCTGACGCTGCTCGAGCACCCGGACGTCTACGCCGCGCTGCGCACGAATCCGGAGGACGCAGCCGACACTGTGGAAGAGCTACTGCGCTACCTGACGGTT
>Ga0123356_10006495_pt1 | contig 11784 bp, 9 predicted proteins | sample TergutEmb28metaG_2_FD_92546 | JGI IMG/M metagenome (GOLD analysis project Ga0123356, IMG submission 92546) | Embiratermes neotenicus P3 segment gut microbial communities from Petit-Saut dam, French Guiana - Emb289 P3 | ecosystem: Host-associated > Arthropoda: Insects > Digestive system > Gut ... | reverse complement strand
GCTTTTACAGCCCTTAAAACATGGATTTCCATTAACATATTATCATTTGGGAACTCATTATAAGCCTCTTTTTCAAATAATTGGACTATTTCTGTTGGAATATCCATTTCTTCCCCAAAAGATCGATAGTCAAAAATAATATTATCCATAAGTTACCCCTAAAATAATTTATTCTATTGATTAATTATATTACAAAGCACGGCACATAACAAGTCGGTAACTGTTCCGGTTGCGACAAGCGCTACCTACAGGTTACACAATTCAACAGTCGGGCGCGCGCGGCTTTCTTATGGAAAGTATAGCGCTGGAACGCCCTCTGTAATGACTTGCTCCACAACAGTTTGCATACAGGCGGGTCGACATTCTCCCAACTTTCACCAAAAAATAAATATTATTTAAAAGTGCTAAATTTAATAGACCCTTTATTTTTAGCACTTTTTATTTGTTAAAACATCAATATTTAAAAGAATTCTACCATGTAGGCACAAAAAAATCAAGTAAATGAACTACTAGATTTAAAGGGTCGTTTATTATTAGCACTTAATAAGGAGTGTTTTATGAAGAATTTATTAAAGACTTTGAGTATTTTTGCTCTGGCTATGGCGATGGTCTTTGCATTTACCGCCTGCGGTGAAGGTAGTCAAGGCAGAGGCGGAGAAGAAGAGGGTGACCCTGCTCTTACAGGATCGGTCAGTATAGAAGGAAATGCAAAAGAGGGACAAACACTCACTGCTATTACAACTGCGCTGGATGGCACAGGTACAATTTCCTACCAGTGGAAACGAGGTGAAACAAGCATCGGTACAAACAGTCATACTTATTTAGTGGTTGCCGCGGATGTCGGTTCAATAATTACAGTGACGGTAACACGTGCAGGCTATTCTGGCAGCAAAACAAGTACAGCAACTGCAACAGTGACAAGTAGCCACTGGGTAGTCTCCACAATAGCAGGCAGTACACAAGGTTTCGCTGACGGTACAGGAACTGCAGCACAGTTTAATCGGCCTTATGGTATCACTATTGACGCAGCGGGTAATCTCTATGTAGTAGATAGTAATCGTATACGAAAGATAACTCCTGCAGGCGTTGTAAGTACACTGGCAGGCAGCGGAACAATGGGCTTTGCTGATGGTACAGGAGCTGCGGCGCAGTTTTACGCCAGTTGTATTACTATCGACGCAGCAGGTAATCTCTATGTAGCAGATGGTGGTAATAATCGTATACGAAAGATAACTCCTGCAGGCGTTGTAACCACAATAGCAGGCAGCGTAGAAGGTAACGCTGATGGTACAGGAACTGCGGCACAGTTTTACCTTCCCAGGGATATCACTATTGACACAATGGGTAATCTCTATGTAGCAGATTATGGTACTAACCGTATACGAAAGATAACTCCTACAGGCGTTGTAACAACAATAGCAGGCAGCACAGTTGGCTTTGCTGATGGTACAGGAACTGCGACACAGTTTAGAGGTCCCGGTGGTATTACTATCGATTCAATGGGTAATCTCTATATAGCGGATTTTGGTAATAATCGTATACGAAAGATAACTCCTGCAGGCGTTGTAACCACAATAGCAGGTAGTACAGGTGGTTTTGCTGATGGCACAGGAACTGCGGCACGATTTAACGGTCCCAGATGTATTACTATCGACGCAGCGGGTAATCTCTATGTAGCAGATGGTGGTAATAATCGTATACGAAAGATAACCCCTGAGGGAGTTGTAACCACAATAGCTGGCAATACAAGTGGCTTTGCTGATGGTACAGGAACTACGGCACGATTTAACCAGCCCTGGGGTATCACTATTGACACAGCGGGTAATCTTTATGTAGCGGAAGGTAATCATCGCATAAGAAAGCTGGTTTATGTGCCTTAAGAAGGGGACACGGTTTTTGTTTATTTAAATATGAGCAGGGGTAGTTTTTACCTCTGCTGGTTATTGTATATACATATGTGCATTTTTCCCTGAGAAACCTTTGGAAGTTACTTCTGGAAAATGTTTTGCAGGCGGGGCAGGGGCTGGATGAAAAAACATTTTTGCCGTTCTCCGCCGAAGAGACCGAGCATAGCGAGAGGCTCATAGGCGGGCTCTTTGCAAAGTTTTTACAGCCAGCAGCCTGCGCTGTCTGTGTCTACATTTAACTATCTTTCATAAATAGCATGAAGAAAAAGCGCGGCAGCTTGAGATACATTCAGGCTGTCGATGTTTCCTGTGCCGGGTATTCTAAGCATATAGGAACATCGATCCTTAACTTCTTTTGGCAGCCCAGTTTCTTCATTGCCAAATACAAGAACAACTCCGGATTTTTTTACTATATTGCCAAGATCGCTAATTCGCATTCTTGCTCTTGTATCAGTGCCAATGGAAACAATCTGTTTGGATGCGTCTTTTAAAAAAGCAGCGGAGCTTTTTATTTTGCGCACAGTTACATGTTCAAGGCCGCCTTCTGCAACGCGGTAAGCGCTTGTGGTAAGATGGACTTCGCCGTTAAACGATGAATCCTTTTCGTTTAATATTATGTATGATACATCAAAAAAAGCGGCGGCTCTTGCAATGGCGCCAAGGTTATGATCATTTCCGATTGAATGCAGAAGAACGCCGGTTTTTCCTTCCTTTGCCCAGGTTTCAAGGTCTTCCATATTTAGCGGTTCAACTACCGGTTCATTAATCATGGCTACCACGCCCTGATGATGAACGCTTTTACAGATACGTTCCAGTTCTTCATCTTCGCATAGCTTGTAAGGATGTTTACGTTCTGCAAGCTGTTTGCAAACGCCTGTAAATTGTTTTAATCGATCTTCTCTAAGGAAAAGCCGGTTTATAGACTGCGGATTGTGTTCGCCTGCAGCCAATACGGCATTAAGACCGCAGACAGCCAGTTCGTCTGTTAGTTTATTACGCATATAAATAGTATACAATAAATATAAAACTTGGTATCATATATATGTGGCTATACGAAAAAACAATAAAAAATCAGTGTCTCGGGGAGCTCAGGTAGTAGTCGTTTTCTGGATTATTTTTGTAATTGTAATTATCAGTGTTTTTATAGCAAATTCACAAACTATTTTTAAAAACTTAAAAATCCTGTTTCCTGGCGAGACATCTGTTACTGAAGAAGATTTATTGGCAGAAGACCAGCTGCAGGAAGTGCAAATTGGCAATGACCGGCCTGCTCCTGTTATAACGATAGAACCCGCAGCAGATCCTGCAGCAACCGTTCAGCCATCCGATCCTGTAAGAACAGAAGATCCGCCTGTTCAAACCCAGCAGCAAACCCAGCAGCAGACTCAGCCGCAGCAGCAGCAAACCCAAACATCGTCTCAGCAGCAGAATCAACCGCAGCAGCAGGCAGCTCAGGATATGCGGACAAGAGTTTTTTATTTTGCTCAAGTTGATAGAGACGGCCAGATACGTCAGTCAAGGGTAACGCGCAGACTTCCTGCTTCCAACACTCCTTTACAAGATGCGTTAAACGCAATGCTAGTTGGGCCAAACCCTGGTGAGCTTAGCGGGAACCTTTTAAGTTTTATTCCGCAAAATACCCGGCTGCTTTCTGTTACAATCCGCGGAAGTACAGCATACGTAAATTTTAGTGATGATTTTAGGTTTAATAAATTCGGTGTAGAAGGTTATATTGCCCAGTTAAGGCAGGTTGTTTGGACAGTGACAGAGTTCGAGAACATAAGGGATGTGCAGATCTTAATTCAGGGAAGAGTGATAGATTATCTTGGCGAAGGTATATTTATTGGAGCTCCGCTTAGCCGCCAATCGTTTTAAATTCGTTTTATAGAAACTGCTTTTCCTGTTTCTATGTCTATTTCTGCGATGACTCCCTGAATGTGTCCTTCGCTTTTTGGTTTTGCAGTTTCCATGTGATACAGAACCTGTTTACGCGAGCGCTCAAGGCATATTGCTGGATCCATACCGATTACACTGTCTATATTGCCGGTCATGCCAAGGTCAGTTATATATGCGCTGCCTCTTGGCAGTATACGCTCATCGGCAGTTTGTATATGCGTATGCGTACCGGCAAACAGCGATACCCGGCTGTCAGCATAATATGCTAAAGCTTCTTTTTCGCGGCTTGATTCAGCGTGAAAATCTACCAATATTATCGGGAACGCAGAGTTAACAGAGGATCCATCCTGTGTAAAAAGCGGATGGTTATCTGATGCTTTACCTGTATGGATTTTTATTAGATGATCCAGGCATCTAAAAGGACATTCTATAGCGCTCATTAATTCGCGGCCCTGAAGATTTATTACTACCCAGTTAATTCCGTTCTTGTTAATATTTGTAAATCCTGTTCCGGAAATATTCTGTATAGTCGGCGACCACGATGGATAATTGGCAGGGCGCAGCATGTTTCTCTCTGTTTCCAGAATTGTCCAAAATTCCCGGTTTTCCCATACATGGTTTCCGGATGTTACTGCATCTGCGCCGGCAGCAATAATGCGTCTATAGTCTTGTTCTGTTATACCAAAACCTTCTGCTGCATTTTCGCCGTTCACTGTGACAAAGTCGATGTTGTGTTCTTTAATTAGAGCGGGAAGCTGAGCCTCCAGCGTCTCTAGTCCAAAAGAGCCGACCACATCGCCGACCATGGCAGCTTTTATTATCTTCATTAATATGATATTGCCATAAAAGCTTACTATCTGTAAACTGTGTATATGACAACAAGAGGCATTTTCATTGCGGGAAATGAATCCGCGCTTAGCCGAGCTATTGAAGCTGAAACTATTAATAGAGTTGATCAATTTGCCGCCGCTCTTATCCCAAACCGGCTTTCTGGGGCGCCAAAAGGTTCTGCGCCGGACATCCCTGCGCGGCTTTTTCTTGACTGGAATCCTTCCAGTTCAATTTCTGCCCGCACTTTGGTTATTGCTGCAGAAAACCGTCTTGAGTATATTAATGAAGCGATACTAGTTTGTTCTCCTCCTTCTATTCGCAGCAGCGCTTCTGCTCTTCCTCTTTATGATGTAGAAATTTTAATAAACGATTATATTAAAGGCTGGTTTTTTCTTGTAAAAGAAATTGCAGCTGTTTTTTCCGCCAGAAAGCGCGGTGTTCTTGCTCTTGTTTATCCCGACATTGCAAGTTCTGGAAAAGACGATGCCGCAGATGTTCTTGGTCCTTCTGCACTTGCCTCTTTCCGCGCACTTACCAACGGCCTTTTGGCAGCAGCTCACAATGAACCGTATATTACCGTAGGTTTTTCCTATTCCGATGCCGGCAACGAAACAGCATTTGCATCTTTTATTTTTAAAAATCTTGATGAAATAACCAGCCGTTCCAACGGAAAGCATCACAAGTTTGGAAAGTTCAAGTTTTTTTAGAAATGTAATGTACCTTAACTAGTACAAAATGTACTTAATATGGTTGCGAACTACAGGTTCGTGGTGAAAATTATCACTTTTCAAAGATCGATCTTTTTATCCTGCGTAAAAGACTAATTTTTGCAAGCGGAATACGGTTTGCGTCGATAACAAGAATGAGATCGCCGCCTTCTTTTTCCAGTGTCCGGGGAATGCCAAAAATACTTTTTTCTTTGCCTTTTATCATCCATGTAATTTCCAAAGGTGATTGCTGCGAAATCGCCTGTTTGGCTATTAATTGTTTTCCGGTGTAGTCCATGTGCCGCGCTTCGAGCTTTTCGTAGCGGATGTCGGCATCTTTTAACTGTGCTTCGCAAAGAACAAGCCGTCTGTCGATTCTTGCTGCAAGTTCAGTTTTTTCCGTATCGCTTAATGACATTTTTTCCAGTGTTGCATGGTACTGTGCGGTTAAAGCGGCGCTGTCTTTTCTGGCTGCAGAATTTACAGATGACTCCGATTTTAAAAAATGCAGGGGTGATGAAGACGGTCCGGAAAAATGACTTGTAATTGAAGCAGCTATTTCTTTTTTTTCTTTACGCCGCGCGATAATATCGATGCCGGATTTTTGCAAAGCTTCTATTGCATTTTGTATAACTGTATCGTCAGCTGCATTTTCGTTTAATAGGTATAAACCAGGAGCTAATGTTTCAGAAATAAAAGAAATAAACGGTTCAGTTTCTGTTAAATAGCGGTGATTTTCCGCAAGCCTTAGTATAACGCCCTTTTTTAGAGAAACTTCTCCGTGGCGTTTTTCCCAGTCTTTAAGGTTCCAAACAAGTGCTTCACTTGCTTTGCCGCCAAGTTTGTCAAGTAAATGAATAATTTCTTTGGCGTTTATATTATTATCAAATGCGCGGACAGCGCAGTCTTTGTCTAGTTCAAAACGGACAACAGTACTGGCTTCGCAGATATTAAAAATATTAGCAAGATTAATTGCATCTAAAAAATTAATTTCCGGGTAGACTAAAATCGAAGAGCCTGTAATAGCAATTACGGGACCTGTATTATTAGCTTTTTTTTGCGTGTTTGATCCGTTTAAATATGTCTTGCTTTGAGTTTTTGCAATTAAACCTGTTTTTTCCAGCGCTTCAATAAGCAGTTCAGTTTTAATTCTTGTGTTCATTTGTACTTTTAGAACTTCGATAATTCTTTTTATTGTTTTTTCGGAATATTGAAATTCTGCATTTAAAGAATCCAGTAAACTGCGGATCAAATTTAATATTTCTTTAATCTTGCTGCGAAAAAGAGGCGGCAGAATTTCAAAAGGAGGAGTTAACCCGCTGTAAATTGACAATGCTGCTGCGCAGTATTCAGTTCTTTCGTGCGCAGAAATCGAACCAAAGTCATCAAAGCGTTTTTTGGCGGGAATAAGTTTGTCTGTATCAATATAAAATAAATCAAGTATTTGTAAAGAGCCAAGAATATTTTCCAAATCAATGCCGGGAAAAAGTTTTTTTCCTTCTTCTATTACCCTCTTTTTTATTACTCCCTCCGATTTATAAAACGAATCCTGTTTTGATACAAAAGAAAAAAGAGCGGCAAGAAATAAGTCGTTTGTTATTTTGTTTGCTTTTACAATAGATGAAGCAATAGATGTTTTATTTGCGGGCATTATGGGAAAAAGTGCAGAAGCATCTTCTGTTATCGGAAGAAGTATTTGTTTTAATACCGGGTTTAATGCAAGGCGGCTTGTTTTTTCTTCTGTAAAACGGTACATGATAAAACGCTCTTCCAGATTAACGATTGCATCCTGAAGCCGAGCATAATTCAAATCGTCATTTAATGTATCCAGGAAAAAAGCTTCCAGCTGTTCGGGTGCAGGCTCTGCAAAGAGCGAAACTGCTGCGATAATTTTTGCTTCAGTTTCGTCGATATATGCTGCAATTGAATTTTGAATATCCGCGCGAAGTAAAAACTTTTCCAGATCATTTAGTAATTGCTGTTTGTTAAACGGTGTTTTAATTTTGCCAAAAACGCTTCGCATTAATTCAAAAAAGGAATTGTCCGGCATTGTCATTACGGCAGATTTCCAGAAAGTTATGGGGCGGAAAATATCTTTTTTCATTTATCCCACCGCTGTATTGAATATTTATAACCTTGTTCTGTTAAAAACTTTTGGCGGTTTGCTGCAAATTCTTCTTCAACTGTATAACCGGAAACCAGCGAAAAAAACCAAGCGTTGCGAACATGGTCTTTTGGCCTTAAAATTCGTCCCAGTCTTTGCGCTTCTTCCTGCCGCGATCCAAATGAGCCGGAAACCTGTATCGCCATGCTGGCATCGGGAAGGTCTATTGCAAAGTTTGCAACTTTGGAAACAACAATTACGCGAACTTCTCTTTTTTTAAAATTTGTGTAAATACGCTCTCTTTCTGCATTTGGTGTTTTTCCCGTAATAAGAGGCGCGTTTAAAAGTTTGGCAAGAGAATCAAGCTGCGTTAAATATTGGCCAATTACCATTATTTGATCTTCGGGATGGTTTTCTATCAATTGTAAAACTACATTTTCCTTTAGCGGATTTTCTGCCGCTATCCGGTACTTTTCTCTTTTTGCCGCAGTGGCATAGGGTATTTTTAGATTCTGCGGTAAATCAAGTCTTATTTCTGTGCAAAGAGCCTCGGCAATCCATCCTTGATTTTCCAAATCTTTCCATGGCACGTCATAGCGTTTTGGGCCGACAAGGCTAAAAACAGCGTCTTCTTCTCCGTCTTCGCGGATTAATGTCGCGGTAAGACCCAGCCGTCTAATCGCCTGAAGTTCCGCTGTTACGCGAAACACTGGCGCAGGAAGAAGATGAACTTCATCGTAAATGACAAGCCCCCATGCTCTTTCTCTGAATAATTTAAAATGAGGAAATTCTCCGGTTTTTTCCGGTCTCCATGAAATTATCTGGTATGTGGCAACCGTCACAGGCGCAACAGATTTGGAGTCTCCCGAATATTCCGCAATTTGTTCTCTTGTTAATTCTGTTTTATCCAGTAATTCTTCGATCCATTGATGCACTGCAGCAACATTAGTGGTTAAAATTAAAGTATTGGTTTTTAACATTGACATTATCAGCATGCCTACAATTGTTTTTCCGGAACCGCACGGCAGTACAACAACACCGTATCCGCTGCCTGCTTCTCCAGTTCCAACTACTGACCTTGCCGCAGTTAGCTGATAATCCCTGGGTGCAAAAGGCATGCCGGAAAGGCAATTTTTACGAAGTTCTATTTCCAGGTCTTCGCCTTTAAAAAGCGGCGCTTCGTCATGCACAGGCCAGCCGATGCGTATAAGCTCCCGTTTAACAGTGCCCCTGTCAATCAATGAAAGTAAAAAACCATTTTCATATACTGTCAAATATTTTTCCAGAGCTTTAACCCCGCCGATTTCCAGACGAATCGATTCATCATCAACCTGTAATAATAATCTGTCTTGCTGATCGTTTGAATCTCCGGATTCATCGGCTTTCATTATTATTTTTCCGTATCTGGACATAAGAAGAGAATACCCTTCGGTAATTCCTTCCGGGATTTCATAACGGCTGTATTTTTTTAATATCTTAACAATGTCCTGCGGTGTGAGCCCTGCACTTGCTGCATTCCACAGAGACAGCGGGGTTATACGGTAAGTGTGAATATGCTCCGGAGATTTTTCCAGTTCTGCAAATGGTATAATCGCCTGTCTTGCTTCTTCTGCGGACTCGCAGTGGACATCAAGGAGTAAGGTTCTATCACTTTGCACGATCAACGCTTTTGCTGAACTGGTCATATTGTATCCTGTTAATTGCCTATTGCATTTAACACCGCGTAAAAAGCAGGCTTTGGTTTTAAGTTTCTGTCAAAAAGGCATGGATTTCCCGCAGAAAGCCAGCTGTTGTAATCATCAGAGCCCCACATAGTTACGCGATATATATGCTCCTTGAATTCCAGGAATAATTTAAAAAGGGAAGCATAGATATCAGCTTGAATCCTTGCTTGCCTTTCGTTCATAACAGAATCCCTGAAACTTCCAGGAACATAACCTACGGTGCTAATATCAAGTTCTGTTATGGAAATTTCTAGACCGGTACTTGTTAATAATTGAATGGAAACTCGGACATGATTAATGTTTATATTAAGGTTGTAATGCCCCTGCATTCCGATGCCATCGATAAGGTTCCGGCTGCTGCCGGTTTCTATTTTGTACCTTCTGTTGATGTCATTAACCATATTTACTACAGCCTGGGCTTTATTTCTGTTATTTAAGCCGTAATCGTTATAATAAAGTTTAGCGTTCGGATCAATTTCGCGCATCTTACGAAAAGATATTTCTATATAATCTGAACCCAGAGCAGTGAACCATGGATTACCCGATGTGCGCATGCAGTTTCTCCAGTTAGTAGAAGCATTAACGTTTTGCAGATCATCTCTGATTGCTTCATTCACTACATCCCACGATAATATTCTTCCTCTAAAATGATTTAAAATTTGTGTAATGTGGTTTTCCAGATTTGCGATGACTTCTTCCCGTGTGCCGGAAGTCATCCATGCTGGAGTTTGCTCATGCCATACCAAAACATGTCCCTGAACTTCTATGCCGTTTTCCAGCATTGTATTTACCATTTTATCTGCAGTTTCCCATCTGTACTGACCTCCCTTTTCCAAAGGAGCAAGTTCGATGGGTTTTAAAGCGTTTTCCGCAGTCACAGTATTATAATGATGCGTTAAAAGTTTTAAGTATTCGCCCGCCATATATGCAGGATTAATAATAGTGCCGATAAGAAAAGCGTCCGCATAAGCAGACTTAAGAGGAGTTAGATTTAAATCCGCAATGGGGTTTGGGGGAGGAACAACAACCGTATCTTCAATTTTTATTTTAAAATTACATAAATAATAAATTGTACTTTCTGTGTTGTTAAACCAGTTTGTCAAATAAAGGTAAGGTTTATCGGCAGTTGGAATCAGGGAAATTGTTCCGCTTATTGTATGCCAGACATCAGGTATGGCATTATTAATGCTGCCTATAGATGGATAGCCGGGATTATTGTTAACCTGCCAATTAAGGTTACCCATATCTCCTTCCCGTTTTACATCAACAGAAAATGTTATTTTTACCGGTTTATCTTTATATCTTTCAAGCGAGTACATGGCTATTGCCCATTCAACAGCGCTTCCGTCAACTTTCATGACATTTCTTCGGTTTTCTGCCGGAATATTAATAATTTCATAGGGGCCTGTGCTGGTTAAAGGTATATAATTGTTATTATCAAGCCTGTTAAATGATGTTTTTTTTTCGCCTTGAAAATTTGCGCAATTGGAAAAAAGCAAAATAAAGCCGAAAATCAAGATAATTGTTTTTATTTTATTTGTCATAATCGAACCCTCCTAAATAGACCACTTTGCATTATACTATTATTTGATATAAAATAACACTATGGAACCCAGGGTAAAAGACAAACCGGCTTCTAAAACTAAAGAGAAGTACAAAGAGCCGGAACAGTTCAAAGTGATACTCTTAAACGACCATTATACAACAATGGAATTTGTTGTAGAGGTTTTGATGATTATTTTTCATAAAAGCATAGAGGAAGCAAATCGTATAATGCTGGATGTTCATCAAAAAGGAAGGGGAATAGTTGGGGTTTATACCTGGGATATTGCCATGACAAAGACCGAGCAGGTTCATGCAGCTGCGCAGATAAACGAGTTTCCGCTTCGATGCATTGTAGAACCGGCTTGATTTTTACGTTATAATTACTTTAAAGAGGAAAAAAAATGAGAGTTTCCGGACATGTGCAGGCTATTATTGACGCTGCATACAATGAAGCTAAACTTCGCAATCATGAGTATTTAACGCCGGAGCATATTTTATATGCCGCGCTGGCTTTTGATGAAGTTCAGGGAGTATTATTTTCCTGCGGTGCAGATTTGGAACAGTTAAAATCCGGAATGGAAAATTATTTTGAACAAAAACTTCCGGTTACAACTACAGGAGAACCGACAAAAACTGTTGGTTTTCATAATATTATAGAGCGGGCTGTAATTTTGGGCAAATCCGCTCAAAAAGAAATTATAGATATAGCAGATATACTAGTTTCTCTTTATGACGAGGAGAGGTGTTACAGCGCCTATTATCTTAGAAAAGCTGGAATAAAACGGCTGGATCTTTTACAAACGCTTTCCCATAATTTTGGAGACGGTAAATTTGCAGGCTCAGAAGAAGAAGAAGTTGATCCAGATACGCAAAAAAAAGACAGAAAAAAAACAGCGTTAGAACGTTACACAATGGATTTAACAGCGCTTGCGCGGGAGCAAAAACTAGAACCAGTTATTGGAAGAGAAGATGAGCTAGATCGTACTGTACAGGTGCTTTGCCGCAGAATGAAAAACAATCCGATACATGTAGGAGACTCCGGCGTAGGAAAGACAGCCATCACAGAAGGG
>Ga0123356_10006494_pt1 | contig 11784 bp, 6 predicted proteins | sample TergutEmb28metaG_2_FD_92546 | JGI IMG/M metagenome (GOLD analysis project Ga0123356, IMG submission 92546) | Embiratermes neotenicus P3 segment gut microbial communities from Petit-Saut dam, French Guiana - Emb289 P3 | ecosystem: Host-associated > Arthropoda: Insects > Digestive system > Gut ... | reverse complement strand
CCGATCCTCAGCACTGCGGGCAGCAACTGGTATGCGGGCAACTACCACGACGGCAGCGGTGAGTATCACGTCACCGAAGCGTTCCTGGAGACCAATGTGCCGTTCATCGACACGGCGTCGCTCGGCAAGGCCAATCTCAATCTTGCAGGCCGGTGGACGGACTACTCGACCTCGGGCGTCGTCAATACCTGGAAGCTGGGAGGGACCTGGCAAACGCCGTACCAGCCGGTGCGCCTGCGTGCGGTGCTATCGCGCGATGTGCGCGCGCCGAACCTGTCGGAGCTCTTCGCCGCCCCAGTCTCGACTACCGTCCCCAGCTTCACCAATCCCTTCAGCAACACCGCGCTCACCATCATCCAGAACACCATTGGTAACACGGCGCTCAAGCCAGAGAAGGCGGACAACTTTGAGGTGGGCCTGGTCCTGACGCGCCCTGACTTCCTGCCCGGCTTTACCGCCTCGGTCGACTACTACCGGATCGAGGTCAAGGATGTCATATCGACCCTGACGGCCCAGCAGGAAGTCAACTTCTGCTTTGCCGGCCTGCAGCAATATTGCAGCGCATTCAACCTGTCACCCACCAGCGGCACGGCCTATGTGAACGTCCAGGATTTCAACCTGGCCTCCATCTACACCAACGGCCTCGATTTCGAGGCAAGCTATCAGGTGGATCTCGGGAAGCTCAACCTGCCCGGCGCTCTGACGATCCGCGGGCTGGCGACTCACGTGATCAATTACATAAGCAATTCTGGCATCCCCGGCACCATTCCCGTGCAGATGGCCGGGGTGAACACCGGCGCTACGCCCTACTGGAAGCTCTATGCTACCGAGAGCTGGGACTTCCACAACATCGGTATCGATCTGATCGAGCGTTGGTTCAGCGACGGCACGTATGGCAGCGCGTACGTCGTGTGCCAGAGCAACTGCCCGGTTTCTACCGTCAACAATCCGACGATTAACACCAATTTCATGCCGGGTGCATTCTATATAGATCTCGGTGCTCGCTACACGATCACGGACAAGCTGACGGCCTTCGTCAAGGTGGACAATCTGTTCGACGTCGACCCGGTGCCGGCGCCGCAGACCAATACGGGGCTCGACATTAATCCGGCTCTCTACGACACGATCGGACGGACCTATCGAGCCGGCTTTCGCTACAACTTCTGATGGGGCTACTCCCGTGGTTGGTTCGCAGGTCTGCGCCCAGCACTGGATTGGGCCACCGAGCACGTGTTCCCAAGCCGGCCACATGAGCCGGGTGTTTTTCAGCGCCGAGATTGCCGGCGATGTTCCACGATTCGTGAGTGAGATTGAGGTGCAGCGATGGAGAGACGTAGAGACCTGAGGCGTTGGATGCGTCGGATCGGCCTCTTGCCGCTCTGTCTGGCCGTGCTGATGGCTGTGGGCAGGCCTGCCGCCAGCTCGACTTCGGCCTTCCAGTCGGCGCCCGTGGACCCGCTGGCGGTCACCGTCAACGGTAAGGGCGACGGCCGGGCGGACGATTCGGATGCCATGCAGCACGCCATCGACCAGGCCGCCGAGAAGGGCGGCGGCGGCCTGGTCTTTCTGCCTTCCGGACGCTACCGGATCAGCCGCACAATCCTCATCTGGCCTGCCGTGCGCGTCTTTGGCACCGGGCCGACACGTCCGGTCCTCGTTCTGGGAGACAACACGCCCGGGTTCCAGCGGGGCGTGGGCAGCATGGTTGTCTTCACCGGAGCCAGGCGCGGCGAGAACGCGCGCGGCAATCTCGGGCCGCTCGATCTGCCGCGCGTGCCCTTCCCTCCCCCCACGGTCGTGCCGTTCGATCCCAAGATCTGGGATGCCAATTCGGGCTCGTTCTATTCGGCAATGAGCAACATCGATATCGAGATCGGCGCGGGGAACCCGGCCGCCACAGGTATCCGGTTCCGCATGGCGCAGCACGCCTTTCTCAGCAACATGGACTTCATGTTGGGCTCTGGCTTCGCCGGTATCTACCAGGCCGGCAATGTGGTCCACAATCTGCACTTCCATGGCGGCCGCTATGGCATCGTGACCGAGAAGCCCTCGCCAGCCTGGCAGTTCACTGTCATCGACTCTACCTTCGACGGCCAGAAGAGTGCGGCGATCCGTGAGCATGAGGCACAGCTGACGCTGGTCAACGTCGCAATGCGCGACGTGCCGATAGGAATCGAGATTGACCGCGGTTATGGCGACTGGCTGTGGGGCAAGGACGTGCGCTTCGAGCACGTACGGCAGGCCGGTGTCGTGATTTCCAACGAGAACAATGTCTACACGCAGATCGGATTCGAAAATGCGCTCGCCAGCGACACGCCGGTGTTTGCGCGATTCCGCGCAAGCGGTGCTACGGTCGCCGGCAAGGGGCGGAGCTACCGCGTCAGCGCCTTCAGCCACGGGCTGGTGGTGCCGGGGCTGGGCCAGCTCGGCCACTTTGCCACCAGCGCTGAGGTCACGGCCGTCGATGCGCTACCGGCGCCGCGCACGCCGGCGATCCGGCCACTGCCACCTGTCTCAGAATGGTCCAACGCGCACGACCTGGGAGTCATCGGCGATGGGCGGGCCGATGACACCGCAGCCTTGCAGCGTGCGATCGATACGCACCGCACGGTCTATCTCCCCTTGGGGGTCTACAAGGTCAGCAGCACGATCCGGCTGCGGCCGGATTCCGTGCTCATCGGTCTGCAGCCGAGCCTCACCCAGGTCGTCCTCCCGGATGGAACACCGTCTTTCCAGGGCGTGGGTGAGCCGAAGGCGCTGATCGAGTCAGCGCAGGGAGGCGATGCGATCATCTCTGGTGTGGGGCTGGCCACCGGCGGCGTCAACCGCCGTGCGGTCGCGCTGCTGTGGAGCGCTGGCGAGAATTCCCTGATTGATGACGTCAAGTTCGAGGGCGGGCACGGTACCGAGCTACCTAACGGGACACGCTTCAACCCCTATAACGACAACCACAGCGCCGATGCGGACCCGGCACGACGCTGGGACGGCCAGTACCCCAGCCTGTGGGTCAGGCACGGCGGCGGCACCATCAACGGCATCTGGAGCCCGGACACCTACGCCAGCGCCGGCCTCTACGTCTCGGATACGAGCACGCCAGGTCACTGCTACGAGATCTCGATCGAGCACCATGTGCGCAACGAAATCGTCCTGGACCGGGTTGCCAACTGGGAGCTGCTTGCTCCGCAGACTGAGGAGGAATACGGTGAGAGCAGGAATGCGGTATCGCTTGAGATCCGTGACTCCCACGACATCCTGATCGCGAACTATCACGGCTACCGCGTCACCCGTACCCTGGGCCCGGCGCCCGCTGCTGCCCGGCTCTATGGGGTGCGCGACATCCATTTCCGCAACCTGCACGTGAATGCCGAGAGTGGCTTTGCGACCTGCGACGGCGAGGACTGCGCCACCTTCCTGCGGGTGAACAAGTATCCCTACGAGAATGCGATCGAGGACGTGCCACACAGACTGACGGTGCGGGAACGCGAGTTCGCCCTCCTCGACGTACCTGCCAGCACGCCATCAGTCCTTGCTTCGCGAGAGAGCGCCGCGGTGAAGGAGCTTGCCGGTGGCTTCGAGGGGATCGGCGGAGGGGCCATTGACTCCCATGGCACGCTCTACTTCGTAGACCGGATCTTCCAGCGCATCTACAGCTGGTCACAGGACCAGGGGCTCAAGGTCGTGAGTAGCCACCCGCTCGATCCCGTCAACCTGGCGGTGGACCATTCGGATAACCTCCTGGTTCTGTCTTCAGCCGGCTCTGAAGCCGCCGTCTACAGCCTGAAGCCGGACGGACGCGACGGGCCGGTCACCACGATCAAAGCCGAGTCCGCAGGAACGCATCCCGGTGCCGCCATCGCCATACCGGCGGTCTGGTGGGTCAATGGCGAGTTCAAGGACCAGTATGATCCGGCCCACGACCAGTTCACCACGCTGGGGGAGCTCTTCGCGCAGGACGTCGCCACGGCGCCGGGCCGCGAATATGCATCGCCGGATGGCAGCGTGGTGCTGCCGGCATACCGGGTCTTCCACCAGGGTCCGCCCGACAACCGCGGCTGGCGTTTCTCCCATTCGCTCGACACCTACGGGTTCACGCTTGCTCGGCCGGGCACACGCCTTTACATCAGCAACGCCTCGGAGGCTCGGACCTATGCTGCCACGGTGGGACCGAACGGCGTGCTCAAGGATCTCCATGTCTTCGCGGGGCGCGGTGGCGAGAGCGTGGTCAGTGATCCATCCGGGCGGGTCTACCTCGCCAATGGCCAGATCTTCGTGTATGCGGCCAGCGGACAGGAGCTGGGCACGATCTCCGTGCCTGACCGCCCGCTGCAGCTGCTGGTCGGCGGCGCCAACCACTCGACCCTGTTCATTCTTACCCACCATGCACTGTATTCAGTGGACCTCGCGCAGGGCGCCGACTTGCAGGGGTCGTGATCTGAGCAGAAGGAGCTTGGGTGGGGTGGGCCCTGGCCGATAAAGGTCAAGGCCGGCGCGAGGAGTCAATGGCCGACCTCGCTGCGCACCTTTGCACGTCATGAAGCCGTGGTCACAACCGGATGGCGGTCACAGGGGCGCGGGGGTGCTCATGAAGCGGGAACGTTGGTTATCTGTCGCGTGTTGCTCCAGATCACCTGGGCGACACCTATCAATGCGAAGATGGCCCCGTACACAACCCAGTGCCTGTCGCCCACCATAGGCCCGACGCGAAAGGCAAGATTGAGTCCTTGCAGCGCCCATACGGTTCCCGCGGTCACCATGAGCAACCCTATAAGGCTGCTCACAACCCTCATGATCACATTGAACGCGCTGCGCATATGGATGTCCCCCCGAACTCTTGTGTATGCGCATCATCTCACGGGTGCTGGCTGCGCGCATCTTTGCAGACATTCCCCCGGCCCCGTAAGAATCCGATTGCGTGCCTTCTGGTAGCCGATCGCCAGAACACTGCGGCCGTCTGCAGGCACTTCGACTACTCCTTGCGATCACGTGTGTTTACGGCCAGCTCCTTTCCGCGAAGGGACCTGGGTGCGCTCTGGGACCGCACTCCGACTGAGATCCTCGGAGGCCGGGCTCCGCATCGACTCCGCCGCATCAGAATGGCGGTTGTACCCGCATTCCGTGCGCTACGAATCCGCCAACGAAGATCATCCCAGCCCCTGACCCTTTAGGTGCCCACGCATGGGCACATGACATGTGTAGTCGGTAAGGGAATATACTGTCGCGCAGACTGGGAGGTGAGCATGGGCGATGAGCGTATTGTGCGCGAGCACGACAGCTGGTTCTCGGAAGCGCAGCTCCAAGGCCTCGCGCGCGCGGACGAGATGGCCGGTCTTCACACGCCGGTGCCCACATGCAACGTCTCAAATGGGGAATACCTGCCGTTTCCCCAGACGCATGCACAACGCGAGGTTGAGGCGCGGGTCGGCGCAATCGGAGGCCACAGCAAAGCGACTCGGCCTGTCGCGTCGGCATTTCCTCGCCGGCTCGGGCGGGATGGCGGCTTCGTTCCTCGCGATGAATGCGGTGTTCGGTCGATTCTTCAACGCGAGCCCGTTTGAGCTCTTGGAACCCGCCGCAGCAGCAGAGATTGCACCGCCGGCAGACCTCTTCGTGCTGGACGACCAACTCCACATGGTACGTGACCAGCAAGGAAGGGCGGGGGTACCGCTCCGCGCGGCGGCGCAAGGACCGGGCGCGGCAAGCATCGCCGCGGGATTCACCAAGAACCCTTTTAACCCCAGAGGCTATCCCAACGAGCTCGGTAGTCCCTGGAGCGCCTGGACCGATTCTCTCGGCCAGACACCCAATGTTGGCACCGACTATACCCTCACGAGCCTCATCAAGGATGTCTATCTGGACAGCGCCGTCACGGTCGCCATCCTGAGCAACGCGCCGCTGGGCCTCTTCCTGCCGCCCGGCGCCGACAAGCCCATCCCACCGCGGACGATAGCGGAATCTCTCTCGGCCGAGATCCTCACCGGCTACCAGACCGTGGCGGTCCGCGACTTCGTAAACCGGATCGCCGGCTCGACCCGAATGCTTGCACACGGCCAGCTCTATCCCGGCCGCGACAATCTTGAGTTCATGCAGCGCCAGATCGACGAGTTGCACCCCGATTCCTGGAAGGGCTATACCATCGCCTATTCAGCCAAGGACATTGCGGATCCGACGCAGGGGATGAAGCGATGGAGCTTGGACGATGAGGCCGTCGCCTATCCGACCTACGATCTCATTCGCAAGAATCGGGCGCAACTCGCGCAGCATCCGGGCTTCTTCAACATCTGTATTCACAAAGGCCTCACCACCTCAGGCGATCCGCGCGATCCCGCGAGTGACCAGGCATCGCTCGGCAACCCAAACGACATTCCGAAAGCGGCCAAAGACTGGCCAGAATTCAACTTCATCATCTACCACTCGGCATGGGCACCGGCGTTCTATGGTTACTATTCTTGGAAGACGGTCCACGACGGATTGCTGCGCGAAGGCGTGCCTGAGATTCATTGGATAACGCGCATGGCGCAGCAATGCGCTGATCTCAAGAACGTCTATGCTGAGCTCGGCACCACCTTCGCTGCAACGGTGACGACTTTCCCAAGCGCGTGTGCGCACATGCTAGGCCAACTCCTCAAGTACTGGGGACCGGACCGGATCGTGTTCGGCTCGGATTCGCTGTGGTACGGCGCGCCACAGTGGCAGGTGGAGGCACTTTGGCGTTTCCAGATCCCGGAACAGATGGCTCGCAGGTACGGCTATCCCCAGCTCACCGAGGAGACGAAGCGCAAGATTCTGGGTCTCAATTCCGCGCGCCTCTACAAGCTTGAGCCAAAGGCACCAGTGATCGCCGCGGGGCCATATAGGCCGGTGCCGGCGAATTATGCGTCCCTTGTGCCGCAGGGTTTGAAGGACACGCTCGCCGACGCGCCGGGCGCGCACCAGGGCCCGACTCAGGGGCTGTGGCTGCCGGCGCGCCCGGACAAGCTCGCGCTTCTACGCAATGACTATCAGGCGGCTGGCGGCTTGCGCAACAATCGGCGCCACGGCTGGATCGCGCTCGGAGCGTCGTGACGCGCGAGGGCATCCTTCTCGTCATGGGGCTTGCGGCGCTACGCCACGAATCTGACCTGGTCTGTGGATGAGTTCAGCCGATCCCGGCACGGACGGCCCGCCGCCACTTGATCGCTCCGTCACCCATGTCAAGCGCTTCGTCAGCCCGGCCTGGACGTGCTGGCAGTCCTCGACCGTTATGTCAGAAAGCGGCAAAGCGGTTGCGTTTCGACGCTGGGTCTGATCTGAGCCGCCCACGGTCCCGACAGAAACTGCCGCCAATGCGCGCTCCCGGGCGGGTCACTCAAGATCCGGCAGGCTGGGAGGTGGCTTGCTCACCTATGAGTTCCGTCGGTGTGGAAATGGACTCGTCCACCGTGGCCTCATGGCAACCCGATTGTGAACCGCAGGGCTCAGCCTTCGCGCTGCGACCATCCCGCGGCCGGTGCCCGATGCAGGCTGCTTTGTGGAATCAGCGATCGCATGCGGCGCCCGAAGCTGCGCAGGCAGACTTCATTCCTGCCGAGTGGACCTGAGGTATAGCTGCTCGATGCCATGCCGGCCTGAACGCGCTCAATCAGTGCCTTGTCCTCGAGGTTCACCTGCCGGTTGATGCGCCAGTTGAGGTAGCGTACAGCGCGCATCTCGCGGCGGTTGTCCGGATGAACGTAGGCGATCTCACGGATCAGGGTTTCGGTGGGAGACACCGGCAGGAACTGCATGAAATCGATCTGGTCCGGGTAGATATCGAAGGCGACGTTGGGCCACAGCTTGAAGTAGGTCCACAGGCGCTGCCGTTCCGGCGGCAGGTGCTGCACCCGAGGCAGGAACCGCTGGTACAGGCGCTCGGACCAGTTGCTCGACTGTTCATCACGCAAGACGCCCCACATCTTGTCCACCCAGGGCTGCGCCTCGATGCCGTAGCCCCTGCCGAACAGGCGCGTCAGGCCCGGATGGGCGCTGTTGATGTGCAGGCCATCCGAGTAGTTGTCAGCGACATTTTTCCAGTTGACCGCACGCGTCCGCAGGGTGACGCGGCCCTGCGGCACCAGCTCCTCCAGGCGATAGGCAGCCAGCTCGCCGCCATAGGGTGCCAGCATCTCGGCCACGCCGGGCAGGCCCGGCTCCAGGCGCACGAAGATGAAGCCCATGAAGACCTCCTGCTCCAGCGGCACAAGCCCGTGCAGCTGCATGTCCAGGCCGGGAAAGTCCTTCAGGTGCGGCACCGCCAGCAGACGTCCGTCCAGCGCATAGGTCCAGCGATGGTAGGGGCAGCTGATGCGCGTGCCGCAGTTGCCACTGGGGCCATCGAGCAGGCGTGCGGCGCGATGGCGGCAAACATTGTGGAAGCTGTGCGCCTTGCCGTCTACGCCGCGCACCACCAGCAAGGATTCGCCGAGCAATTCCAGGACGTGGTAGTCGCCGGGCCGAGGAATGTCGCTGAGGTGGCAAATCAGCTGCCAGCTGGGCCGGAACACGGCCCGCCGTTCCGCTTCGAAGAACTCAGGGTCACGATAGATCCAGGCCGGCAAGCTCGAGGCGTCATCGTCGACCCAGGACAGCGGCGGCGGCTCCGGACGCAGGGCACGGCTCATCGGGCATCCTCGCAAACCGGCCGATCCGCATCGATCAGCCCTCACGTACAGTAAGCTAGCCGGCAGCTGCGACAAAAGCCAATGGCACGGCACTCAAGGGGAGGCCGGCAGCCCGATGATCGGCAATCGCAAGGTCGGGCTGTTGCTGGCCACGATGCTGGTGGCGAGCAATATGGTTGGCTCGGGCATCTTCCTGCTGCCGGCGGCCCCTGGCCGGCATCGGCAGCATCCAAAACGGCATCGCTACACCTGCTGCGATGGCGCCGGCAACCCTTCGTATCTTCCACCTAGGTGTCTCGCATCACCGTACAGGGCACGGCAAGTCATAAGCTCAGAAATGCCGCGTCTAAGACGGCCCTTCCAGCGCTTGCAAAGACGCGTCCTATATCACCGGTGCGGAGCTGTTCGTGGATGGCGGCCTGGTCGAGCTCTAAGAACGTCGTCCCGGACCGTCAAAGCGGCGAACAATTCACGTGAAGCTGTGCCATCCGCGTAGTGAGGGATTGACCGGGTCGCGATGGGGACAGCCGTTGACACAGTTCCAGACCGGCATGGCTGTCTTCGGGCCCAGCCAGCTCACATACTCCTGCGCCTCGTTCCAAGCTCACGCAGACGACTGGATGATCGTCGCCATGAGGGAAGCCGGGGTTCAGCCAATTGACGTCCGGCTTCTGCTCCCACGTCTCCGTTGACTGGCTGAGTCCATAGCGATTCCTGTTGGCGATCTCCAGCCTCATGAACTCTTGCCAGCAATCACCTCCACAACCCGCGCGCTCTGTACCTTGAGCGCACGCGCGAGGTCATTCGAACCAGCCTCGGTCCGCAATCGGGGCGTACTCATAGCGGCTCATAGGACCATTGGCTGCCCATTGGCGATTTAACAGCTCTTAACGACCGACAAAGGGCGCAAAGCGCATGGTGTGCGATGCTCACTATTGCTCGGTCGGGCAAGCCCGAACTACCGAGGAACCCGCGTCCAATCCACCCCGTATCGGCGGAGGAGTCGCGCGGCACTATCGCGGGCGGTCCATAGAGGCAGATGAGGCGTCGGAGCGCATCTGAGGCAAGCGCAGGATCTGGCACCGCAGATCAGCTCCCGTTCCGCGGAAATGGAAATAGCTCCTCGGTTGCCCCCTGACATCGTGAAGCAGCTGAACTCTGTCGGCATGTTCCGACCGCCTCCACCTCGCAGCTCCAGGGGACTGGAGCTCGAGATATCCGCCCAGCTGGAAGTAGTCCGCGCACTCGCGCGGAACGAGGGCTCTGTCGGCTGGAACATGATCGTCAACGGCGACGCTCATTTGATCGCGCAGTAACGACCGCGCGATGCCTACAACCAGCACTTTCGGCGATATCGTGTTCGCTGGGGCCGGTTTGCCGGCGGGGACTGCCGAAGCCAAGGGATGGATACCACGTCCGCGAGAGACGGCTGTTCGTCAGAGTTTGCCAGTACGCGGATTACATGTTCTCCGTGGACGCCGGGAGTATGTACAGTGAATCCATGGATGCTAAAGAATTCCTAATCGACCTAGCCAACAGGTGGGCACTACCCCAGGCAAGGCGATTGCGATGTCGATACGCTACTGAGTGTCCGAGTACCAAGCCAAGGAGTCGATACCATGACACGAGTGCTGTTGGTGGGTTTTAACCCGGAGGCAGTCGATTATTCCGATCCCGCTTTTCCACCGGGCATGGATGCGCAGAAAATTCAGGCGGCGATTGATCTGGGCTTAAAGCAGATGAAAGAGCGTGGGTGGGAGGCGGAGGTGTGCCTGATAGAAAACAATGCGACGGCAGCTGCAGTCGTCGAAGAGCAGCTGCGCACCAACACATACGATTGCATAGTCATTGGCGCCGGGGTTCGGCTTTCGCCCAAAAATCTTGTGCTGTTCGAAAGTATTGTGAATGCGGTGCATAAGTTCGCCCCCACTAGTTCATTGGCGTTCAACACGACTCCAGAGGATACAGGTGATGCGGCGGCTAGGTGGCTGACGGATAGCAAGTAGGCGCAGACTTAGTTGGTATGGGTGCGGCTCCATTGGGCCACACGATTTCAAGCCGCACCCAAGTTGATCCGTACGTGGTGGCATAACGCACTCGGGATTCAACAGAGTTAGGTCCGCTTCCAATGATGTGTTTCGCGGTACGTAAACTGGTGAGGTCACAGCAATGCCGTTTCCGGTCACCGAGCATGTCGTGAAGACGAAGCGCCATACAACTGCCTATCTTGCTTGCGGCGCTGCCGACGCCCCGTTGATCAACTTCCTGCACGGATGGCCCGAACTGTCAATCAGTTGGCGTCACCAGTTGCGAATGTTCGCCGAGCTCGGATTCCGTTGTGTGGCGCCGGATATGCGCGGATACGGTCGGTCCAGCGTCTATGGGCAACATGCGGATTATGCGGTCGAGAACAGTGTGCACGACATGATTGAGCTGCTGGATTCGTTGGGGCGAGAGAAGGCCGTATGGGTGGGACACGACTGGGGCAGCCCAGTAGCTTGGGATATCGCCAGCCACCATCCAGACCGGTGCCACGGCGTCGCCAGCTTATGCATACCTTATTTGCCCAAGGGCTTCGCGCCGGAAAATTTCCTTCCACTGGTTGATCGGGCGCTCTATCCGGAAAACTTATTCCCGGCAGGTCAGTGGGAGTATTTCCTGTTTTATCAAGAACATTTCGCCGCCGCCTGTGCCGCGCTCGAGGCCAGCCCCCGAAACACGGTGAAAGCGTTGTTCCGCAAGGGTGATCCCGCGGCTCGGGGCCAGCCTGCGCGCGGTGCGCTCATACGTAAGCAGGGAGGCTGGTTTGGTGGGGTCGGCAGAGCCCCAGATGTGGCGATGGATAGTGATGTGCTTACCGAAGTGGACCTTGCCGCATACGCGGCAGCATTGGAGCGCAACGGCTTCTTCGGTCCGAGCTCTTGGTACATGAACAACGATCGGAACGTTGCTTATTCAGCAAGGGCGGTCAACGGCGGCCGGCTCAACATGCCCGTGCTCTTCCTTCATGCAGCTAACGACTTGACCTGCGACACGACGGGCTCGCGCCTTGCCGAGCCGATGCGCGAACACTGCGCGAACCTGATCGAAGCGGTGATTCAGTCGGGTCACTTGATGGCGCAAGAATGCCCGGTCGCGGTGAACGTGG
>Ga0123356_10006493_pt1 | contig 11785 bp, 11 predicted proteins | sample TergutEmb28metaG_2_FD_92546 | JGI IMG/M metagenome (GOLD analysis project Ga0123356, IMG submission 92546) | Embiratermes neotenicus P3 segment gut microbial communities from Petit-Saut dam, French Guiana - Emb289 P3 | ecosystem: Host-associated > Arthropoda: Insects > Digestive system > Gut ... | reverse complement strand
TTTATATTATTTAAAGCGCGCCGCAGTAAAAGCATATTATCTGGTTTATTAAAAATATCTACAGATTCCAGAAACACCTTTGCGGCTTCCTGTGAAAAAAGAGAATCTGCTGCAAGAAGTTTTGCAGCATCAGAAAAAAAGAGAAACTCAGATTGGCTAAAAATACCAACACTTGCATTATTAGCCGATGCAAGACGGTTTTCTGCCATGGAAAAAACTTTTACTAACTTGCGAAATTTCTGGGTACGGGGCAGTTTCTCCAGCTTATAAAGTGGGATCATTGTGTTTCATCTGCAACATTTAACAATTGTTCAACTTGCTGCATTACATAATCCTGGAATTTTGGCGGCAATTCGTTAAAGAGGCTAACCATACGCTGCAGCTTTTCACCGGGTGTTTTAAAGAACATATCACCTTCGCCGGTTTTCAGCCATTTTTCATTAACGCCGAATGTTAAGGAAATTAAATGAATTATCCGGTCATTTACCCTGCGATGTTCACATTCAAGCTCTGCAATATAACCGTTACTTATATATATAGCTTTCGCAAATTCTACTTGCGACATATTAAGAGACTGCCGTACATGCCTTATCCGTTTACTAATAGTCATACACATAATCATACAATGAAAAACACTCACTATGCAATGTAGAATTTTACAATTTGAGTATTTACAATTCTCACAATTTAGTATATATTTCTCACATATAGAGCGTATTATCGGGGGTAGGATGAATCAAGACGAAAAGCTCGAAAAAGTATGCAAAGATTTCACAAAACTAAATGAGGGGCAGCAAGACTATATTCTGGGTATAATGCAAGCGCTGGTTTTCGCCAAAACCGCGGGAAATAAGCCAGAATCCGAGAATTCCGAGACCAACAAGTAAAAAGTTCTTCTTTTTTTTACGCTAATATTCTATAATCTGCATATGGAAGAACAAGACGAAAAATCCGAAAAAAAAGCCAAAAAATTTCCCAAAATTTTACTGGTATTGCTGATAATACTGGCTGTAGTTATTATAGCCTGGTTTGCATTTTCATTTATTGGCAGAATAAATGCCGCTTATGTGATTCCAGACACTGCAGATGTAAGAATTAGCATATCTAACCCTGTACGTTTACTGGATGGCATTCTTACCCATGAATCCTTGCAGGAAATAATCGAACTTCCGGCAATGTCTCAGGCTGCGCCTGTAATAAATACTCTGCGGGAAAATAAAGTTTTTAAAAACGGCTTATTGCGGCTTGCCATCCGCGGAAATATGGAACTTGCCCTGCTGCCTCCGGAAGCTGGACAGGGAAAATTTATAATCGCATGGGATCTTGGGCTTTTTTCTCCGCTATTGCGAATCCTTCCGACAATCTCAAACTTTGTCAGCATTCCGTCCCTTTATTATGTGCAAGCGGGAAAAAATTCCCGTTTTGAATTCCGCTCAGACGATGCCACATTTTTTATAGGTCCGTATCGTAATCTGCTTTTTATAACCGACAGTTCACGGGTATATGAATCCCGTTCGGCATCGCATTCTGGACATTCAGGAGCGTATAATTCCATTAAGCCAACATCGTATGATGCAGCTTTAATGTTATCAAACGAATTTATAAATGATCTTGTGGGGGATCTTGATTCAGGTATTGCTGAACTTTTATTTAATATTGATTTTAGTTCCAAAGTAGAAGCAGGTATTTCCGTACACCAAAGAAAAATTGAACTAAATCTTTCTGTGCCGATGTCATCGCACCAAAGAAGTATAAGCCGTATTCTTGAGCAGCGTTCCAGGGTTCCCGGAATGGCAGAAAGTATTCCAGCTTCTTCTCAATATGCTACAATTCTTTCTGCAGGCACACTGGATGAACTTTACCAGGCAGCTCTGCTTTTTACTCCGGGTTTAAGCGATGCTTTAAGTTCTGCCGATAGCGCATCACGCTCTTTATTGGGTTTGTCTTTAAACGATCTTCTTTTTTCCTGGACAGGAAATGAGTTTGCAGTATTTGGAATGGAAGGAAGGCCTCACCCTGTTTATGCAATTCAAATTGCCGACGAACGCAAACGGCAGGAAGTTTTTGACAGAGCTTTTAGATCTATCGTACTCAGTGAAAATGTAAGATTAAATCTTGACGGAACACGTATTCCGCGGATTGAAGTGCCGGAATTCCTTCAGTCGCTTTTAAGGCGCTGGGATGTTTTCCTGCCATCTCCGTATTATATAATCCACAAAGATTATTTTTTGGCAAGCGAATCGGCAGAAGCGCTTCTTTCTGCGTTACGTGCCATGCAAAGGAACGACGTTCTTCCGCGAACTGCGGCATGGCGTAATATTGCAGGCGGAAAGCCAAGTGCAAGCGCTTTTAGTTTGTATTATTCTTTAGACCTTTCAATACCATTTTTCCTGCGAAAAAATACAGCTTTAAGTGAATTTTTATCATTGTACAGACAGGGACTTGTACGAATGGGCATCGACAGGGGCGTTGTAAGTTTATCATTGTCACTTGTTCCAGGTTCTGGTAACGGCGTAACAATCGTAAACGGCTACCCAATAAATATCGGCGCAAGAGCATCTAACCGTATCTACGGAGCAACATCTCCAAGGGGAGACGAAGGCCGCCTCTTCTTTTCTGCCGGCAATTCCGCCTTTTCTCTTAACATAACAGATAACAGCATTAATGAATTAACAGGTCAGGGAACACACTGGATTATTCCTGCCGAAGGCATAAAAGGAAAAGATCCGTTTAGCGCTTGGATAGTTACAGATCGCGGACGCGTTACCCTGGTAGACGGCAATCTGGAAATAACTTCCGGGTTCCCAATGCTTACAGGACACAGGTTAACATCTTCTCCGCAGGCATATGAAGGAAAACTTTATTTGTGTGATGAAAACGGACTTGTACACATAATCGACGAAAACGGGAATCAGGGTGTTTGGGAAACATCGTTTAGTGCAGCTTTACGTTCCCCGCCTTCGTTCCTGACCATTACAACAAGAAGAGAATCTACAACATATTCCGCTGTTTATCCAAAAAGTTTCTTTGGCGAAATATGGCTTCTTGACGAAAACGGGAAGGCTTTCCCAAATTGGCCGGCGCCGATAGCAGTTAGTGAAAACGAAGACGATGATGTTTTTGGCATCGGCTTTGGCTCTCCTCTATTGTTTGCGCATAACAACCGCGTACTTGTAGCTTTTGTTAATCAATCCGGACAGCTGTTAATTTACGATGAAACTGCAAAGCTTGTTTCTCCGTTCCCGGTTAATTTAAACGGAGTATTTTACATTCAGCCTGTTTTTGACGGTGAATACCTATGGCTTGCATCCTCCAACGGAACATTCTTCCGCGTCAGTCTTGACGGCGATGTTCTGTATCAGAGCATCCCTGGTTTTTCTGTGATGGAAGAAGGTTACATTACAATCTTTGACAGCGACGGCGATAAAATACCGGAAATCTATATCACAGGTGAAGGCAATGCGCTTCATGCATATACGCGAAACTTCCGTTCATTGGAAAATTTCCCGCTTCCTGTCTGGGGTAAACCTTATTTTATTCCAGCGCAAGGCAATAAAAAAGCGGAAATTTTCGGCATGGGAATGAGCATGCGTCTATACAGATGGCAATTTAAATAGTAATGAGGAATAAAATGAAGACGCTTCAAACAGTTATAATAATTCTTACAGCCGTATCGTTATTAACATGCGCTACTGTAAAAGATATATCGGTTAACAGCCACAGAAGTCAGGCAGAAATAAAGCTTTCAGAACTTGAATCTGCAATTGTTCCGCTTGAGGCTCTTGGAGCAAATGAAGCGCGCTCGCGATTAACAGAAATTACCACAGCGCGGCAATTAATTGTTCATATGGAAAGAGAAGCGTCCGCCGATGCAGATTTTTCCGGAAAACTGACAGCATGGTCAGGCAGGCTTGCAATTTTGGAAGGCAGATACAGCGAGGCATTGCGTCTTCACAGACAGTCAAACGCCGTGTCACCGGGAAATCTTCCTGCGGTTATTTTATCGATACGGCTGGAAGGCGACCCTGCCAAACGAATGGAAATAATCGAAAGAGAATTAGCGCTTCTTAACCCGCGATCTACACCGGGTATTTCTGGTATTGGAGAATTAAATATCGAAAGAGGACGCGCGCTCATTGAATTGAATCGTTTTTCAGAAGCTGTCGGCGCTTTTGACATAGCATTTTCTTCAGGACTGAATAAAGTATACAATGAAAATTATTTAATAGAAAGAAACCGCGCATGGGAACTAAGAAACACAAGCGGCCTTACCGCAGGGTCTCTTGGTTTGCTTGGGCGTGAAACAATAACATGGAGTGATTGTATAACCCTTACAAATAACGAAACACAGCTGCTGCGATTTATCACAGGGGGAAGAAGTATAAGCGATACTGATTTATTTAACCGTCTTACAGACCGCGCTTTTATTCCCTTCACACAGGATATAACAATAACTCAATGGCCAAACGCCAGACCCAGAGCAAATGAAACTGTTACCCGCGCAGGCGCTGCCTGGTACATTTGGCATCTGTATGCAGAATCACGCGCAGATCGCGGAATGCTGTCCAGATATTCGGCGCGTTATGCAACAGGAGCTAATCCGCGAAGTCCAATTGCGGATATACCTCATACATCGCCGTTTTTTGATTCGATTCTTGGCTGCGTGGAAACAGAGTTAATGTCTCTTCTTGATGGTAGAAATTTCCGTCCGTCTCAGCCAATCCGAGGCACAGAACTTCTTGCAATATTAAGAAAAATCAGCAACTAGGCTTTCTTTTTAAATAAAAGAACATCATTGCTTTTACCTGTATTTTTATCTGCAGTAACAGTGTCTCCTTCGCAGAATTCGCCGGCAATTATTTTCTTTGCAAGCGGATTTTCCAAATCGCTTTGAATTGTCCGCTTTAAAGGACGTGCGCCAAATAATGGATCATATCCGCGCTCGGCAAGCAATGTTTTGGCAGCATCTTTTAATACAAGCGTTATCTTGCGATCTGCAAGCCGTTCAGTTAATCTTGCCAGCTGAATATCTACTATTTTGCTTATCTCATTTTTACCCAATCTGTTAAAGATTACTGTTTCATCAATGCGGTTAATAAATTCCGGCCTAAAGCTTTGTTTTAAAAGTTCCATAAGCGAAATACGAAGTATTTCAGGATCTTTTGCTTCTAAAATTAAATCTGAGCCAAGATTGCTTGTCATTATAATAATTACATTTTTAAAATCGACAACTCGTCCCTGTCCGTCTGTTAAACGGCCATCATCCAGTATTTGCAAAAACACATTGAATACTTCAGGATGCGATTTTTCTATTTCATCAAAAAGAATTACGCTGTAAGGACGCCGCCTGACAGCTTCGGTTAACTGGCCGCCTTGCTCATAGCCGACATATCCCGGCGGCGCGCCAATTAAACGGCTAACAGAATGTTTTTCGCCATATTCACTCATGTCGATTCTTGTAAGCGCCTTTTCATCGTTAAAAAGAAATTCCGCCAATGTTTTGGCAAGTTCAGTTTTTCCAACACCTGTTGGTCCAAGAAATAAAAATGACCCTAACGGGCGCGCCGCGTCTGAAAGTCCCGCTTTGTTCCGTCTGATTGCATCGGCGACAGCGGCAAGAGCTTCATCCTGTCCTACAACGCGTTTTTCCAAAACTTTTTCCAGGTCTAAATATTTTTGCAATTCGCCGGAGAGCATCTTTGAAACAGGAATGCCTGTCCATGTTGATACTACGCCTGCTATGTCTTCTTCGCACACTTCTTCGCGCAATAACAAACCATGTTTGTTTGCTGTAGCGCTGCCTCCTGCTGCAGCTTCCCTCTTTTTTTCCATTTGATCCGTAAGAATAGAAAGTTGTTTTTGCGCTTCAGGAATTTTTCCATGTTTAACTTCTGCGGCTCTGGATAAATCGCCTTCTCTTTCGTATCGTTTTTCATCGATTTTTAATTCTTCTATTCTTTGTTTAAGTTCACGTATCTTTTGAATATCGATCTTTTCGCTTTCCCATCGGTCCTGCATAACATTACGTTCTGTGCGAAGTTCTGCGATTTCTTTTTCAAGTTTTTCAAGCCTTTCTTTAGACGCAGGATCATCTTCACGCGAAAGAGCCTGTCTTTCAATCGAAAGCTGTAAAAGTTTTCGCTCCAGTTTATCAAGTTCTGTGGGGCGGCTGTCCAGTTCCATCTTTAAGCGGCTTGCAGCTTCATCTACAAGATCGATTGCCTTGTCTGGCAGAAACCTGCTTGTAATATAACGATTGGATAAACTTGCCGCTGCAACCAATGCTTCATCTTTAATTCGTACGCCATGATGAACTTCGTACCGCTCTTTAAGCCCGCGCAGAATTGCAATCGTATCTTCTACCGACGGCTCCGCAGTATAAACCTGCTGGAAACGTCTTTCTAATGCAGCATCTTTTTCTATATGTTTACGGTATTCATCTAAAGTAGTTGCGCCTATGCATCGAAGCTCCCCTCGAGCCAGCGCGGGCTTTAACAGATTGGAAGCATCGGTTGCTCCTTCTGCAGCGCCTGCTCCAACCAATGTATGCAGCTCATCAATAAATAGAATAATTTTTCCGTCTTCTGCCTGCACATCATGAATAACAGCTTTAAGTCTTTCTTCGAACTCACCTCGGTATTTTGCGCCTGCAACAAGCGCGCCTATATCCAATGCCAAAAGTGTTTTTCCTTTTAATCCTTCAGGCACATCACCTGCAACAATTCTTCTTGCAAGTCCTTCGACTATCGCAGTTTTTCCAACGCCCGGCTCTCCAATAAGAACAGGGTTATTTTTCGTACGGCGGGAAAGCACCTGCATACATCTGCGGATTTCTTCATCGCGGCCAATTACAGGATCAAGTTTCTCCTGCCTTGCAAGCGCCGTTAAATCGCGGCAAAAGAGATTTAATACCTGGGATTTTCCATCTTGATTTTCGTTATTCATATTGTGATTCTACATAAAAGCCGTAACGGATTCAATTATCTCGGCGGCAATTTCGTCAGGGGTTTTTCCTTCTGCAAAAATTACAATATTTGCAAGTTGCAAATAAGCAGCTGCCCGCCGTTCGTGCATGGCTGTGTGCGTTTCCCTTGGATTTCCTGTCCTAAGAGCAGGAGGTAAAATCCCGTCCATAGAGCTGGATATTCTATCCCAGGCGCTGTCTGCATAAATATCAAGATATACAATTACAGCATTTAATTTATTTAATATTTCCAGCGCATCGTTATTATCGATAACCCCGCCGCCAGTTGCAATTACACGCCTTTGCTCCGTTTTTCCGGAATCAGCTAAAAGAGAATCCATCGCATCGGCTTCTGCTTTTTGGAAAATTTTAACAGATTCGCTGTAAAGCTCACGCGGACTTTTTCCGGTTCTTTGAAGAATTAATTCATCAATATCGATAAATTCACAGGAATACAAAGATGTAAGGATTTTTCCTGCGCTTGTTTTACCTGAGTGTTTTGGACCTGTTAAAACAATATCTGTCATGGGTATTAACCTACAGGAAAATCTGATAAAATGCTATAATGTCTGGCGCATGGGTTTTAATCATTTTAGTAACAGTTTCCTCGATTCCCGTAGTTGCTATTTATTTCTGGTTCCGCGCCGAAAAACTTCAGATTTCTCTTGCTAGATTCATGTTTGCGCTGCTTGCAGGCGCAGCAGCATTTTTCCCCGCATTGATAATACAGGAACTGCTTTTATTTTCAACTGTCACTCACGGCAGAATGGCATTATTTTATGAGTTTTTTGTTCGCATTGCTTTAAGCGAGGAACTAAGCCGTTTATTAATGCTGTTCATCTTTTTTTGGATAAGCGCCCGATTAAAACCTGGCGAACAGCAGGGAGCCGCAATTGGCCTTGTTGCTGGACTTGGTTTTGCAATCCTGGAAAGCGCTGCGCTATCAGCTTCTGATATAGGTATTAAAATAGTTTTACTAAGATTTTTTACAGCCGCCCTTCATGGAGCCTGCGGCTCCCGCATTGGCTCGGCTGCGGTATTATTTCGTACTAATCCGATACAGGCCTTGATGCGCATAGTCACCGCCACAGCCATACACGGCGTTTATAACCTTCTGGTAATCCAACCCGGCATCCAACCCCTAATAGCCATCCTGATAGCTCTCTCGGCATTGACCACAGCCATTTTAACAATCCGCAGAGTTGACAAAACCGGTGAAACAACCTAAGCTGTTAAACACGACGCAAGGTAGAGCAGTTGGCAGCTCGTCGGGCTCATAACCCGGAGGTCATAGGTTCGAGTCCTATCCTTGCTATGAAAAAAGAGATATCCCGTTTACGGGGTATCTCTTTTTTTATTAGTAAGCAAGATAGGACTCGAAACTTTTTTGCGGCGCGAAGAAGCCGAAAGGCTTCGCAGGGCAAAAGCGCAGGGATGCGCTTTTAGCAAAAAAGACGGTCTTGAAACCAGAGGCAGGATGCCGAGGGTTGAAAGACGAGTCCTATCCTTGCTATAAAAAAAACGGTGTTCCGTTTACGGAGCATCGCTTTTTTTTATTAATTAAGCATGACAGGTTGGAAGGCGAGTCCTGTCCTTGCTATAGAATATATTATGAAATATCCTGATATACTCGCATTCTATTAACATTTCACTTGCTTTTTAGGCTGTATAATGTGTATTATATGTATATCCGATAATTAAAGTGAATTTTGGAATAACCAGCAACATATAATAATGCTGGCTTTTTGGATCTTTAAGATATAAATAAGGAAAGTGATAAGGTTAATTAATTTATGGAAAATAAGAACTTTGTTGCCATTGGAAAGATAGTATTTGAAACTCCAGGGTATTCATGGAATATTCCTCATACTCATTTTATTGTTAATAAAACAGCATCAGGTCTATTTGAAGCAACCAATATACAGCTTACTCTTGATTCTATTGGAGATACAATCGAAGATGCGGCAAAATCATTAGCCCAACTCACATCTAAATACATAATGGAAATTATGTTAAAACGCCGAGGCCACGATGAGCTTAAAGAATTAATGGACTCTACTGCCATGGAAGACTATTGGCGAGAGTTTAGAAAAATTGAAGTGGATCTTTCAAGAACAAAGAACGATTTAAGTCATAGGTTTGATCGAATTTATATAACGGCAGTAAAAGAAACAATAGAAGATACAATAAAAAAGGCGATATATGATATTGCTAAAATTGAAGCAGAAAAAGTATATTCTGCTCTTAAAGGAAGGATTCCTGAAGCTGTAACATTATATGTTGATTATACAAAGGCTGCATAATGGATGATTATCTTGAAGCTGACTGTGTTATAAATACTCTATTTAATAAGGGTATTTTAGTAAAAAAAAATTGGAAATTGGAAAAGGGGACAACAGCTTATTATGCCGTTACCTTTGAATTTAAAGACGCTGCAAAAATTGCTGGATTCAATATTTATATTAAAGGAACTTATCATTGCATAGGGAAAACTGCTTTGATCAATCAATCAGCAAGATTTAACATACCTATGGATGACATACTTGTTCAGTGTATTATACCTGTTTAATAATATCGCTTGTAAGAAATAATAAAACATTGTGAGTTTACCCTATTAGTTGTCAACCCAAAAATGCAACCAAGAATTACGACAATAAGGTATGCATCTTTTGACCAAGTGCGGCGGCTTCTTCCGGCGTAGGGGTCGATGTCTGAATAAACACGCCTTTGCGTCCAAAGAAATCTATCAATTTTTTTGAGTACTCTGCCAAATTATCCACGCCGGAAATACCGTCATCGATATGATCCCAGTAAAAATGACGCAGTGCTAATGCAGTTTTTCCGGCAACGGCATCGCGGACTTTTTCCCAATTTTGTACCTGCGGAATTGTAAAGTCCAATCCTTTAAGCCCCGGAATCTCCATCATTGCTTCTGCGACATTTGATACATCGCCGCAGGAATGAACAACAATACCGCCGAATTCTTTTGCAAGCATCGCGTTATATTTCACGCCAAACTCTCGGTACAAATTGGGAGATAATAATGCAGCTGTATCGTCACTTACACGAATACCCATTTCTTTAGGCACATACCAAAACTCATGGCTTACCCCATAAAGATTATTAATTCGTTTAAACATTTCCTTTACATAACCAATTGTCGCTTCTGTAATTTTTTCCATAAGCGCATGAACTTCATCGGGATAAACAAGCGTAGCTTCTATAAACCCTGTATATTCCCAAATTAATGAAGCAGTAACCAGCGGCGAAGGAACATTAATAACCCTAAGAGGTATTTTAGATTTAGCCTGCAGTGCTTCTACATGCTTCCAGGCTTGTTCAAAATAGGGGTTATTTACAGGATCGGGAACTTTCAACTTAAAAACATCATCAACATTTTCTTCGCGGATAAGAGGGGTAACCCATGGATCGGCCTCGTCATTCGGCTTACATTCGCAGCCAAAAGCGCCTGCTACAATATTGATTCCCTGATTCGGTTTAATATTGGGAAAACCATAATCGTACACACCTTCTCTTTTTTTGGCATGATCCTCGGCCCATTTAATTTCGGCATCCGGATTATTGTAAAATTCATTTGTGGCCATATGCATATGTCCAACTTCTATAATAAAAGGAACTTCGTTTAGGTTTTCCAAACGCCAGTTTGCCTCTATCATTTTTTTCTTTGTTTCGATACTTAGAATTTCCGCCATAAAATCTCCTGTTAGTATTATAATAACATAGGTTAAAGTACAAAGGAAGCGTTCAAATATTGACTTCTACGTTTCGGGCTTCGACAGGCTCAGCCACCGAAACGCGAGGAGCCTCAGCCGCGGATCGATCCTTAGGTTTATCAAAGGGCGCAGAGAGCCATTCAGCTTTAGTAATAATTTCTTTAAAATATTTACCTTCGCGATCCGATAACCCTGCGCGGGAAATTATATCCTGCAAAAAATGCGCTTGATCTTTTCTGTTTGATTTTTTATAAAAGCCAAAACTTTCAAGAGTATCGGTAATAGAACCTACAAGGGTTGATACTTCTGTCTGCGTCATTGGTGTCCATTCGCCTTTAACAGGGCGTTGTTTTTCCATCGCTGAAAAAAACTCATAAGCATAAATTAACATAGCATGAGATAAATTAAGGGATGGCTGAGCCTCTGAAACAGGAATATGAGAAGCAAAATTACATAATTTTAGTTCTTCTTCATCAAGGCCGGTGCGCTCATTGCCAAAAACAATAGCCGCAGAGCCAGACTGATCCGCCAGCCAGGCAGCCAGTTCACGCGGAGGCATGGTAACACTTTTTCTGTTACTCCCCCTGCGGCGGGTCGTTCCCACTACAATAGTACAATCTGCGACAGCATCGGCTAAATTATCAAAAATTCTGGCATTTTCCCAAATATCCCGGGAATTAACTGCCCTTGCGTAAATTTGCTCCAAATCCATGGGTTCAGGCGCAGCCAGCCTAAGCTGGGAAAGACCCATGTTTTTCATGGCCCTGCAAACTGCCCCCACATTACCGCCTTCTGACGCTCGGCTTAGTATTATTCTAATATCTTGCAAAAACATCTGGAATTATATCATACTGTTGACAAAAATGCCAAAAATTCGTAGAATTAAAGTTGAGGCATTCTCTCTAAAGGAAGTGACATGGCTAATAATGATATCGTCTCAGGTTTTGATGACGAGAAAGATGACAGTCTCAAGATAAAACTCGACAAGATCGATGATGCGCCAAGATGCCTAATGTTGACCTTGACGGGGTATATAGACACATATAATTCCAATTTCTTCCAGAAGCGTGTTCAAAAAGCCATTGAA
>Ga0123356_10006492_pt1 | contig 11786 bp, 9 predicted proteins | sample TergutEmb28metaG_2_FD_92546 | JGI IMG/M metagenome (GOLD analysis project Ga0123356, IMG submission 92546) | Embiratermes neotenicus P3 segment gut microbial communities from Petit-Saut dam, French Guiana - Emb289 P3 | ecosystem: Host-associated > Arthropoda: Insects > Digestive system > Gut ... | reverse complement strand
CTTTCTTTTAACATGGGAAGCGGTTCTTGTACTTTTCCCCCGTCAGCTACTAATTGATCGGCAGGCGGCATATCTCCGCCATCCGCATCGAACCTGACAGTAAATCCTGTTGCTTCCCATTTGGCGTAAAGAAACATGCTCATGTCTACAGGCGCTGTATAATTCCACGCAGTACCTGTAAAGGCTGGATTGTCAAACCATCCTGCAAAGGCATATCCTGCGCGTGTTATTTGACGGGGTTCTCTTGCCTGAGTTCCAGTAAGAACAGCTTGTGCCTGTGGGATGGGAGTTCCTCCGTTTGTAATGAATGTCACAGAAACAGGAATAGGAATCCACAATGCGTACAAGTTCAAATTCGAAGATGTCGTACTGCTAACAACTGTATCAAAATCCCACAGAGTATTTGTATTGCTTTCGTCGGTAAGCCAGCCGCCGAAAGTGAAACCTGCGAAAGTGCCTGTAGGAGTTATGGGTGGGGGAGGCAGAACTTTTTCTCCGTATATTATTAATTGGTCGGGTACAAGCGGAGCGCCTCCATTTTCGTGGAATATAACTGTAACATTACTTAGAGCCCATCTTGCATACAGATTCAGAACTCCCGCTGTTGTGTTTAGATCAGTCACCGCTGTTTCAAAGTTCCAGCGATTACTTTCGAGCCAAGGAGATCCGTTTACTGTATACCAGCCGCCGAAACCAAGGCTCGAATTTTCCATAGGGGGAGGTTCTTTAACTTTTGTTCCATGAATCAAAACCTGATCGGGCGGCGGAGGGCTTCCGCCCCCTGTGTTAAATATTACGGTATAGGGCGTTGGAATCCATTTGGCAAACAGGGTAAAATCCCTAACAACAATGTCATTATCAAAATCCCATGCATTGCCTAAGCGGCTGGAGTTTGGAAACCATCCGCCAAAAACATGACCGCTCTGTGTTATCGACGGAACTCTTTCTACTTTTCCGTCACGGATTATAGATTGAGGACCTACCCAGTCTCTGCAATCAGGACCCGGGTTAAAACTTACAATAAAGAATTCCCGATAAAATTCCCTGCCAATATTTATTGAACCTGTATTATCATTTTCGTTCCACCATTTTTCCAAGAGGGGATTACTACAAGCAGAAAATAGAATAACTATGGAAAACACGCATGCATATTTTGCGAATATTTTTAAATTATGTTTTATGTTTTTCATATCGAACTTACCTCTTTAATTATTGTCAACTTGAGTTATTATCATTTCGACCCTGCGGTTTCTGTTTCTGATATCCCATTCATTTGTCGCGGTTCTAGTTCCTCCAAAGGAGATCATAACGATTTGATTTTCATCAACACCCCTTTCTTTAAGTTCTCCTGCGACTACATCCGCACGCATTGCGCTTAGTACCTTTAGTTCTTCTACTTCACTGTGATTAATGGTATATGGATTGGCATGCCCTTCTATCCTGACACGGTAATTGGGGTTATCTTTTAAAGTAAGGGCTGTATAATTTAAAACCATTTCGTTTAGCTGCTGAGCGTCACTGTCAATTCCAATATTGTACCTTCCGATATCTGGTCCAAACAGAATAAACTCAACAGAGGAAATCAAAACTCGTCTTACAATTTCTTCGGGAGGAATGGTCTTAATAACTTGTATATATTCGCTTCTGCGGTAGGTTTCTTTTTTTTGCGGCAGTGGGAATTTATAACCTGCTGTTAAGGATGCCCCTGCAATAAACGGAAACCCTGCTCGTATCAGGGGTTCTAAATGCCATCTTTCACAGAGGGGGATAGTTACTCCTGTTGCCGCATCAAAAAGCAGAGAACCTCGTGTCATTGTTACATCGTTGAACGGATTTGCCGAAGTTCCCCTGTATGCGGAAATTAATCCCATTCCGCCCTGAATAAAAATATTCCATGGGGAAAGTTCCTTGCCAAGTTTAAGAAAATTCCATCTTAAGTAGACCTGACCTTCAAAAGCCAATATGTTGCGCTTATCTTCTTCGGCGCTTAAATTAACACCAAGTTTGCTTCCGATCATTAATTTGGGAGAGAGCCAAAGTTTGGGATCGATAATTGACTGGAAGGATGTTCCATTTACCAAAAGATCGCTTATTCCAAGCCCTGCATCCAGTGACCAAAAATCTCCAGCAGGAAAATCGAATTTTGTCTGAGCGTATATCCCGCATGCAATCAATAAAAAAATTAAAAATAACAAAACTATTTTTTTTAACATTTTTTTCCTCAGTTTTCAAAATTAATAAAAAATATATTAACTAAATGATATGCCTTAAAAAAAACAGATCAAGGGTTTTTTATTTATTAATTAATGATTGTTATAGAAATTGTAAAAAAGCATAAAAAAAGCAATACAGCTAACGCCGTATTGCTTTTTTTATGGGGAGTGGAGGATTTGGGGTTACAGTCGCAAACCTCCTGTTTGCTCCTTCCACCCCCGCCTACGTGCCTTTCGCCGAATCCATGCGGCTTAACTCCTCAAAAGCTTTCGCTTTTTCGGAGCACGGCACTACGGTTCAAATCCTTAGTTAATTAAGTTTTTATGTGTGCAAAAAAAACGGAATAGTATGTTTACTATTCCGAAAATTGATTGGGGAGTGGAGGATTTGGGATTACAGTCGCAAACGTCCTGTTTGCTCCTTCCACCCCCGCCTACGTGCCTTTCGCCGCATCCATGCGGCTCAACTCCTCAAAAGCTTTCGCTTTTTCGGAGCACGGCACTACGGTTCAAATCCTTAGTTAATTAAGTTTTTATGTGTGCAAAAAAAACGGAATAGTATGTTTACTATTCTGAAAATTGATTGGGGAGTGGAGGATTTGAACCTTCGAAGGCTGAGCCAACAGATTTACAGTCTGCCCCATTTGACCACTCTGGAAACTCCCCAGAAAAACCATTAAATGCGTAAGACAAATATCTAACACACTAAAGGGTATTTTTGAATGTTATAGAAAAAATAAACTTTTGGCAAGGGGGGAGGCTATCTTTTCTTGTTAATTATGCCGTCTGCAGCCCATGTTGTAATAACCTCAAGCCGTTTGGAAATAGCGGAATCTACATGGATTCTTGAAGCAAAAAAATCAGAAATGTCAGCTCCTGCCGCGCTGTATATTAATACGCCTTCTGTTATTGGTTCAAAATACAGTTGAGCTATGAATTTCCCCTCTCTGATTACGGGAACTAAAAGATATGTCATATTCCTAAAATTGGACATATTGTAGCTTAATCCGTTTCTTGTAAGAGTCATCTCGCCTCGGTAAAAAGTATTGCCAAAGTTTACGTCACGCAGCCTGATAAATACAGTTTCGGAACTTGGAAGAGAAGAGGCGGGAGCAGGGTCTGGAATTGCGTTTGTCTGTCTTTCACTGGCAATACGGGTAGCATCTTCGAACAACGGTATTTCCTGATTTCTTGTAGCTGATCTGTAAAGTCTGCCTTTTAAATCACGTATATTTCCAAGAGCGTTGTAAATATCAAGAAGGCTTACAGAACCGGGGTTGCCTGGAATTACGGATATTGATTCTACAAAGTATCCCGGATTTTTACTTAAAACATTGTTTACGATTTTTGGATCCAAGCCGCTGTTTTGATTTCCTAAAATAACAAATCCGCTTGCTTTTTGGCTGGATTTTACATATCCCGCTTCAGTAAAAATTAAAGATCGGGTTTCTTCGTTCATATTTGGAAAAATATTATTTAAAGAACGCAGTTGAGCGTAAACGTTAGCTGCGCAAAGGCATAAAATTATTAATATTAGGATTTTCTTCATTTAATAAGCTCCTTTACCAACAAGCACAACGCCGAATGTCTTAAAAATTATCCACATATCAAGCCATAACGACCAGCTCTGCAGATAATAAATATCATAAGAAACTCTATCAAGATAATTGGCGTCAGATCTTCCTGAAACCTGCCAAAGTCCTGTTAATCCTGGTTTTATCGAAAAAACACGATGAAAATCGTTGCCGTATTTTTCTATTTCCGCATCTGTGATAGGACGCGGACCTACTAAAGACATATCGCCTTTTAAAATATTAATTAGCTGAGGGAATTCATCTATACTTGCCCTGCGAAGGAATTTACCAAGTTTTGTGATTCTTGGATCGTTACACAGTTTATGGTTTTCATCCCATTCTTTTTTAAGCTGCGGGTCTTTTTCTAAAAGATCTTTTAAAATTTTATCCGCATCAACTGCCATTGTGCGGAATTTATATGCGTAAAAATGCTTTCCGTTGCAGCCGCATCTTTTTTGCTTGTAAAGAACAGGACCGGGTGAAGTAATTTTTATTAAAAGCGCTGTTAAAAGAAGGAATGGCAGAATTAAAATGCCCCCCAAAGTAACAGATAGAATATCCATAATACGTTTTATGGCTTTATTCCAGGAAAGGTTAAATTTGTTGCTTGTATCAATTCCTAAAATTCCGTTAAAGTCACGGACAGACATCCATATACTGGATATGTTAAAAAAGTTAGGAATAATGACATTATAGCGAAAAGCGCTTACAGATGTATTTTGCAGTATTTTTAGTTTTTGAATATCAAGTTTAGGCAGCGCTACAATTGCCATTTTAATATTGTATCGTTTTACTATTTCAGGTCCTACATTAAAGTCATGAATTATTGGGATACCACGGTATTCATCGTTACCCAGGGGGTTATCATCTAAAATAAGAACGGGTACATAACCTGTCCTTATACTATCTAAAAGACAATCTGTGACAAATTTTCCGGTAGTGCCTGATCCGTAAATTACAGCCGGAATACCGCCAAGTCTTGTTTTGTATAAAAACCAGTGAGAAATACTTCTTGCTGTAAGAAGTAAAAGGGTAGAGAAAAGACAGCTTATTAAAAAGGCGCTGTTAATGGAATCCCATATTCTATATTCAACCAGGCGTGACATTATAATACCGCCATGAGCTATGAGAGAGCCTATAAAAAACCGCCTTATTTCTTCGGAGGGGGCAAGAGAGACCCCTGGGTATAATTTGTGAATTTGAAAGAAAAAGATAAAAACAGGAAGATACGGCCAATAGGTAATAAACGATTTAGCGTTAATGCTTTTATAGTCAAAAATAAAGCCGTAAACTCTTACCAAAAAGAATCCCCACGCAAATGCCAGAGTAATTGCTATTAGATCAGATACAACAAAGGCTGTGGCGGTAAGGGATGAGCTGGTGCGTCTATATCTGGTTCTATACCAGACATCAAAGTCAGTAAGAGTCATATATATAAAATAACTTAAAGAGCGAAAAATTACAAGGGGAAATTATACTTTATACGAATTATCCAGCTTTAAAAGATCATCCACAGTATCAATTTCTATTATATCATCAAAGCTGCACTGCCTAACTTCGATTTTATAATCATCAATACAAAATCTAAGAGGTACTTCATCCCAGTATTTTTTCGTTCCCTCTGGCATTTCAAAAACCTGCTTAATATGATTTTCCAGTTTAGCGCCGTCAATCTCGTTCCAGTAAGAAATGCCGAACATGTGGTGGCAGTTTTTGCCTCCAATGTTAACCTTGGTAATTATTTTACCGTCTGTTTCAAAACACCAGTCATCTGTACTGTCTGTTGGAACTCCAAGGTAATTGCTCGTATATTGGTATTTGGTTACAAGAGAAGGATTGCTAAGCAGTAAATCCGATTCAAGTACATAAGCGTTTTTTAGCAAATGCCGCACGTACATTAAAGAAGAAATATTATTTGCCTCATTATAAATGGGATTTTCTATGAACTTGATTTGCGGATATTTCTCAAGTAATATATCAAATTGTTCTTTTAGGTATCCTCTGACAATTATTATTTCTTCTATACCTGCAGCTGTAACCGCGTCAAGAAGTGTATCGATGATTCGCCTTCCGTTTACTTTAACAAGAGGTTTTGGCGTATTTAAAGTGATGGGAACGAGTCGAGAGCCAAACCCTGCCGCGATAAAGATAGCTCGTTTAACTCTGTACGGCTCTAAAGCTTGCGGATTACTGCCTGATAATACAAGTTCGTCGAATTGCGCTTTAGTTAACATTATTTACCGCCTGGAATTAATTCTAATATTTCTTTAATTGGCATACATAGTAAGTCCGCTTCCTGTGAACGCTCTTTTTCCAGTATAGTTTTTGCGGCGTTCATCATTGCCGGGTAAGAAGCGCGAAGCATATGGTTTGCATAAATAATTATTGTAGCTCCCCAGCCAAGTAGTTCTTTTTCTGTAAATTGGTTGTAGGTAGTAGGAACTAAAACGATAGGAACATTTGTGTACTCCGCTCGGAATTTTTCACAGAATTCTTTTATATCATCACCTGACTTTTCTTTGCTGTGGATCATAACACCGTCTGCGCCTGCGGCAACATAAGCTTTTGCGCGCTGTAGAGCATCTGACACAGGTAAACCTGCAATTAAACTTTCTAAACGAGCGATTATCATAAATTCTTTGGTAACTTGAGTTCTTTTTCCTGCGCTCAACTTTTCGCAGAATTCAGGAATAGAAGATAGTTCCTGGGTAACTTCTGTGCCAAAAAGAGAATTCTTTTTTAAGCCTACTTTATCCTCGATAATTACAGCCGAGATTCCGTTGCGTTCAAGAGTGCGGACAGTAAAAACAAAATGTTCAGGCTTGCCGCCTGTATCACCGTCAAAAATGATAGGTTTGGTTGTGCATTCTAAAATATTGGTTAGATCCTGAAGGCGGGTAGTCAGATCAACAGCTTCGATATCAGGTTTTCCTTTGCTTGTTGAGTCTGTTAAGCTGGAAGACCAAATTCCGTCAAAGCTGCGAATACCATCGTCTTTTTCGATTTCAAGATTTTCTATAATAAGAGCGGAAATTCCTGAATGAGCTTCCATAATGCGAACAGGTTTTTTTATTTCGATTAAGCGCCTAAGTGTTTTAAGACGGATATCAGGCGTAGTGCCCAAAGACCTCATAGCTTCGCTTAGCGCGGAAGAGTTTACTCCCTTTGTATATGGAATTTCAATAACCTCGCCGCCAATCTCTTTCATAAGCGCAATTACTTCTTCGCGCTCTTTGCTTAAAGGACCTGTTTTCCAGTCATCGCCGTGAATAATCGCATTTGGTTTATATTTTTTTAAGTTAGGGATATAACTCCATTCTTCCTGCGCAACAACTTTAGTAACACCTTTAATATTTTCAATAACCTGCAAGCGCTGTTCCCAGTTAAGGTAGGGCAGGCGTTTATGAGATGCGACAGCAGAATCTGTTAAAAGACCTACAAGTACTTCTCCGTATTTTGAAGCTTCATTTATTATATTTATAATACCGGGATGAATAATATCTCCGCTAAGACCTAAATAAATTGTTTTCACTTTAACTCCTTTTAATCTAACAATCTTACACGAAAATTTTATTTATGCTTTTATGCCGATTGAACTCATATATTTTTCCAGTAAATCGCCGAATGTTTTCATTTCTTCAGGTTGAATATCACCAATATTTGCGATTCTAAAAGTATTTGCATTTGATAATTTACCTGGATAAATTGTAAAACTATTTTCTCTTGCAAGATCGTGTAATGTATCAAATGAATACTTTGAAGAATCAGGCTCGATAATTGCCGTTATTAATTTTGATTGAATCTCCTGCGGAACTAACATTTTTAAGCCGCAGGTTTCTACAGCTTTTACCAAATAATCCCAGCAAGATGAATAACGAGCATAACGGTTTTCGATTCCTTCCTGTTTTGTTTCGATAATTGCCTGACGCAGAGCATAAAGACTTTGAACAGGAGGCGTAAAGCGTGTTTGTCCTGTCTTTTTAAAATATGTATATTGATCCCAAAGGTTTAAATAATAATTGCGCATAGGGTAATTGGCAGTATCTTCAAGTGCTTTTTTGCGGCAGAAAACAAAACCAACTCCTGCCATACCCTGGATATTTTTATTTGATGTTGAAGCCATAAAATCAAAACAATCTCTATCCATATCTATGGGGATTGCCGCAAATGCGCTAACAGCGTCAATTATTGTTACAATTCCTAAATCGTGGCAAAACTTGCATATTTGCGGTGCGGGGTTAAGTAGTCCTGTTGTAGTTTCGTGGTAGACCATTGCAAGATGTGTAAACTTTCCTTCTGTTAATTTATTTTTTACAGCATCTATATCAAGTGCGGAAAAACCGCAGCTTTTGTAAACTTCATAATTTAATTTATAGACAGAAGCAATTTTTGCAAACCGCTCTCCGTAAGCTCCGTTGTCAATTATTAAAAGTTTTCCAGAATCAGGTACGCAGGATGAAATCATAACCTCATCAGCCGCAGTGCCTGAACCGCCGAAGATAACGGTTTCAACAGCGCCTGTTTTGCCTGCCATAAGACTTAACTCATCGCAGATCCACTTCATTATATCGCCGAATTCTTTTTCTCGTGGACATATATCAGGACAAACCTGTGCGTATTTTACTGTATCTGTAGTTGTAGCAGGTCCGGGATTAAGTAAAATTTCACGTCTTACTTTAGGCAGGCTGTCTTGTAACAATTTTTCCATAGCTATCCTTCTTTAGAAATGAATTGCATAAAAGCATCTTTGTTTTCTTTAGGGCTTGTATTTGGTCTTCCTAAATCTTTCCGATTCCCCTTTCTGACACGAACTTCGATAAAGACTGGTTTGTTTTCATTTGAATTATATTTAGCTAAAACATCTTTTAATTCATCTTTTGTTGCAACAGAATGAACCTGTTTATAACCGCTGCTTTTTGCGATTCCGCAGATATCGATTTTACCGCAAATGGTAGGCTGTCCTCCAACTGAATCATGAGCATTATTATTTAAGACAATATGGCGAAGGTTGCAGGGTTTTCGCTCTCCAATTGCGGGTAAACTTCCAAGATGCATGAGGGCAGCTCCGTCTCCGTCAATGCAGGTAACAGGCAGATTAGGTTTACCAAGAGCTATTGAAAGTGCAAGAGAAGACGCATGCCCCATTGAACCTACTGTTAAAAAATCTCTTTCATGCCCCATGTTATGAATACCGCGAAGCTCAAAAAGTTCACGTGATGCCATTCCTGTAGTAGAAATAAATACTTCATTTTTTAAAGAAGAGAGTATTATTTCTTCTATGGCTTCTTCACGTGTAATCTGCGCTTCATCTTTTGTTTCGCTTTTAAGAGAATACGGCGCAAAAGTATCTTTTTTTACTATAATCGCAAAAGGAGACAGATTTTTTTTTATAACCGCATAACATTCGTCAATTTGATTTTTAATTTCATTTTCATTATCAGAAAGAATTATATAGGGAATGTTCATAGCGTCAAACAGGGCGCAGGTTACCTTTCCCTGTTTTACATGCTGAGGCTCATCTTTAGTGCCGGGCTCTCCGCGCCAGCCGACAAGCAGTAGCATTGGAATACTGTAAACATCATTGTCGGCAAGGGAAAGCAGGGGATTTACAGCGTTGCCAATGCCTGAGTTCTGCATATAGACAAGCGGAATTTTTCCTGTGGCAAGATGGTGACCTGCGGCAAGAGCAACAGCTGCGCCTTCATTTACAGCGATGATATGGTTGTTTTCACTGGAATTATCTGTAACATAGGCGCAGAAATTTTTTAAAAGAGAATCAGGTACGCCTGAAAAAAAATCTGTTCCATGTTTATACAGTAAATCTGTAAAAACGTTTACCATGACCATACAAAACCCATACTCCAGTAGTGATCGATTCCGTCGTTGCCGTTAATTAAATTGCGATTCCAGCCATGTTCAGCTCCGTATTCGCCAACTAATTTAAAAATGCCTAAAGGAAAAGGAACAGTCCATTTAACATCAATTGTTCCGCCAAGGCGTGAATCTAAAGTTGCCTGAGTAAGCCAGTAAGAAAAACCATAAGGTTGTTTTCTTGATCTGTCATCGTCAGGATCAAACATCGTTGTAACCCATGGATCTGAGCAGCCGTCGTCAAATATTGAACCGTCATGAAAAGCCTGATCTCTTTTATAGTTTCCAACAGAGGCGTTTCCATGGCGCTTAAAATAGCCGCAAATGCCAATATCTATATTTGGAGTAATGCCCCACAATGTTCTAAGTGAGATTCTGTCAGAGTTTGGTTCAAGCTCAGCGCCTAAATTTCTTCCCATGTGTGTGTAATTCAAATAGTTTGGACGTCGTCTCTGGTGTCCCGGGTTTCTGGGATCATAAGGATCTAAAGGATCATAACCTGTAAAGCCATTGTATCTGTCATTATCATCCTGAGTCCAGTGAGTATAACAGTAGGGAAGTACGCCAGTGTAATCTATATCCAGTTTAGAAAGAAAACCATTTTTTGGAGCCCATGTAAAACCAGCCTGACCTGCTGCTTTAGCTTCCAGAGAGCCCGATGAAATTAAATTGTTAAAATGCATATCATCTACAAATGCAACGCCTTTAAATACCAAAGAATCTATTATGCGCCATTTTAAATGAAGACCCATTTGAGCGTTGTCTCCAAAATCAAAAATTGATTCTGATGCAAACATAAAGCTAAAGGGAACCATGTATAAAGGTTCGATACGTCCTCCGTATACCATCGATTGAAAAAATCCAAGTTCTAAATTTTCAAAAGGACGGACACTTATATTGTGAAACATATTATACTTACCGGGAAAATGACCCATACCAAAATCATCTGTAGCAGTTATTACCTGAAAAAGCATTTCAAAAGACCACATTGGTCTTAAAAATGCAAAGCTAAAATGACCAGCTCTTGGAGCTTGAGGTCCTACAATAAGTCCGTTATCAAAAAACGGTCCTACAGATGTGCGTGATAAACCTGCCTGCAAATAAACGCTGCTAGTTCCTATTGCTGTAAGAGAAGTCCAGTTTTGCCTAATTTCAATTTTTCCTACATTGGATGTGTCAGAAATTAAGTCGGAGTAATGAGAATAAGTGCCTGGAACATTAAAACGCTCTCCGCCTTCATCGGTCATACCTAAAAGAGTAAAATTATAACTTGTACTTAAAATATCTGTTAAACGAAAAACACCTTCAACATAAGGAGCGCCTACTAAACCCTTGTCGCTGTTTTTACCCTGAAGATGACCAAATACTCCAATATTAACAAACTTGCTTCCAGGAGCGAGCCTTTCTCTGTATTTATATGCTTTATCACTAGCAGCTTCGTTGCCGTATTCAATTACATCTTCAAGAATTTGATCGATAACGGGAGCAGGATAAGGGCGAATAGATGGAATTGGTATTTTAATATAACCTTGAACCGACCATCGTTCTATATCTCTATAGATATCTCCGTTTGGATCATGAATAATCTGAGCGCTAAGAGAAGCTGCAAAGACCAACAAAAAAACAAAAAATAAAACTCTTGACTTCATACTTTTTCTCCTTAATTAAAATAAAAATCTAACGGAAAACGATACTTGTCCTCCGTAATCATTATTCGAAATTATACCTGTAACATTTCCATTTAAAAATAAAAATGAATAAAGTTTCCACTGAGCCGCGCATGATAAAACAAAATTATTTACAGTTTTTCCAGATGGTGTTTTTTCTTTGTTGTACGGGCTGCCATTCTCCCAATCCCATACTACATTTTCTGTTGCGTGTTCTCCTCTTGATATCCACGAAAAAGCCGCGCTTAACTTTATATCATCTCTTTTAAAAAAATCAGTTCCTGCTGTAAGGGCAATGGTATCTCTTGGATACCCTATGTAATTGTATTGAAGCCGCCTGGACATTGCCAAATAGCGCATATGAACAAAACTTGAAAAGGGAGTAGACAGCATATGAAGATACGGATCGGTTTTAACAAACTCTATAAAAAATAAAGAAGCCCATGTATTATAAGAACGTG
>Ga0123356_10006491_pt1 | contig 11787 bp, 6 predicted proteins | sample TergutEmb28metaG_2_FD_92546 | JGI IMG/M metagenome (GOLD analysis project Ga0123356, IMG submission 92546) | Embiratermes neotenicus P3 segment gut microbial communities from Petit-Saut dam, French Guiana - Emb289 P3 | ecosystem: Host-associated > Arthropoda: Insects > Digestive system > Gut ... | reverse complement strand
GCTTGGTGTTTGGTTTTTTTGTCAATTACTATTATACCATTTTGGAGCTGCTTTTTCCATTAATTCTTTGATATTTACAGGGTTTTTCACAGTTTGAATACAAGTCTTAGGATGCGGTGCATACCGCACCGCTGGGTGGGTTCAGCGGCGCGAAGCGGGGTAGGGAAAAAGGTGAGGGCTAGTGTCCGACTTTTTCAGTGGTCACGAACCGTCCCCGTGCCCCTCATACCCCTGATATGACAAGTGACAAACAACGACTTAAGGCTTATACTGCCTTAAGTCGTTTTTTGTCATTTGTAAAACTGTAACCGGATTGGTTTTATTTGTTTTCAGAATGTAGTTGATTGTTTATTTAATACATGTGTAATATATATTTAATATATTTGTAATATTTCTTAAAACATATGGAACATTTTAGAATTGTATACGTCATATCATGAAACGCACTTTCCTCAATGAGCGTAAAGCTTAGAAATCAAACCTGTCAAGCAGGTTATAAAATAAAAAGAGAGGTGTCTATCATGAAAAAAGCAATTTCGATCCTACTTATACTGGCAATCGCAGTTACTCTTATCGCAGGATGCAGCAACGACTCCTTTGTACCGGGTTTACTTCCGTTCCCAAGCGGTTCCAACAGTACTTTGTCAACTCCCGCTCCGTCGGCTCCCTCAGACAGTGGTTGGTTTTACATGGCCGAACCGGGGTTCGATGCAGAGGGTGAAGAATGGCGCTATATGCCGTTTGATGAGACCGATGAGTTTGCAACGGCTGCCGAATCTCCTTTCAAATATGTTATAACCAGCCCGCTATCAACGTTTTCCGCCAGTGTTGACACCGCTTCTTATAGTATCATGCGCCGCCAGATAATGAACGGCTCAAGTCCGGCAGGTATGCGTATAGAAGAGCTTATAAATTACTTCGATTATGACTATCCCGCACCTGCACCCGGCAGCGAGCACCCTTTTTCTATTACTACAGAAGTCAGTATCGCTCCCTGGGCTCCGGGTCATCTTCTTGCGAAAATAGGTATACAGGGCAAACGTCTTCAAAACACTGAAGATATCATAAACAATGTAGTTTTCCTGATCGACGTATCCGGTTCGATGAATCGTCCGGACAGGCTTCCGCTTGTTGTTGAATCAATGAAGCTGCTCCTCGGGCAGCTCAATGACAATGACATTATTTCAATAGTCACATATGCAGGCAGTGATCGTATCATAGCCGATTCTGTTCCCGGTTCTGAAAAGCAGTACCTTATAAGATTGCTCGACAGCCTTCAGGCAGGCGGATCAACAGCCGGAGCAAGAGGTCTGCAAACAGCATACGAGCTTGCTGAGAAAAACTTTATCGAAAACGGCAACAACCGCATTATTCTTGCTACTGACGGCGATTTTAATGTCGGTTTAAGCAGCGTTGCCGACATTATTGATTTAGTTGAAAAAGAGCGCGACAAAGGTATTTTTATAAGCGTCCTCGGCTACGGTATGGGTAACCTGAAGGATACTATAATGGAAGCAATAGCTACAAACGGCAACGGCAACTATGCTTACATCGACAACATCCAGGAAGCGAAAAAGCTTCTTGTGGATGAGTTTGACTCCACAATGTTCACGATCGCAAAGGATGTTAAATTTCAAATCGAGTTCAACCCGGAAACAGTAAGTGCTTATCGTTTGATCGGTTATGACACCCGCCGCCTTGAAAACGAAGATTTCAACGATGATGCCAAAGATGCAGGAGATATTGGCTCAGGGCACAATGTAACTGCGTTTTATGAATTGATCCCCGTCGTAACCGGTAACAGCAGCAGTTTGGTAGACCCGCTAAGGTACAGCGAAGTGATAACGACCGGAAGCGATGATTTTATGACTGTAAAGATCCGCTACAAGGATCCCGATGGTTATACCAGCAAACTGGTTGAGCATTCGGTCGGACCGCAAGCACTGCAGCTTAAGGTTTCGGATAACTTCCTGTTTGCATCAGCAGTTGCCGAGTTTGGACTTATAATCACCGATTCAAACTATATGAACGAAAGCACGCTCGAAAGCGTGCAGCAAAGAGCAAAAGCAGCACTTGGCGAAGACACCTTCGGTTTGCGTGCCGAATTCCTCGAACTCGTTCGTCGCTACGAGCGATTTAGATAACTCCCTAAACCCCCTCTATATAAGACAAGGGACGGTGCTTTTCCACCGTCTCTTGTCTTATATCTTTTTTATCACGCAAGTGAATGAAAATTTCGCACCTTTACCCAGTTCCGATTGGACCGAAATATTCCCACCCATCATATTAGCAATACACATTGAAAGAGGCAGTCCTATACCGATGCCGCCATAAATTCTGGTGTTGCTTCCATCAACCTGTTCAAACAAATCAAACAGAGCACTTTGTCGTTCTTCCGAGATCCCGATCCCTTTGTCTGTAACTTCAAATCTTAAGAAAATTTCTTCACCTGTATCATCATCAATAAAAGCGCTAAGACATATTTCACTGTCATCGGGAGAGAACTTGCTCGCATTGGTCAATAAATGTATAAGTACCTGCGATATACGCTTCTCATCACCGATCAGCATTTCCGGGATATCCTGTGAGATTCCGAATGAAATCGTCTGGCGCTTTTTTGTTAACTCCGGCTGCATTCTGCTTTGTATATAACCAAGCATTTTATCTACAGCAAATAGTGCCTCTACAATAGAAAACGCGCTGCTTCCGCCTGATACGTTAAGAATATTGTGTAACATGATTACCAATTGGCGGGAAGACTTATCAATTATATCCAAACAAGACTTTATCTTGTCTGATGAATCAACACTCCCCGCGATTTGTGACATACCCATTATTGCATTCATCGGAGTTAGTATTTCATGACTCATTCGTGACAGAAACTCACTTTTTGCCCGGCTGCTTCGTTCTGCCAGATCTCTGTTATATTCAGCGTTTTTGATAGCAACGTGTAATTGAGATTCAAGTTTTCGTATTTCGGTGATATCATTTGCCGTTACACCAAGACTATTACTGCCTGTTTTTACAATAAATATCATCAATATACGTTTATCTCTGTCTTTTCGGGTAATACTAAGCTCGAGTTGAACAGATTCACCTTGCATTACTTTCGGGATATATTCTTCTCTTAGCTTAATGAGCATTTCTTCGCTGATAAACAGACCTAACCCTCCGGAGATGATCTCACTCTGCATATATCCGGTAACAGAGAGAACTGCAGGGTTTATATATTCTACTGAAGCATCTGTTGTAATAAACATCGCAAGCTGCGTGGCATGTTCAACGATAGAATACTGACGTTGACGCTCTAATATCCTTATTTGGTTTTTTACTCTCATTTTAACGATTACGGAGTGGAAAGGTTTTGGTATATAATCCGCTGCACCAAGTGCAAATCCCTTTTCTTCTGCCTCTACGCTATCGAGACCGGTGATAAAAATCACCGGGATGTCGCGGGTCTTCTCCGATTCCTTTAGTGCTGCGATAACTTCATAACCGTTCATACCCGTCATGATAACATCAAGGAGGATCAAGTCGGGCATTTTTCTTTCCGCGGTTTCAAGTGCGGCACTGCTGTCTCTGACTGCGAGCACTTCATACTCAGAATCAAGAATATTAGTCAGTTCTATAATGTTTGACTTTTCATCGTCGATAACGAGGATACTATATACATCATGTCGACTCACCTACTGTCCCAACTCCCTTTTTAATTTTTCCAGCTCGCTCAGCGCAAGACTAAAGTTGAAATCCTCAATATGAAACGCGATCTCGTCTGCTCCCGGGATAGCCAGTATATCGTCCAGGAACTTTAAGCTTCTGGTGCTGTTATCCCGTAGAAGTGGTTCAAGTTTATTTATAAGATCTTGTATTTCTGCTGCGTCTTTTGATTTAGTCTTTTTTGTTACTTTTTCACTTATTGTGTTTTCTTCTTCTATCAACATCGGAGCAAGCTCATTGAGAGTTTTTTCGAGCTCCGTTCTTAAATTGATAAAGAGATTCTCGGTAAAATGACCCTCATCTTCCAATAATGATTCCGCGGCAGCGGCAGCTTCTCTCAGATCATATGCATCTATTTGTGCTGCAGTGCTTTTTAGCGTATGTGCTATCCTGTGTGCTGTAGTGTTATCATAAGATTTTACAGCTCGTATAAAATCGTTATATGTCGATCGATTTTCTTTTATGAAGTTTAGTTTAAGCTTCTTTTTTAGCTTACTTTCTTCGGCGTTCTGCCGCCCTTCATTAATAACAGAATAAGATATAACTGGGATATGGTTTATCAAGCATCTCCACAATTCATTTGTTGTAAAAGGCTTACCAAGTGTATCGATCATCCCGTTTGCTCTGTAAATTTCGATATCAGTAGCCATAACATTGGCTGTCAGAGCAACTATTGGAGTTTCTGTGCCCATTTCCGCAATTTTAGATGCAGCATCCAGACCGTCCATTACCGGCATATGTATATCCATAAATATCAAGTCAAATGGTTTCTCATTACTGTTCAAACGCTCGATGACAGCGTTTACGCCTTCGCTGCCGTTATTTGCTACAATGCTTCTTAAACCTACCCTTTCCAGATGGTCGCATATGACCTGCTGGTTAAGCTTATTATCTTCACATATCAAGACTTCACCGGTAAAGTTGGGCTTCATATGATCATTGATCACAGCTTTTGGGGTCAGAATTTCTTCGGCGTCATCGATCATCTCAAAAATCACTTCAAAGCTGAATTTGCTGCCGATTCCGGGAACACTTTCCACATTTAAAGTACCACCCATCAGCTCGATGATGTTTTTTGATATAGTCAAGCCCAGACCTGTCCCGCCAAACTTGCGGGTTATGCTTTCATCAGCCTGTTTAAAGGGATCGAATATTTTTTCTATTTGTGCGGGGTTCATTCCGATCCCGCTGTCTCTTACTTCAAAATGCATTTTTACGGATTTATCATCATGCTCTACAATAGACGCAAGCAGCTTTACAGTGCCTGTATTGGTAAACTTGACAGCATTTGATAATAGATTCATTATCACCTGACGCAGCCTGACCGGGTCGCCGAGCAGCTTCTTGCCGACAGACGGTTCTGCATAACAAAATAGTGTGATTCCTTTTTCCTTAGCCTTTGGCTGTATTATAGACTGGCAGTGCACGAATATTTCCGGCAGATGAAAAGGTATGATCTCCAACTCAATATTTCCGGATTCGATTTTTGAGATATCGAGAATATCGTTTACAAGCGAAAGCAGCCATTGCGCGCTTTCGTTTATGTGAGTGAGATACATTTTTGTTTTTTCCGGGACATCACCATGCTGTGCAAGCTCAGAAAAACCTACTATACTGTTCATCGGTGTTCTGATCTCGTGGCTCATATTTGCTAAGAATATTGATTTCATGCGGTTGGCGCTTTGTGCGGTTTCTTCCATTATTTTCCGATCGGTTATATCACGGGCGATCCCCATGTATCCGGTCACATTCCCGTTTTGTTTAAGAGGTATTTTACTGGTTTCAAAGTATCTGGTGCTTCCGTCAGAAGCCGGAACTTTTTCTTCGGTTACGATTATCCTGTTCTCAGATATAACGAGATGATCTGTATTTCTGAACTCATTTGCTATCATTTCAGGGACTCCGAGACCGTTTAGATCATCTTTTCCGATAAGATCTTCTTCAGTGATGTTATGATGATCCAATAGACTTTTATTTGCACGTGTATATAAGAAATCAGTATCCTTGAAAAATACGTGGTCAGGAATGGAGTCGATCATCGTTTGGAGTGTAGAGCTCTCGATATCCAGCTTATTTTGTAGAACCTTAAGCTCTTCGGTAATATCCATCAGTGAGCCGGCTACCCGGACAGCAATACCGTTTTCATCACGGACGGTTTCACCTGCAGCCCGGAAATAAGCATACTCCCCGTCCTTTTTCAACAAACGGTATTCAATATCAAATGGTGTTTTTCCGGTCACATCCAGCATGTGATTTGCGAAAGCATCAACAGATCGCTCTTTGTCCTCGGGATGCAGCCGGTCACTCCAACTGTTAAGAACATTCGGGAATTCTTCTTCGTTTGAAAAACCGAGCAAGCCTCTGAACTCGGGTGACCATATGACATTATTATCCGGATTGACAGGATCGCCTGCTACGACTTCCATGTCCCACAAAGCCATTTTTGTCGCTTTTACAACAGTATTCAGCTTAACAAGTTGGAGCTCATTAGTTTTATTGGTGCTGGCGAGCTTGTTATAGGCATCGTCCAGTCTTCGATTGATAGTCCGGGAAATATACATTGCTATGACAATACATATCGCAACCACTCCCATTGTTATTAATATTCCGAATATAGTGAAGAATAGTATCTTGCTGTCATCATCCGCTGTATTATATCCGACAAACACCATTCCCACTATTTCATTGTTGAAACCAAATAATGGTAAATACTTAGCGAGTATATTATTACCGTAGATCTGCATAGGACCTATAAAAGGCTCTCCCGTTGATACGACTTCATAAACGCCATTCGGAGCATGAGCTCCCAATGCATATTGCCCGTCTTCATCAATAAGTGTTGTTGAGATCCGTACATCGTGTAAAAACGCGCTTATATCACATCCGGTAAGACCTTCAAGTCTATAGGCAAATTCTTGAGCATCCAGCCTAAACCCCAAAGACACAATACCGATCAAATTTCTCCCGCTATCATAAATGGGGGCGCCGGCATAAACTCCGAGGCGGATTACAGATCCCTGTGTGATGAATGATTCACTATATCCTAAAAGTGCTCGTCTGACATGAGGCTGGCTTGATATATTATCACCATATATCTCAGGAGCGTGTGTCCTTGTAATAACATATCCTTCATTGTCTGCGATATTGCAAAAATCGATTTGAGTCATACTTTTTAATGAGTTTGACAATGATATGATGCTTTCGCGGTCGTTACTGATGATCGCTTCGATCAGCTCCGGGTTATTTGCCATACCAAATGCAGCAACCTGTGCTCTGACTTTCATTTCTGAAAACTCATTTTCCATTATGGTTGCTGCCGCTTCGACTTTATAATACTTAGTATCATTTTGTTCTCTGATGAAAAAAAACATGGAGAAAGCAAGGATAGCTACACAACTCCCGATCGCTAATGTCATCATTGAGATAAAAATCTTTTTTCTGACGTTCATATGTTCTCTCTCCAAAACATCCCAATATTATATAAGATATTGTGTGTCATATTTGTGTCAAAAAGATAAAACAAGCATACACTCTTGATGTGAGTATGTGCTTGTATTCTCTCACTTTTTTTGCTTTTAGTTGTTTACCGGCAAATGTTTATTTAATATATCCATGACCTTATCAAAATCACAAGGGGTTATCACGCGGAGCCATGCCAAGGGCAGCTTTTTGGCGTTTCTTTTCTTTATACATCGATTCGTCAGCACGTTTGAAAACATCACGCAGTGTAGCATCAACGCCCTCAGTGTACATTGCCGCGCCGCATGCGCAACTGAAGCGCTGGCCTTTTATCGCTAACCGTCGCTCTGTACGTAATGCTGACATTATTACTCCAATACCGCGTTCATCCTTGCCTACAATTATCGATGCAAACTCATCGCCGCCGATGCGGTACAGCAGACCGGCACCTTTTAAGTTGTCTACGATTATATCTGCTGTGCTTTTTATATAAGCGTCTCCCGCTTTATGTCCCTGAGTATCATTTATTGTTTTGAGATTGTTTACGTCACATATGATAAGAGTGACGTATTCTCCTTTTTCCGCAAGGTTGCCGCATTCGCGCAGCCGCTGTTCGAATGACATGCGGTTTTCGTAACCTGTAAGGAAATCTGTATATGCAAGCTTCTTAAAATACGGCTCTGAAACTCTGTTCATGCTTAGGTATGATATCAAGGAGATGATGACAACCAAACCGACAGATAATGCAAGACCGAAAATCAGGGATCGGGGGTTTGTGAACGAGAGGAAATCCGCGTCGAACTCCATGCAAACGACACCAAGCAGGCGGTAATCGACCATTATCGGACGGAATATCGTGAAAATACTTCCATCAACGGTCTGGTATATCCTTTCTCCGATAACGACTGTTCTTTGCTCTATGCTTCTTCTGAGATCTTCCTCTATAATACCTGACGGGAAGTAAGCCGATCCGCTTGCTCCGGCTGTATTTGATGTGATGATCTCACCTGTGTCGCTGACCATCGCCATGTATAGTCTTTTAAATCCTCCCAGACCGCGAATATCATCGAGAATGCTTTGCACCTGCTGATTTATCAAGCTCCTGTAATCAGACTCTTCGTCAACCTCAAGAAGACCTTCACTCTCTATATTGTTGACTATATAAGTCATTATATAGTCGGCACGTTCGATCGATTCCGCGATAAAAGAACCTTGTGACGACAGAAAAACGATCGTATATACCCCGCCGGCAGTCAGCAGAACAGTGATTATAAGAATAATGAACATTCTTTTTATCAGGTTGTTTTTCATATCACCAGCTCACAATCTTTAAAGCAAAAAATGTTCCATCATTATACATTACTTGCAGCATGATGTCTATTTATTTTGGTTCATGTAAAACTGTTATGATGTGTCTTTTTTGCTCTCTTGCAATTCGACTCCAAATGCGATAAAATTCCGTTGCGGTCATCATTTAATAAACAGCACAATAAAATGCTTTACTGATAGGAGGAGCGACATGATCATTGGAGTCCCGAAGGAGATACTCAGCGGAGAAAAGCGTGTGTCCGCAACACCCGAAACAGCAGGTAAGCTTGTCAAGGACGGTGCAGTTGTACTTGTTGAAAAAGGCGCTGGCAACGGTGCGTTTTATTCAGATGAACAATATGTTGAACATGGTGCAAAAATCGTTGAGGATGTTGCCGAGCTTTATGAAAGATCAGAGCTTATTTTAAAGGTCAAAGAACCGCAGCATAATGATGAAAAAGGCATGCACGAACTCGACATGATGCACAGCGGGCAGTATATAATCACATTTCTGCATCCGGCATCACCGGCAAATCATGAAATGATCAAAAAAATGGCAAGTAAAGGCATCACCGGGCTGACATTGGACAGCATACCACGCATAACACGAGCGCAAAGCATGGACGCACTGACATCCATGAGCACATGCGCCGGTTATAAGGGTATGCTTTTGGCAATAAATGACTTATTAAAGTTTGTACCTATGACAACCTGTGCTGTCGGTACGATACAACCATGCCATGTTTTGATCATCGGCGCGGGTATAGCCGGTTTGCAGGCACTGATAACAGCTAAGCGGCTCGGAGCGGTAGTATATGCAATGGATGTACGTCCCGATGCAGTTGAACATGCGATCAGCCTCGGAGCGAAGATCATCGACACCGGAGTCCCCGCAGAGTTCGCGATAGGTCAAGGCGGATATGCTGCGAGCCTGTCCGAAGAGTGGCTTGAGAAAGAACGAGAGATACTCAAACAACACCTGCCGGCAATGGATATTGTGTACTGCAGTGCCTTGGTTCCCGGTAAAAAAGCACCGATTTTGATCGATGAGGAAATGGTCAAAATGATGAAGTCCGGGTCGGTCATAACCGATGTATCTATAGATCAGGGTGGAAACTGTTCTCTTACAGTCGCTGCAGAAACGATCGTCAGGCATGATGTCATAATCGGCGGGATCAAGAATATACCCGGCATGATCCCGACAAGCTCGACCTGGATGTTTGCCAACAATGTATATAATCTTGTCGAATATCTCATGAAAGACGGGAAACTGGTTATTGATACAAGTGATGAAATCGCCGGGTCTATACTGGTGACGATAAACGGCGAGATCGTGCATTCGGGAACAAGGGAGGCAATGGGGTTATGAATCCGATAATTTCGATTGCTATATTCGTTGTTTCCGCTGCTGTCGGATATTTTCTGATCAAAAACGTACCAAGTCTGCTGCATACACCGCTAATGTCGGGAATGAATGCTTTATCAGGCATAACACTACTCGGCGCAATGATCGCTGTGACATCAGCATTAAACACCGGCAGTATGATCGCCGCGTCGATCGCTGTATTTTTGGCAATGGTCAACATAGCCGCGGGATTTGCTGTTACACATCGTATGCTTAAAATGTTTAAGCCCTCTTCAAACCGTGCAAAGGCATCCAAAGAGGGGCAACCTCTCGAAGAGACACGAACACAGGAAGAGCAGAGGTGACGGCAGATGGAAATTAGAGATATTATCTATTATATAGTCTGCTGCATTATTATTGCAGGCACCCTTGCGGGAATTGCAATGATGAGCAAGGTCAAAACTGCTGTTTCAGGCAATAAGATCGGTGCGTTCTCAATACTTGTCGCAATAATTCTTACACTTTGGTATAACAATATCTTTTCATTGATACCGCTCTTAATTCTAATGCTGGTCAGCTTGATTTTTAGTGCCTGGTGGTCAGCGAAAGTCAAAATGATCGCAATGCCGCAAATGGTCGCATTACTTAACGGACTTGGCGGAGCAGCTTCTGCCATTGTAGGCGGCGTTTATCTGATAGGGCTCGACGGGACTGTACCATCATTATTTACGGATATCACGTCAGGTCTTGCTATCACAGTTGGTATGATCACTCTGCTCGGAAGCCTTGTTGCTGTTGGAAAACTCAGTGGAAAGCTAAGCCAGAAGCCTGTTATCCTGCCGTGTCACCAGCTTATCACTACTCTACTATTGATTCTTTCGTTTGCAATGGTCGGTGTTATAGCATGGGGCGGTTTGGATTTATGGCTGGCTCTGTTATTGATCTCCGTTATCAGCAGTATTTTTGGTATCGTGTTTGCGATACGCATCGGCGGAGCTGATATGCCGATCACTATATCATTGCTAAACTCGATGACCGGCATAGCTCTGGCGGCTGCCGGTATGTCTGTCGGTGATCCTCTACTGATCGCAGTCGGCGGTATCGTCGGTGCAGCAGGTCTGCTGTTAACGCAGATAATGTGCCGTGGTATGAATCGCAGCTTGCTCGATATCCTTATGGGTAAGACAACAGTTTCCGCATCCGGCAGCAAAGGCGGCACAACCGGATCCGGAGCAATCGATCCGAATCAGGCAAAAGCAGTATCGGTTCTTAAAGCTGCAAAAAAAGTCCTTATCATCCCCGGATATGGCATGGCTGTTTCACAGGCGCAGAGTGCTTTAAAGTCATTGTCAGATGCGCTTGAAGAAAACAATGCTATTGTACATTTTACGATCCATCCGGTAGCCGGACGCACAGCAGGACATATGAATGTATTGCTGGCTGATGCTGATGTTCCGTATGAGAAGCTGCGTGATGCACTTGATTTAGATGTTGAAAGTGAACTGTATGATGTTGTCGTTGTTGTCGGTGCCAACGATGTTGTCAACCCTGCAGCACGTGATGCAAGAGGAACTCCAATATATGGTTTGCCAATAATCGAAGCAGATAAAGTTGATCACATAATAATGTTCAACCTCGATACTAAACCGGGGTATGCCGGAGTAGAAAATCCGTTATATAAAAGAGATAATGTGACTCTTCTGCTTGGTAATGCAGCAGAAACTGTTAATGATTTGAATGAAGCACTTAGTGACAGCGGGAAAGTAAGAGATGCTTCTGCTGAAGCAGAGCATGCAAGCGAAGTGCTATCCGGAGCAAAAAAAGTCATAATGATCCCCGGATATGGAATGGCGCTTGCACAAGCACAGGGTTTAGTCAAGGAATTAACTGACAAGCTTGAGCGAAACGGTGCATCTGTTGATTTTGCTGTCCACCCGGTAGCAGGGCGCATGCCCGGG
>Ga0123356_10006490_pt1 | contig 11787 bp, 11 predicted proteins | sample TergutEmb28metaG_2_FD_92546 | JGI IMG/M metagenome (GOLD analysis project Ga0123356, IMG submission 92546) | Embiratermes neotenicus P3 segment gut microbial communities from Petit-Saut dam, French Guiana - Emb289 P3 | ecosystem: Host-associated > Arthropoda: Insects > Digestive system > Gut ... | reverse complement strand
TCAGGCGCGCTTGTTCCCATGGCAACAACCGTGAGCCCGATGATCACACTTGGAATCCGCAGTTTTTTTGCTATGCCGACACTAGCGCTTACAAATACGTCTGCGCCCTTTATCAGCAGCACAAACCCTATCACCAATAGCAGGAATTCAAACATTTTTTACACTCCGTTCCAAAAACGCGCGAATGGTGTACGATAAGACCCATGAATGCCCGTCGGCTGTTCATGGGTCGGTCTTTGTTTGTTTGCGGTTCATGCACAGCCAAACCAGGGCAGCCATACATGAGTCTCGTTCATTAAGGCAAGCCAGGTCAGGTTATGGCCGGTATGTTGGCTTGTCACGCGTTCAGGCGCGCAAACTACTCCCTCATGGGGTATTCACTTGTAGGGTTATTATAGCACACCGCTTATTCCGATTCCAAGCTTTTTTTCGTGCCCGTTTGTAAACTATGTGTGAAGCAATTACTGGTCATGCATGCCAGACTATCCGCCTGCAGCAAGCAATATGTCCCGTTTTTTTCGCTCAGAACGGGTCTTGTCGCCCTACATTCGCGAAAAAACCGTGACACATCGCTTACTACAGGCTTATAGCGAACGTAATGCATGGGATGAAGCAGTCATAATATTCTTGTTGATAACATATTGCAAAAAAAGTATAATGAATTACGGCTAAATGATTGACATTCAACCAATTAACATAAAGGTGATGATTCATAAAATGGCTACCAAGGAATTTGATTGTAACGACTATATCGAAATCGCGCCAGGGGTTTATTGGGTAGGTTTTGCGGACGAAAGTGCGGGGTTGCACTGCAATCCTTATTTAATCGTCGATAATGGCGAGGCTGTGCTGATCGATAGCGGCAGCAGGAAAGATTTCAGTACGGTTATGCTGAAAATCATGCGCACAGGTACGAACCCAAAGAGCATCAAGAGGCTTATTTATCAGCATTACGACCCGGATCTGTGCGGCAACATCCCTCACATGGAGGCTATGATCGACAACAGCGACCTGAGGATCATCTCGCACCGCGATAATAATCCCTTCATCAACTATTATTCGACGGTTTCTCACAAGGAATGCATCGAGGACATGGGTTTTTGCTATGAGTTTTCGTCCGGGAGGCGCCTCGAATTCATCAGGACGCCGTATTGCCATGCGCCCGGAAGCTTTGTTACGTATGACACTGCGACAAAGGTGCTGTTCAGCAGCGATATCTTCGGCAGCTACGATTCTTACTGGACATTCTTTATGGAGATGCACAAGGAGTGCCTGAACTGCCACTCAAAGACCATTTGCCCGATCGCGGGCGAGCAGTGCCACCTGGAAGGCGTTGTGAAGTTCCATCGGAAGACCATGCCCTCGGTAAAGGCGTTGCAGTATGCGCTGGACCAGATCGAGGTTCTGGATATTTCGATGATCGCGCCTCAGCATGGCAGCATTTTTTACTCTGAGGATTCGATGAAGGCTGTTTTCGAACGACTGAGGTCGATAAGCAGCGCCGGGATCGACTTTTATCTTGAGAACAACACAATTAACAATTGACAATTGACAATTGACAATTGACAATTCGTTTGTGGCAGGTTGCGTGGCTAGTGATTCGGGATTAGGGTTTCGATGAAGAAATGAAGCCGCCGACGGCCGGATAATCGGTATTAAGCATTAAGCATTAAGCATTGAAAAGGAATGGTTTTGCCGTGGATGATTTTAACAAACATTTAATGACGCTTCATATTGAAACACTGACGCCGTTTGCTGCTGAGCAGGTGAAGCTGAGCTTTGATTTTTTTGCAGATCAAGTCGACAGCCGCATACAGAACGCTCTTGTCACGGAGCTAATGGCCAGGTATGCCGACGTTTCGAAGCAACTGGAAGAAAAGAATAAGATCCTTGAAAAGTATAATCACCATCTCGAGGAGCTGGTCGATGAGAAGGTCAAGGAGATAACGGCTTCGCAGGTCGCGACGATTCATGCGCTCGTGAAATCTGCCGAGTCGCGCGACGACGACACTGGCGCCCATATCGAGCGCACGGCGAACTATTGCAGGCTTATTGCTGAAAAGCTTCTGGCTTCCGCCTTGTATCCGGACATTGTGGATGAGTCCTTTGTTGAGAACATCGAAATGGCGGCGCCGCTTCACGATATCGGCAAGGTGGGGATTCAGGACGCTATCCTGCTGAAGCCCGGGCGGCTGACGAATGATGAGTTCGACGTTATGAAGACACATGTGGACATCGGGTATGAGACGCTCGCTAGCGTGGAAGCGCGTTATCCCGGAAACGATTTCATCAAGCTTGGCATGGAGATTGCAAAGTATCATCAGGAAAAATGGGACGGAAGCGGTTATATGACCGGTTTGTCTTTTGAGGATATCCCGCTGTCTGCGCGGATCATGGCTTTGTCTGACGTCTACGATGCGCTGCGCTCGAAGCGGATCTACAAAGAGGCTTTTTCGCATGAGAAGTCGATAGGCATTATAGCCGAGGGGCGCGGCACGCACTTTGACCCGGTGCTGGTCGATGTTTTCCTGGAGCATAGCTTGATATTCAGGGATGTGTTTGACCGATTGGATAGCCAAGGGCTTGATGAGAGATAAGAGTGGAGTTTGGAGAGTGGAGAGACGAGAGACGAGAGATGAGAGACGAGTGACAAAAGACGAGAGAGGATTGAAGACATGAAGCACGGGAAATATACTATCCGCAACGAGCGTTTGACTGATGAGGAGTTTTTCCGTATCCGGAAGGAAGAGGTCCTGCCGATGTGGGAAACCGGGAAAGAGATCGAGGACCTTGACGAGTGCATAGAAATGGCAAAGGAGCTGGCTGTAAAGACCGGCAGGAACTATGCTATGAAGGCGCGGGAGGCAAAAGAGAAGGGCGTCCGCATTATGGAGCCACATTTCGGGCGCGCACTTACCGAATACATGATCGACGGTATGAATTTCGTCGCTGACGAATCGCCCATGGAGCCTTTTGGCATGTGGACGATTTTTTCTGACTCCTACACGCGCAAATGCAACTTCGAGATGGCTCAGGTGGGCATAGAGCGCAGCCGGGCAGAGGGCACGACTATGCTTAACGGCTGGCCGATCGTAAACTTCGGCGTTAAGGAAGCTCGGCGCATCAAGCAGCATGTATCTTGTCCCATGTCGCTAAATTCTACGGACGAGGATGGGCGGCTCGCCTCTGAGATAGCGCTTGCGGCAGGCTGGAATGCTTGCAACTGCCGATCCATCACGGAGGTCATGTCACACTGCAAAGACATCACGCTCGAAGAGGAGATCAGGATAAACCAATATGAGACGCGCCTTGCTGCAATCTACCATGAGCGGGGCGTGCCGCAGGCGCCGCACATCTCTTGCAATCTGACAGGCTACGACAGTTGCGGCTTTAAGTCATTTATTATGGTGGCGCAGTCGCTGATGGGCGGGGAGCAGGGGCTGAAACACATCGAGCTTGAGTTCGGTCTAAACATGAACTTACAGCAGGACACGGCGATGATAAACGTGACAAAAAAGCTCTGCAAGGAATATTGCAAACGCTTTGGTTATAACGATATATACTTCACCACGAAAGGTATGCCTTTCCTGGGCGCTTGGCCGGCGCGGTTGGAGGAGGCGAATTCGATGATCGCCTGGAACTCCACGATAACGATCATGGCAGGCTGCGATACGGTCCTCTGCAAGTGCCAGGACGAGGCGTTTGCCACGCCGACGAAAGAAGGCATGGCTGCGGCTGTCCGTATCGCCCGGCATACGGACAGGCTAATCGGCGACCAGCGTTACCCGTTGTGCGAGGGGCTTATTTTGGAGGAGCGGATGCTGGAGCTCGAGGTGCGGGCTATGATGGAGCGCTGCCTGGAAATCGGCGAGGGCGACATTGCGCGCGGTTTGTGCATCGGCGTCGACCTCGGCTGGGTCACAACGATGATATCGCCGTGGAGATACAACAGGGGCAACATCCGCCTCATGCGCGACTCGGAAAACGCGATGCGCTATTTTTCCTGCGGCGACATGCCGCTCCCGCAGGAGGTCAAGGAATACCATCTTGAGAAGCTCAAGAGCCGCGAAGCCCTTGAGGGGCGTCCGCTGAATTTCGGCATGGTCGTCAGCGACCTCCAGTATGCTTCGCGCCTGCCGAAAAAGAGGACAGATGTTAACAGCGGTTCCGACGGTGCTTATGACTTTGTGAAAAAGGCGCCGGCGAAGCCAAAGGACGAGGTCAATAAGAGCGTCGTCATCGGCACGATCGGCAAGGATGCACACATGGTTGGCGGCTGGGTGCTCTCTGAGGCATATAAGGAGGCTGGGTTTAAGGTCGCTTTCCTTGGCGCTGTCGTTCCGCAGAAGGAGTTTATCGACGCTGCCGTCGAGACGGGGGCCGATGCTATTCTCGTGTCGTCTTCTTACGGCATGGGTCTTATCGACTGCGAGGGGATGCGCGACAAGTGCATTGAGGCGGGTCTTGGTGATATCATCCTTTACGCCGGCGGCACGGTTGCGGCGCCGCTTGAGCTTGAGCGGAACTGGCCGGAGATTGAGGAACGGTTCAGGGCGATGGGCTTTGACAGGGTGTTTAAGAACACGTGTACGGCGGAGCAGTCTGTGGCGATTTTAAAGTCTGATTTGGGGATCGAGTAGCATTTTTGTAATATAAATCTTGACATTCTCGCTCAACTGTATTAGTATTATTAGTACAGTTGGGCGAGGTTTTGTGCTATAGCAACCCCCGGCTCTGCGGAGCCACCCCCTTCCATGGAAGGGGGCATGGAATCAGTTGTCCGAGCCCCCTTCGCTCACGAAGGGGGTGCCGTCCGCAGACGGCGGGGGTTGTCCTTCATTTTGTCATGTTTGCAGGTTACAGGGGGGGGTGTGAGATTTTGATCAGTCTTGATTTTCGCAGCGGTTTGCCGCTTTACCGTCAGGTCAAGGATGGCTACAAAAGGCTTATCCTCAGCGGAGCGATCAGCGAAAATGAGCGGCTGCCGTCGGTCAGGGAGTTGGCTTCGCAGCTTGCTATCAATCCGAATACGATCCAGCGCGCCTATCGCGAGCTTGAAGCTGATGGGTATGTCGGCTCGTCACCCGGCAAGGGGATTTATGCCATGGGTTCGGAGAGTCTCCGGGAGCGCAGGCTTGAGGAGTCTTATGATGTTATTTTCACCGAAATCCGAAGGCTGCTTGATTTCGGGCAGGACAGGGATGGCATAATGCGGCGGATAAGCGAGGAACTTGATTAATAAATTGACAATGGACAACAGAATTGACAATGGACAATTGACAATTGACAATTGACAATTATTGCGGAGACGCGGGTTACGATGTTTTTCCGAGGTTTTGACGACTACTACGAAAGGGATTTTTGTTTATGATAACAGTGACTAACGTTACTAAGACATTTGACGGTTTTACGGCGCTTGACAGTATGAACTTGCATGCCCCTGGCGGCGCGGTTTATGGGCTTGTCGGCTCCAACGGCGCCGGGAAAACTACAATCCTCCGGCATCTCAGCGGCGTGTACCGCCAGGATTCCGGCGAGGTGCGGATCGATGGGCAGGAGGTTTTTGAAAATAACGACGTCAAGAAACGCACAGGGGTCATCCCGGACGATATATACTTTTTCCCCCAGAGCTCGACTCTTGATATGGCGAAGTTTTTGAGCGGGATCTACCCGCGCTTCGACTGGGCGCGTTACCGCGAGCTCTCCGGTGCTTTTCCGATCGACGAGAAGAGCCCGATCCGCAGGCTGTCAAAGGGCATGCAAAAGCATTCGGCGTTTTGGCTCACTATCGCCTGCCGATTCGACGTCCTGCTGCTCGATGAGCCGGTCGACGGGCTTGACCCGGTCATGCGGCGCACCGTCTGGAAGCTATTGCTCGATGATGTGGCGCAGTACGGCACTACGGTCATAGTGTCGTCACATAATCTTCGCGAGCTTGAGGATGTCTGCGACCATGTCGGGATCATGCATAACGGCAGGGTCATTATCGAGCGCTCGCTCAGCGAGCTGCAGAGCGGGGTTTTTAAGCTTCAGGCAGCATTTGAGACTGAGCTTCCTGATGATATTCCCGGACTGCACGAACTGCATAGGACGCGGACCGGCAGGGTCTATACGATCATCGTGCGCGGCGGCGGCGAGGAAGCGACCGAGCGCCTGAGCGAGTATAATCCCCTGTTCATGGATGTGATACCGCTGACGCTTGAGGAAATTTTCATTTACGAGATGGGAGGCGAGGACTATGGCGGCATATTTTAACCTGACACTTTTCAGGCGCAACCTGATCCGCTTCTGGCCGCTCGCCCTTGCTTGCCTTATCGTCGCTTTCTTTGTTTTTGTCGTGCCGGAGGCAACTTCCCGCAGGTACATGTATTGGCATCACAATTATCAGAAGGACATCATGTCTGCGTTGGCTGTTTACTGCGCCGTTTTTGTCCCGATTATGTCGATTTTTACGGCGATAGCAGTTTTTGGGTATCTCCACAACCCGAGGGCGGCGGGCTTTATCTCATCACTGCCGATATCGCGGCTCGGCCTTTATATCACTAACTGGCTTTCCGGTCTTGCGCTGATGCTCGTCCCGACGCTGCTTATCGGTTTTTGCTACGGCCTCATGCTTATCGGGCAGCCTGTGCCGCAAGGCTCCTACCTTATGTGGCTGGGCGCTCTGATACTATCCTATCTGCTGTTTTTCTCGATCGCTGTTTTTCTGACGTTCCTCACAGGGAAACCGATCATGCAGGCTTTTTTGTATGTGCTTGTGAACTTTGTCTGCGTCGCGCTTTATGGCATAGGCTTGTTTGTCGCGGAGAGGATGGTATATGGATTTACGAGCCTTAATTACGCTCAGTTTAATGCTTTTGTTATGTGGCTGACGCCTCCATATGCTGTCGGGGCTTCGATAAGCGACCTTGCCCCATACGGCGGGTTCGGGGTCGGGGAGTTCAGCACTGTGCTGTTTTTTGTGGGATATCTCGTGCTGACTGCCGTTCTTGTTTTATCAGGCTACCTTCTTTACCGGCGTAGGCGGATCGAATCCGCAGACGACGTTATCGTCCACAAAACGATCCGCTCTGTTTTTAAGTATCTTATCGGTTTCCTGCTAGGCGTGTTCCTCGGCTTTATTCTCACGGAGATAACAAACATGGGCTGGAGCCTTTCCTTGCCTGCATTCACAGCCTGGCTCACCGTGTCGGCCGTTTTCTTCGGCTCGCTTGGCTGTCTGTTTGCCGAGATGCTGATACAAAAGCGTTTGCGTGTCTGGAAGTCTGCCTGGAAGGGCATCCTCGCTTATAGCGCGGCCGTCGTGGCTCTGGCTCTTTTTATCAGGTTTGACGGGACCGGTTATGAGCGCCGGGTGCCGGATTCAAACGATGTCGCCGCCGTTATGGTCAGCACTTGGTATGCGCACAGCGATGTGCTGATTTACGGTGGAGATGAGTTTACCAATCGCTGGGGCGGAAGGTATTGGTCGCTGAATTGGGATCTTTACGAGCACCGTCGTGCTCTCGGACTTCCAGTGTTCACTGACGAATTTATCCATGAGGTGAAGCTCAGAACGCCGGAATACTTCGAGTCGAGTGATGCGATCGACGCCGCGATTTTGCTGCACCAGTCGATAATCGGCGATAAGTCCGCCCTGGAGGGAAACCGGCGCGGCAGGCCTAACTGGACGTATTATTTGACTTATAAGATGAATGACGGGCGGATAATAACCAGGGAGTATCCAATTTCGTTCAGCGTGGAGCCATTGCTTGGGTCCACCGGGGCGCTTATTGACCTTAATAACCAGCACGAACCGGTCAGCAAGCGCAACCGTTTCCTAACGCTTCCCGACAATGCTTTGCTTGGGGCTGCCGTGTCGCCCCCTTACGACCAATATTATTATGATTATCAGTATTACTCCTCTATGCGCATGCCGCTCACCAGACCGGCGATCACTTCGTCAGGTGACCTCATGTTCCTGATGGATGCCATGCGGAGGGATGCTGCTGCAGGTGCGATCGGATATGTCAGTCTTAATGATTTCCTGGAGTCTTACGGTTGGTATTATGAACCGATCCCAACGGATTCGAGGGTGGTGGAGCTTATTTACGATCCTGTCGCTGCTAGGATACCGCCGATTTTTGCGAATGATTTCATTCGCGATCTCGTCCCGCTGGAGGAATTACCTGAATTTGAGGAAAGCGCGTCGATCAGCGGGTTCAGGCTGTCTGTTCGGGTAAGCGAGCAGAGCGTGAACACGTTGTGGGCGCTGAGCGAGCTGGGGTATTTAGAATAATTATTATGTCAATAATTACCATTGACATTTCAGAGCATTTTTGCTAATATGATGGCAGTAGGGCGCAAACCTCCTTTCAAGGCGGTTAGCCCGTAAGGTTTGGGCAACGTAAAAGCCGGTTACCTTGTTCGGGGGCGGCTTTTACGTTTGCCTACTAGCTTCTTTACCCTTATGGAAACGGAATACCCGAATACATGAAAAGTAAATTGAACCATAAGCATCATCTCGCTTTCGCTTGATGTCGCCAACCGCCACGCCATACTGCCAAACTAATTTTATCATAGTTTATTTACCGTGTCTGTACACGTTTGATTCGCCGTTTCCGGTCTGGAAACGGCGAGTTTTCATACTTCATACTTATTGCCATGAAGCCGATATCGTGGTACAATCGCATTATCACAAAAAAGGATTGGAGTGCGAATAATGGACCAGAACTTTATTGACGTGATGCGAATCAGGGACCTCATAGAGCGTTGGGCAGTCTATAGGGATGCGTTGCTGTGGGACAAGTTTCCGACTATTTGGCACGACGACGGCGTTATGGCGGCCACCTGGACCATCGGCTCATACAAAGACTTCATGAAAATCACCCAGGAGGGCGTCAAGCGCGGGCTTAACATAATGCATATACTCGGCGGCAGCGATATCGACGTCAAGGGTACACGCGCAGTTGCTATGACAAAGATCATCATCCTTCAGCGAGCAGTCGTGGAGGGCATTTTGTGCGATGTGACCTGCTACGCGAGGCACTATGACTTGTGGGAAAACCGGGATGGCAGATGGGGGCTTGTGTACCGTGAGACGATAGCCGATAAGGACCGCATGGATCCTGTCAACAATGCTGAGACCGTTTTTCTGGATAAGGCGCTGCTTGAAGAGTTCCCTGTCGAATACCGCCATCTAGGCTATCTGCAGACGAAAGCAGGGTATAACGTAAACAGGAACTGTCCGAGGCTAAGCGGAGGCGATGCACTGGATGCGCTTTATAAAAAGGGCGCGGATTGGCTTAACAATTGACAATGGACAATTGACAATGGACAATTGACAATGGACAATTGACAATTAGGGGTAATCTTCATTATGTGTGAAAATGCTATTCTAATTAAGAGCAAGGCATTTGCTATAAGGATTATTCGCCTTTATAAGTACCTATGTGATGAGAAGCGGGAGTACATTTTATCAAAGCAAGTATTGCGAAGCGGTACAAGCATTGGAGCAAATGTTCGCGAGGCTCAGCACGCGCAAAGCACGAGTGATTTTTTATCTAAAATGAGCATCTCGTTGAAAGAAGCATATGAATGCGAGTACTGGCTTGAGTTGCTAGTAGAAACTGACTATATTTCTGAATCTGAGTTTAAAAGTATTATTGAGGATTGTAACGAATTAAACCGATTATTGATTTCAATCATCAAAACTACTAAATCTAAAGGAAAGAGATAATTGTCAATTGTCCATTGTCAATTGTCAATTATCCCTCAATTCGAGGGAAGATTTATGACCGTTTTTGTTACCGGCGGGGCTGGGTATATTGGGACTCATATAGTTTTGGAGTTATTCGAGCAGGGGTATGACGTTGTTGCTGCAGATAACTTCTCTAACAGCAAGCCCGAGGCCGTGTCGCGGTTAAGGCAGCTCGCGGGGTCTGATTTCCCGTTTTATGAAGCGGACATGCGGGACGGCGCCATGCTCGACCGGATTTTCAGCACACACGACATCGATTGCATAATACATCTTGCAGGACTGAAGGCCGTCGGCGAATCGGTTGAAAAGCCGCTCCTTTATTATTCAAACAATCTTGATTCGACAATCGCGCTCAACGAGGCGATGGAGCGCCATGACGTCCGAAAGCTCATCTTCTCATCAAGCGCAACCGTTTATAGCCCTGATAGCGAAATGCCTCTTACGGAGGACTCACCCACCGGCGGCTGCTCAAACCCCTACGGGTGGACAAAACTCATGTGCGAGCAAATCATAAGCGACGTTTCCTGGGCGAGGGGCGGCAACGCAGTTTCACTGCTGCGGTATTTTAACCCGATCGGCGCACATCCGAGCGGTTTGATCGGCGAGGACCCGCAGGATGTCCCGAACAATCTCATGCCGTATATCGCGCAGACCGCAGTCGGCCGGCGTCCGTTTTTGAGCGTTTACGGTGATGACTATGACACGCCTGACGGCACCGGGGTGCGAGATTATATTCATGTCGTCGATCTGGCCGCAGGGCATGTCGCGGCGCTCAAATACATTGAGACTCATAATGGAGTCAGCGTTTTTAACCTTGGGACAGGCAGGGGCGTCAGCGTGCTCGAGCTTGTTTCGGCTTTTGAGGACGCCTCAGGCATTAGCATTCCAAAGAAAATCGCCGGCAGGCGGGCTGGCGACCTGCCAGTTTGTTATGCGGCCACGGATAAGGCGAGGCTGCAGCTTGGCTGGGAGGCGAAAAAGACGATCGTTGATGCCTGTGTTGACTCCTGGCGATGGCAAAAAAATAACCCAGAAGGGTATTAGTTCAATTGACAATGGACAATTGACAATGGACAATTAGGGGTGAAACAGGGGGACAGGTGTTGTGGTTCAACCCTGCTTCACACAAAAAAAAGGTCGCTTCTGCGGCCGTTTCTTTTATGCTTTCTTTAGCGCGTTGATGATCTGCATTTCGTCGAATGGTTTGAGGATGTACCCAATCGCGCCAAGCATGATTGCGTCGCGGACATACACTTCCTGCCCCATTGAGCTAACCATTACGACTTTTGCGTCAGGATCGAAGCCCATGATCCTGCTAAGCGCCTCTATGCCGTTCATCACGTTCATTGTCACGTCCATCGTAACATAGTTGGGCCTCAGTTCTTCATATTTTTTCACTCCTGCTTTGCCGTCCGCAGCTTCTCCGATGACATTGTAACCATGTCCGGTCAGGATGTTTTTTAACATCAAACGCATAACCGCCGAGTCATCTACGATCAGCACTGTCTTCATATTCAAACCTCTTAAAGTTTTCCTAATGTATCCAGCAACTGCCGCTCGCTAAACGGCTTGACTATAAAGCCTTTCGCGCCCGCAACTATCGCGTCTTTGACGTAAATGTCCTGACCCATTGCGCTTATCATGACTACTTTTGCGCCCGGGTCATATTTGACGATCTGCTTTAAGGCTTCCATTCCGTCAATCCCTGACATCGTAACGTCTAATGTGACTATGTCAGGGCTGAGGCGTTTGAACATTTCAACGCCTGTTCCCCCGTCTTCAGCCTCTCCTATTATATTGTAGCCGTTTCTTTGAAGGAACTCCCTTATCGTCATCCTCATGTGATCTGAATCGTCAACGACCAACACATTCTTCATATTTACCGTCCTATAAGAAGTAGATTCTTCTATATTTATAGTGATTATATCATAATATATTTAATTTTCAATATCAAAAACACTAAAGTTGCCATTGGAGTCAACAAATGGTTACTGGCCACATGTTTGTCTTGACTATTGGTCTTGGGGCATGTTTTTTGCTGCAGACCT
>Ga0123356_10006489_pt1 | contig 11789 bp, 11 predicted proteins | sample TergutEmb28metaG_2_FD_92546 | JGI IMG/M metagenome (GOLD analysis project Ga0123356, IMG submission 92546) | Embiratermes neotenicus P3 segment gut microbial communities from Petit-Saut dam, French Guiana - Emb289 P3 | ecosystem: Host-associated > Arthropoda: Insects > Digestive system > Gut ... | reverse complement strand
TACGTGGACATCATCTACCCCGACAATATCAGCCGTACGAACTGGGTTTATTTTAGGCTGCAACTGCGGTAGAACCACCCCGGCGCTTCGCGCCACCCCTCCACGGAGGGGAATTGTAGGGGCGATTAGTAATCGCCCGCAGAAAGAAATTATAGGAGGAAACTAAAATGGCAAAAATGATAGGAATAGACCTCGGCACGACCAACTCGTGCGTATCTGTAATCGAGGGCGGTGAAGCTACCGTCATTACCAACAGCGAGGGAGCAAGAACAACGCCCTCTGTAGTGGCGTTCACAAAGGACGGTGAGCGCCTTGTAGGTCAGCTCGCGAAAAACCAGTCGGTGACAAACCCCGACAAAACTGTTATGTCCATAAAAAGACACATGGGCAGCGACTATAAAGTAGACATCGACGGCAAGAAATACACACCGCAGGAGATTTCCGCGATGACTTTGCAAAAGCTCAAAGCCGATGCAGAAGCCTATCTCGGCGAAAAGGTCAACGACGCGGTAATTACCGTGCCGGCATACTTCACCGACTCACAGCGGCAGGCTACAAAAGACGCGGGGCAAATCGCGGGCTTAAATGTCCACAGGATTATAAACGAGCCGACAGCGGCGGCGCTTGCTTACGGCATGGATAAAGAGCAGGAGCAGAAAATCATCGTTTATGACCTCGGCGGCGGAACCTTTGACGTGTCTATAATTGAAATAGGCGACGGCGTGCAGGAAGTGCTTGCGACGGCGGGCAATAATAAGCTCGGCGGCGACGACTTCGACGAGCGGGTCATGAATTACCTCATAGCGGAATTCAAGAAAACTGACGGCGTAGATTTAAGTAAAGACAAGTTCGCGATGCAGAGGCTCAAGGACGAATCCGAAAAGGCGAAAATTGCGCTTTCGGGTACAGCGAGCGTAAACGTGAACGTACCGTATATCACCGCAGACGCAAGCGGTCCTAAGCACATGAACGTGACGCTGACCCGTGCGAAATTCAACGAGCTGACCGCAGACTTGGTTGAAAAAACCATGATACCTTTAAGACAGGCAGTTTCCGATTCGGGTGTGAAGACCAGCGAAATAGACAAAATCTTGCTCGTAGGCGGCTCGACAAGAATTCCTGCGGTTCAGGACGCGGTGAAAGCTTTCATCGGAAAAGAGCCTTTCAAGGGCATAAACCCTGACGAGTGCGTGGCGATGGGCGCGGCGATTCAAGCCGGTGTATTAAATAAAGAAGTAACAGGTTTATTACTGCTTGACGTTACGCCGTTATCGCTCGGCATTGAAACCGCAGGCGGCGTCTGCACCCGCATGATTGAGAGAAACACTACCATTCCGACTAAGAAATCGCAGGTGTATTCGACATATTCCGACAATCAGCCGAGCGTGGATATTAATATTCTGCAGGGTGAGCGCGACTTCGCAAAGGACAATAAGTCTATCGGGCTGTTCAGGCTTGACGGCATTGCGCCGGCACCGCGCGGAGTTCCGCAGATTGAGGTTACTTTTGATATTGACGCGAACGGTATAGTCAACGTCACCGCGCAGGACAAAGGCACAGGCAAGTCGCAGAATATTTCAATCACCGCTTCTACCAATATGAGCAAGGACGACATTGACAAGGCGGTCAAGGAAGCTGAGGCTTTCGCCGAGGAAGACAAGAAGAAAAAAGCCGAAGTCGAGGCGCGCAACGACGCTGACCAAGCAGTTTATCAGATTGAAAAATCTATGACTGACTTTGGCGAGAAAATCACCGAAGACGACAAGGCGAAGCTACAACCGCGTATTGACGAGCTGAAAGAAGCTTTAAAGGGCGAGGATATTGACAAAATTAAATCGCTCAAAGAAGAACTGATGAAAGAAGCGCAGCTCATTTTCGGCAGGATTTATCAGGAAGCGGGCGCGGCGGGCGGCTGCGGCCCTGACGGCTGCGATGTAAGCGGCGCGGGAAGCTCGGGCGAAGAGGCTGCGGGCGGGGATAATGTGGTAGACGCGGATTTTGAGGAGTAATTAGAAGTAGTGGGGGCGCAATGTGCAAAACGGACGCGCAATGCGCGCCCCTACAGGACGAAAACAATTATAGAAGGAGTACAAATAATGACATGTCCTAAATGCAACGAAGAAATGAAAAAAGGCGAAATAATGTCACAAAGAGGTGACTGGATTTTTTGGCAACCCGAAGAATCGTGTCAGGGTTGGAATAAAATGAGATATACGAAAGCGGCTGTTCAAAAAAACGGCGGTGTTATTTTGGCAAACAGGCAAATGAATAATATATCCGAAAAAACTATCGGTTACCATTGTGAGGATTGTAAAACAGTCATAATAAATTATTGAGGTAATTATGATTGAATTTGTTGACAGGCGGTTTCCGAAGAGGAAGCAAATGCGTTTGCGCGGGTACGATTATTCGCAAAACGGCGCATATTTTATAACGATTTGCGTAAAAGGCAAACATGAAATATTAAGCACCATTGACGTAGGGGCGCGCATTGCGCGTCCGACCGAGATTGGTGAAAAAGTAGAATTTGCCTTGCAACAGATTAACGAAAAATACCCCACCGTTACATTAGATAAATACGTCATCATGCCCAATCACATTCATATGATTTTAGCGATAACCCAAACCGACAGCGACGGACGCGCAATGCGCGCCCCTACAATATCCACGGTTATCAATCAATTCAAGGGTTTTGTTACGAAGCAAATCGGTGAATCCATTTGGCAGAAATTATTCCACGACCGCATAATCCGCGACGAAGAAGAATACCTAAAAATCTGCAAGTATATAGAAGAAAACCCCGAAACATGGTTACAGGATTGTTATTATGAGTGAGAAAAACCAAAACATCATCAACTGCTTCCATTGCAAATTTTTCATCACCACATGGGAGCCGAAATACCCCAAAGGCTGCTCGCTGTTCGGGATAAAAACGACGCAGATGCCTTCTGTTCTTGTGTTTAATTCCACGGGTGAACCCTGCAACGGATTCATAAAAAAAGACAGTGTAAATGAGGTTTAGACATGGCAAACAAAAGAGATTATTACGAGGTGCTGGGATTGCAAAAGGGTGCGGGCGAGGATGAAATCAAGAAAGCCTACCGCAAGCTTGCCAAGCAGTATCACCCCGACCTGAATCAGGACAACCCGCACGCCGAAGCCAAGTTCAAGGAAGTGAACGAGGCGAACGACGTGCTTTCAGACGCGCAGAAACGCCAGCGCTACGACCAGTTCGGTCATGCGGGCGTTGACCCGAGCTACGGCGGCGGAGGCGGTTTTGGGGGCTTTGGCGGGTTCGGCGGCGGATTCGGGGGGGATGGCATTGACCTCGGCGATATATTTGATTCTATTTTCGGGGGTGGAATGGGGCGCTCGTCGCAGGCGTCGGGGCCGCGGCGCGGTTCTGATATTGCCGTGAGCCTTGACATCGGCTTTATGGAAGCTTGCAAGGGCATAACCCACGAAATTGAAATAAACCGCGCCGAAACCTGCGACACCTGCAACGGCAACGGCGCGAAACCGGGTACGACCCCGAAAACCTGCACCGATTGCGGCGGGCAGGGGAAAATTCGGATTCAACAGAGGACGATTTTGGGTTCAATGTCCACCACGCAGACCTGCTCGCGCTGTCACGGCAAGGGTAAAATTATTGAAACGCCCTGCACCACCTGTAACGGCGCAGGGAGGGTTCAAAAGCGCAAAAAGGTTTCGGTGGGGATTCCTGCAGGGATTGACGACGGGCAGACGCTCAGTGTGCGGGGAGAGGGTAATGTAGGCACAAACGGCGGCACAAAGGGCGACCTGAACGTGCGGATTTCCGTGCGGAAAGACCCGCTGTTTGAGCGGCGTGGTTATGATATTCATTGTGACATTCCCATTACTTATTCGCAGGCGGTGCTTGGCGCGGAGGTAGACGTGCCGACGATTGACGGTACTGTTAAACTGAACGTGCCGGAGGGAACACAGCCCGAAACGATTATGCGGCTTAAAGGCAAGGGCGTGAAGAAGTTGCAACGCGAGGGGCGCGGCGACCAGCTTATAAAAGTTGTGCTTGAGGTGCCGCGGAAGCTTTCTAATCAGCAGAAGGATTTTATCAAGCAGCTTGACGGAGTGTTCACGGAGAAAAATTTCGAGAAGCGCATGAGCTTTATGGATAGGGTGAAGAAGTATTTCAACTAAGGAAAATCGGCGGTTTTAAACCGCCGATTTTTGATTTTATTCTACCTTTTGCCAGTCTGTGCCGTCTTTGCGGATTCTGTAGAGTTCGTATACGCCCGGTGTTTTTGAGCCGTCGTAATAAACCCAGTCGCCCGCTACGTTCACATATTTGCAATAATCATCTTTGAGGAGTGTTTTTTCTGTGCCGTCGGTGCGGACTTTATAAAGATAACCGTTGTCATCTGCGTCGTGATAGAAAATCCAGTCACCGGAAACATTTACTTCGTAAGTCGCAGATTCGTTGAGCCTTGTTTTATCCGAGCCGTCGGTGCGGATTTTATAGAGATACTTATTATCGCTCATGTTGCTGTAATAAAGCCAGTCGCCCACAACGTTGAGATAATAACCGACATCATCGCTCAGCCGTTCTTTGTCTACGCCGTCGGTGCTTATTCTGTAGATATTGTTGTTATCGCCGAGGTTCTGATAATATACCCAGTCATCCACAACGTTTACATAATCGCATCTGTCTTTGCCGATTTTGGTTTTTTCCGAGCCGTCTGTGCGGATTTTATAAAGACACCAGTTATCACTGCGGTTTTGGTAATAAATCCAGTCGCCGACTACGTTTGCGTCGTGGCTGTCGTCTTCGTTGAGCTTGGTGTTCTGCGTACCGTCGATGTTGACGCGGTATATTCTCCAGCCCTCGTCGAAGTTGCAGTAGTAAACCCAGTCACCGATTACGTTTATGTAATAGGTTTTCTCGTTGTTGAGGCGTTCGCGTTCGCCGGTGTTGACATTGGTGCGGTAGAGCCAGTTGTGAGCGTTGCTGTTCTGGTAATAAATCCAATCACCGCTTATTGCCACGAAGCCGCCGTTTGAAAGGTTTCCGGTGCTGTTGCCGTAGATAATTTCCGCCGCAGACGGTTCTGCGTCCCCTGCATCAGGTTCGGGTTCAGGAACGGGTTCGGGAATAGGTTCGGGTTCAGGAACGGGTTCGGGAATAGGTTCGGGTTCAGGAACAGGTTCAGGTTCGGGAACAGGCTCCGGTTCGGGAACAGGTTCCGGTTCGGGAATAGGCTCGGGTTGGGGAACAGGTTCCGGTTCAGGAATAGGCTCAGGCTCTGCATTAAATCCCGTATCAAAAAAATCCTCATCATCTTCATCTTCCTGCGAGGCGTTGAAAACAGCATCCCACACATCGGAAGAATCTGACTCCGGTTCGGGTTCAGGCTCAAATATAGGCTCCGGCTCAGGAACAGGCTCCGGTTCGGGAACAGGCTCCGGTTCGGGAATAGGCTCCGGTTCAGGAATAGGCTCCGGCTCAGGAATAGGTTCCGGCTCAAGAATAGGTTCCGGCTCAGGAACAGGCTCCGGTTCGGGAATAGGCTCCGGCTCGGGAACAGGCTCCGGCTCGGGTTCAGGCTCCGGTTCAGGAACAGGCTCCGGCTCAGGAACAGGTTCCGGTTCGAGAATAGGCTCCGGCTCGGGAACAGGCTCCGGTTCGGGAATAGGCATATCGGGCGGCGCGATGAGGTCTTCGCCCCCCGCTTTTGTGGAATACTTCTGCTTAAAAATCACGCCTGCGACCACTAAAGCCGCCGCCGCAGCGACAAACAACGGAAATTTTGCCATAAATTCACAACTCCTTAACCGTAGAATATTTTCTTATATCATAATATAATTATAACGTTACTTGTACAAAAAGTCAACACGTGAATTTGACTAAAAAGTAAATTTATGCTATAATTAGAAAAATATGGACGCGGAGGACAAAATGAGTTATTACCTTGCCATAGATTTGGGCGCGTCGAGCGGAAAGCACCTGCTGGCTCGTAAAGTAAACGATAAAATTGAATTTGAAGAAGTTCATAGATTTAAAAATGACTTCATACAAGGCGGTGTTTCCGGTACTACACGTTGCTGGGATATGGAATACCTGTTCGGCGAAATCATCACCGGCATGAGAAAATGCGCTGAAGTCGGGAAAATCCCGTCATACATAGGGATTGACACATGGGGGGTTGACTATATACTCCTTAATGACAACGGCGGGGTTTGCGGCAACGCTGTGAGTTATCGTGACGACAGGACAAAGGATATTCCCGCGTATGTGTTTGAGCTGATTCCCGAAGAGGAATTATATTCTGTAACGGGAATACAGCGTCAGCCGTTTAATACGATTTTTCAGCTTTACGCGCAAAGCCTTTATACTCCCGAAGAATTGCAAAGCGCGGAAACCCTGCTTATGCTGCCGTGTTATTTTAACTATCTGCTGACGGGGATTATGGCTAACGAGTATACAGCCGCCTCAACTTCTGGACTGCTTAACGCCGCGGACAGAAACTGGGACACCGGGATTATAGAAAGGCTCGGACTGCGGCGTGAAATGTTTAATGAGATTATGCCCACCGGCACGCTGCTTGGAAAATTAACACAAGCAGTGGCTCTTGAAACAGGGTATCAGGCAACTGTAGTGCTTACCTGCGCGCATGACACGGCGGCGGCGGTGCTTGCGGCTCCGCTCACGGAAAAGTCGATTTATCTCAGCTCAGGAACGTGGTCACTGATGGGGGCGGAAACCGACGCGCCTATACTAAATGAGCAGAGCAGATTAGAAAACTTTACTAACGAGGGCGGCTTCGGCGGGAAGTATCGTCTGCTGAAAAATATCATGGGCTTGTGGATTTTGCGGGCGGTGAGGAAAGACTTCGGCGACCTGCACAGTTACGATGAATTAAGCAGTATAGCACAGGAAAACGAGGATTTTCCTTCAATTATAGATGTTTCGGACAATCGCTTTTTAGCGCCGGACAGCATGGTGAACGAAATAATGTACGCCTGCGGGGAAGCCGGTATGCCGGTTCCGCAGACAGCAGGAGAAGTCGGCGCGGTGATTTACAAGAGCTTGGCGGATTATTACGGCAGGACGGCAAGGGCGCTTGAAGCGCTGACCGGAAGAAGCTTCGACACAGTGAACATGGTAGGCGGCGGAACACGCGATAAATACCTGAACAGCCTGACCGCCAAAGCCTGCGGCAAGAAAGTTTTAGTAGGGCCGACGGAATCAACTGCGCTTGGGAATATTATAGCGCAGATGCTCTCGACAGGAGAGATTAAAAGTATAAAACAAGCGCGTGAATTAATAAAAAACTCTGTGGAACTGGAGGAATTTTAAAATGAACTTATTAAGTTTTTGTGAATTCGGAGGTTTTTGAATGAACAGATATGAACAGGCGCGGGAAATTTATGCAAAAATCGGCGTTGATACCGATAGTGCGCTCAAAACGCTGTCGAAAATATGCATTTCCATGCACTGCTGGCAGGGCGATGATGTAAAAGGGTTTTATTCCGACGATGATTTAAGCGGCGGGATTCAGGCGACGGGGAATTATCCGGGACGCGCCCGAACCCCCGAAGAGCTTATGTCAGATATAGACAAGGCGCTGTCCTTGATTCCGGGGAAGCATAAAATAAATCTTCACGCTTGTTATGCGATTTTGGATTACGGCGAATATGTTGACCGCGATGCCTTAGAACCTAAGCATTTTCAGGCGTGGGTAGACTTCGCAAAGGCACGGGGATTAGGCTTGGATTTTAACCCGACGTTTTTTTCGCATCCGAAAGCGAGCGGCTTTACTTTGTCAAGCGGCGACGAAAACATCAGAAAATTTTGGGTTAATCACGGGAAAGCTTGCCTTAGAATTTCCGAGTATTTCGCGGCTGAATTAAATCAGCCTTGTGTAATGAATATATGGATTCCCGACGGTATGAAAGATATTCCCGCAGACAGGTTATTTCCCAGACAACGCTTCAAAAAATCACTTGATGAGATTTTAAGCGAGCCTTATGACAGGGAGAGAGTCTTCGTCACGCTCGAAAGTAAGGTTTTTGGAATCGGGCTTGAAAGTTATACTGTCGGGAGCGCGGAATTCTGCCTGAATTACGCTAATAAAGCCGGCATTATGCCGCTCATGGACAATGGGCATTATCACCCGACTGAATTGGTTTCCGATAAAATTTCGGCTATGCTTGCGTTCTTTGACAAAATAGCGCTTCACGTCACGCGGGCTGTCCGCTGGGACAGCGACCATGTTGTGTTGCTTGACGACGAAACACGGGAAATCGCAAAGGAAATCGTTTTCAATAACGCGCTTGACCGCGTTATTATTGCTACCGATTATTTTGACGCCGGTATTAACCGCGTCGCCGCGTGGGTGATTGGCATGAGAAATGTGCAGAAAGCCTTATTATCGGCGCTTTTGCAACCTGCGGAGAAATTAAAACAATTGCAAGAGAGCGGCGAATTTACAGAGCTTCTGATGCTTTCGGAGGAACTTAAAACTTTTCCGCTCGGCGATGTGTGGGGAAAATTCTGCGAGATTAATAATGTACCGGCTGACTGGTTTTCGGAAATAAAAAAATATGAAAACGAAGTATTAAATTGTAGGGGCGCATAATATGCGCCCGCGAAAGGAATAAAATGAACATAACAGATTTAAGCTTCATGCGCGGCTTTATAAGAATGGCGACCGACGGGTATAACAGAGGCTGGCACGAGCGCAACGGCGGAAATTTATCCTACAGATTAAAAAAAAGCGAGGTTGAGGATTTTCGCGGGTTTGTAGGGCGTGACGCCCTCGGCACGCCGTCATGGACGTCGTTAGGTGCGGGAATTCCGGAATTGGCAGAGGAAGTTTTTTTAGTTACCGGTTCGGGGAAGTTTTTTCGTAATATTGAGCTATGTCCTCCTGAAAATATAGGTTTATGCGAGCTTGACGAAAAGGGCGGGAATTACAGAATCCTTTGGGGTTTGGAAAATGGGGGAAAGCCTACGAGCGAGTTTTTAAGCCATCTTATGAACCACGCCGCGAAAATTAAGGCTAAAGGCGATAATTACAGAGTAATCTATCACTGCCATCCGTCGAATATAATCGCTATGTCGTTTCTGCTTCCGCTCTGCGAAAAGACTTTTACACGGGAGCTGTGGCAGATGATTACCGAGTGTGCGATTGTATTTCCCGACGGCGTAGGGGTTATGCCGTGGGAGGTTTGCGGCGGGCGGGAAATCGCTGAAAAAAGCGCGGTTTTAATGGCTGATTACGACGTTTTACTTTGGGCTAATCATGGGATATTCTGTGCGGGTGAAGATTTTGATTTAACATTCGGGCTTGCTGATACGGTTGAAAAAGCGGCAGAAATCTGGTTAAAAATCGCAGGCGCGAATAAGAAGAAACTGCAAACGATTACACCGGAGAATCTGCGGGAATTAGCAAAAGCGTTTAGTGTTAAACTGCCGGAGAGATTCTTTGAATAAAAAGTTCTGCCCCGCTTTTAAAGCGGGGCAGAGTTTACTTTTATTGCTTGAGCATAATCATATAGTTTTCGGGATTATCCTTGTCGCGTTCAATCAGCTCCATGTTATCAAGGTGTAATTCAAATACTTCACCGTCTTCGTTATCGTACTGAATCTGAACTACATTGTCATTGATTGTGTAGCTGACCGGTATTTTATCGGTTTCCCCAAAGGCTGTAATATTAAATGTTCCGGTTCCGTTCTGATTAAAAGTAAAGGATAAATTGCCATAGATTTCATTGATTAAACCTTCCCAGAAGACCTCGCCGCCACTTGCGAAAGAGGCATATTCCGAAACTGTATATTTTTCTCCGTCTTCAACAAAATAAGTAACCTTCCACGTGCCGACGATTGGCGGAGGAAAAGCCGGAAGCCCCGCTATAATTCGCAAAACAATGATTACGTCATCTGTGTCCACGTTACCGTCTTGGTTTAAATCGTACTTTTCTTCCTGCTCGGGCGTTAAATCAACCAATCCCGCCGAGTGCTTCAAAATGATAATTGCGTCTTCCGTTGTGAAAGCGTCGTCCGCGTAAACGCCTGCCGGCAGTACAGCGATTATTGCAACTGCAACAATAATTGTTATAATTTTTTTCATAGTTAAAATTCCTTTCCGTTAGTTCCAGCTTATTAATTCTTCGTAAAGCCCGACATAGAGCTTTGCCGAAACGCTCCAGCTGAAGTCTGCTTTCATGGCGCGCCCGACTAAGGCGTTCCATGTCTTTTTGTCGTTGTAGGCTTCAGAGGCACGTTCAACCGCGCTAAACATATCGTCGGCGTTATAGGTCAGGAAAGTAAAGCCGGTTCCGCCGGGTTCGCCGCAGTCGATAATACTGTCTTTTAAGCCGCCGGTGGCGCGGACAATCGGAATAGTCCCGTAGCGCAGGGAAATCATCTGCGCCAGACCGCAGGGTTCCGTCTTGCTCGGCATGAGGAACATATCTGAGCCGGCGTAGATTTGCTTGGCTAAAGGCGGCTTAAACCCGCAGATGAATGCAACTTTTTCGGGATAACGGAACTTCATCTCATTGAAGAAGTTTTCGTAAATAATATCGCCCGAGCCGAGGATGACGGCTTTATAACCGAGCTGTATAATCCGGTCAAAGACGCTCTTAATCAGGTCGAAGCCCTTATGCTCGACAAGGCGCGAGATTATGCCAATCACAGGCTCGTCACCGTCGGGTAAACCGACTTCTTCAAGGAGGGCGGCTTTGCAGGTTCTTTTGCCGGCTTTGGATTTGAGAGAGAAGTTAGCGGCGATTTCCTTATCGGTCGCGGGGTTATACATATCGGTGTCTATGCCGTTGAGGAAGCCGCAGGTCTTATATACCTTGCTTTGGAGAATCCGGTCAAGCCCGTGAGCGAACCACGGGTCAAGGATTTCTGTTGCGTAAGTCGGCGAAACAGTAGTAACTTTATCGGCGACTTCTATCGCGCCTTTCATAAAGTTAACATCGCGGTCGTATTCCACTATATTAGCCATGTGCTTGGGAATTGAAAGAATTTCCTCAAGCAGATTCATTCCGTACTGTCCCTGATAGGCGATATTGTGAATCGTGAAGACGTTTCTGATGTTTTTCAGTTCGGGGTTATATCTGTAGTAAATCTGATAATAAACCGGAATCAGCGCGCACTGCCAGTCGTTAGAATTAATGACGTCGGGTTTGTAAACGATGTGGTGGAGCATCTCGAGCACGGCACGGGAGAAAAACGCATACCGCTCGGCATCGTCATAGTAGCCGTAAATCCCGAAGTCACGCTTAAAATAATACTCGTTGTCTAAGAAATAATACACGACACCCTCCGGCGCGCTGTATGTAAACACGCCGCAGTATTGCGCCCGCCAGCCCACGGGAACGTTGAAGCTGGTCAAAAACTTAATTTTTTTCTGTTGCTCAGGTTTGAAGGTGTTTTTGTAATACGGCATAACAACCGCACATTCGTGACCCTCCTTGACTAAAGCCTTGGGCAGAGAGCCTGCCACATCCGCTAATCCGCCGGAAGCAGCGAACGGCTGCGCCTCACTTGCCGCGTATAAAATCTTCATATAAAATTCCTCCCCGTTGTAAATAAATAACGCCTGTTTATAGTTTAACATATTTTTTGTTGACTTGTCAACTAATTTATGCTATACTTACCTAAAATACCCTTGTAAGGAAATTCTATACGGAAAGGAAGGCACGCGATGGCAAAAATATCTTTTATCACAGGCGGCACCTCCGGCGGGAAATCACGCTGGGCAGTAACGAATTTCGTGGCGTGCGACGATGTTTTG
>Ga0123356_10006488_pt1 | contig 11789 bp, 8 predicted proteins | sample TergutEmb28metaG_2_FD_92546 | JGI IMG/M metagenome (GOLD analysis project Ga0123356, IMG submission 92546) | Embiratermes neotenicus P3 segment gut microbial communities from Petit-Saut dam, French Guiana - Emb289 P3 | ecosystem: Host-associated > Arthropoda: Insects > Digestive system > Gut ... | reverse complement strand
TGTTCGGGATCGGTGGCAGCGGCACCACCACCGCCATGCAGACGCTGGCCCTGTCGCTCGCGACCGCCGCGACGCCGGACGAGCTTCACATCTACGTGCTCGACTTCGGTGCCGGTGAACTGCAGCCGTTACAGGGCCTTCCGCACGTCGGTGCGGTGATCGGCGCGAGCGAGCGGGAGCGGCAGGTGCGCCTGCTCCGGTGGCTGCGAGGCGAGCTCGCAGCCCGGCGGGGCGGGGCCGGTGCCGGGCGAATCGTGCTGCTGCTCGACGGTTACGCCGGCTTCGCCGCCGAGCAGTCCGACGCGACCGGCGACGCCGTCCGCGACGACCTCAGCCGAGTCTGGGCCGACGGGCCGGAGGTGGGGATCCACGTCGCGATCGGCGCGGACCGTGTCGGCGCGGTTCCGACCGGGCTCGCCTCGCTCGCCCAGCAGCGGCTCGTCCTGCAGCTGGCCGAGCTCGCCGACTACGCGCAGTTCGGGTTGGGCCGGCGCTCGATCCCGCGCTTCACGCCTGGCCGTGCGGTGCTCGCCGGGAGCCCGCCGCGGGTGCTGCAGATCGCGCGCAGCGGGCTGCCGCCGGCGGACGCGGTCGCCCGGCTCGCGACCGGTCACGGCGCCCCGCAGCAGCGGCCACCGGTGACGATCGGGACGCTGCCCGAGCGGATCACGATGCGGGAGCTGCTCGATCGGAGCGGGTCGCCCGACCAGGACGAAGGATCGCTGTGGCTGCCGGTCGGGATCGACGACGAGACGTTGACGGCAGCGGGCTGGTCGCTGTACTCCGGCGAGCACGCGTTGATCGCCGGGCCGCCGCGGTCGGGGCGGACGAACACGCTGGCTGCACTCGCGCAGGCGTGCGCGGCGCTGCACCCACAGCTCCCGATCCACGCCGTCGCTCTGCGCCGATCGAACCTCGCGGAGTTGCCCGGCCTGTCGGGCCGGGCCACGACGGCGGAGCAGCTGACCGAGCTCGTCGCCGGCCTGAGGGCCGGCGGCCCGGCGCTGCTGTTGGTCGACGACGCGGACGCCGTCGACGACGCCGGCCGCGCGCTGACCGAGCTGGTGGGTGACCATGACGGCCGGGTGCATGTGATCGCAGCCGGCCGCGCCGACGGACTCCGCGCACTGGGTCACTGGACCGCCGGCCTGCGCGCCTCCCGCAACGGACTGCTGCTACAGCCGGACGTCAACCTCGATGGCGGGTTGTTCGGCGTGGCGCTGCCACGGCGACCGGCACCCCCGGCTCGGGCGGGGTGCGGCTACCTGATCCGCGCCGGTGCGTTCGGCTTGGCTCAGGCAGCGCTCGCCGAGTCCCGCTGAATCGGTCTGAGAAGCTGCTCAGCGATCAGCCCATCGAGGCGCGGATCGAATCCTCCGTCGACTGATACTGCGTGGCGGCGCTGCCAAGCAGCCGCGAGATGCCGTCGAGCGCGTCCTTGAGACCGGCCGCCGACCGCTGCCACTCGTCCCACAGGGTGTTGAACTGCGATGAAGCGACGCCCTGCCACTCGCCGCCGACGACGCCGGTGACCTCGCTCGCCATCCGCGACAGCTGGTCCTGGATGCTGGCCGAACCGGATGCGACCTGCCCGGAGAGCGAGTGCAGTTCCTCCGAGGTGACCTTGATAAGGGTCATGTGGATTCCTCCTGGTAATCGTGATTTCCGGCCGCAATCCGACCGCACGATCAGTATCGGGACACAGCCCCGCCTCGGGAAGGAGACCAAGGTATGAACCGGCTACACCACGGATATACCGGCAACTGCCGGGTTTTCCCGGATACCATGGGGGCGTGGAGCCGGGGCGGGAGAGCGGAGGGAGAGCGGAATGCGACGCGCGGTGAACTGGACCGCCGTCCTGGCGGTGCCGGTGGCGATCGGGCTGTTCGCGGCTGGCTTCTTCGTCGCCCGCACGCTCGCGCACACCAGCACGATGCGGACGGTGCATGCCCGCGGGCCGGCGGCACCGAGCGCCGCGGCCGTTCGCCACCAGCTGATCGCGAACGTCGCGCCGCTGCGGCGCGTCCATCACCCGAAACCGCCCCCCGCCCCGACGACGACGACCGCGCCGCCGGCGCCGACAACGCCGCCGGCGCCGCCGACAACCCCGCCGCCGCCGGCGACGTCGACCCACGCAACCCGGCCGCCCCCCGTGCATCGGCACCCTCAGCAGCAGCGCGTCGTGACGCGGACGCAGACCGTGGTGGTCGAGACCCGTACGAAGACGGCGACAACGCCGGCCCCGACGCATACGCGTGCGGCGACGACGCCGGCTCGGACCCACACGCATGCGGCGACGACACCGGCCCCGACCCATACGAAGACGGCGACGACGCCGGCCCCGACCCATACGCGTGCGGCGACGACGCCGGCCCCGACCCATACGAAGACGGCTACGACGCCGGTAACGACCCGCACGCGTGCGGCCACGACCCCGACCCACGCGGCGACCACTACGACTCCGGCCCACACGACCAGCACGGTCACGCACCGGACGGCGACGAAGACGACCCAGTCAGCACCCAAGTCGCAACCGACGCAGGCCCCGAAGACCAAGACAACCTCGTCGAGTGGCTCGGGGACTCAGCAGATCGGATCCGGGAGCGGCTCGGGGGTCCAGTCGATCGGCGGCTGAGCCAGGGGCCGGTCAGGTTGTCGCGCGCTATCGCCGGCGCGCCGACCATTGTTAAGAGATATTTCCACCGTTGGCGCTAGCTCCCGGCCTCATCTATGCTCACGCCTCGAAAAGAGGGGTGCTGGCCCGTAGTCGCGTGCCTTCTGGGGCGTTCCATGCGACCAGCATCCCTGTATGAGTGGGAATCAAGGAGGTTGAGGTGAGCTTGCCGAAGAGCAAGACCGCCGTGGCTGCTGTTGCGGCTACGGCATTGGCTGTCGCCGTCTCGAGCGGCGCAACCGCAGGTGCGGCCGTACCGCATCGCAACTCGGCTGCGGCGATTTCGCTGAGCCAGCTGACGAACAACTTCAGCGCGCTGAGCAAGCTGAAGTCGGTCGCCGCGAAGGGCAAGGGCGGGATCGCAGCGATCCTGCCGGATACGACGAGCTCCGACCGCTGGACCGAGTTCGACGCTCCGTATCTGACGGAGGCAATGAAGAAGGCTGGCATTCCGTCCAGCGACATCAGCGTGGTGAACGCCCACGGCAGCGACCAGACGTTCTACACGGACGCTCAGGGCGCGATCGCCAAGGGCGCGAAGGTGCTGCTGACGACGCCTGAGGATTCCGCCACCGGCACGAAGGTCGAGAAGTACGCCGCGCAGCATGGCGTCAAGGTGATCGACTATGACCGCCTGACGCTCGGCGGCAGCCGTCCCTACTACGTCTCGTTCAACAACGTGACGGTCGGCCAGAAGATCGGCCAGGGCTACACGCAGTGCGTGGCCAACTGGGACGGGCACCATGTCAGCAAGTCGCAGGACGTGCTGATCATGCACGGCGCCACCACGGACAACAACGCCACCCTGTTCTTCCAGGGCTACAACGGCGTGATCGCGCCGCTGGTCAAGAAGGGTTCCTACAAGGCGATCCTGGGGATCTCCGGCAGCAACCTGAAGACCACCGCCGGGACGTGGGATCCGCCCACGCAGCTGAAGGAGTTCCAGGCCGAGTGGACGCACTACCGGACGACCATGACCGGCGCCGTCATCCCGAACGACGAGACCGGCGCGCCGATCATGAACTTCCTGCACCAGCAGGGCGTCAAGCCGTACACGTTCCCGACCACCGGTCAGGACGCGACGCCTCCGGGCCTGCAGGCGATCGTCGCCGGCTACCAGTGCGGCACCGTCTACAAGCCCGTGTTCCTCGAGGCGGGCGCGGCAGTCGCGCTGGCCGTCTACCTGCGCGCCGACGAGAAGCCGCCCGCGTCGCTGGTCAACGGCACGACCGAGGACACCACCGAGCACAAGGCAGTGCCGTCGGCGCTGCTGCAGCCGGAGTGGGTCACGCAGAAGAACATGAAGAGCACCGTCCTGGCCGACAAGTTCGTGCCGCTGAAGGACATCTGCGCAGGCAACTTCAACGGCGTGAGCCTGGGTGCCGCTTGCAAGAAGGAAGGGATCTGATCGTCCGCAACCTAGGTTCGGACTGAGAAGAGCATTGCTCGTACTGTGCCCGCCCGTAAACTCGGGCGGGCACAGCTTCCTTTTTGATCAAGGAGAGGGATGAGCACCTCGGAGGATTTGACCACTGGGTCAGGCGCGCCGAGCGCGCCGGCCGGCGACGGCCCGCTGCTGTCGTTGCGCGGAATTTCGAAGGCTTTCGGCCCGGTGCGAGCCCTTGTGGACGTCGACCTCGACGTTCCCGCCGGACAGGTCATCGCCCTGATCGGGGACAACGGTGCCGGCAAGTCGTCGCTGATCAAGACCGTCTCCGGGCTGTGGGCCCAGGACAGCGGCACGATCAACTGGGAGGGTCGCGAGGTCCACTTCCACGGCCCGAGGGACGCGGAGGCCCTCGGGATCACGACGATCTACCAGGATCTCGCGCTCTGCGAGAACCTCGACATCGTCCAGAACATGTTCCTCGGCCATGAGCTCATGCGTGGGATCGCGCTGGACGAGGCGTCGATGGAGATCCGGGCGCGCGAGACCCTGCGCGAGTTGAACGTCGTCACGGTGCGGTCGATTCGCCAGCTGGTGGCCTCGCTGTCGGGCGGTCAACGCCAGTCCGTGGCCGTCGCCAAGGCCGTCATGTCGAACGCCAAGCTCGTGATCATGGACGAACCGACGGCGGCGCTGGGTGTCGCGCAGACCGAGATGGTGCTCGACCTGATCAAGCGACTCGCGGCACGTGGCGTGTCCGTGCTCGTCATCTCGCACAACCTCAACGACGTCTTCCAGGTCGCCGACAGGATCGCGGTGCTGTACCTGGGGCGGCTCGTGATCGAAGGGCCGGCGTCCGGCTTCGACACGCAGAGCGCCGTCGAATACATGACGACCGGTACCGTCGCGCGTGCCGCCTAGGGCAGCCCGGAACTGACAAGGAGAACTGGTGGCCGATTCAGAACAGACCCGCGGCACCGGTGACGAGACGCTGACCGCCTCGCCAGAGGATCAGATCGTCGGCGTCGACGCCCAGGAGGGCCTGATCAGCGACGTGGCGCCCGCGGCGCTGCCCGCGGAGGCGTTCGCCGACAACTTCGGCGCGTACGTCCGGACCTCGCTCAGCAAGATCCGCAACGGCGAGAGCGGCGCGGGCCCGATCATCATCGGCCTCGTCGGGATCGTCATCTTCTTCCAGGTCGAGCAGTCGGTCTTCCTGCACGCCTCGAACCTCGGGAACCTGGCGGTGCAGGCATCGGTCTACGTCATGTTCGGCGTGGCGGAGATGTTCGCCCTGATCCTCTCCGAGATCGACCTGTCGGTCGGCTGGAACGCCGCGGTCGGCGCGTTCGCGTTCGCCGAGCTCAACGCCCCGCCGGTCAACTGGCCCTGGTGGCTGGCGGTCATCGGCGCGCTGGTCGCGACGACCGGATTCGGTGCCCTCCAGGGCACCTTGATCTCGCGCCTGGGCCTGCCGTCGTTCGTCGTGACGCTAGCCGGCTTCCTCGGCCTGCAGGGCGTCGTGCTCGAGCTCGCGCAGATCGACAAGACGGCGCTGGGCGGCACCATGGAGCTCAACTCGAGCACGCCGGTCTACAAGCTCGCAAACGAGAACATGAGCCCCACGCTCGGATGGATCGTGCTGGTGGCGCTGCTGGCGGCGTTCGCCGCGTTCTCGCTGTACAGAGCCCGGTCCAGGCGCAAGCACGGCCTGGTGGCGCCACCGCTCGGCATCACGCTGCTGACGATCGCGGCGGCGGCGATCGGCGGCGTCGCGCTGGTGGCGATCATGAACGTCAACCGCGGCTCGGCGATCGCGCCGCTGAGCGGTGTGCCGTGGGTGATCCCGTTCGTGCTGCTGGTGCTCGTGGCCTTCACCTTCATGCTCCAACGCACCCGTCTCGGCCGCTACATGTACGCGGTCGGCGCCAACCCCGAAGCGGCGCGCCGCGCCGGCATCAACGTGAAGATGATCGTGACCGTCACGTTCATGTTGTGCGGCTTCGGCGCGGGTCTCGCCGGGCTGGTGTATGCGTCGAACCTCGGCTCGATCGCGACCGACTATGACGGCGGCACGATCGTCCTGTTTGCGGTGGCGGCCGCGGTGATCGGCGGCACCAGCCTGTTTGGCGGCCGCGGCAAGCCGGTGCACTCGCTGCTCGGCGGTCTGATCATCGGCGTCGTCAGCAACGGCCTCGCACTGATGAGCGTGAGCGCGGCGGTCACGGACATCGTGACCGCGCTGGTGTTGCTCGCGGCGGTGATCCTCGACGCGCTGGTCCGGCGCCGGGCGACGCCGGGGATGCGCTAGACAGGCTCTCAGCCGCGTTCGGCGGTCAGCGTCGCTCGCGTGAGCCGGCGCTCGCTGGTGTTCAAACGGCCCACGGCAGCGTTGTAGCTGCCGCTGCTGCCCCGCGAGGCAGCAGCGGCGAGAGAGCGCCATCGGTCGCCGACTTCGGCCAGCGCCGACCGCAGCGTTCGCGCGGCCGGAAGCCGAGCCAGGTGGCGCGGCAACCGCTGCACCTGCCGGGCGGCATCGGCGAAGGCGCGAGACACCCTCCTGGCTGCGGCCGCCTGGGCGCTTGGCGTGCGCGCCAGGTGCAGGCTGCGGCGGCCGGTGCGCTGGGCGGCTTCGGCCGTCCGCAGGATCGGGCGGACCGACGTCGCCAGCCGGGTGGCGGGCGTGGTCGTGACCCGGGTGCTGGTGTCGTGACTGGCGGTGATGCCGCCGACGATGCCGCCGACGATCGCACCGATCACGGCCACGATCGCCGCCACCAGCAACGGCTTCCGCCCGCGCTGGATTCCCGCCGGCTCGGCGGCCGGCTCGGAGCTCAAGTCGTGCCGGCGCGGGCGCCGGATCACGGTGTCGGTGCGGGGCCTCGGGACAGCTACCGGTGCGGCGGAAGCGGCCGGCGCGGGGGGCGCGGGGGTCCGGCGCGACGGCGCGGGCGCCGCCTTCACGGCGGGCCGGACGTCGGTCGCCGGTGCCGGCTCGGGCTCCGGCGGGTCGGTGATCGTCGGCGTCACCGGAGTCGGATGCGGACCGGGCTCGGCCGGGAGCTCGCCACGGATCCGCGACTGCCGCCGCCAGCGCGGGCCGGCGAGCTTGATCACCACGTCCTCGAGCGCGTCCCAGGCGGGCTCGGCTGCCGGGAACCGGTCGCTCGGCCGTTTGGTGAGCAGCGTCGCAAGCCACTCCGATAGCGCCGGGTCGACATCGGGGCGGATCGTGTCGATCTCCGGCACCGGATCGTTGACCTGGCGGTAGAGGACGGCCATCGGCGTCTCGCGCGATTCGAACGGGGTGTGGCCCGCCAGCGCCTCCCAGACGATGATCCCGAGCGAGTAGAGGTCCGTTGCCGGTGACAGCACCTCGCCCAGCGCCTGCTCCGGGGCCATGTACGCGGGAGTGCCGATCGTCGTCCCGGTGACCGTTGCGAACGACCGCGGGCTGGCATTCCTGAGTGCACGTGCGACCCCGAAGTCGGCGATCTTGACATGGCCGTCAGCCGCGACCAGCAGGTTCTCCGGCTTCAGGTCACGGTGGATGATGCCGTGGCTCTCACCGTGCGCGAGGCCCGCGAGCACGTTCTCGACCATTCCGGCGAGCTGCGGCAACGTCAGCGCGGCCAGGTACGGCCGCAGCGAGCCACGCGGCAGGTGCTCCATCGCGATGTAGGGGAGGCCGTCGTGCTCGAAGTACTCGTGGACGGTGACGATGCTCGGATGGCTCATCGCCGCGGCGAGCCGGGACTCCTCTACGAACCGGTGGGCAAAATTGGGATCCCCGGCGTGGTGGGGCGAGAGTTCCTTGAGCGCCACGTTGCGATCGAGGTCGGGCTGGCGCGCCAAGTACACGACGGCCGCGCCGCCACGCCCGATCACCTCGAGCAGCTCGTAACGCCCCACGCGTCGCAGCGGCTCCACCATCTGCGGCAAATTTAGGGATTTTGCGAGGCGAGCGGTTGTCAACCCGCTCGCCGACCGCTCTGCCCGGGCCGGGAAGGTTACGCGGACTTCCCGGTAGCCCTGTAGCCTGCGGCGTCCGGGGACAGCTCAGGCCCGCGCTGAGCCTACTCCTCTTTTTGGTGATATAGTCGCGCGGCCCGCAAGGAGGAGGTCGGAGATGGGATCGCACCAGCGCCGTTTGGCTGCTCTAGTAGTGGTTGTCGCAGGAGTATTCGGATTCGTCGTCAGCGGGTCTGCCGCGGCGGCCGCCCCGAATCTCGGGAGCAACGTCCTCGTGCTGAGCCCGAGCATGCCGCAGGCGACGATCCAGTCCGACCTCAACGCGATCGCCGCGCAGCAGGTGCCGGACTCGAGTCAGTTCACAACCCGCCGCGAAGCGATCTTTTTCGAGCCGGGCACGTACGGATCCGCCGCGGATCCCCTGATCTTCCAGGTCGGGTACTACACGCAGGTGGCTGGACTCGGCGCGCAGCCGGGCGATGTGGTCATAAACGGCGCGATCGATGTCTTCAACTCGGGCAATTGCGCGACCGCGGCCTGCGACGGGCTCGACAACTTCTGGCGTTCGATGTCGAACCTGACACTCAACGTGACGCTGCCGAGCACGGCCCCGACCTACGTGCCCGACAACGGTGAGAACGCCGACTGCAAGAACGCCGCCGAGATGTGGGCGGTGTCGCAGGCGGCGCCGATGCGGCGCGTGATCATGAACAACGGCCTGGTCACGCTCCAGGACTTCTGCAACGAGGGCTTCGTCAGTGGCGGCTTCCTGGCCGATGACGAGTTCAACGGCGGCACGCTCCTGAACGCGGGCCAGCAACAGTTCTTCACCCGCAACAGCAACATCGACAACTGGACCAACGGTGTCTGGAACCAGGTGTTCCTCGGCGACAACGGCGCGCCGGCCACCAGCTTCGGCCCGGGCACGAACCAGTACACGACCCTCGCGACCGCGCCGGTGTCGGAGGAGGAGCCGTTCCTCTACGTCGACTCGCAGGGCGCCTACCACGTATTCGTGTCCGCGCTCCGGCACAACTCGGTCGGGCCCGACTACGCGAACGGCCCAGCGGCCGGCACCTCGATCCCGATCGGGCAGTTCTTCATCGCGGACCCCAGCACCCCGGTATCCACGATCAACAACGCGCTGTCTCACGGCAAGAATCTGATCCTGACGCCAGGGGTCTATGACCTCAACAGCGCGATCGACGTGACCCGTCCGAACACGGTGGTGCTCGGCCTGGGCTTCCCGACGCTGATCCCGCAGAACGGGAATGTGGCGCTCGAGACCGCGAACTTGCCGGGGATCAAGCTCTCCGGGATGATCTTCGACGCCGGCCCGCAGACCTCGCCGGCGCTGCTCGAGGTCGGCACCAGCGCCTCCGGACCGCACCCCGCCGACAACCCGACGCTGCTGCAGGACATCTTCGCCCGCGTCGGCGGCGCCGAGCCCGGTAAGACCACCGACGCCGTGGTGGTCAACACGAACGACACGATCCTCGACGATCTGTGGCTGTGGCGCGCCGACCACGGCGCCGGCGTTGGCTGGACCAGCAACACCGGCGACACCGGGTTGGTCGTCAACGGCGACAACGTGATCGCGGAGGGACTGGCCGTCGAGCACTTCCAGAAGGCGGAGGTGATCTGGAACGGACAGAACGGCGAGGACGTGTTCTTCCAGAACGAGATGCCCTACGACCCGCCGAGCCAGGCGGATTGGATGTCCAACCCGACCACCGACGGCTACGCCGCGTTCCAGGTGTCACCGAACGTGACCAGCTTCCAGGGCTACGGCATGGGTAGCTACTCGTTCTTCGACCTCGGCATCCCGATCTTCTCCGCGCAGGCGTTCCAGGCGCCTGACACTCCGGGCGTCCAGTTCCACGATCTCCTCACGATCTTCCTCAATGCCAATGGAGGCAGTGGCGGGATCAACTCGGTGATCAACGGGATCGGTGGATCGTCGACGGCGGCGAACCCGGACACACCGGTTGATGTGACGAGCTTCCCGTAGCGCCGATTCTCACCTCGCCGGCGAGTTGGCGCTGGCGGATGCGCGCGTGCGTGCCTGCGCTACGCGCCCATGCCGGTCTGCGTCCAGCGTTCGAATAACTCGACCCATTCGCCTCGCCATGCTCCGTCGCACGGCATCGTGCCAGCCTTGAGCCGCTCGAGGATCCCCTGGGCGTTGGCGCGGACTTCGTCGTAGGACCACAGGTCGAACGCGAACTTCATCGAGGTGCGGTCGCCCTCGCGGAACAGCGGCTTGATGTGCTGCTCGAACCCGACCGCCCCGTCGGCCGCGGGCACGGCTGCCGCCTGTTCCCGTTTCGGGCCGGCCGCGAACCTGCTGGTCGCCCCCCAATCGCCGAACCGGGCGGCGAGCGAGTCGGCCACGTCGCTGAGGGCCTCCAGCACCGGTGCAAGCTCGTTGGCCACCGATCCCGGCGCGGTTTCCCCGATCAGCCCGCCGAAGCTCTCGGCCTCGCGGAGCCGCTCCTCGAGCAGCGCCCATGCCGCCCCGCGGTGTGGCATCAGGTAGTCGTCCTCGTAGAACAGTTCGAAGCTCGGGCCGGCGTTCCGGCCCGGGAGCGCCGGCCCGACTGGCAGCGTCGTGATCAGGTTCCCAAGCGGTTTCAGCACCCGCAGCATCAGCGCGAGGGTCGCGCCCGCGAGCGTCGCCAGCTGCTCGTCGGTCTCCTCGGTGTGGGCGAAGTAGCGCTCGAAGATCTGCAGCAGGATCTCGTAGCTGACGTTGAACAGGTCGCCGACCCGGGAAGTGACCGGTTCGCTGATCTGCGGCACCGTGTCGTCGTGCTCGCAGCGGCGGACCGTGGCGAACGTCACCGGCCGCACCGGATCGAACTGCGGGTTCGCGCCGACCATGTCCTCGTACTCCTGGAGGATCTGGACGAACTGGCCGAAGTGGGCGTGCTGCCAATGCCCGCGCGCGCCCTCGCCCTGCTCGAGGATCGTGTCGATCGCCGCCTGCGCCGATGCCAGATCGGTGACGGCGACGAGCTCGGGCCAATGGAAGTTCTCGCGGAGCGCCTGTGCCCGCGGCGGCCCCACGAACAGATGCTGCTCGCCGAACTTGTCCGCGAGGTGCGCGAATCCCAGCTCGATCGACCGGTACAGGTGCCCCACCGTCGCAAAGTCCTGAGGCTGCGGGACGATGTCGCGCTCCGACATCAGCGGCACCGCCTCATGCGCCGGCGCGTCGATCCCCCGGGCGCCTGCCAGCTCCATCCCTTCGGGCCGCTCCAGGAACATGAAATGCCGGAGCGCAGGCGCTCCGAACGGGACCAGCATCAGGTTCACGCCCGCGGGGTAGTGGTGCGCGGGTGCCGGAAGATTCGGGCGCGCGAGATGCGGGGCCGCCCCGATCGCCGACAGCAGGTTGTGCACCAGCGCAAGGTGCAGCATCTCCTCGGTCGCCACGTGCGCGACCGTTGAGCGCCAGCGCGTCACCGCCGCGAGCTCGTCGGCCGTCAGGCCCTCGTCCTCGCTCTGTTTGAGCGAGAACGCCGCGAACAGGTACTGGCACATGATCCCGTGCTCGAGCTCTGCGGCCTCGCAGAGCATGTAGATCAACGCCTCGCGATGCTCGATCACGAACGGCGCCTCGGGCTCGGCCCGTCCACCACGGGTCGCGAGAACCTCGGCGAGCCTCCCTTGTCCTGCGCGTGTCGTGGCTCCAGCCATCCCGCTTTAGTCAGCTCCCGTTCGGACGGACCGCGCCGGCAACACCGTCTGCGC
>Ga0123356_10006487_pt1 | contig 11789 bp, 7 predicted proteins | sample TergutEmb28metaG_2_FD_92546 | JGI IMG/M metagenome (GOLD analysis project Ga0123356, IMG submission 92546) | Embiratermes neotenicus P3 segment gut microbial communities from Petit-Saut dam, French Guiana - Emb289 P3 | ecosystem: Host-associated > Arthropoda: Insects > Digestive system > Gut ... | reverse complement strand
CAACTAATACATCATTACAAATGTGACAAATTTGTGGTATAATACAAGTGGTTTCTTCACCTGGAATATGCCCATCTGTTAAACAATTATGAACAGGCGGATCAATATTATATCCTGGATGTTCTTTTGGTAATTTACCATTATGCATCACTATACCTGCTCCACTTCCTTGTACTATATTTGACATAATATATCTCCTTATTATTTTTTTTAATTGCTTAAATTAATTTAAAGTGTGGGGATAATCCCCACACTTAACTTTGAATTTGTTTTGTTTTGTTTTGTTTTTTAATTTTATTCTTCGTCGTTATCTGTTGTTTCTTGTGTATCTCCAAAATTAACCATCTTTGGAGGAGGTCCACCCATAATTTCATCGAGATACATATTAACAACAATTCCATACGCTTCATAAGCAATATTAAGTGCAGTTCCGATATCTCTACCGAGAGCACCTAATGCTGTTTCAAGCGCAGAGAAATGTCCTTGTGTTAGAGGAACAAGTTGTGGAAGTTTTTCAAGGATCTCTTTAGGAATTTGAGGTCCACCTTGTTGCATATCATTTTCAGGTATTTCTTGTTTTGATGTAGTTTCATTACTCATAATCATTTTCTCCTTTTTTTTTGATTTAATTGTAATAGATAGTAAAGTAGAATAAGAAAATTATTCCACTTTATCTTCGTTTTCTTTTGGAGTTTCATCTCCATTTGTTGGTTTTGTATCTTTTTTAGTTTTTGGAACTTTCTTATTATTGTTGATAAGTTTCTCATTTTCAGGAGTACTATAAGAAGGAGTACTAACTAATTTAGTATTTCCCCATATAAGATATATTGCTTTAATAAATTTTTCATCGAGATTAAACTCTTTAAAATAATTTTCTAAAGCTTCACGACTAATTTGAGAATTTTCAAATTGAACTGATTGAGGTAATCCAAATTGAACACCTCCTAGGAAATGTTGTATATTAATTACGACATTTAACATATCAAGTTTTTCCAGTGTAACAACTGAACTAATAGATGCTGTTTCCTGGAATTGATCTAAAACATCATCAGATAATGACATATCTCTAATTCTCCTTTCGTGTTAATTAAGTAGTTTGAATCCATACATCTCCACCTCGTGCACCTGCACTAGGAGCTGTATTCATAATAAATAATCTTTTTCCACTACCAGATTGCATTTCTATATAACTTTGTGGAAAATCAAGACTATGTGTATGGCTTGCATTTTGACCATCTGACCCAAGATTATTATTACCTGATGGGAATGGGAAGTTTTGGAATGGAGAAACACCATGTCCAACAGATGTCGGATTTCCTAATTGAATAACACCACCGAAGTTGATACCAGGTCCAAATCCTATTTCCAATGACGTAGCTCCACCACCACTAGGATGACCTATAACTCTTCTTGCAGTATCAATTCTTATTCTATGAGCATGATGTCCACTATTATCATTACGAGCATAGTTTGAAGCAGTAACATTTGTAGCTCCCATATCTTGTGGATGCATTGTTATAGCTCTTGGACCAGGAGTATTTGGGTTTGCATTATTTAATGTAACCCTAAAGCCATCTGCAAAATGAGTAGTTAACTCAGTCCAACCATTAGTAACATTAGATCCAGGAGCACCAGACATTGCATCAGCACTACTGACAATTGATGATCCATTTAGTGATCTTACAAATATACGACCACTTGAAGTCATCATTCGTTGAATTGTAATACCTGATACACTATTTGCACCATCAGTACCAGCGTCAGGTTTAATAACTGTTAATTCATGATTACCACTGAAAGATGTGAATGGTGTTGTTCCTGCGTTTAATATTCCATTAAGATCATAAACACCCATTCTATGATAATCATTCAAAGAAGCCCAACTACCAGGAGTGTTTCTAGTCTGAACATTACGACCAAAAGACATTCTTCTTCTGGCAGTAATATCTGTCATATCTCTCCACTCTGGTGGTTGATCTACATTATCCCTATTGTGAATTAACACTTTCGGGAAATCATAATTTCTAGTTCTTGATTCACGTGGTTTCTCTGGAGTAATTGGTGCAATTTGTTCCATCAAAGTTATCTGTCTATTATGCAACCAAGTATCTCCGGCTCTTGTTACAACAGGTGCATTAATAGTAGTAAAGTTACCAGTGAACAATGATGGATCAATAAGATTAGTTGTCTCACTATGAGCATAGTACATTTCACCACGTTGAATTGTATTTCTTGAATTTCCTCCACGTTCAATCGGTAAGATACCTGTATGAATAATAGAAGCATCAAATCGATCTAATGAGTCAAGTAACTTAACCCATGGAGTCCAGTTATTTCTATTCCAGCTTCGTTGGAAAGTCATTGGTCGATTAAAGTGTCCTAATAAACGATGATTAGGATCTAACCAACTTGGAATTGCTCCATTATGTGGTGCTGTTGTTAATCGTTGAACCAAATCAATATTAGGTTCTCCACCATAAGAATGAGCGAATACTTCTAAATGACTTCTTCTTTCGTTACCATGGAATACTTCATTTGATATATGATTGAACTGTGGTAATGTAGTTGCAAATGAATGTGTTCTAAAATCTAATGCATTTATATTAGATTGTAATCTAATTGATAGATTTATAAGATTTGTGATATCTCTATTAGTAGCTTGGAAATCAGTTGGGTTTGGATTACCAGGACCCCAAGCAAACAATAGATCTTCAAGAGTATATTTACCAGGTCTTCTTAAATCGTCTAATCCAATATTTGGTATACCAAATGCAAATGCATGTGTTCTTGAAATATTGGTACCTATAGTAAGTAGACGTTGACCAGGAAGTACATTTCTTCCAACTGTTCCTGTTTTAGCGTTTAAGTGAGCTTCATAACCAACTCTATTCAATCGAGTATAAGTTGGTGGATTATTTGTAAAATGTAAATGACCAGATCCTGTTCCTTGGAAATGAGAATCAGTATTCATATCAATCTTAGCATTATTACTTAACTCAACTATTGAATGATTGTACATACGGAAATCAGAATCATCAGTCATAAATAATGAAGAGTTAACACGCATTTGAAGACGTGGTTGACCTGCCATATATAACCATGGTGAGTTAGTAACTCTTCTATCTATTACTGGTAATTCACTATCATTTCCATGAATATGGAATAATGGAGTATTCATCCAACTTGTTTCTGTTAATACTGTATTATCAACATTAAAGTCGAAATAGAATCTATTTGTAGTTGGTTGTCTATCGAAACCTGTTGGCATATGTGGACCCATTGATGCAATAGTTGGTGTTGCAAGTCCATCAACTGTTATCCAACGACTACCACCACGCATAATGATTTTTGAATCATTACGTGTATGAATGTTAGAACGATGCCACATATCTATTGAAGAATCTTCAGTCATAAATATATGAGCTTGATTTCTCATTTGGAATCTAGGTTGTCCTGCCATATAGAACCATGGAGAGTTAGCTTTAGGTCTATCTCTTAACGGCAGTTCGAAGTTAATTCCAGCAGAACCACTGACTCCGAGATAACTTGTTGTTTTACCATCAGGACCAATAGTTTCAGCACCATTGATATATTGCTTAAATGGAGTTGTTATATCAACAGCTTGTCTATCCATCCAACGTTGTCCACCACGCATTATAATACGTGATTCATTACGTGTATGAACACGAGCATCATGCCACATTGATACAGATGAAGTTTCTGTCATAAAGAAATTAGCATCTAAGCGCATCTGGAATCGAGGTGATCCAGCCATATACCACCATGGTGAATGTGGTCTTGGTCTATCTTTAAATGGTAATTCCCAACGTGTGTTTGGAACATTTTCATCAGGATTATTTTGATCAGATACATCAACACCGTTTCTACCAATTGTATCAGGACCATCAAGATAATATTTGAATGGTCGTTCAAGTTGATCTCCAATTCTATCAAACCAACGACGTCCACCTCTCATAACAATCAACGATTCATTTCTGACATGTATTCTTGCTTCATGCCACATAGAAACTGTCGTATTATCAGTCATGAAAATATCAGCATATCTTCTCATATGGAAACGTGGCTGTCCAGCCATATATAACCACGGAGAATAATTCTTTGGACGATCTTTGAACGGTAATTCCCAACGAGTATTTTCAATAGTGTTTTCTGATACATTAAATGTTTGCCAATCAGAAACAGATACACCATCTACACCAATTGTGTTTGGACCATCTTGATAATATTTTGATGGTGTTGCTCTTGAATCGGCAAATTTATCATACCAACGTGTGCCTCCTCTCATAATAAGAAGAGAGTCATTACGTGTATGAACACGAGATCTATGCCACATAGATACAGAAGTTTCTTCAGTCATAAAGAAATTAGCATCTAAACGCATCTGGAAACGAGGTGATCCAGCCATATACCACCATGGAGAATTAGCTTTAGGACGATCATAATCAGGAAGCTCATATCTTGTATTTATTGGATGATTCTCTGATACATTAAATGTTTGCCAATCAGCAACAGATACACCATCTTCACCGATAGTATCTTGACCATCAAGATAGTATTTAAACGGACGAAGTATAGCATGACCAGCACGATTTCTCCAACGTTGTCCACCACGCATTATAATACGTGATTCGCTACGAGTATGAATTCGTGAATCATTCCACATTGATATTGATGCTGAATTTGACATAAATAGATTAGAATCTAAACGCATCTGGAAACGTGGTTGACCAGCCATATATAACCACGGTGATCCAACTTGTGGTCTATCTTTAGCCGGTAATTCATAACCAGTATTATTTCTAAATTCGATATAAGTTTCTGGATTACCATTTCTAGTAACACCATCCATACCAACAGTTTCTGGACCTTCAACATAATACTTATCAGGAACTAAATTATCAGCAAGACGATTTGGATCAGTTCCAACATGTAACCATCTACCCGAAGTAATATCTGTTCCATTAGATGTTGAACCACGCATAATAATACTTGATTTATTACGTGTATGGATTCTTGCATTATGCCACATAGAAATCGTTGTATCTTCTGTCATAAACAAATCAGATCTTAACCTCATTTGGAAACGAGGTTCTCCGGCCATATATAACCAAGGTGATAATGGTTTAGGACGATCTTCAAAAGGTAACTCCCAACGAGTAACATTTTCTGTATTTCTATTAGGAGCAGTAATAAGAGAATTTTGAGAATGTGTTTCATTAGAACCTGTAGAAATATTAGATCCAATTGTAACACCATCCATGCCAATAGTATCCATACCATCAATGTAGTATTTATCTGGAATCAATTGTGTAGCATTTCCACTTGTTCGATGTTGCCATCTTCCTTGTATTGAACTATCACTACCACGCATAACAATAAGAGCTTTATTACGTGTATGGATTTTAGATTCATGCCACATTGAAACTTTAGAATCTTCAGTCATGAAGAAGTTAGCATTCAATCGCATTTGGAAACGTGGTTGACCTGCCATATAAAACCATGGAGAATATGGTTGAGGTCTATCGATATCTGGTAATTCCCAACGTGTAACACCAGTTTCATTTCTAAAAGCTACCGGAACACTATCTGTATTAATGTTATTAGAATAAGTATCAAGTGAATCAGGATGTGAAGGAGAAGTAACACCATCCATACCAATAGTCTCAATACCAGTGACATAGTACTTATAAGGTTTTGCATATCTGGCAATTGGGAGGTTAGTAAGCTGATCAATTGTTGTTGGTGTTCTTCTGTCAATCCATCTACCAATGTCATCATCTGTCGAACCTCTCATAATAAAGTTAGAACTATTTCTCAAGTGAGCACGAGCTTTATGCCACATACTTATCGTGGTATTCTCAGTCATAAATACATCTGCTTGATTCCTCATTTGTAAACGAGGTTGACCAGCAAAGTATACCCATGGAGATCCAACATAATAACGATCTTCTGGTGGTAACTCATATAGAGTTCTTGGAATGTTTCTATTTGGTGCATACGTTGTTTCATCTTCAACATAAACACCATTCCAACCAATTGTTTCTTCTCCGTCAAGATAATACTTATACGGAACACATTGTTCTGTATGGGTAATAGCATCACTTTCAAAGTAACGTTTAGTCGGTGTATCGATATTTGTATTGAATCCTTCTCTATTATACCAAGTATCTCCTCCACGCATAATCATACGAGAGTCGTTTCTAGTATGTAAACGAGAAGTGTGAATCATATTGATTGAAGAATCCTGTGTCATGAATAACTCAGCACGAATTCTCATTTGGATTTGTGGTTCACCAACCATGTATAACCATGGAGAACCTTTCCAATCAGGACCTGTGTTACGAATATTAGGTGTACTTCCTGCAGCTGGATTAGCCCAGTTCCAAGGAACTCTAAGATCAACAGCTGAATTGTTTACAACCCAACGACCTTTTTCATCTTTATACCAGAGATTAGGATCAACATGACTTTCATTATGACCAGTTGTACCAGACATACTACCTTCATATCCGATAACAACACTATCTTGAGTAACCGGATCTATCTTGGTAACATATCTTGCACCACCACGAGTATATGCATGTGGATATACAGTATATTCAGGCCACATTTTTTCAAGATGATCAACTGGTGGTAATGTACCACGACGATGATCACCATGACTATCGAAACGATAGTTATCATGATTTATTATATTGATATTTTCCGTTTCTCTCGGATTAAACCATTTATCAGGACGACCATCCCAACCAAGACATTCATGAGGTCTATCATCATAATCATCGTATTGATTTTTTCCTTTGTATTCATTACCTCGCATGACAACAATAGAATCTTCAGAGAATGCTTGACGAGAATTATTACGCATTTCAAAGTTTGCTGTGTTCGTCATATAGAAAGACGTACGATCATGCATTCTTACCCATGCCCAATCACTCATTCTAAAACGAGCACTTTCAGACATAGCGAACCATGAACTTTCCGTCATTCTTGAATAAGCATGATGATGCATCTCATGACGAGTAGCATCTGTTGCTAAGTGTAAAGCGTTCTGAGACATTCTAATACTTGAACGTTCAGTCATTTTAAAATCTGTATCATTGGACATTCTGAATACAGCTTCATGTTCCCAAGTGACAGAAGCGCCACTATGTAACATTAACTGTCCACGAATATCTTCTGGATTTCTAGAATATGAGTTATGATGATCATCAGGATGAGATACCTTTCTAAATGATTTTTGATTTTCAGAAGAGCGAACTCTTAATCCAATTCTATCACCTTCACCATAAATCAAATGCTGAACAAATCTTGGAACGTGTTTGACAACATGATATCTGTCAATTGGTTCTGTTCCTTCACCACGCCATACACGGAATCTACCAAGAGTTTTAACCCAACGATGATTTTCATGATCAGGTACCCAATTGTATATTCCATTTGTATAATGAGCTGGTATATCATGTCTTTGTTCATCGACACAATCTTCTATTATATCATGTCTATTTGTCTCTGGATTCCAAACATATCTACCGGTTTGTAATTCACGAATATCATTGAAATCTTCTGGTGTTCCTAATTCGTGATCAGCAACATGATGCTCTACATAGTCATGAGCATTCATAACTTTTGAAAGCATATAGATTTCAGAACCAGCTAATTGATCTTGAATACCTGTCCATGTAGGAACTTCATGTCGTTCACCAAATCCATATAGACCAGGACGCCATACTTCCAAATTTTCAACAATTGATTTGAAGATATTTTCATGCTGTGTCATAATTTGATAATATCTTTGAAACAATTCATCTGGAATTGGTTGAGTAGGTATTGGATCATTAATATTTGAATCTCTTATATTTTCAGCAGCCATTGTCTACAATTCTCCTTTCTTATTAATATACTACACCTGGATAGTCTTCATGACCAGACTCTAATAACTCTCTTGTTGAACCATAACCAGTTGCCCAATTCTTACGAGATAATGGTATACGTTCATTTTCTCGTAACCAGAAATCACGAAGATTCCCTGGAGCTGTTACTGTATCAGAGAAAGGAGAGTTATCTTTTCTTAATGGATGAGTGAAAGGATGTCTGTCTCTCGTAGATAATGTTCTATCTTGATCGACAATTCCCCATTCTCCTTCAACACCGTAGACATAATGCCAATGTCTCATACGCGAATTTACCCGTTTCATTAAGTTGGTCATTAAATCCAATTTGTCTAATATCGGATGCATATTTAATTCGAAACGTTGTATAACACCTTCAATTGGATATATTTCGATAATATCTCCATCCGGTAAATGGAAAACTAATGGTCTTTGTTTATTTCTGACATCATCTGATTTTGGTATTGATGATAATCTTGGATCGTCTATTGGAAACAATTTCACCGCCTCCTCTCACTATAAAAAATTATATTAAATGCATTATGGAAACGTTGGCATTCGTACTTTAAACAAAAATAAATATTAAGTGGGGGATTATCCCCCACTTAAATTATATTTTGATTGTTTTTTATGTACGTGGCTTTACAACAGGTGCTTTCCACGGCACTCCTTGTATTGTTGGAGGTCTATTAACTAGTGTTAATGCAGAAATACGATCATGCATCGTAGTTGGTGTTGATGAATTATTTTCTACTTGTAATACATTGGTTGTAACATATCTATTGAACGTGAATCATGTATTTCACATATTGTACATACTCTATGTTCTAAACCTTCTTCTGTAAATGTTGGTGGTACAGTTACATACCACTCACCCCATACGTGTCCTAACGCTGGTACTAATACTTCATCACAATTTGTACAAATTTGTGGTTCTGTACAAGTTGCATGTGGTCCTGGTTCATGATCTAATAATGCAATTGGTGCTAATTGATAATAATCACATTCTGAACAATCTCTACGTTCTTCACCTTGTGTATCATATGTAGATGGTGTTACTTCGTACCATTCACTTAATACGTGTCCCTCTGTTAAACAATTATGTTTAACATCATATCCTGGATGTCCTTCTGGTAATTGTCCATTACAATAAACAATACCTCTACATTCTGTTATATTCATAATATAATATTCTCCTCTTTTATTATTAATAGATTTTGAATTACTTAAATAAACGTATATTGTATATGGGAGCCAATGGCTCCCATAATATTAATTAATGATTAGAAATTTCTCCATCTTCCAAATGGATCTACCCATGAACCATTATTACGTTTCAATGCTTGAACATTACGTTGCCATCCACCAGAGTTAATACGTGTCACACTATGAAGATGCCAAGGACCTGTTGGTGCTAAAACGTTTGGTGGTCCTCTATTAACAAATACATTTACTACACGTTCCCATCTTGCCCACGCTACTGTTGGTGGAGGATCCATTAATGTATGTGGATTATTTCCGCCATCAGGTCCTGCACAACCACCTCCACTACCTACAACAACAGAAAGACCAGGTGGTACAATAGATCCATTAAGTTTAGCATTTTGCCAACCATGGAAAATATAACCAGCTCTTGGCATAAAACCAGAAGTTGTAGCTGTACATAGACCAGAAGCTGATGTGTGTCCTGGGGGATTTACTCCAATATGATTTGTCCATGGATATATTGAATCAAGAGTTACTCGAGGTGGACTTTCAAAATGTGTTTCTGTCCAAGTTATTGTAGTTGATGTTGGTTTACCATCTGCACCAGTACCAGTAATTGTTTTTGAATGTGCACATGAATAAGTTTTTAATGGTTGATTTGGATATGGTGGATGACTAACATGACCTATTCCTATCGCATTACAAGGAGCAGCATCATATGTCATTGGCCATACTGTATCAATATTACAATCGAAAAATCCATTACCACCTTCTTTAATTGGTGGAACTTGTCCACAATAACAAGGAGTATTATTACAATTACAAAACGGAATTATTTGTGCATATTTGGCTGTAATAGATGCCCAATCTTTAAGAATAAATCTATTTGGAGGATTAATAGAACCTGTTTGTGGACCAGCATTTCCTTCCCATCCTTTAAATTCCCATCCAGCATTTGTTCCATCTTTAAAATTCTCAATCCAGATATCATCATTTGCTTCTTCTAGAAAATACGTTGCTTGTCCACCTGGAGCTCCAGCTGGATTATCCATTGGAGGATTTTCTGGAATAACTGGATCATATGTATGTTCAAATGTTGGATTTCCTCCAGGTGGTGGATCTGCTATTAATTCAATATCTGTTCCTGGTCCTGGTAATTTTATAAATTCAAATTCATCTGGTAAAAGTGGTATATGCCAAACATCATCCTCAACTCCAACCATTCCATTTAATTTACAACCATCACAATTACTTGAAAATTGAACTCGTAAATGAGTTGCTTTAAATTTTTCTTCTATTAAAATAGTATTAGGTCTTAATTGACCAGAATTATGAACTCTATTATCACTTCCTATCCAACCTTCTCTATTTTCTTGTGACCAATGTTGTCCTGGATCTGTATTTATACCTACACTTGTTTTATGTAAAATTGTTTTTGGATTTTTTCCTTGCATCTGAATACTATTATCAAAAATCATTGAACTTGGCGATGGTTTTATTATCAAACTTAAAATTATTTTCATCCAGAATGGATGTCTTTCGTTTGGATGTCCACAATATGTTGTGCCACCACAAAAACAAATTGGTTTTGGATTAAAATATGCATTTGAAACAATGATCTTCGTTGTTATATTGGGTTCATTTCCTATCCAACAGGCATCATGTACAGTAAAATTTATAAAAAGATTTGGTGTCATAAAATATCTATTTGCACAAGCACCTGGTCCTGGATCAGTATTATGAGTAAATCTTCCCATTTCTGGAGTCCAATTACAAGTTCTCCAACTATTAACACCTTGTTTTTCACATGCTCCTTGTCCATGAACTGGTATATTTTGAAATTCTGGCCAAGTTAAATCTATTGACATAATTAAATATCTCCTTTCATTTAAAGAATTAAAGAAACGTTTGTTATATAATAAAAAAGAATTATGGGAGCATATGCTCCCATAAATATTTATATATTATTTTATTTTTATTGTGATGAAATCATTACACGGTTAATATCACTCTGAGCAACTGCTACAAATAAACCATTTCCGTAGCAAACTGAGCGCCATGAACTAATTGCTGTGTGGTTGATAGTCCAATTAATTCCATCCGGAGATGTCATAACACGATTAGTACCATCAGTAGACACAGCTACGAATAATCCTTTATCTTCAGAATAACAAACTGACACCCATTGATTATTTTGAACAGCATTTCTTGCTGTCCAATTAATTCCATCTTGTGATGTCATAACGCGACCATTAGTACCACTAAAACCAACAGCTACAAATAAACCAAGATCTTCAGCGTAGCAAACTGATTGCCATGCATTATCTCCAGCATGTTGTCTATGTGTCCAATTAATTCCATCAGGAGATGTCATTACACGATTAGTACCATTAGAAGCAACCGCTACGAATAGACCTTTATCTTCAGCGTAGCAAACTGATTGCCATGTCTCATTTCCAACAGGTTGTTCTGCTGTCCATGTTATTCCATTAGATGATGTCATAACATTATTACGATTATTACTACTAGAAGAAACAGCTACAAATAAACCTTAAACAATACCTCTACATTCTGTTATATTCATAATATAATATTCTCCTCTTTTATTATTAATAGATTTTGAATTAATTAAATAAACGTATATTGTATATGGGAGCCATTGGCTCCCAT
>Ga0123356_10006486_pt1 | contig 11791 bp, 6 predicted proteins | sample TergutEmb28metaG_2_FD_92546 | JGI IMG/M metagenome (GOLD analysis project Ga0123356, IMG submission 92546) | Embiratermes neotenicus P3 segment gut microbial communities from Petit-Saut dam, French Guiana - Emb289 P3 | ecosystem: Host-associated > Arthropoda: Insects > Digestive system > Gut ... | reverse complement strand
GCGAATCAATTGTCTTTGTTTGATGCGGATACAGATAAAGTGCCTGATCAATTGGACTCTGTTGTGGTGGCTTTGCAACGCAGGTATGGCATGGATATCATAAAGACCGGAAGTGAGCTGGGCGCGGAAAAGCGCCAAAATTTGATCGGAAAGGACTAAAAAGGATGGATACATCGGAAAAAAACCGTTTACTTATCGTAGATGATGATAAAGCAAATTTATTGGAGCTTGTTCATATCTTACAACCCACATACAAACTCTATACCGCCAAAGACGGTAAATTCGCCATCGAACAGGCTCAGAAGCATTTACCCGACCTCATATTACTGGACGTCGTCATGCCGGGAATGAGCGGTTTTGAAGTCTTGGCCGAACTAAAAAAATCAGACCTCACGAAAATGATTCCTGTTATTTTTATTACGGGGCTCAGCGACAACGATGACGAGCGGAGAGGATTTCTCCTTGGCGCCGCGGACTATATATGCAAGCCTTTTGATGATGTGATCGTACAGCACAGGGTATCCGGTCAAATATCAATTGTGAATCTTCGCCGGGAACTGGAAGCTCTACAGAAAGACTGAGCCGATTATGCCGTCGTTCATATTTAGCTTTGTCAAATATTTGTGTAATACCTCCAGCACTTTGTCGAAATCAAGCGGCTTCCCAAGATGGTCGTTCATTCCCGCCGCCAGACAAATGTCTATATCCTCTTTGAAAACATTTGCGGTCATCGCGATGATGGGCAACCGTTGATACTGCGGATCAGGTAGTTCGCGTATGTGCCGCGTCGCTTCCAGTCCATCCATCTGCGGCATCTGCAGATCCATAAAGACAACATCATATTTATCCGGGTCTTCTGCGACCATGTCAAACGCTTCCCTGCCGTTTTCAGCGCAGTCGATGATCAAACCGCTGTCTTCCAAAAGTAAGATCAGTATTTCGCGGTTTATTTCGATGTCTTCGACGATCAAAAGTCGTTTGCCTGTGAAAAGGTGAGTGCTTTCCGTCTCAACCGATGCGTCTTCCTCCGTTTCGCCTTGTACCCCCGTCGAACTATTCTTATCGCTTCCGATTTTAACCTTTGCTGTGAAACTGAATTTTGCGCCTTTCGCCAGCTCCGACTCTACCCAGATCCGGCCCTCCATGAGCTCCACGATGCGTTTCGTTATGGACAGCCCCAATCCCGTGCCGCCAAATTCCCTGTGGACGCCGCTGTCCGCCTGCTCAAACGGTGCAAACAGTTTTTCCTGCTGTTTGGCGGATATGCCGATCCCGCTGTCTGTGACCTCAACGCACAGTTCGCAATGATCTTCCGCCTTCTCGATCAAAGATACATTCATGTGGACCGCACCGCCTTCATATGTGAATTTTACGGCATTTGACATTAAATTCGCGATGGCTTGCGCCAGGCGCTGATCGTCCCCGATGATGAAACGAGGCATGTTTTTATCGATGTTGACGGTCACAGTGAGTTGCTTTTCATCCGCGCGGAAATGAATGATATTCAGCACTTTTTCGATCATGTGCTCAAAGTTAAATTCAACGGGGAAAAGTTCCAGTTTATCCGCTTCGATCTTCGCCATGTCGAGAATATCGTTTACGATGCCAAGCAGATGAGAAGATGCGTCTCCTATTTTGTTTAAGGCGTGTACTTTTCCATCTATATGATCCGCCCTTTTTCCAATCAGCGTCATGCCGATGATGGAGTTCAGCGGCGTCCGTATTTCGTGGCTCATGTTTGCCAGAAAATCACTTTTTGCCTGGCTGGCTGCCTGCGCCATCTTTGTGGCTTCATTGATTTCATTGATCATTTGTTTTCTGTCGTCTATGTCCATACAAGCGCCCGCGACCCGAAGCGGCAACCCGGCGGCGTCCCTCAGCGTTTCTCCAAAAAGACGGTAGTAACGGTACACTCCGCTTTTATTTTTGATCCGGAACTCTACATCGAAGGGCGTTTCACCGGTAATGTCGTTGATGTGGGCATTAAAGGACATAAACACATGATCATTGTCTTCCGGGTGGGTTTTGCTGAATACGCTCATGAAAACATTCGGAAAATCGTTTTCGTCATCATAACCCAGCATATTCCTGAATTCTTTTGACCAGATCACTTTATTGTCCGGCTTTATTGGATTGCTTTCCAGCGTTTCGATATCCCACAACGCGATATCGAGGGCTTCGCTTGTAAGCTTATATTTCATCAGATCATGCTCGGAAATGAAGCACCTGTCTTCCATCGCGTCACGCTCAAAAACATTGGAGAAAACATTTGCCAAAAGGACCGCAAGAGACATTTCACTTTCACTCCATATCCGCTCGTCGCTTTCATCTGCAAAATCAATCACCGCACAGACCTTTCCTTTGATAAAAATCGGCACGATGATGTAATTGTGAAAATTTTTGCGATATGGTTTCATCGCTTCTTTCGTAACCGGATCGTTGGAATGAAGGCATAATTGTCCGCTCTCCAGCAATTGCGTGATGTAAGAAAGCGCCCGCTTGTCAATGTTCAGACTTTCATTGATGCGCGATTCCAGGTTCAGTTCAGGATCAAGCCACTCGCTCCGGCATTGAATGTCGCCGCTATTAAAATCCATCTCATACAGCAGCACTTGCGCAACGCCCATAAATTCGCCGGCTATTCGCAGCGTCTCCGAGAATAAGGCATCGGTATGGGCGCCGGAAAGAAACATTTGAGAGATTTTCATCATAAGCGCTTGCTGTCTGAGCCGTTCTAAAATGTTGATTTGATTTTTGACCCTCAGCTTGACGACCGCCCTGTGAAACGGTTTCGGAATATAATCAGCCGCGCCGAGTGCGAACCCTTTTTCCTCCGCATCGATGCTGTCAAGCCCTGTAATGAAGACCACCGGAATATCGCGTGTTTTTTCCGATTTTTTCAATGCCGCGATGACTTCGTACCCATCCATTCCCGGCATGAGTACGTCAAGCAAAACGACGTCCGGCATATCATTTTCAACCGTTTCGACAGCTTCCGCGCTGTCTATTTCGGCGTAAACCGTATAATCGTCTTCCAGCATCTCTGAAAGCGTAATGATATTGTTTGGTTCATCGTCGATGATGAGTATGCTGTATCTTTTTGCTTTATTCATCTTCCGGTACCAACTTTCCTGTTAGTCTTTCAAGTGATTCGAGTGCTTGTCTGAATTTAAAACCTTCTAACTGCCTGACAAGCTCCTCCGTTCCCTGCACGGTACAAAGGTCATTGATCAATTTCATACATTTTGTATCTTTGTTTTTCAGCAGCGGTTCCAGATCTTCAAACAGTTTGAGCGCCTTTTCGGAGTCAATGGCGTTCGTTCTTTCGATATTCCTCGCTTCGCTCAGCAACGGCGCCAAGTCATCAAGAACCCGCTTTAATTCGACCTCAAGGTTCTGTATATGCTCCTTATGAAGTTGATTTTTCCCATCCGAAAGCATGGTCTCCGCTACTGCCGCCGCAGATTGCAGACGTTTTTGACCGATTTGACCTGCATTGCTTTTTAACGTGTGAGCCAATCTGTGCGCCAGCTTGATATCGCCGCTGTTCACGGCCTGCATAAAATCTTCGTATGTGGTTTGATTGCATTTCACAAAATTGGTTTTAATCAATTTTTGCGTTTTTGTTTCTTCCGCAATTTGACGGCTTTCGTCAACAGAGGTGTAGCTTTCCACAGGAATGAATTGAACCAGACATCTCCACAATTCATTCGCGGTAAACGGTTTGCCGACCGTATCAGACATCCCGCTCGTTTTATAAAGTTCCAAATCGTTCGACATGACGTTCGCGGTCAAAGCGATAATCGGCGTTTTGACCCCCATCGCGGTGATTTGAGACGCGGCTTCCAAACCGTCCATAATCGGCATATGAATGTCCATAAAAATCAAATCAAACGGCTTTTCTTTGTTTTTGATCCGCTCCGCGACAAGGTTGACGCCTTCCAGACCGTTGTGCGCCAGGACGGTATCCAGGCCAACTCTCAACAAATGATCTCTGATGACCTGTTGGTTCAAACTATTGTCTTCGCACACAAGGACTTCACCCTTAAAGCTCGGTTTTTCAAAATCATTGACCACGACTTTTCCGGCTTTTGCGGCTGCTTTTACATCATCGATTAAATCAAACGTTATTTCAAAGGTAAACTTGCTGCCGATCCCGAGTGCGCTTTCTACATGTAGCGTTCCGCCCATCAATTCTATGATGTTTTTCGTGATGGTCAGGCCCAGCCCCGTTCCGCCGAATTTGCGCGTAATGCTGTCGTCCGCTTGCTTAAACGGTTCAAAAATTTGTTCGATCTGTTCGGGGGTCATGCCGATCCCGCTGTCCTTGATTTCAAATTGAACGGTTGCTTTTGTTTCATCTGTATGAACCAGAGATGCGAGAAGCTTGACCGTTCCGGCGTTTGTAAACTTGACGGCGTTGGATAAAAGATTCATGATCACTTGACGCAATCTGACCGGATCGCCGAGCAGCTTTTTCCCGACGGACGGCTCGGCATAACAGTACAGCATGACGCCTTTTTCCACAGCTTTCGGTATGATCGTTGATTGACAGTATGAGAAGATGTCCGGCAAGTCAAAGGGTATATTCTCTAGGATGATCTTTCCGGCTTCAATTTTGGATATGTCGAGAATGTCGTTGATGATTTTAAGCAGCCATTGTGCGCTTTCCTGTATATTGTCGAGATATTCTCTTGTTTTAAGAGGGATGTCACCGGTCTGCGCAAGTTCCGAAAAGCCGATGATGCTGTTCATGGGCGTTCTGATCTCATGACTCATATTTGCCAAAAAGACAGATTTGGTTCTGCTGGCGGCCTCCGCTGCTTCGCGGGCGACACGATTTTCCTGCGCTTTTTCCAATTCCGCCAGATATGCTTTATGTTCCCGCAAGTCTCTGGTATATCCGATGACAACGTAATCATCGCCGTATTTTGTCCGGACAAGCGTAATTTCAGCCGGTATAGGCGTATCATCGTCAGGGATCCTGTGCATCCACTCGAAAAGACAGTACCCTTCATCAAACGCTTTCGTGACCAGCTCCACCGCCTTTTCTGCGGAAAGCCGACCGTCCGGCTGATATTCGGGCGAACACTCCCGTATGAATCTTTCGGTATATTCCTGTTTATCCTTAAACCCATACAGCCTGACGCCGGCTTCATTACAGTCGATCGTACTGAGGTCCCTGCCCCAGATCTGCGTACACAGCGGGGATGAGTCAAGCATCAGTGTTAAGCGCTCGTTCGCATCATTCAACAACTGGTCTCGCTGATCGATATCCTGCATCATGCCGCGCAGCCTGCGCTCAACGAATTCGGAAATAAACATCGCCAGAAGAACGCATATTGCAAGGACGATCAGTGTTACCGTGACGCTTCTTTTTATAAACAACATCACTTTATTTGCATCTTCCGTTGTGGAAAAGCCGACAAACACCATCCCGACGACTTCTTCGTCCGCTCCGAACAGCGGTAAGTAATGGGCGAGCAGATTTTCACCAAACACTTCAATGTTGCCGAAATACTGCTCCCCGGCGAGCACGATTTCACTGACGTCTTCCGGCGCTTTTGTTCCGACCACATACGCTCCCTCCTCGTCTAAAAACGTTGAAGAAACGCGTTCATCCGCTGAAAAAAACGTGATGTCACACCCTGTAAGCTCTTTTAATTTATATACAAACCTCTGATTGTCCATTCTGATGCCCAACGCCACAGCGCCGATAATATGCCCTCTTTCATCGTATACGGGTGCACTTCCGGTGATTCCGAGAGCGATGGTAGGGCTGCGCATAATATAAGCTTCGGCTTTTCCGGAAAGCGCAGAGCTGATATGAGGGTAATCCGCGGCATAGTCTCCAAAATTCCAGGATTCATTCGTCCTCGTAACGACATAACCATCTTTGTCTATGATCGCGCAGTAATCCAGCGCAGACAACGTCCTCATCATGAGCGCCGTTCTGGCTGCTTTTTGACGGTCGTTCGCTTCAAGTGCTTCCATCAAATCGGGATTGTTGGACATTGAGGTCACCGCAAGGTACGTTTTTTCCAGCGAATATTCGATTTCATGTTCAATAACGCTGTGGGCAACGCCAATTTTGCTGAGCATGGCGTCATTCAATTCCGCATTGAAAAGCAGCATGGAAACAACAAAAACCGCTACGCAGGACACAATCGTAAGCGCAATCATCGGTATCAGGATTTTTCTTTTGATATCCATGTTGTCCTCTCCATTCAAATTTCTTTTCGTGTGCAACATTGCTGACGCATAATTATACCAAACAAAATGTACCAAAAGTGTACCATCGTTGATATTTGTCAAGGACTGTAACGATATGGTTGAAGATTTCGGATAACCCTTGCCAGTCCTGCAATTCTCGGTGTATAATGGACAGACAAAAGATGCAAATATTCGACAAAGACAGGAGAGAAAGATGGATATTTTTGATATTATCGGCCCTGTTATGGTGGGGCCGTCGTCATCCCATACGGCGGGGGCTGTGCGTATCGGTAACATGGCGCAAATTCTTTTTGGAAAATCCCCTGAAAAAGTATCGGTCACTTTATTTGGTTCATTCGCAAAAACCGGAAAAGGGCACGGCACGGATAAGGCTGTCATTGCGGGGTTATGCGGTTTTAAGATGGATGATGAACGTATACGCGACGTTTTTAATTTATGCGGCTTTGAATACGAGATCCTGAAAGACGAAAACGAAGATTATCATCCAAACACTGTCCTGATCGAAATGGAGCACGGCGATGAAAAAATGGCAGTCCGGGGGGCCTCCATCGGCGGAGGAAGGATCGAAATCAATGAAATCAATCGTATTCCCGTCCGGTTTTCCGACAACAACAATACGTTGATCCTCTTTCATAAAGACAAAGTGGGCGTCGTGGCAGGCGTTACGAAATGGCTGAGTGACAATGGCGTCAATATTGCCTTTATGAGTGTTTTCAGATTGGCAAAAGGTCAGGACGCCATCACGATCATTGAAACGGACGCCGCCGTTCCGGAGTCGGGCCTCATGAGCGCGGCCGAGATCGAAAAGGCGGTATGGTTTGAGAAAAAGCAAATCAGCGAAAAGGAAAGGCTGCTTGAAATATTATCTGTGATGCGCAGTTCGATTGCATACGGGCTTCGCAACAGCGGCAAAACAGAAAGCGGCATGGCAGGAGGAGACGCCTGTCTGATGAAAAAGGCAATCGATGACGGGAAGCTTCCGGATGATTTAAACAACAGGGCGGCCCTCTATGCGATGGCTGTCGCTGAAACAAACGCACACATGGGGCGTATTGTGGCGGTTCCGACTGCGGGCGCAAGCGGAATTGTTCCGGGCGTATTGATCGCGCTCGGAGAGATGAACGATTTTGACGATACCGCCCTTACGGACGCCTTGATCGTCGCGGGTGATATCGGCATGCACATCGCGCACCATGCAACGATATCCGGAGCTCAAGGCGGATGTCAGGCTGAATGCGGAAGCGCAGCGTCGATGGCCGCCGCCTCAATGGTGTTTTTGCTCGGCGGCGATGAGGAACAACAGGTCCAGGCGGCGACGCTTGCGTTAAAATCACTGTTGGGGCTTGCTTGCGACCCGGTCGCGGGGCTGGTTGAAGTTCCGTGCATCAAAAGAAACGCAACCTTGACGTCCGTCGCAATTACCAGCGCTAATATGGCGCTTTGCGGCGTCAAAAGCGTCATTCCTTTTGACGAGGTGCTGGGGGCGATGAAGCAGATCGGCACAGAGCTTCCGCAGTGTCTGAAGGAGACGGCGGAGGGCGGGCTTGCCGTGACGCCTTCCGGAAAAAGAATCAACGCTGAAATGGAGGAAAAATGAATATGTTAAAGAACTTGTTCAGCCCGTTTTCAATAAAGGGGAAAACCATCAAAAACCGCTTGGCTGTCCCTGCGATGGTGACGGGTTATTGTGACGCCGACGGAAACGCAACGGAGCGGTATATCGCATACCACGAGGCGAAGGCAAAAGGCGGATTCGGACTGATCATCACAGAAGCCAATCTCGTAACGAGCGAGGGAAACGCCTTTCCAAATCAGATCGGGTTGTGGCGCGACGATCAAATTGCAAGCCACAGCAAACTGACGGAAAGGGTTCACAAGCATGGTACGGTGATCCTCGCGCAAATCATCCACAATGGCAGACAGACCAGCGAGCGCGCCTCGGGCGGTAAGATTTATGCCCCGTCTGCGATGCAATGCCCTTTCAGCCCCGACATGCCGGTCGAACTGACATCGGATATGATCGAAAAGCTGGTCGACGCGTTCAGCGACGCGGCGCTCCGCGCAAAAAAGAGCGGATATGACGGTGTTGAAGTCCACGGGGCGCACGGATATTTGATCGCGCAATTCATGTCTCCGTATTCAAACAAAAGAACAGACCGCTACGGTGGGAACCTCATGGGCCGTTTGCGTTTTCCGATTGAAGTGATCGAAAGCATACGCCAAAAGTGCGGTGAAGATTTTATCGTTGCTTTCCGAATTTCGGGAGATGAGCTCGTCGAAGGCGGATCAACGATCGAAGACACGAAAGCGATCGTGATGATTTTGGAAGAAACCGGGATCGACATGATCCATGTGAGCGCCGGAACATACGCTTCCAGTGAAGTGATCATTCCGACGTCCAGCATACATCATGGATGGAATGTCAATTCCGCCGAAGAAGTCAAAAAGGTCTGCTCGATCCCTGTCATTACAGTCGGGCGCATCAACGACCCCCTCCTTGCCGAAAGCATTATTAAGTCCGGAAAAGCGGATTTTGTAGCGATGGGGCGGGCCTCCCTTACAGATCCTGAGCTGCCGAACAAAGCGTTGGCCGGCCGGTTTGAGGACATTCGTCACTGTATCGGGTGTACCGTCGGCTGCCTTGGATTGCTGTACAAGGACGTCCCAATCAAGTGCATTTTAAATCCGTCGCTGGGCAGGGAAGAAGAATGTAAAATAGAGAAAACCACAAACGTCAAGAGCGTCGCTGTGATCGGAGCAGGGCCCGCCGGCTTGGAAGCCGCTGCCGCCGCCGCTACCGCAGGGCACAAGGTGCGGGTTTATGAGAAATCGGATCGTGCGGGCGGCCAGTTCAGGGTTGCGTCGATCCCTCCGACAAAAGGCGAAATAAGCGGCTTCATCAGCTTCCTGGAAACGCGGCTGAATAAATTGGGCGTACACATTGAATACAATACCGACGTCACGGTTTCCTTTATGAAAGAAAACCCGGCGGACGTCATCATCGTGTCTACAGGCGGCGTTCCGGTCATTCCCGGCATCAAGGGTGTGGACTTACCCCATGTGTGCACGGCGAACGATGTGCTGACCGGTAAAGTCAAAGCCGGCTCAAAGATCGTCGTGATCGGAGGCGGCAGAACCGGGGCGGAAACGGCGCATCATTTGGCTCTCCAATTGAAAAAAGTGACGTTGGTTGAAATGCAGCGTGGTATTGCTTTGGACGCGGCTTCCAACCCCAGACGGCAGTTGGTGAATTTTTTGGAGACCCGGAACGTGAACATCATGACGAATACGACCGTAACCGAGATCACTGAACGCAGCATCAAAGTGGCTACCGCCAAATCCGAGATGGAAATTCCCGCCGACACGGTCATTTTGGCCATCGGGACAAAATCGGAAAACAAGCTGGCGGGGGAGCTTGCAGGAGCGGGGCTTCCGGTCAAGGTGATCGGCGACGCCGAAAAAATCGCGACGGTTATGGAAGCAATCGAGCAGGGGTTTGAAACCGGAAGACTTTTGTAAAAAGCGCTTGTAAAAAATTGCGTTTGCGTATATTTTATAGATAAGCATTCAATACAAATATTAAAAATATAGAAACGGGAGGTTTTGATTTGAAAGATACGATTAATATACCTTACGGGAAAGAATCACTTGCGTTACAGTTGCCCGACGGGCATAAATGCCAGATTTTAGAGCCAAAAAAAGTGGTGCCCCATGCCGCAGCCGCCGATATTGTGCGCAAGGCTTTGGAAAACCCCATCGCGTCGCCGGGGTTAAAGGCGCTTACGAAAGACGTAAAAAAGATCGTGTTCATTACCAACGACAATACGCGCCCGATGCCCAGCCATATCACCATTCCCACGATCATCGAAAACTTTTATCATCCGGAAAGCCATTATGACATCACCATTTTGATCGCGACCGGCTTGCACCGTCTGATGACAGAGGACGAAAAACGCGCTCAATACGGCGAAGAAGTATGCCGGAAATACAAGGTGGTGAACCACGACGCCACCGACAAGGAAAACCTTGTGAGCCTTGGCGTCATGTCCACAGGTAATGAATTGTTCGTCAATAAACTCGTCACAGAAACCGACCTTCTCATTTCGGAAGGTTTCATCGAGCCTCATATGTTCGCAGGTTTCAGCGGCGGAAGAAAAAGCGTTCATCCGGGCATTTCAGGTGCGGATACCATCCTCGGCAACCACAAGCCGGAAAACATCGGTAATGATCTGGCGCGTCAGGCGAGTCTGGCAGGAAACCCGACGCATGATGAATTTACAGAAGCGGCGCGTCTCGCAAAACTTCGTTTTATCATGAACGTCGCGCTGAACGAAAAGAAAGAAATCACGGCGGCGTGGGCGGGCGACCCGGTTGAGGCGCATGCCGTTGGCTGTGCCCATGTCAAGGAAGCCATGTCTGTTGACGCGGAGAAAACCGACATCGTGATCACCTCGAACAACGGGTATCCGCTGGACAGAAACTTGTATCAAGTGGTGAAAGGGATTGACACGGCAAACTTTGTTGTCAAGGACAACGGCTGCATCATCGTCGCAGCACGGTGTATGGACGGCGTCGCGCATGAGCATTTTGGAAACTTGCTTCTTTCCTGCAAAACAATTCCTGAGTTGGCGGACGTAATGTCCAAACCGCCCACTTCCACAGACAAATGGCAAGTACAGGTTCTTGTGCGTGCGCTGACAAGATGCAAGGTTATTCTCGTGAGCGAGGGTATCGAACGGGATCTTGCCGAGCGTATGCATTTCTCGTATGCAGATTCGCTGGACGAAGCGCTTAAAATGGCGATTTCACACGTTGGAAAAGACGCTTCCATCAGCGTAATGGCGGAAGGGCCTGTCGTGATCCCCAGAATCGTGTAGCGTCAAGTTGATAAAGTAACGCCAAAAGGGAGCAAACCAAGTTTGATGGTATGCTCCCCTTATTATTATAATAAAAGCAGCTCGGCGATTTTTTTGAAGTCAATGTTGCTTTTTTGTTCGATTCGGTCGATCCATTCCCGGGGGAGCGTGTTTGCGCCTGAGTACGCGCCGCAAACCGCTCCGCAGATGGAACCGTTGGTATCGGCGTCGTCTCCGGCATTGATTGCGGCGAGTATCCCTTCCCTGGCGTTGCCGCCCACAGCGTAAAACGCGCCAAGCGAAAGTGGGATGGATTCGTACGCTTTCATACCCGCGCCCAGGATATGTACCAGCTCGTCCAACGTTTGTTGCAAGCCTTTTTCACTGTTTTCATTGACGATTTTCCTTGCCAGTTCGATCCGCTTCGAAACTTTCGGCGCGGGAATATCGAATCCGACACTTTCGCCGTACTCTGCGGCAACGATCGCCGCATCAATGACTTGCGCCGGGGAAAATCCGCCCTTCACACCCGCGGCGCAAGCCGCCGCGACGGCGCAGGCCGCCGCGGCAGCCGGAGCGCTTCCGTGACTTGGAAGCGATGATTCGGCAGCCGCTTTTTTGCACAACTCCAAATCGTACCAATATTTGACGCCAATCGGCGCAACGCGCATGGCGCTTCCGTTGGTGTCTCCTGTTTTTGC
>Ga0123356_10006485_pt1 | contig 11791 bp, 7 predicted proteins | sample TergutEmb28metaG_2_FD_92546 | JGI IMG/M metagenome (GOLD analysis project Ga0123356, IMG submission 92546) | Embiratermes neotenicus P3 segment gut microbial communities from Petit-Saut dam, French Guiana - Emb289 P3 | ecosystem: Host-associated > Arthropoda: Insects > Digestive system > Gut ... | reverse complement strand
GCGAGGTCCTCCCTGCTCGCGGCGTAGATCAACCCACGGCTAAGTCGGTAGGCCAGAGTCGTTCCCTGAGAGTAGGGCCAGGGGTGCAGCACCGTATCCAGTCGTGGAACCGTGGTCTAACACTGTAGCAACGTCTACGACGGGCGCGGTGACGACACTTCCAACGGCGGCCGCAGCCACTGCGGTAGTCATTGTCGGATGCGACGCGGCTACCGTTGCCGCCGCGCAGCGAAGGCCTCCAATTCCAATTGTCGTCGGTGTGCTCCGCCAGAATTGCCGCCTTGAACGTAGACGTTGTTATTGGCTTCTATGTTTTGGTTGACGTCACATCGCGATTGCTGGTCGCCTTCCGGTTTGATTGGAGGTTGTTCGAAGGGTGTCCGACCGTCAACATGCTGAACGCCTCCACCGCGAGCAGTTCGCACGTTGAGAGACTCGATGCAGACTGATGGAATCATCAAGCAGCGCACGGTTCATGGTCAACTCCCAACTCCTTTCGCCATCTCTGTTCACCAAAGTGGAATCTCTTCGCTGGAAAACAGTTTGGTTGTCACAATCACCGGCGACGACAGGAATGGCACTACAGCATTGCCGTCGTTCTCTCTCGCGGACACACTGGGCGGTTGTTCGAAAGCCAGCCAACGCCGCTCAACAGCGAAGGTACTGCCGACCTGCTGATGAGAAGTGGCAAAACTGGGAGTACAAGCCACGCCAACCGGGGTGCCGTTCTTCCGGCTGTTTATAGTGACAGTTCACTATCGCATCCTGGGACAGATATAACCACCATCGAGCCACCTATCAGTGGACAACTGGACGTCATCTTCAGGGATCAAGGATGAGATGGAATTCTGCATGTATGGACTGAGGCTTGCGCCGTTCGGCGGGTTTCCATCGCGCTGGCGCCAACGGGTATCGAGTCGCTCCTCGAACCTTGAACACTTAAGGATTTCCGCCACGTCCAAAGGCCGCCTCATTCACCACCGACCAGGCGAGGGGAAAAATGGCAGCCGCCGGAACGGGCGCGGGACGGCAGGCGCAAAGGCCGCCTGACACCATCTCTCCGGAAGCCGCGGTGCGGGAAGCTTCGCACCGCGGCATTTTTCTTTAGCTGTGTTGAGACGACCAGCCGATTCCGCACATGACCCACGGCAGCTGGAGTTCGCGCTTCGGGCGGCCCAAACATCCAAGGATAATGTCCAAGAAAATACCGTAGCCTCCCCCCTTCATCAACTGACCAGCAAGCCACCCCACCACGATCAAATGCGAAATCCCATCTCCCCGTTGTTGGAGCGTTAAATCGATCTTCGAGATAGGAAGAGAAATCCGAGGCTTCGGCGTCCCTTTCGTCAAAGGATGCTCACAAAGGACGGCTGAAACCACTGTCAACGGTAGCAGGATGCGACTTGCGGACTAAATTGCCAAATACCGATGGCAGAACCGCTCCCCTGCGACATGCGGACGTGTTTTGGGGACGAATCATGGTTCGAATCGCCCATTCAGGCGTGCGAGCCGGCGATGTCCAGTAAGGCCTCCACGCACTGGTCGTGTTACCACTCCAACGCATGCTCCGCGAATCTTCACAACAGATCCGTTGTGCACAGCTTCGACCGACTAGTCGCTGACTTCGGATAGTCGCCAGAGTACCGTTGCCTTCACTACACTCGGCTGGCAATTTCTTTCGCAGCGCGATGCTATCGATTTCTGGACATCGAGTTCCAGATGCGGGGGAAATGCTGTGACGCGATCTCTAACCGATCGTGGAGCCCAACACCCTCGCACCCAGAACGCCCTAACAGCGGATGAGGGTTAGGCGAAACTGAAAGAAGTTACAGCCCGATCAAGGTCACCTGTTTCCTGAAAAGACTCGTATCTTCGTTCAGTGGCGTTGCATTTCCCGTCAGTCGAGGGCTAGGTTCTGCACTTGGCCCGGGCAGAGCTGTGTCGTTCTCTGTCAGTTATGTCAGTAGAGGCCAGTTTCTGTCCTTAGTAGTTTCCATTCATGTAGATGAAAGGCGCGCCGCGTTTCTTGCCAGCTCCAAAATCTGGGCTGTGTGGAAGTTTCGTTGGTGAAGCGAGTTCGCCAGCTGTATCCCTGCGAGCGCAGCCTGGTCCGTGTGGATGAAGGAGACCATCATGGCAACCGTCCCGATCTCCGAAGCCGAGAGAAAACCACTCACTTCGATCACCGCGAGAATCTCTCGCTATGACGAACTAGCGAACGCCCCGTTTGTGGGTGGATATCCAACCAAGGAAAGTGTTGCGGCACTCGGAGAGGAGATGCTCTTTCAACGCAGCGTTCAGTCGTATTTGTGGGCGTTGCCCGCTCTCAGTATGTACGCCATGAAAGAGGGCTCCGAGCGCGCATTCGGGAGCGGATACAACGTCCTTCCCATCTGGAAAAGACGCCTTAACCCCAAGACGCTTATAACTACCCCCAATTTCGACGTCATCTATGCCATGGGCTATTTGGATCTTAGAAAGGATGGGCCGATCGTCATTGAAGCGCCGCCCGCCTTGCAGGGCGTCCTCGATGATTTTTTCCAGCGGCCGCTCCGGTCTGAGTGCGACATCGATGGCCGGCGATGGTCGGGCGATGTTGGTCTGCTGGGACCCGACAAGGGACTCGGCGGAAGGTATCTGGTGCTTCCACCCGACTTCTACCAAGAAGCGCCGCAAGGACATTTTACGTTCCGCTCGCGTACGTACGGCGTCTTCGTTTTCTGGCGTGGATTCTTTCAGGATCCCAAACAACTCGACGCACCCGTGAAAGTCATGGAGCAGACACGGATCTATCCTCTTGGCAAGGAAGCCACCGCCGAGAGCATGCATTTTCCCGACGCCTCGGGGGTTCCGGTCAATATGCTCTTCCCGCGCGACAGCAGCGCATTTGACATGCTCGCCCGTTTCATCGACTCCGAATACGTCGATCCCGCCGATATGGACATGCGCGGCATGCTCGCCGCTATCGGCATTATAAAAGGGCAACGATTCGCACCGGATCTGCACACGCGGATGATCCTGGATCGAGCTGCCAGGTGCGCGGGAAGAGTAGTCCGCTACATTCCGCTCGAAGTCACTGCCAACATGCCGGGAGGAAAATATTATAAGGATCGCCAATACGTCAATGAGTTCCCCCCGGGAATCACGCCCGAGTTCGCGGCGCCAGCTCTCTCGCCAACCTATACCCACCTCGACACCCGAAGCGGTTTCTTCACAGAGGCCTATTCTGCCAGTCCGACGATGGCGATCAATTTGCCTGACGCTGGGGCACAGTATCCATGCGCATTCCAAGATGGCGATGGAGAGTACCTGATTGGCGATCGCTCCTACCGCATGCATCTGCCCGCTGGCATCCCCGTCAAACTGTTCTGGTCGGTCACTATCTACGAAGCCGAAACCGCCTCGGGACTCGACAACGGTCAACAACTCCCTTCCATTAACGCGATGGACAAACCGGCTATCAACAGCGATGGCTCTATCGATATCTACTTCGGACCTAAGTCGCCAGGCCCGCGCAGAAACTGGCTGGCCACCGTACCAGGTGTGGGTTTCTTCGTGATCCTCCGACTTTATGGCCCCACGCTGGAGTTCTACGACCAAACATGGAAACCCAGTGACCTAGAGAAGGTCGGTCGAACATGACGATTTCTGCACACCGCTCGGGAGGAATCGATGATCACTAAAAGCCAAATCGCAACCATGGTGCTCGTACCGGTCAGCAGGCCGCTGGAATTATTCGAGCGCCGGGAGCGCACCTGAAGGTACACTGATGCCAGTCTATATTACAAACCTAGCCAGACTCGCGGTCGTCACGATTCGGCGCAGCCGAACCAGCAGCCAGCACCCTGAATCACGCTACTCTAAGCGAAAGAAGGGGGCCCCATGCAAATGAGAATACTTCATGGCGCCAGGTGGGATGCGGTGGTCGTGCTGATCATTGTTATCCTCTGGGCGATCGCCTCTGCAAGGTGTTAAGTTCCGCACACGGCGCTCGAACCACTTCGGCGAACGTTTATGCGCCGCTCAAGGCCAGCGCAAAGTGAAATCTGCTAAGACTCAATCTGGCACTACTTACAGTTCAAATGGCTGGGCTCTGAGTATAGACATTCGCAGGGGGTTTTACGCACGGCACTTCTCCCTGTGGAGGGTAGTCCCTCCCAATCGCTGATCCGACACGTTCCTACTCCGCCTACATGCCTAGACGCTGTCGTCGAAGCCGGGGCAGGTAGTTTTGTCATCCCCCACTATCATTAATAACAGTTTCAGCACCTTAGACCAATCACTAGACTGTTGACAATAAAAGGGGACCGACCGGGCCGTACGCTGGTTTGGGTGCCACTTGCAGCCTTTCCCGTTGGGGGCAACTCCGGCGTTGATGCCTCGATTTCGTGGCAAATGAGGGGATACTACTTCCCTGCCCGGGCATCCGTACCCAACCTCTTTCGGCAAAGGCAGGGACAATGAAAGAACAGTCAGCGCACAACGCACTCCAGCGCTCCAGTCCTCCTTCTGAGGGCCGGGCTCATGATCTCGCCCGTGAGGCCTACATCTACGGATATCCGTTGGTGCTGATGGACGTGACACGCCAAGCCATGACCAACGTTCCCAAGGCAGGAGAATCCACGGCGCCGATCAATCAATTGGGCAACATGCGCTCATTTCCCGACGAGACCATGACCAAAGTCGTCAGCCCCAATGCCGACACGCTCTACACGTTCGCGTTCCTTGATCTTTCGAAGGAACCAATGGTTCTCAGCGTCCCCGACATGGGCCGCCGTTACTACATCATGCAAATGCTGGATGCATGGACTAATGTGTTCGCTTGTCCGGGCACTCGCACGACCGGTAGCCGGAAAGCTCACTTCGCCATCATAGGGCCACGGCGAACAGGGAATCTGCCGGACGGCGTGAGCGTGATTCGATCGCCAACGAGTCTCGCTTGGATCATCGGACGCACGCAAACGAACGGAAAGGATGACTATGCCCCAGTCCACGCTGTCCAGGATCAATACAAGCTGACGCCCCTGAGTTCGTGGGGCAAAACCTACAATCCGCCCGACAAAGTTCCGGTTGACCAGAGCATCGACATGGTGACTCCGCCCGTCGAACGGGTCGCCAATATGGACGCCGGCACGTTCTTTGCCCGGCTGAATACGTTGATGAAGGACAATCCGCCGGCGAATGCTGACGCCCCTGCTCTTAAGAGTTTCGCCTCCATTGGCGTCGTACCAGGAAAGCCCTTCGACCTCAAGGCCTTTGATCCTGAGGTGGCCCGTGGCATCGAGGAGGGCTTGCGTGCTGGCCGCGAAAAAGTTCTTGCCGAATCCAGGAAACCCCATGGCAAGAATCTAAATGGCTGGGAATTCATGGATAACACCGGACACTACGGCACCGACTACGTGTGGAGAGCGGTAGTTGCCCTGGTCAGCCTGGGCGCAAATTTACCAGAAGACGCGATTTACCCTCGGGTCATGACTGATTCGGAAGGCCAGGCCCTCGTCGGCTCGAATAACTACGAGATCCACTTCGCCAAAGGACAACTCCCTCCAGTTGGCGCATTCTGGTCCGTCACTATGTACGACTCGCGCCAATTCTTCGTAAAAAATACGATCAACCGCTTTGCCATCGGCGATCGCGACAATCTCGCTTTTAATGAGGACGGTTCGCTCACTCTGTTTATCCAGCACGAATCGCCGGGTCCCACTCGAGAATCGAACTGGCTTCCCGCGCCTGTTGACGCGTTTCGTCTTTTAATGCGTTTGTACTGGCCGAAGCGCCAAATCCTCGATGGAGAGTGGAATCCCCCGACGGTTAGACGAGTGTCACTTGGAGCCCAGAGGGTTGCTTAACCCATTCTCCTCACCGACCGATGCGCTTGTTGTCCGCTTTGTCGTCTTGGTTCCATGGCAGATCAGGGATTCTTCTCTACAATCTTGCCGGCCGGCGACTAGATGACTATTGGGTTAGAGTGCTGGTCGCCCTTCCGGCGCCCTGCAAGCCGTTCGGAGTTCTTCGAATAAGCAGTCAAAAAGGCTGTCAGTCCGAGAACAACGCCAATCCGACAACAAACATCATGCTGTCTTGGCGGAGTGGTCGGCGTCGCCGATGCTTGCTTCGGCCTCTATCTCAGTTCCCTCCCCTGGGACTGAATGCAAGCGGAGCACCCCACCGATCATTCTGAGACGCTCTTGCATCGTGACCAGCCCCAAGCCGGTGCCTCGGGCCCCCGGGTCGAATCCCACTCCAAAATCTTTAATCCGCATGCGCAACACACCTCCGTCGGTGGCCACGGTGACATCGACTCGCGAAGAGTTGCTGTGCTTCACTGCGTTCGTCAGCGCCTCCTGGGCGACGCGGTAAAAACACAGCGATACCTCTTGCGGCAAACGTTGCGTGAGTGGTTGGGCGTTTACGTTGATGGCGATGTGCCGCTGATTGGCGAACTGCCTGCAAATCTCAGCCAATGCTTCTCCCAGGCCGAGTAAATTCCAGCTTCGACGAGTGCAATTGGTGCGACATGTCATGAACATCAATCACCAACTCGTCGAGCTCTCCCAACAACCTCTGAAATTCTTCGTGCTCAGATTCCTGTCCGGCCAGCTTTTGGCCCAGGATATCCATCTCGATTCTCAGCAAGGCCAGCCGTTGTCCGACGTCGTCGTGCAGCTCGCGAGAAATCCTGCGCCTCTCTTCTTCCTGGGCCGAAATCAACTGGGGCGTCAGTTGCTGCAATTCTTTATGAGTCCGCTTCAGGTCTTCGACTACCGCTCTCTTTTCCGTAACGTCTTCGATGGTGACGAGAACGAGTGTCTTCTCTCCGGAAGAAGTCAACTTAGAAACGGTGAACCGCCCCCACATCGGGCTGCCGTCCTTCCGTCGGATTTGCTCCTCACGCTGGTAATTCCGGATCGTACCCGCCTGCAAGGCGCGAAATTGGGAGGCTTCCTTTTGCGCGTCGTCTCTGACGAGGAACTCAGTGCCATTCTTCCCGGTAATTTCCTGCTCCGTATAACCCAACATCGAACACAGTGCCGGATTTACAAATCTAATCGTGCCCTGCAGATCTCCCATCGCGATGCCGAGCGGTGATTCGGTAAATAGGTACCGGAATTTCTCCTCGTTCTCCGCGGACGCCAACGTAGCCGCTTTATGCTCCTGAACGACCGCGCCGAGGCAAAGCACCGGAACGGAGACCATGATCCAGCAGACCTGCAAGACGGTGACGCGATCGATACTGATGGAACGTAAAAATGGGCCTTCCCCCAGGTACGCGCACCAGCTTGAGACACAAACGAACGTCGTCAGAGACAGACATGCTCCGGCGGGGCCGAATCGAACCGCCGCCCAGAGCAAAAGCGGGAGTGGAATGAGATAGACGACCGGCTGCGCGTCGCGGCTCATGAGTACGTGCCCATACACCAGGAACGTGAGCGAGATAAGCGATGCCGCAAGCACTGTTGCTTCGGCCACTCGTCGCGCCAGGATATTGCGACGCCAATCAGCACCGGCTGCTACGCCAACCAACATCGTGGGCACAAACGCAAGGAGAGATGCGGTGTTGGTGCTCCAGCGCGCGCTCCAAACAGCACCGAAGTCTTTGGACCACCCGTGTGCCAGCAAAGTGCTTAGCGGCGCGAGCCTCACCACCGGATAAATCGTGATTAGCCCAACAACTCCCGTTCCCGCCATGGAGACAGTGATAAAAACCAGAACTTCCCTGAGCCTTGCGAAATGAAGAATTTCCGGCCTGAACCTTTGTAGGATTACGCCGCACATAACCGCCAGCGCCGAGTTCGCCGCCACTTGATAGGCCATCCACCCAAGGGCGAGATGATATGGACGCAATGCTGCGATGTGGGCGGGAACGACAGCCACCAGATATAGCAACCAGTGACGCTTTGGGCTCAGCACCAGCGCTGCGACCAGCAGTGCGTTGGATGGGAAGAGCAGCGCCAGGGTGGATGTGGAAAGGCGCAGTCTCATGGCGGCCACGACCATGAGGTAGTAAAGTATGGCTAACAATATACTTCGTGCCAGCAGCCATCCCGGCCCCGGCATCAAGCTCACGCGTTGCTCGTACCTCGACAAGCGGTCGGAGCGAGAATGAAGACTCTCGAACCCTGCGACTAGGTAACGGCTTTGCAATCTCTCCTGACTCAAAACCAAAACCCCTGACAGCCGCCAACGCGGCATGCGGACACGTTCATTGGCGAAATGTCACGCGCGGAGCAGATAAAAGGCAAAAACAAGCATACCACCCCGGTTCTTCCACTCCCGTGACGTGTGCCCCCGCCCATCAGCGGCTATCAAGTGTCCTCTTGCTTACCCCCACTTGCTCGTCCCATCGCCATATGCGCATTCTACGAACAAACGGTGGATACTTTCAGCAACTCTTGGCAAGGAATCCAGAGTTACACCACCTGGCTGCGAAGGGAAATTTTCTTAATTTGTTAACCACCGCGGTTCACGGCCCAAGGTCTGATTGCTGGAAAAGTGCTTGGGTGCTTCCTACCGGCAAGAACAGGGTGTTGGACCTGCTGTGCCTACAGCTGGCTGCACGGGCGGGACTATTGTAAGGCCAGACAAAGAATCGCCCAGATTCGTGCTGAGCTACTGGAAGAAGTCTGCAGTTGGGCGATAAATCTCCTTCATACACTCATCGCGGCTCAGTCAGGCTGCAGGTTTCGATTGCACCAGATGCTACGCTGACGCGCAGCGCGGGTGGTGTGCCTTTGTTGCTCACCCGAGAAGAGTCTCAGGATACCTGGTTCACCTGGTGTGGATCCGCGGACAATCAAGAGACAAATATTTACAGCCGCTGCAGTGAGGTGCGGCTATGATCGAAACACAGCAATTTGAGGGCCGTCCGCACAGACGAATGACATATGACCATCCGAAGCAAGCCGATGCTTCTCTATCTGCTTTTAGGATTGTCTCTGTTGCTCGTCCCGGTTGGTATCCAGTCGCAAACTCAACCTACTCAGCCGGTGCCAGGTCCACCTTCGCCCGCGCAGACTCGGTCGAGCGCGCCTGTGGGGGTCATTCACGGCATAGTTAAATCCGGCAATATGCCGATACCGGGCGCAGAAGTTTCCATCTCGACGGAATCTTCCTCCAGCACGATCTCGACCTGGACAGATGTTGACGGCAGCTTTTCCGCCGGCGTGCCGGCTTACGGTTCCTATCGCGTGAAGGTGCAGATGGTCGCATTTGCGAACGCTGCTCAAACGGTTGTGGTCGACTCGTCTCATGCGAAGGTGCCAGCAAATTTTGAGCTGACACTCCTTTCGCGGACGCGGGAAGCGCCTCAGCCCAGAAGAGCGGCCGGGCCAGCAATTGCGCAACGCGGATTCCAGAATGTTTTCGTGCTGCAGAACATGGCCGGGCAAGACACCAGCGCTCCCCCCAGTGAGGTCGTTCCCGCGGGCCTGCCGGTTCCCGGCATTGATCCGAACGGCGCCACTGAGTCGATCGCGGTCGCGGGCAATACGTCGAATTCGTTCAACGCCATGAGTGGAGACGAACTGCAGCAGCGAATTGCAGATGCTCGCGCCGAAGGCGGCGGCTTCGGCGGCGGAGGGGGATTCGGCGGGCGTGGAGGGTTCGGTGGCGGCGGACCTGGACGCCCCATGATAGTCACCGGCCGGCGCGGTTTTGATATCAATCATCCCCACGGATCGATCTACTACGGAGTGGGTGCCGGAGCCCTCAACGCCGCTCCTTATTCGCTGACCGGCGCGCCGGTCATCAAGCCTGCCTACTTGCAGAACAGTTTTGGAGGCTCGGTCGGCGGGCCGCTCAATATTCCGCATATTTATCATGGCGGCGCAAAGACATTCTTCTTTGCTAACTACAACGGAAAGCACGGGGAGAATCCTTTCGATCAGTTCTCGACGGTACCGACTTTGCAGGAACGGCAAGGGAACTTTAACGGTGTCCTGTACACGTCCGGGCCGGCCGCAGGGCAGCAGGTGCAGATTTTCAATCCCGCGACCAACACGCCGTTCCCGGGAAATGTGATCCCTGGATTCGCTGCGCAAACCTGTCCCTGGTCTTCACCATCTGGTGGTGGGATTGCGGCAGGGCTGCTGCAATACATTCCCTGTCCAAACCTGCCGGGAGACTTTCAGAATTTTCACTACATAACCACGACGACTAACGATAGCGACGACCTGAACGTGCGCATCAATCACACCCTCGGCGCTGCGCCCGCGCCCAGACAGCGCGGGGGTGGTCGCGGAGGACCGCGTAACAGCGTCAATCTTGGGTTTCACTATCGCGGAACGAGCGCCAACATCACGAACCCGTTCCCCAGTGTCGGCGGCAGCACCAGCGTTCGCAGTTTCGATGTTCCGCTGGCCTATGTGCGCAGCATCGGCAAACTGACGAACAGCCTGCGCTTTGATTTCAATCGTAGCCGGACGCACACGCAGAATCTCTACGCATTTCTCGATGACGTCCCTGCCGGGCTGGGAATAACGGGGGTTTCGACGAATCCATTCGATTGGGGATTGCCCAACATTTCATTCGGGGATTTCAGCAGCTTGCAGGATACGAATCCGCAATTGCTGCGCAACCAGACTTATACGATCTCCGACTACGTGGTTTACACCCACGGAAAGCACAGCTGGCGCTGGGGCGGAGACTTCCGCCGCATTCAGCTCAATACGGAAACGAGCAGTAATGCGCGCGGCTCGTTCACATTCACTGGATACAACACGTCGCAATTGGCGGCGACGACAACGGGGCAGCCGGCAGCCCAACTCCGGGGAACTGGATTTGATTTCGCCGATTTCCTCCTCGGATTGCCGCAGACGACTTCGGTACAATTTGGGCAGGATAGCTACCACTTTCACGGCAACTACTGGGATCTGTATCTCCAGGACGAATGGAAGGTCAGAAGCAACCTCACGCTCAATCTGGGCGTGCGCTATGAGTATGCCTCGCCGCTGACGGAAGAGAACAACCTCATCGCGAATCTCGATCTTTCGCCGGGAGTGCTGAATCCATTCTTGGGTTCTCCGTCGGTTGCGGTGGTTACGCCGGGCCAGGCGGGCCCTTATAGTGGCAGCCTGCCAGCCAGCCTGGTGCGGCCGAACCGTAAAGGGTTTGCGCCGCGGACGGGATTCGCCTGGAAGCCGTTTTCGAAGACGGTCGTCCGCGGCGGGTTTGGCATCAACTACAACACCGGTGCGTATCAGACGATCGCGCTGCAAATGGCGTTTCAGCCTCCGTTTTCGACTGCTGCGACCAACATTCAGCCGGTCGTTTCTACTCCCTCGGGTGGACCGCTCGTACCCACGGCGGGAACCCTGACGCTGCAAAGCGGTTTCCCCCCACCTGCACCGGGCGAGATCACGAATAGCTATGGGGTAAATCCCAACTACCGCTGGGGATACGTGCAGATTCGCAATCTCGATGTCCAGCAGCAGATCCGTCCGACAGTTCTGCTGAACCTCGACTATACGGGAACGAAAGGAACGAACCTCGACATTCTGGAGGCGCCGAATCGCACCATCTCTCCTACCCAGGGCATTGCTACGCTGATGCCGCTTGTGCAAGCGTTCACCTACGAGAACTCACGGGGTGCTTCCGAGGCCAACGCGGCGTCGGTGCGGCTCCGCAAACGATTGTCGAGCGGGTTCTCCATCGGCGGTCTATATACGTTTTCGAAGTCGATCGACGATGCGTCTTCGATCGGAGCTGGAGCGACTACGGCCGCGAGAACCCCGGGCCTTGGCTCCGGAGGCACCGGGCCCGGTGGAGGAGCGAATGGGTCGCCCGGCAGTGG
>Ga0123356_10006484_pt1 | contig 11792 bp, 12 predicted proteins | sample TergutEmb28metaG_2_FD_92546 | JGI IMG/M metagenome (GOLD analysis project Ga0123356, IMG submission 92546) | Embiratermes neotenicus P3 segment gut microbial communities from Petit-Saut dam, French Guiana - Emb289 P3 | ecosystem: Host-associated > Arthropoda: Insects > Digestive system > Gut ... | reverse complement strand
TCTCCCCGTTTTACTGCATCTGGCAGTAATCAAGCTATATATGTATTTATACGTATTTACCTTTGGGGTTTAACATGCAACAAGATAGAGAAGACAACCCAATCAAGCGTATGGCAGAACTATTACGACAGGGCGCCACCTTAACTGATCTTTCCTGCCCCGTCTGTGCAGCACCACTTTTTCGACTAAAAGACGCCACATTGTGGTGTGCAAAAGACGAAAAGAAAGTAATTGTAATCAAAGAAGGCCAAGAACCACCCAAACAAAGCGCACCAGCACAAAATAACAATGCATACGACAAGCTCGAATCGGTTCTGATGGCCAAGATCAGCGATTTACAAAATAAAATTGAAACAATCCAAGACATAGACGAACTGCAAAAACTCACTACTGCACTAAATGAACTGTTAAATAGTGTAGAAAAAATTAAAAAAATGAAGGCATAAACAGCACTTGACACTGGGTTTCTACAATAATTTTCCCCAAAATTTCCATCATATCCAAAGTTATCACAATATGACTACAAATAGGCAACTCCAACAACAACTAATTCATCACTTCAGCAAAATAAACAATAAGCAATTCAGCTTTGAGGAAGTTACAATCCCAACAGTACCAAATGGTGCGGTTATTTTTGAGATTGGGCTAGCAGAAACTGATGGCTTTACTTTTCTCAATGAGGAGCAGACAAAAAAAGCTCTGGAATATATCTCAAAGTTACAAGTACCGATGCTGGATTTTTTTTGTGCCATACGCTACTACAAAACAGGCGGTGAAAAACAGCAGGCGTTAAAATTTGATTATTATATGCTACGTACGGTTTTTGGAAAGGGCACTCTGGAGGTGCAAGTTTATCATGAGAGAGGGCCGCGTTATGTTTCGCCGCAGGATTTAACAAATTTTTTGGTAAATAACCTCAACAATAACTTGAAACGCAAAATTGTCAAAGAATTAACCCCAACGAACTAAAGTAAGCCGTACACGCCGTTTTTTTGTTTCTTTGGCCGAAAGCTATATTTGCCGCCTGATTAAGAAACACTGTGCATCGAAGCTATATTATATTAATTAGGAAGTATTACTAAATGCTACCGATTGAAGTATCTGGACTAAAAAAATCCTACGGCAACCTCAAAGCCGTAGACGGCATCTCCTTCACAGTCAAAGAAGGAGAAGTCTTTGGACTACTGGGACCAAACGGTGCAGGCAAAACAACCACCATCGAAATCATGGAGGGCCTGCGCGAACGAGACGACGGAAACGTCAAAATCCTAGGGCTTGACCCCTGGAAAAACGGATACGAACTACACAAAAAAATCGGCGTCATCCCCCAAAACTTTACCTTCTTTGAAAAAACCACACCCAAAGAAGCCATAAACTACTACGCCGATCTCTTCCACGTTAAAGTAAATGCAGACGCCATCCTACAAGACGTACTCCTCGAAGACATGGCCAAACACCCCTTTGAAAGTCTAAGCGGCGGCCAAAAACAAAAAACAGGACTAGCACTCTCCCTGGTAAATCAACCAGAACTGCTCTTTCTCGACGAACCCACCACCGGCCTAGACCCCAATGCACGCCGAGCCATCTGGGAAGTCATCCGGGGACTAAAAGCTAAAGGCAAAACCATCATCCTAACCACCCACTACCTAGACGAAGCCCAACAACTCTCTGACCGCGTAGCCATCATGGACCACGGACACATCGTAGCAACCGGCACAACCCAAGAAATCATCCAACAACACGGCTCAGGCGAACGCTTAGAAATTCAAGGCAACCAACAACTTGCAAACTATATCAAAGCAAACACTGAAGAGATGCAGGTAGAATATGACCAAACAAGAGGCATAGTCACAGTTTTACTCAAAAAGAAAATCGATGCACTAGCGGCCTTGGCAGCTGCTGAACAATCAGGCATGGAATGGGGCAACATCCAAACCCGCCAAGACAGCCTCGATGACGTGTTCATAAAACTCGTCCAAGAACCCCTCGAGGAACAACAAGAAACAACACCAACAAACCAAACAAACAAAAAACAGAGACGATAAATATGGTAAGCGCAAGACGTATCTACGCAGACTTTAGAGTATTTAGCATAGGATACCTTAGAAACAAATTCGGATTATTTTTCGGTTTAATTTTCCCTGTAGTACTAATTTTGATTTTCGGCGCCATCTTTGCTGGCGGCGGAGCCGAAACTGTCGATGTTTATGCTCAAACCCAAGATAGCGGCTCGTTTGGGCAAAACATAGGCGACAGCTTTCTTAGTGCACTAAATCAATCCAGCACCATAAGAGTCATAACAGTGGATACCACAGAGAATTTTGCGGACTTTTTAGCAACAAAATCCGCATCGGATGGCATATTTATTCCGCCAGACTTCTCAGCACAATACATAGCGGGAAATCAAGTCAACATCACAGTCTATGGCAATCCAGCCTCAAGCACAAGTGGTATAGTTAGCGGTACAGTCAGCGGATATGCCAGTTACTTCAACCTCCAACGCTTCAACGGCACCACAGTCATAGGCCTAACCACAACAACCATCAACACCCAACAAACCAACTATGTAGACTTTTTAATCCCCGGCCTAATTGGCTTCTCCATTCTCACAAGCCCCATGTTCTCACTAGTCAACATATCAAGCGACTACAAAAAAACCAAACTATTCAAACAACTCTCACTCACCCCGCTAACCAAAATGGAATGGCTCATCTCCAAAGTACTCTTCTACATCCTTCTAAGCGCCGCTGGATTTCTGCTAATGAGCGGAGTAGGCATCCTTGTCTTTAATGCACACATAACATTCTCAATATGGCTCATACCCTTCCTATTATTGGGCCCCATACTCTTCGCATCGCTAGGCATGCTAGTAGGCACAGTAACCAAAAACCCCGAAACCGCAGGGGTTATCGGCAACATCATAACATTCCCCATGATGTTTCTAGCAGGCACCTTTTTCCCACTCAGCATCATGCCCTCCTACCTGCAAACCATCGCCCATGTACTACCGCTCTTCTACGTTACCGAGGGATTAAACAACGTCATGGTCTACAACAACATCCCGGCAGCAATGTTTGACATAGCAGTTCTAGGGATTATAACACTGGTCATCTTTGTCTTAGCAGTAAAGCTGTTCAAATGGAGAGAAGACTAACACTTCTCTTTATTGCCACTTTTATTATCTCAATTACACTCAACTTTTGCCATTAAACCCAAGGCCATCTGCTAAATGAAAATGTCTGGATAGAGTTGCAGTACGGGTTTATTGGGTTGTTTTTGCTGGGTGGCGGGGTTCTATTCGGTATTTTTGCTCGGGTGCGGCTATGGTTATTTTTATGCCTGAGGCTACTGGACCGGTTAACCAGATGTTGCCGCCTATGACGACATTATCACCCACTACTGTTTCTGCGCCCAGAAGGGTTGCACCGCTGTAGATAACTACGTTGTTACCGATGGTTGGATGGCGTTTGCGGCCTTTTATTATGTTACCCGCTTCATCTTTGGGAAAGCTCAAAGCGCCAAGCGTTACACCCTGATAGAGTTTGACATTGTCGCCGATTTCGGCGGTTTCCCCGATAACAACGCCGGTGCCATGGTCGATGAAAAAGTTCCGACCGATTTTTGCTCCGGGATGAATATCAACCCCGGTTAAGCTATGCATGTGCTCACTCATGATGCGTGGAATTAGGGGAACTCCGCTTAGGTAGAGTTCATGGGCTATACGATAAGTGGTAATGGCTAAAACACAGGGATAACTCAAGATGACCTCATCAGTGCTCACGGCCGCTGGATCACCACTGTATGCGGCTTGAATGTCCCCGCTGAGTTTACCACGGATTTCGGGCAACTTTTCAAGTAACTCCCGAGCGACCACATGGGCCCGTTTCTGGCAGAGATCATGAGGGCACTGACTGATTTTTCTACAGATATATTTGAGGCTCTTCTCAATCTCATCAGTAAGTCGGGCATAAATTGAAGTTAATTTTATGCCTAAATAATAATTTACATTTGCTTTAGATGGTTCTGAATCACCCAGATAGCCAGGGAAAAGAACAGTGAATAAATCGTCTAAAACCTCGATGACGATTTTTTTGTTAGGCAAATCACGTCCTTCAAGGTGATCCATGCCGCCAAATTTTTCATAACTAGCCGCCAAATCGTCAACCAGTTTTGGCAGACCCCTTGCAACCCAATCCTGCTCCACCGTATGGTTGGTATGCATCAATGTATCAATCATACGGTCGGGATTCCAGCAATCAACATCTTTGTTTTGTTCTAGACATTTCTTGCAGTCTATGGATCGGGATGGATTTGTAGACATGTCGGTGTTCTTCCCTTTGCTTTGTATTGGTAAGAGGAGAATATAAGAGAAGCGTCTGTTTAAAAAAGAGCAACAGACAGGCTGATTATTATTGTTGGAATAGTGCAGTGCTTAGGTAGCGCTCACCTGTGTCAGGCAGGATAACTAGGACAAGTTTGTCTGTGTTTTGGGGGCGTTTGGCAACTTCGAGGGCCGCCCATGTTGCAGCTCCGGAAGAGATTCCCACTAGCAGACCTTCTTGTTGGGCTAATGCGCGGGCGGTTTTTAGGGCATCGTCATCGGTTACTTGAATGATTTCATCAACTATGTCGAGTTGGAGAGTATCGGGTTTAAAGCCTGCGCCTAGACCTTGGATTTTGTGTGGTCCACTTTTCCCACCGCTAAGTACAGGTGAGGCAGCGGGTTCAACGGCTATGGCTTGGAGGGTTGGTTTTTTGCCTTTGAGATATTGTGCTATGCCGGTTATGGTTCCGCCTGTGCCGACGCCTGCGACGATTATGTCGACTTTTCCGTTAGTGTCTTTCCAGATTTCGGGACCGGTTGTTTGGAAGTGGGCATTGGGGTTGGCGGCGTTTTTGAATTGTTGGGGGATAAAGCTTCCAGGGGTGGAGGCGGCGAGTTCTTCAGCTTTTTTGATCGCGCCGTTCATACCAGCGGATCCAAGGGTGAGAACAAGTTGTGCGCCGTATGCTTTGAGAAGGTTACGGCGTTCTATGCTCATGGTCTCAGGCATAGTTAGGATGAGTTTGTAGCCTTTGACGGCGGCAACCATGGCAAGGCCGATGCCGGTGTTACCAGAGGTGGGTTCAATGATTGTTGCGCCGGGTTGGATTAAGCCTTGGGTTTCGGCGGTTTCAATCATGTTTTTACAGATACGGTCTTTTATGCTACCGCCAGGGTTGAGGGATTCGAGTTTAGCCACGACTGTGGCGTTTATGCCTTGGGTGAGTTTGTTTAGGCGTACTATGGGAGTTTTACCTATTGTATCTAATACGTTATTGTTTATGGTCATTTTCCACACTCTACCTAACGCTGTTATGAAATGGTAGCTTTCACACTTTAAAACATTTACGGAGGGGCAAATCAGAGAAGAAATGAAACATCTAATAAATATAAGCGTGTTATACTGATGGGATACTTATGAGCACTCAATGCGAAATAATCGCCAAACACATACTGCCCATTTTCCGCTCCATGCTAGCAAAAGAACTCGTCCAAACTCACCACTTCTCACAAACTGAAACAGCCAAAAAACTCGGAACCACCCAAGCCGCCATCAGTCAATACCTCAACTCAAAACGTGCCTACAAAGGCACAAACCAAATAGAGGAATTCCTGCCACAAATCCAAACCTTAGCCACAGAAACCGCCAAAAAAATAGCCGACAACAAAACAACCAACCCAGAAAACATTACCCCTCATATCTGCAACCTCTGCACAACTCTCTACAAAAAAACATCAACACCCCCAACAACCAAACCCAAAACCCACCCCTAAATACCAACCAGTCCATCTAAGAGAAACATTCTCTCAACACTATGCAAATCAGCGTATTTTAGCCAAAATAACAAGATAGGACAGCAACCAAGTATCGGAACATATCGATTACTTATTTTTGGTGTTTTAGCCTATGAGGCGGTTTACATAGGGAATTTTTTTAAGTGGAAGGATTATGGCTAAGCAGATTCCCAAGGTCAAAATGGCTAGAAGGGGAATTGCTATGATTGGATTTAGGGTTGTTACATCTAGTCTGTATCCCAATATTCCACTGCGAAGGGTTTCTAAAATTATATAGTGGAAAAGATAGATCGGCAAAGTGTTGATGCTTATGATTTTGAGCACTTGGCTGATTTTTGGATGCTTTGATTGGATGAGATTGTTAGGTATTGTTGCAAAAATAAGCATCAAACTTATGGATGCAACAAGAATGCTAATGCTTGAGGCATCATAGAAGAACTGACCATACACCTCACCCAGTGAGCCTACCAAAAAGTAAGTACCAAATATAGTAAAAACAGTGCTCAGAGCGAACCCAAGATAGAGAAAAGCGGTACGGATTTTTATTTTGGTTAGATAACTGCCCAAAATATAGTATCCCACCATACCGCTAAACAAGAAAACAGTACTTCTAAACCAAGTAACCTCAGAACTTATAGGGGAATATAGGGTTAACAAAGATATGAGAGAAGTTCCGATAACCCAGAGCGCTATAAAATAACGCACCGTCTTCCAGTTTGCATGAGCCGTAAACACCCGAATAAACGGTGTAGCAAGGTATAACCCAAGTAGTAGATAGATATACCAGAAATGGGTGTAGGGTCCAGCAAAAACCCCCTGAAGCAGAGATGTTGTTGTCAAAGGCTGATTTTGACTGAAGAAAAGCCAGAGAAAGTAAACGATCATCCAAAATATGACTGGTATGCCTATTCGGTTCCATCTTTTCTTAAAGAAAACACCTATGGGTTCATCTGTTTTGCTTGATGTAAGTAACAATGCGCCGGTTAACATAACAAATAAAGGAACAGCGACCAGTGAAAGAGAATTATAGACATTGGCGGTCCACCAGAGTTCAACACCCTGAGGAGACATAAAATCAATAGCAGAATGTGAGCTTACAGAGGCATGGAGTAGAATAATCAAGAATAGGGCAACGGTCCGAATCAGGTCAACAGGGAGTGTGGACTCCTTACGAGCTTGATGATCCTGCAATTTACTAATACATATGGCTTTTAAAATTTATTAGTTACTAAAAATATCAACGCAATTACCGAGACTCTTGGCGGCAACTTGCCAAATCCAACGCAACCACACCCATAGACCCACACGTTATTTGACTATTTTTCTACACAACCAGTTAGCCACACACTACAATAGCCCATACTAGAAACACAAACAGGGTGACACCGTTATTTTCACTCACCTAGTTTTTAGGGTAAAAATTGAGAGATCGTTATCTGAGCAGAGGTATGAGCTAAACATAAAGAAGGAATAGAGATTAGCCCTTAATGACTGCTAGGGGTGTGAGGCGGGCGACTTTGGTGGCTATGCCGATTTGGTGGCTGACTTCTGCAACCATGTCTACGTCTTTGTAGGCGGGGTCTGCTTCTTCTGCAAGTACTGTTGGGCTTGCGGCGCGGACTGCGATACCGCGTTTTTCGAGACTGTGTCTTACTTCTGCGCCTCCAAATTGGCGTTTGGCGGCAAAACGACTCATTGTGCGTCCAGCGCCATGGGCGGTGGAACCAAAGGTTAACTCCATAGCTTTTTGTGTACCCACAAGTACCCAAGAACTGGTACCCATGCTTCCGGGGATAAGCACCGGTTGGCCCTCGCTTCGGTAATCTTCAGGTACTGCTTCATGCCCGGCAGGGAATGCACGGGTAGCGCCTTTGCGGTGAACCCAGACCTTCTTTTGTACACCATCCCCAACATCGTGTGTTTCCATTTTGGCAATGTTGTGAGCAACATCATAGACAAGGTTGAGTCCGATTTTTTCGGGATCCTGTCCATAGACTTGTTGAAAGCTCTGTCTGACCCAGTGCATTATGGCTTGGCGGTTGCAGAATGCATAGTTAACGGCGCAGGCCATGGCTTCAACGTAGTCTTTGGCTTCTTGGCTACTACCAGGAGCGCAGGCTAGTTCGCGGTCGGGCAGGTTGATTTTGTACTTTTGTACTGCATGTTCCATTACACGAAGATAATCAGAGCAAACTTGGTGGCCGTATCCGCGGCTACCGCAGTGGATCATAACGGTAACTTGTCCTTCGTGGGTGAGGCCAAAGGCTTTGGCGGTTTTGGGGTTGAAAATTTTATCTACTTTTTGGATTTCTAGGAAGTGATTACCGCTACCTAGTGTTCCAAGTTGGGTTAAACCGCGGTTTTTGGCGGTTTGGCTGACTTTATCGGGGTTGGCGTTGGGCATATGTCCGTTTTCTTCGCAGTGTTTGGCGTCTTCGCTCCAGCCTATGCCGCGGTCAATAAGCCACTGTACGCCCTCAACGGCGAGGGTGTCAAGGTCGCGATTAGAGATTGTTAGGTCTTTTCTGCGGCTTCCTAATCCGGAGGGTATGTTGCGAAAGATTGTTTCGGTTAGGGGGGTTAGTTTGGATCGGACTTCTGTGTCGGTTATGTTGGTTGAGAGGAGCCTAACACCGCAGTTGATATCATATCCAACGCCGCCTGGACTTATGACTCCGTCGGTGTAGTCGGTTGCTGCGACGCCGCCGATGGGAAATCCGTAGCCTTCATGTCCATCGGGGAGTGTTATAGCGTGTTTGTAGATACCTGGGAGTTGGGCCACGTTGCCGCATTGCCAAAGGGTGCGGTCAGTTTGCATCTTTTCCAGCAAGGCTTTATTAGCAAAAATCATGGCGGGAACTTTCATTTGGGGTTTGTACTTGGGAATCTGCCACATGTAATCGTTAATTTTTTCAAGAGGCACCCGTTCAGGAGCGGGTCTACTTTCATTTTCGCCCAAAACACTTCACTTCATGACAAAAACCCAAGCAGATTATTAAAATGTTTACGGTTGGGTTTTGGACTGTTTGGCCTTGGCGTATTCGATAAAGCCCATGATGCAGTTGTCTAGCACGGTTTTTTTGTAGATGGGGTGGTTTTGGATGTAGCTGATAATTTTGGTCATGATGGGGTCTGCTTGGATGATGTTCTCTCGAATGATTTCCAGACTTTGATTTGTTTCTACACCTGCTTGTGCAATGTCTGCCCAGAGTTGCAGCTGGGTTTTATAGGCTTCAAGTCGGTTAACTGCATCGTCGGCTCGTCCGAAGTGGCTAAAGTAGAGTGCTTGGGGGCTAAGGGCGATGAGTTTGTCAAGTGATATCAAAGCTGATTCGAGATAGAAGGGGGGAGGTGTTGTGGGAACAACTACGTTGCAGTCGGGCAGATATGTACCTGCGGCATCGCCGGGGAAAATGCCATTGTTGAGGTTTTCTTGGAAACTGAGGTTGTGTGAGGCATGGCCCAGTGTTTCAATTACGGTGAGTTTGGCGCCGTCTCCTAAATCAAAAACACCCTCAGTTATGGGGATTATGCGGTCTTTGGATACGGGTTCAGGTTTGCCGAAGACTTCACTGACATAACCTAAAACGGTTTGACTAGAGGGCCAGAGGCGCTCAGGGTTGATTAGATGGGGTGCGCCGCGCGGGTGGACAATAACTTTGGCGTTTGGTAGAGATTTTAGCAGGGTACCCGCGCCGCCGCCATGGTCAAGATGGATATGAGTCACTGCAACATACTCAATGGCTTCGGGTACTATGCCTAGTTCAGCTATAGCACTAAGGAGGTTGGGTATGGAATTTGTTGGACCGGACTCGATGAGTATGGGTTTTGAGCCGATTATGATATAGCTACAGATAAGTTGTTTAAAACCGCCAGTGTCGAGTTCAACTTGGTAGAGGTTTTTTCCAATTTGTTTTGTATGCATCATATCCCTCAAAACTTGATGTTAAACAGCACCCGAACATAAAAGCTGTTGGGGCTATGCTATGGACTATCTGTGTTGTTGGGTGATTGTTTGGGAGGTTTGTTGCCATAAATACGGATGAGTGCGTAGTTGACTATTGCTGAGGCCACCACTACACCAAATCCGCCGATAAGATAGACATCGTTTGAGATGATCTTTAGTATTGTTGAGGAGTAAAAAAGAAGTAAAACTGATGAAATGGCACATATAAACAGCAAAATTCGTGCAAGTCTAAGATTATTGGATTTTTTCTCTTTTTCTGTTAGCACGAGATAGTGTTGGTGCCATTGGATAAAAAATTATCTAATCTAAAACGTGACTTGACCATAAAATTAGGGGTATATAGTTAAAGGTAAAAGTGGGAACCATAAAATTAGGAGTACATAGTAAGGTAAAAGTGGGATCTTAGAATGCCAAGATATAAAATATAGAGCATGTATCGTAAATTAGTAAGTAATGAAATTATGACCGAACAAGAGCAACGGTTAATTGAAGGAATTGATCGAGCAACGCAAATTAAAATAGTTAAGCTCTATGCTGATCTTCGAATCAATATTGCGGGATTTTTCGGTTGTTTTATTGGTGCTATAGCTTCAATAGCCATTGCGTTTCAAATATGGATAACTGAGCCTTGGTGGGCAACAACTCAGGGTTGGGTAGTATTTGTTTTGGTAATTTTAAGTTTGTTGGGCGGTTATGTTGCATGTATATTTATAGACCGTCTTAAAGCTGTGCATAAAAAGATCAATGAATTAACCTGATCTTCAGAAAGTGGGAAGGTAAGGGTTAGATAAAGGGAAAATATGTTTGATCGTTTTTGGGCTGTTTTAGGTTTGATGTTTGGGTTTTTGATGTTGTGGTTATAGTTTGTTTTTGGAGTTTTGATTGGAGGGTCAGATGCTTATTTGGAACATTAGGCGTTCTGCGAGTTCTTTGTAGCGGTTGCGGATTGTGACTTCTGTGACTTGGGCGATTTCGGCGATTTCTCTTTGTGTTTTGCGTTCGCCTGTTAATACTGAGGCGATATAGCTTGCGGCTGCTGCGATGCCTGTGGGGCCTCTGCCTGAGGTTAGTTTGAGTTCTTTGACAGCGCCTAGGATTTTGTGGGCGATATCTTCTACTTTGCCTTGCATGGTGAGTTTGTTGGAGAATTTGGTTATGTATTGGCTGGGTTTTAGGGGTGGAATTGTGTAGTCGAGTTCGCGTATGAGAAAGCGGTAGCTTCGCCCGATTTCTTTTTTGCTTACTGTGGAGACTTGGGAGATTTCATCGATGGTTCGGGGTAGTCCGCATTGTCTGCATGCTAGATAGAGAGATGCTGATGTGACGCCCTGAATGGATCGGCCTCGGATGAGGCGTTCTTTGACTGCTCTACGGTAGATAACTGAGGCGGTTTCAAGAATGTTTTTTGGTAAGTTGAGGTTGTTTGAAATTTTTGTGAGATCGGAAAGGGCAAAGGCCAAGTTGCGCTCAGTTGCATCAGAGACTCTGATGCGACGTTGCCATTTTCGTAGGCGGTAAACTTGGGCTTTTTGGCCGGGTGAGAGGCTTTTTCCATAGACATCGCGGTCATGCCAGTCGATGGTTGTGGATAGGCCTTTGTCGTGGATGGTGTAGGTGAGGGGTGCTCCGACGCGGGCTCGTTTTGTGCGTTGATCATCATCAAAAGCGCGCCATTCAGGTCCGCGGTCAGTAAGTTTTTGTTGTACTACAACACCACAGTCCATGCATACTATTTCGGAAACTTCGGAGTCGTGCATAAGTCGGGTGCTTCCACATTCGGGACAGACACGTGTTTTTGGAGCTTCTGTTGGTGTTGGGGCGGTTTCTTTTTCGGTTATGTGCAGGTTACTGTCGCTTGTCATCTGTCTCGTTTGCTCCGTTGCGTTTTCGAGAGGAGTAAATACACCGGTTTATTGACTAACCTGGCGGGTTCCCTAACGGTTGGTTTAATCACTATATATGGGGCTGAGACTGGCCCAATAATAT
>Ga0123356_10006482_pt1 | contig 11792 bp, 9 predicted proteins | sample TergutEmb28metaG_2_FD_92546 | JGI IMG/M metagenome (GOLD analysis project Ga0123356, IMG submission 92546) | Embiratermes neotenicus P3 segment gut microbial communities from Petit-Saut dam, French Guiana - Emb289 P3 | ecosystem: Host-associated > Arthropoda: Insects > Digestive system > Gut ... | reverse complement strand
TGTGAGCTCCCTGACGGGCTGGTCGCGCCGATGTCGCGCTAGACGATGGCGTCGCCGAATTCCATGACCTTACGGGCGGCCTCGGTCACCGAGCCGGACAGGCTCGGGTAGACCGAGAACGTGTGGGCGATCTGGTCGACCGTCAGGTTCTGCTCGATCGCGATCGACAACGGGAGGATCAGCTCGCTCGCCCGCGGCGCGACCACCACGCCGCCGAGCACCATGCCGGTGCCCGGCCGGGCGAAGATCTTGACGAAACCGTCCCGGAAGCCGCCCATCTTGGCCCGGGGGTTGGTGGCGAGCGGCAGCTTGACTACGCGGGCGTGCACCTCACCCCGGTCCACCGCGGCCTGCGAGATGCCGACCGAGGCGATCTCCGGGTCGGTGAAGATCGTTGCCGCGACATGGCTGAGCCTGATCGGCTGGACTGCCTCGCCGAGCGCGTGCCACATCGCGATCCTGCCCTGCATGGCGGCGACCGAGGCGAGCATCAGCACGCCCGTGCAGTCACCGGCCGCGTAGACGCCTTGCGCGGAAGTGCGGGACACCCGGTCCACCTCGATGAAGCCGCGCCCATCGGTGTTGACCCCCGCCTTCTCCAGCCCGATCCCGCTCGTTGACGGCACCATGCCGACCGTCAGCAGGCAGTGCGTCCCCGCCACCTGCCTGCCGTCGCCGAGGGTAACCACCACGGTGTCACCCTTGCGGTGCACCGACTCGGCCCGGGACTTGCTGAGCACGTTCATGCCTCGCCGCCGGAAAACGCCCTCGATGACTACGGCGGCGTCCTTGTCCTCGTGCGGAAGCACCCGTTCCCGGGAGGAGACGAGCGTGACCTGCGAGCCGAGCCCTTGGAAAGCGCTGGCGAACTCGGCACCGGTCACGCCGGAGCCGACCACGATCAGCTCCTCCGGAAGCTCCGGCAGGTCATAGATCTGCCGGCAAGTGAGGATCCGCTCACCATCGGCTGGCGAGTCAGGCAGCTCCCGCGGCGACGCCCCGGTGGCGACCAGCACGACGTCCGCGTGCAGGGTCCGGCCCGCCGCTTCGATCGTGTGCGGTCCGGTCAGCTGTCCCCTGGCCTCGATGATCCGCACGCCCTCGTTGGCGACATGCTCGGCGATGTCGTACGACTGCGCGGCGGCAAGCGCCTTGACCCGCGCGTACAGGGCAGGTGCGTCCACGTCGACGACCGGGTTGGCGCCGCTGGCGAGCTGCAGGCCGAGCGATGCCGAGCGGCCGAGCGAGGTCATGGTCGACGACGATTCGATCAGCGTCTTGCTCGGGACGCAGTCGGTGAGGACGCAGGCGCCACCGAGGCCGTCCTCGTCAACGACGGTTACCTCGGCTCCGAGCTGCGCGGCGACCAGTGCGGCTTCATAACCGCCCGGACCGCCACCCAGGATGGCGACGCGTGGACGTGGCAAGGTCACGTTAGCCAAGTATCCGTCACGTTCCCCACTAGCTTGTACGTCCCCCAGCACAATTACGCCGTACGCTTATGCAACGTGGCCCTATACGCCGCCTATGGCAGCAACATGGATCCGGAGCAGATGCTCACCCGCTGCCCGCACTCCCCGCTACGGGGCAGCGGGTGGCTTGAGGGCTGGCGCCTGACTTTCGGTGGCGAGGATCTCGGCTGGGACGGTGCCCTGACCACGGTGGTCGAGGACGCTGCACAACGCGTATTCGTCGCGCTCTACGACGTTCCTGAGATCGACGAAAAGGAACTCGACAGCTGGGACGGGGTCAACCTCGGCTTCTACAGCAAGATCAAGGTCCGGGTGCAGACCCTGGACGGGGACGTGCTCGCCTGGCTGTACGTACTCGACGCCTACGAGGGCGGGCTCCCCTCCGCCCGGCGTCTGGCGATCCTGGTGGACGCGGCGCTCAAGGCCGGCGCCCCGTCTGACTACATCGGATGGCTGCGGTCCCGGCCGTCCAACCCGTAAGGCAAGCACAGCGATCAGCAGTGCGATCGCGGGGATGACGAGCGCCGCGACGGCGGTCCATTGCCAGGCAGAAACCGGCGGTCCGGCGGCCGCCTCCGACGTATCGGCCATGGCCATCTCGCGGCGCGCGGTGAGCGCGGCGATCACAGCTTCGGCGTCGAGTCCCAGTGGCTTGGGCGGCGGCGCGTTGTCTGGCAGCGGCGCATACCCCCCGAAGCGGCCGCGGCTGCTGCCGAAGCCGGCCCGGTTGCTGGCGCCGCCACCGCCCGCCTGCCGCTGCGCGCGCAGTTGATTGGTGATCGCCCTGCGGCGGGAGGAGTGCACCGCCCAGGAGTAGATGAAGCGCGTGTGTTCAACCGCCGCATCCCGTGCAGTGGCCGCGGCCGGCCACGCGCAGCGGATCCGGAGCAGGTCGGTTGTGTCGTACCCGGCGACCGAGGCCCAGCCGACCCGGTGGTCACGGAGCGGGTTGACGATCGTCAGGCCATGATCGTCGGCCACGATTTTCGGCCGCCGCGCGGTTACGTACACCACCCCGGTTATCATCAGCAGCGTCCCCGCGGCCACCACCGACAGGTGATCACGCCCCTGCACCGCCAGGTCGATCAGGTTCCCGGCCGCGAACAGCGCCCATACCCACCAGACCGCCGCCGCGGCCGGGGAGCGGAACACCTGCCTGTCCGGTCGTTCCCGTGATGCGGTTAGCTTGCCGCTGACTTCATCCATTCCCACCATCCCCGCGCAGGACGAACTTGTCCTCCGCGAACTCGGTGACGAGCGCGTCCACCACGCTGGTCAGGTCGCCCTCGCCGCCGTGCACGGCACGCTGCCGCTCGTACGGCGCACCCCACTCGAGGACCTCGGTGGCAACGGCGAGTTCCTCAGCACAGCCGAGCCGACATGCTACCGGCTCAAGCTCCCTGACGAGTTCATAGACCTCGTCCCGCAGCGGCGCGGTCGTCCCCGCGTCGCTGGTGACGATCGTCGCGTCCAGTCCGTGCCTGGTCGCCCGCCACTTGTTGTCCTCAATGACCCAGGGCGCCCGTGACGGCAGCCTATACCCGCGGTCTAGCTGGGTATCGAACAGGTGCACTAGGCACTGCACCAGCGCGGCCAGCATCCCGACCTCCCGGAAGGTCGGCACCGCGTCGGCGATCCGCACCTCTACCGTGCCGAAGTCCGGGTGCGGGCGGACATCCCACCAGACTTCCTTGATCGTGCGGATGGTCCCCGACCGCAGCTGGCTCTCCATGAACCCTTCGAAGGACTTCCAGTCCACCAGGCCGAGCGGCGGGCCGGCGTGCGGCAGCGCCCCGAATACCACGGTCCGGGCTGAGGCGAGTCCGGTGTCCTCACCGCACCAGTACGGGCTCGAGGCGGACAGGCCGAGGATGTGCGGCAGGTAGGTAGCCACGGCGTTGATGACCGGCATCGCACGGTGCTCGTCACGCAACCCTACGTGCACGTGGACAGCCATGGTTTGCAGCTGGCGAGACGGCCACTGCAGCTCCCGGGCAAGTTCGGCGTACCGCTGAACCGGCGCCAGCAGCCCGTCCCGCCAGTGGCTGATCGCGTGCGCGCCGGAACTGGCGAGCACGATGCCGAGCGGGTCCGCGACGCGCTGAAGTTCCTTCATCGAGACGGCGAGGTCGGCCTTCGCCTCGGCGACCGTGCCGCAGATGCCGGTCACCACCTCGACGGTGGACTGCATGAGTTCATGACGCATCTTCGGGTGCTCGCCGCTTTCCGCGAGGCCAGGCAGCCCGGCGAGGATAGCGGCCGCATCCTGCCGCAGCAGTCGCGTCTTCGCGTCGATGAGCTGCACCTCCCACTCGATGCCGAGCGTCGGTCCGGCGGAAGGGCTCCACTCAATCGTCATGTCAGGCCTCCAAGGGAAAACGCGTGCCTCACTAACGTTTCCAGCCTTGGAATATTGAATCGTCCCGCGATCGTCCTGATTCGCCTGTAATGCCCTGTTAAAAATGAGTAAGCACGAACGGGGTCCGTGGGACCCCGGGACCGTTCAGAAAAGAAAGCTAAGATCGCCGCGGGGAAGCCGCACTTGTCCCGGACATCGGCCATCGTCTGCCTGGCGATCGCCCCGGCGCGGCGCGCGCCTTCGGCGAGCAGCACATCAAGGGTGTCCCCGTCGGCGAGGAGCTTCGCCGTCCGCTCCCGGATCGGTGCGAAGGTGTCCGCGACGAGGTTGCCGAGGTCCTTCTTGAAACCGCCGTAGCCCGCGTCGCCGTACCGCGCGGCGATGTCGTCGATGGCATCGCCGGACAGGGCGGAGTAGATCCGCAGCAGGTTGGTCACGCCCGGCTTGGCCTCGTCGTCCGCACGAACCTCCGACTCCGCGTCGGTTACCGCGCGGTTGATCTTCCGGCGGATCGCCGCGGGCTCGTCGAGCAGGTCGATGATGCCCTGCGGGGAAGACGACGACTTGGACATCTTGCTGGTCGGGTCCTGCAGGTCGGTGATCTTGGAGACCGCCGGCAGGATGTACGGCGCGGGCACCGTGAACGTCTTGCCGAACCGGTGGTTGAACCGCTGCGCGAGGGTGCGGGACAGCTCCAGGTGCTGGCGCTGGTCCTCCCCCACCGGCACCTCGTCCGCGTGGTACAGCAGGATGTCCGCGGCCTGCAGGACAGGGTAGGTGAACAGGCCGACTGAGGCCGCTTCCGCGCCGCCCTTGGCCGACTTGTCCTTGAACTGGGTCATCCGGTTGGCCTCACCGAAACCGGTCAGGCAGCCGAGGATCCAGCACAGCTCGGCGTGCGCTGGCACCTGGCTCTGCACGAACAGGATGCACCGCTCCGGGTCGAGGCCCGCGGCGAACAGCTGTGCCGCCGCCACCTTCGTCCGGCGGCGCAGCGTCTCCGGGTCGTACTGCACCGTGATCGCGTGCATGTCGACCACCGAGTAGATCGCGTCCCTGGTGTCCTGCAGGTGCACCCACTGGCGAACCGCACCCAGGTAGTTGCCGAGGTGGAAGGAGTCGGCGGTCGGCTGGATGCCGGAGAAGACGCGTCGAGTGGTCATGCCAGTGGAGTCTAACGGGGTCGGCGGAGTCTAACGGGAGCCGCGGTCTCCGCGCCGGAAGTCGGGCGGCGTGACAACGACCTCGACCCGCTGAAACTCCTTCAGGTCGGTGTACCCGGCGGTTGCCATGGTGCGCCGCAGCGCGCCCATCAGGTTCATCGAGCCGTCGGGAACGGTCGACGGGCCGAACAGGACCTGCTCGAGCGTGCCTATCGCGGGGACCGCCAGGCGGGCACCGCGCGGCAGCTCGGGGTGGTTCGCTTCGCTCCCCCAGTGGTAGCCGTGGCCCGGCGCCTCCTGCGTTCGCGCGAAGGGCGAACCGACCATCACGGCGTCCGAGCCGAGCGCCAGTGCCTTGGCGATGTCGCCGCTGCGGGTCATCGACCCGTCTGCGATGACGTGCACGTACCGGCCGCCGGACTCATCGAGGTAGTCGCGCCGCGCCGCCGCCACGTCCGCGATCGCGGTCGCCATCGGCACCGCCACGCCCAGTACCGCGGCGGTCGTGTGCCCGCTCCCGCCGCCGAAACCGACGAGCACGCCCGCCGCTCCGGTGCGCATCAGGTGCAGCGCGGCCGTGTAGGTGGCGCAGCCGCCCACGATGACCGGGACGTCGAGCTCGTAGATGAACTGCTTGAGGTTGAGCGGCTCGGCCCGGCCGGACACGTGCTCCGCGGAGACCGTGGTGCCCCGGATGACGAAGATGTCCGCGCCCGCGTCTACCACTGCCTTGTAGTACCTGGCGGTGCGCTGCGGGGACAGGGCCGCGGCGGTGACCACGCCGGCTCTGGAGATCTCTTCGATTCTCCGGCCGATGAGCTCTTCCTTGATCGGCTCGGCGTAGATCTCCTGGAGCCGCCTGGTGGCTCCCTCTTCGTCGAGGGTCGCGACCTCCGCCAGGATCGGCTCGGGGTCCTCAAATCGAGTCCACAGCCCCTCAAGGTCGAGGACACCGAGGCCGCCGAGCTTGCCGATCGCGATCGCGCTGGAGGGCGAGACCACGCTGTCCATCGGGCAGGCGATCAGTGGCACCTGGAACCGGTAGGCGTCGATCTGCCAGGCGATGGACACCTCTTCCGGGTCGCGGGTCCTCCTGGCCGGGACGATTCCGATCTCGTCCAGGGAGTAAGCGCGGCGGCCGGTCTTTCCGCGGCCGATCTCGATGTCAGTCACGGTTACTCGCTACTTCCTGCCGCTGTAGTTCGGGGCTTCGACCGTCATCTGCACGTCGTGCGGGTGGCTCTCCTTCAGGCCAGCGGCCGTGATCTGGATGAACCTGGCCTCCTTGAGCTCCTCGATTGTCCGGGCACCGCAGTAGCCCATGCTCGCGCGCAGGCCGCCGACCAGCTGGTCGGCAACCGCGGCGAGCGGGCCGCGGTAGGGCACCTGGCCCTCGATGCCCTCGGGGACCAGCTTGTCCTCACGGAGCACGTCATCCTGGAAGTAGCGGTCCTTGGAGTAGGACTTGCCGCGCTCGCGGTTGCGCATCGCGCCGAGCGAGCCCATGCCGCGGTACAGCTTGTACTGCTTGCCGTTGATGAAGACCATCTCGCCGGGGCTCTCCTCGCACCCGGCCAGCAGCGATCCGAGCATCACGGTGTCCGCCCCAGCCGCGATTGCCTTGGCGATGTCGCCTGAGTACTGCAGTCCGCCGTCGCCGATGACCGGGATGCCGGCCGGCTTGGCGGCCAGCGATGCCTCATAGATCGCGGTGATCTGGGGCACGCCCACCCCGGCGACGACCCGGGTCGTGCAGATGGAACCGGGACCCACGCCCACCTTCACGCCGTCCACGCCAGCGTCGATGAGCGCCTGGGCGCCTGCCCGCGTAGCGACGTTGCCGCCGATGACCTCAAGGTCTGTGTTGGCCTTAACCTGGCGGACCATGTCCAGCACACCCTGCTGATGGCCGTGCGCGGTGTCCACGATGAGGAAGTCGACGCCCGCGTCGATGAGGGCCTGCGCGCGGCGCTTGGCATCCTCGCCGACGCCGACCGCCGCGCCCACGACCAGGCGGCCGACCGCGTCCTTGGTCGAGTTCGGGAACTTCTCGCTCTTGGTGAAGTCCTTGACGGTGATGAGGCCGCGGAGCTTGCCGCTGGCGTCCACCAGCGGGAGCTTCTCGACCTTGTGCTGCTTGAGCAGCCGGAGGGCCTCGTCCGCAGCCACGCCGACGGGGGCGGTGACCAGCGGCATTGCGGTCATCACGTCGCTGACCTGACGTGACAGGTCGTTCTCGAACCGGATGTCCCGGTTGGTCACGATCCCGACCAGCGTGCCATCGTCGGTGGTGACCGGGACGCCGGAGATGCGGTAATGCGCGCACAGCCGCTCGACGTCGGCCAGCGTCGCCTCCGGGCCGCAGGTCACCGGGTCGGTGATCATCCCGGCCTCCGACCGCTTCACGAGGTCGACCTGCTGCGCCTGCTCTTCGATCGAGAGGTTCCTGTGCAGCACGCCGACGCCGCCCTGGCGGGCCATGGAGATCGCCATCCGGGCCTCGGTGACCGTGTCCATCGCGCTGGAGACCAGCGGGATGCGCAGCCGGTACTTGCGGGTGATCCAGGAGCTCGTGTCCGCCTCGCTCGGCATCAGCTCCGAGTGCGCCGGCAGCAGCAGTACATCGTCAAAAGTCAGGCCTGCTGGGGAAAATTTCGGTGACTCGGTCATAAATGCCCTCACGGCTCGTCGCTGCGGGATGTAGCAGCTGGTAACGGTGGGATGGTGTAATCCTACTTAACAGGCATCCGCCCGCTACCCTTCCGGGTGGCGGGGTGGCATCGCTCACCTCTGACCTTGTGGTTCCCGGAAAACTTGCGCTCCCGGAAAACTCTCGTCTACCGGAAAAGCGGAACGCGAGGGCCACGGCTTCCCATGACCCCCGCGTTCGCGGAAACGGGACTGACTAGTGCGTGTGCCCGTGGGAGTGGCCGTGGCCGTCCTCGGCTGGCTTCTCCTCTTCCGGCTTCTCGACGACCAGGGTCTCGGTCGTCAGCAGCATGCCGGCGATGGACGCGGCGTTCTGCACCGCCGACCGGGTGACCTTGACGGGGTCGAGGATGCCCTGGCCGATCAGGTCGCCGTACTCGCCGGTGGCCGCGTTGTAACCGTGGCCCGCGGGCAGGTCGGCGATCTTGGCGACCACGACCGAGCCCTCCTGGCCCGCGTTCAGCGCGATCCAGCGGGCCGGCTCAGACAGCGCCCTCTTGACGACCGTGACGCCGGTCGCCTCGTCGCCGGTCCTGCCGAGGTGGTCGAGCTCCGTCGCGACATGCACGAGCGCGGAACCGCCGCCGGCGATGATGCCCTCCTCGATCGCGGCACGCGTCGCGGAGATGGCGTCCTCAAGGCGGTGCTTCTTCTCCTTGAGCTCGACCTCGGTGGCCGCGCCGGCCCGGAGCACGCACACCCCGCCGGACAGCTTGGCCAGCCGCTCCTGCAGCTTCTCGCGGTCCCAGTCGGAGTCGGTCGCGTCGATCTCGGTCTTGATCTGGCGGATCCGCTCCTGGATGGCCGTCGAGTCGCCTGCCCCGTCGACGATCGTGGTGGTGTCCTTGGTCACCACGATGCGCCGGGCGGTGCCCAGGCTGTCCAGGCCGATGGACTCCAGCTTGATGCCAAGGTCCTCGCTGACCATCGTCGCGCCGGTGAGGGTCGCGATGTCGGCGAGCATCGCCTTGCGGCGGTCACCGAAACCGGGGGCCTTCACGGCGGCGATGTTCAGCAGGCCGCGGATCTTGTTGACGACGATGGTGGCGAGCGCCTCGCCCTCCACGTCCTCGGCGATCACGAGCAGCGGCTTCTTGGTCTGCGCGACCTGCTCGAGCAGCGGCAGGAAGTCGGCCATCGATGCGATCTTGGCCTGGTGGACGAGGACGTAGGCGTCCTCGAGCACGGCCTCAAGGCGCTCCTGGTCGGTGATGAAGTACTGCGAGATGTAGCCCTTGTCGAACTGGAGACCCTCAGTGAACTCCAGCTCCAGGCCCATCGTGGGCGATTCCTCGACGGTGACGACGCCGTCCTTGCCCACCTTGTCGAACGCCTCGGCAATCAGCTCGCCGATCTTGGCGTCCTGCGCGGAGATTGTCGCGACGTGCGCGATCTCCTTCTGCTCCTGCACCTCACGGGCGGAGGCGAGCAGCCGGGCGGAGACCTCCGCCGCAGCCGCGTCGATGCCGCGCTTGAGGTCCATCGGGTTGGCGCCGGCCGCTACCGACCGCAGCCCGAGGTGGACCATCGCCTGCGCGAGCACGGTCGCGGTGGTGGTGCCGTCGCCGGCGACGTCGTTGGTCTTGGTGGCGACTTCCTTCGCGAGCTGGGCGCCCAGGTTCTCGTACGGGTTCTCCAGCTCCACCTCCTTGGCGACGGTCACGCCGTCGTTGGTGATGGTGGGCGCGCCCCACTTCTTGTCGATGACGACGTTGCGGCCGCGCGGGCCGAGCGTCACCTTCACGGCGTCGGCGAGCCGGTCGACGCCACGCTCAAGGTGGCGGCGGGCGTCCTCGTCGAACTCCAGGATCTTGGGCATTGAATTAACCTCTACCTACGGGTTCAGACGTGCCTCCGGCGGCCCTCGCCGCTAGCAGACGGCTGGGCCGCCGGAGGCGCGCACGGGCGCTAGGACTACTTCTCGATAATCGCGAGCACGTCGCGGGCCGAGAGCACCAGGTACTCCGAACCCGAGTACTTCACTTCCGTGCCGCCGTACTTGCTGTACAGCACCACATCGCCGACGTTGACGTCGAGCGGGATCCGCTTGCCCGAGTCGTCGAACCGGCCGGGACCGACCGCGAGGACCTTGCCCTCCTGGGGCTTCTCCTTCGCGGTGTCCGGGATAACGAGCCCGGACGCGGTAACCTGCTCGGCCTCCAGCGGCTCGACCACAATGCGGTCCTCGAGCGGCTTGAGAACAGTCTTGGTGGCGGTCGTCACGATCTGACCTCCCCCTCCGGAAAAGGGTGATTGGTGAGTTGCTTGGCGAGGCGACCAGGAGCGGGCTGCCGTCGCGGGTGTCAGACCCTGCCTCGTCGCGATTAGCACTCTACATGAGTGAGTGCTAAGCGCGCCAGCGGACCCGCCTACCGGTACGCGCCCAGCACAGCGCGCTGAGCTGCCGCCCCTTTTGCTGTCACTCGATCGTGTTACTCCCACTCGATCGTGGCGGGCGGCTTGCTCGTGACGTCGAGTACCACGCGATTGACCTCGCGGACCTCGTTGGTGATCCGGGTGGAGATCTTCGCGAGCAGGTCATCGGGCAACCGGGCCCAGTCTGCGGTCATCGCGTCCTCGCTTGTCACCGGCCGCAGCACCACCGGGTGGCCGTAGGTCCTGCCGTCGCCTTGCACGCCGACCGAGCGGACGTCGGCGAGCAGTACGACCGGGCACTGCCAGACGGTCTGGTCCAGCCCCGCGGCGGTCAGCTCCGCGCGGGCGATCGCGTCCGCCTCGCGCAGGATCCGCAGCCGCTCGGCGGTGACCTCGCCGATGATCCTGATCCCGAGGCCGGGCCCGGGGAACGGCTGCCGGAAGACGATCTCGCCCGGCAGGCCGAGCTCTTCGCCGACCTTCCGCACCTCGTCTTTGAACAGCCAGCGCAGCGGCTCGACGAGCTGGAACTTCAGGTCGTCAGGAAGGCCGCCCACGTTGTGGTGCGACTTGATGTTCGCGGTGCCCGTCCCCCCGCCGGACTCAACCACGTCGGGGTAGAGGGTGCCCTGGACGAGGAAATCGGTCGACTCGCCATGCTCACCGGCCTGCTGGGTGATGTCCCGGGCGGCGCGTTCGAAGGCGCGGATGAACTCCCGGCCGATGATCTTCCGCTTCTCTTCCGGATCGACGACTCCCGCCAGGGCGGTGAGGAACGCCTCGGAGGCGTCGACCACATGCAGCTTGACTCCGGTGGCCGCCACGAAGTCCTGCTCGACCTGTTCAGCTTCACCCTTGCGCAACAGCCCGTGATCCACGAAGACGCAGGTGAGCCGGTCCCCGATGGCGCGGTGCACGAGAGCCGCGGCGACCGCGGAGTCGACGCCGCCGGAGAGACCGCAGATCGCCCGGCCGGCGCCGACCTGCTCGCGCACCCGTTCCGTCTGCTCCTCGACGATGTTCAGCATCGTCCACGTCGGCTTGCACCCCGCCGCGTCGAGGAAACGGCGCATGATCCTGGTGCCCTGCTCGGTGTGCATGACCTCCGGGTGGAACTGAACGCCGTAAAAGCCGCGCCCTGGGTCCTCGATGGCGGCCGCGGGCGTGGTCGACGTCAGCGCGGTCACCACGAAACCGGGCGGTGCGATGGTGGAGGTATCGCCGTGCGACATCCAGACGCTGAGCTCGGGCCCGATCCCGGCGAGCAGCCTGCCGCCATCGGCGACCACGCGCAACGGCGTGCCGCCGTACTCGGCCGCGCCGGTCGGTTCGACGGTGCCGCCCAGCTCGCGGACCATCACCTGGTGCCCGTAGCAGATGCCGAAGACCGGCACCCCCGCCTCGAACAGCCCGTCGGGTGCGGCCGGCGCGCCTTCCGCGTACACCGACGCCGGGCCGCCGGACAAGATGATCGCCTTCGGGCGCTTGGCGAGCATCTCGCCGACCGGCATCGTCGACGGCACGATCTCCGAGTAGACGTGGCACTCGCGGACCCGCCGGGCAATCAGCTGGGCGTATTGCGCCCCGAAGTCAACGACCAGAACGGTGTCAAACCCAGCAGGCCCGGACACATCAGCCCCTTCCAGCAGGGAGTTTCCCTGTGCAACGGCCTAGTCTAGTTGGCTCTGTGCGGTCGCTCGCGGGCGAGCGAGC
>Ga0123356_10006481_pt1 | contig 11795 bp, 8 predicted proteins | sample TergutEmb28metaG_2_FD_92546 | JGI IMG/M metagenome (GOLD analysis project Ga0123356, IMG submission 92546) | Embiratermes neotenicus P3 segment gut microbial communities from Petit-Saut dam, French Guiana - Emb289 P3 | ecosystem: Host-associated > Arthropoda: Insects > Digestive system > Gut ... | reverse complement strand
ATATTGTACCAAGGGGTTCTACTACATTATTAACGACCTGATCGCTCAGGTTTACCATTTTATTCACATCGATAATAGCGATTAATAATGTTGTAAGCATTATCGCCGCTACAATTATAAACGATGTAAATAATTTTGCCCTTAGTTTCATGTTTCTGATTAAGTTCATGTTAATTCACTCCTCCAATATTATTTTCGGCAGTTTTCCCGCCGTTGTTTTTATATTTATCGATTATAGAATCAATATTGATGATTCTGTAAAGCGTATTATCAAGTTCGGCAATCCCGGAAATACAATAACTTTCTTCCATACCTGTAGCAAGCGAAGGCTGCCGGATTAATTCATCATCTATATCAATAAGGATTCCGGGTTTATCCATAATTAAACCCATTTGGTCATCCGTACCGGAAATAGATTTAAAAACAATTATGTTAACAATGTCCGCCGTAATATTATTTACCGGTTTTTTATTTAATAAATCCGCAGCCTGTAGTTTACGCCGTTCTGTAAACGGAGTTTTTATATATTGTTTTCCTCCCCGTCCAAGCAATTCATTAAGATTAAAAACAGTAATAACCCTTCCTTTAAGATTGATGATTCCTGTTATGGCATCCGGCGCTGCGGGAACATGTGTTACTGCTATTTTGCGCGCGACTTTTTGCACTATGTCTACATCTACAGCGAACAATTCATCATCAACATAAAAACTTAAAACTCTCATAAAGCGTCCCTATCCTGTTGATTAATAGACACAATCGCTGCCGGGTCCAGGAATATAATTATTTTTTCGTTATATACGCTTGTTCCAAGTACAAAATCGCTTTTAAGCTGTTTTTTATCCAGGGTAAATACTCCTTCTATTTTATCAAGTACCTTGCCGGCAAGAATCCCCAAAACAGTCGCGCCGGAAGTTTCACCGGAATTATTATTTTTAAGGGTCAGTACATAAAGTTTTTCGCTTGTATAGTTCTGTTTTGTAACAGGAGAATAATCTTCCGGCTTTAATAACCGGATTGTTTTACCGGCAATATTAACAAAAAAACCGGAGCCAATTTCCTGAATATCCTTTGCGTAAATACTTTCTATCCTTAATATATTTTCTATACCGACAGCGAAATATTCAGGACCCGAACATTTAAAAATAACTATTTGTTTTTTATTTAAATCCAGTTCGTTTTCTTTTTTTGTTTCTTCAGTTTCGTCTGCGGAAGATAATAAGCGGGCTGCTTCTTTTTCTATATCATCAAGGCCCATGTATAACATTATGCCTTCCGCGTTTATTACAGTAACAGCGTTTCCGTTTCCTAAAACAGTTACATTGGAATAACAGGGGCAATTTTGAAAAAATACCGGAAGCGGTTTTACAAGTATCTGTTCGGCATCCAGAGCGTCATCAATTAATAGGGCGAAACTTTTTCCTTTGGTTTTAAATACAAGACATTTGGTAATTCCGTCATGCCGGTAGTGTTCCATAAGAGTGTTGGCGGGAACCGGATCTAAATCTTTTACTTTTGTTTCTATTTCTTTTATTGTTACAACAGGAATGATTCTTCCGTTAAAAACAAGAACAAGGGATTTATTTACCCTTTCCAAACGCCTGAACTTTGTTTCATTGCTGATACGCACTATCCGTTCGATATTTAATTCCGGCACAGCGTATTGAATTGAATCGATAGTAACAATAAGCGTATCAATAACAGAAAGCGTTATGGGCATTATAAGCCGTACAGTTGTGCCGGTGCCGCTTTTGGATTCTATCTCTATGGAGCCGCCCAATTTTTCGATATTGGTTTTGACAATATCCATGCCAAAACCCCGCCCGGAAAATTTTGTTATCTGACTGGAAGTAGAAACACCCGGTTCAAAAATAAAATCGAATACATCTTTTTCCGGCATTAATAATAATTCATCTTTTGTAGTAATTCCAAGTTCTAAAGCTTTTTGTTTTATCGCATTTGTATCAATTCCGGCTCCGTCATCTGTAACTTCGATAATGGCTGAACCGTCCTGTTTATAAGCTGTAAGGCTTATTAATCCTTTTTGCGGTTTGCCGGAAGCGGTACGCACATCGATAGATTCCAAACCATGGGAAGCCGAGTTTTTTACAATCTGTGTAATTGGATCTGTCAGCGCTTCCAAAAGATATTTATCCAGATATACATCGTCTCTTATAATTTCTATAGCGATATCTTTGCCAAGCGACCTGGCAGTGTCCCGGATAATACGGGGAAACTTTGCGAAGATTACACTGATTGGCTGCATTCTCATCGACATGATTTTATTCTGTACTTCGCTTGTAAGGCGGTTTATATCATACATAACAGGAGCGAGACCTGTAATTGTTTTTGTATAATCGGACATTACAGAAAAAAGCTGATTCCGTATCAAGATCATTTCGTTGGACATATCAAGAAGGTCATTAATTACCGATATATCAAGCCGGATGGAATAATGGCTTTCGTTTTCGGCGGTTTTTTTACCAGCCCGTTCGTTATTTATATCGATTTGCTGATTTTCGGTTATATCAATAAATTCATCTGAATTAAAAATAATGTCACTATGCAAAAGGTGTATATGTTTTGCATCGATGTTAACCGCTATAGAAAAAAGTTTTATATCCAGAACACTGGTAACAAGAAGATGTAAAAAAACAGCGTCCTGTTTTTGATCCACGATTATACCGGATTTGGAAATAACCCAGACAACTTCATCAGCAAAGGCAGGACTGCCTTTATTAATTTTTATATAAATATAGTATATTTTATGCCCATGCCGCACTGCGTCCTTTAGTTTATTTTCCTTATCAATATTTTTTAAATCGAAGAGCTCACGTATATCCCTGTCTGCGCCCGAGAATTTTTTTAAGGTATTTAATAATTGGCTTATATTGATCGATTTATCGTTTTGTGTATTATCGATAAGTTCCTTAAGGCAGTCAACGCTTTGCAGTACGATATCGATAAGTTCATCGGATATTTCCAAATCCCCGTTTTTAATCTGGGAAAACACGCTTTCGAGTTCATGGGCGACGGCGACTATTTTACCGAGCGAAAAGAAACTTGCCGCTCCTTTTAGGCTATGTGCCGCCCGGAAAACATTATTCATTAGTTTTGGGTTATTTATAAGGGTATTAACATTTAAAAATGCGGTCTCTATTTTTTCTACATGGGTTTTAGCTTCATCTTTAAAATCATCCAAAAACAAATGTGTCTCAAGCCTTTTCACCAAAAAACCCCCTTAATATAATTGTACATCATTTGGGTAAAATGGTCAAAAAAAGGCATATATTGGGATATTTACACATATTTCCTGATTTAAAGGCATCCTGTAAAAAGAGAATAATCAAAGCAATCTACAAGAAAATTGTCCATAAAAAAACAAATACCTTATAACTGAGGTTGTTCTAAAACCGAAGTTTTAGAACAACCTCATCTGTGTTTTAATATTTTAAAGTCAGAGTTTGCATTTTTTTTTGAAATATATCATACTTAATTTAGTGGCAGAAACAGACATAGTAAATTACGCAAATAATCTCGAACAAGTGCTTTTAGCCAGGAAAGACTGGCTGGAAAGATCCGAAATGGGGAAACTTAAGGATGAACTCCGGATGTTTCAAAGCGCTTTTGCCTCAATATATAATATTTTCCTGAAAAAAAAGTCGATAGACGAGGATCCTTATAAACAAGAGACCAAAATAAGCGAGCTGGAGGTACCGGATACCAGCGCAATTCAGGAAGCTAAACGAATTGAGCAGCTTTCTATCCGGCTTTCAAATTTTGACAACCAATTGGACTTTTTGGTAAATTTTTATCAATTACATGTTGATTTTCTTAACCTTGACAGAATTAAACGAATTGTCGGGCTTATCAGGTACATAGACTGGATTAGTTTTTCACCGGATTCCCAGTCTTCCATGACTAAAGCAGTTTCAGAAATGACAATTCATTCAAAAATGGGGGTAGATCAGATTACCCTTAGTATAATTGGAGAAAGTTTAACCAAATTGTCCAGAACAACGGCATCGGCAATGCATATATTAAAAGATCTGAATATCTATTATAGAGAGAATTATAAGCTTACAATCCGCCAGAAAATTACCCAAAACATGTCTGCCAGCGAAGCAACTATAGAAAATATCAGGAAAAAGATGCCTTCGTTAATGCCCGGCTCACCTCTTTACAAAGAACTTATAGAAGAAATCATTAAAGAAGATTATACAAGTTCCAGTGTGGATTTAAGAGATACAATTTTAAATTCTTTAATGGTTAAGGAAGAAAAACAAAAGGCAGTAAAACAGGCAGTTAACTTTAAAAATATCCTTTTGGACGGTATTGTGGTTATTGGGGGTGCGTCCAGTTCACTCATCGAAATCACTGCCAAGTTAAATGATAACCAGACGGTAATGGAAAGCCGGAAAAAGACATTTTTTGAGAAACTTAAGGAATTAATCAGGAAAATGACTAATGCCGAACCGGAAGAAGTAATTTATAACATTGAAAGACTGGATGAAACGAAGGGGATCCCGATAAAAGAAAAGTTGAATTTCCATATGTTCATGGACGAAATGGAGAAAAAAACCAAAATACTGACCAGTTTTGTCCGGGGACCGGCTTATCAGAAACTTTCTGCAATGACAGAAGAGCAGGTAATTGGTTATTTGGAGAAAAATATCAAGGATGTAACGTCTCTTCATAAAACCCTCGGCGCTTTGGATGAATATTTTAAAACCAATGTTGTAGCGACGGATAGGGAAAAAATTAAGGGAATAAAGCCGGAATTATCGGCCTTAAAGAACACATTTGTAAAAGCCAATCAGTTAAGATATGAATACAGCGCTCAAAAAGAAGAAGAAGAGCAAATGAAACGCCTCGGCGTTAATTCTGCCGCTCCTCAAACCTCCCAAACTCCTCAAACAGCAGTACCATCTCCAACCTCATCAACCTCATAAAAGTCAAATTATTGACCAAAAAAACCTGATTTTATTATTTTTTTACTATAGTATAATGCCGATAATTGATATAAGCGAGATTCTAAATTGTCTAATTTTCTTAAACCGGTAGCGGCGCTATTAATATCTGTCCTCATTTTCGTTGGGTATTCTTACCTGGTAGATGAGGAATTATTGAATTTTGTCCAGACCCGCTTTTATAATCCCGCTGTTGTTAAATCCTATGTTAATGAAAATATTGTAGATTCAAAACTTGTTCAGGACTATATTATTGAACTTCAGGATATATTCTCAGAAACTCTGATGGAACAAGCTGTCCGCAGCAGCTTTATGTACAACCAAAGTCCGGAAGATATTTATGAACGTTCCAGAATATTCGGAATATTGCTTGAATCGATCAGCGGGCTTCAATCTGTACAATTTGTAGACAGAAACGGAATAAGAATCCATTTTTCCACTTCTGCACGGGATATAATCAGTCAGACCCGTGATTCTACAGCTTATAGAAATTATGACGAAGACCTTTTAGCTGTACCTTATGAAACAGTCAGCGTAGAAGAAGGCAGCAGTTCGAAATATATAATGGACGAATACGGCGAAAGGATAATCTTTTCATTTCCTTTTAATGATTCAATGGATGTTTACCGGGGAACTGCGCTTTTTAACATGTCGATCAGAGCGTTATCTGAAAGGCTTGTTTTTGAGGGACGTCTGAAAGTAAGCGATGATGTTTCGGTCATAGAAGACCCGCCGGGAATTCTTCTGGCAGTTCCAGAAACATCCAGAGCGGAAATTCATCAGAAAGTAGCGGAAATCTGGAAAGAAGATATACAGGGGCGTGTTACCCTGGATTCTGAAGAATCCGGAATGCATTATTCATTAATTTCTTCAAAAACAAGCCAGGGAATATTTTTAGGCCGCCTGATTAATGATTATTTATTTTCAATATCTGAGCAAATGAAGCTTATATTGGAACTTACTATCTTTCTGACCTTCTTCCTGACATTGTTTTTCCTGTTTAATTTAAAACCAAACCCTGTAACAGTTGTAAGGAACCGCATTAAACGTTTAAGAGAAAATCTGTTTGAACAGCTGTATATTAATAAAACCAGTCAGGAAAGAGCAAAATGGATACTGGAACTTGAACAACGGCGCAGCGAAATCCGCGCAGAATTAAAAAGCGGCATGAAACTGCGCAGCCGTACAGAAACAAATATAGACGGCATAATTAATAAATCCTGGGATGAACTGTTAAATGTAATTAAATCCGGAAGTTATGTCCTGCCTGCTGCCGGTCATGTTCCTGCTATCGTTAAAACAGGTGAAGAAATCGAAGAAGCAAAAGCTATTGAAGAAGCGGAAGAAATCGAGGAAATTGGCGAAACGGAAGAACTTGAAGATATTGATGAAGCCGGAGAAATCGAAGAAGCGGAAGCAATCGAGGAGATTGGCGATGCAGAAGAACTTGAAGATATAGACGAAGCAGAAGAAATCGAAGAAGCGGAGGTAATCGAGGAAATTGGCGAAGCGGAAGAACTTGAAGAAATTGATGAAGCGGAAGGAATCGAAGAAGCGGATGAACTTAAAGAAATAGATGATACCGATGAAATCGAGGAGATAGAAGAGGTAGATGAAATTGCTGAAGCGGATGAACTCGAAGAAATTGATGATGAAGAACTTGAAGAAATAGAAGAAGTAGATGAAATTGCCGAAGCGGATGAACTCGAAGAAATTGATGATGAAGAAGCTGAAATAACAGTTGAAGCGGAAAAAATTGCAGTCATAGAAACAATTGATGAAATAGACATAACTTTGGATGACATTGTTATTGAAGAAACAACCATAGAAGAAGCCGGAGAAATTGATGTAATTGAAGAAGCAGAAGAACCCGAAAAAGCCGAAGAAACAGAAGATATAGAAATAATAGATGAAATAGACATTACTTTAGATGAAATTATAATTGAAGAAACAACAATAGAAGAAACCGGAGAAATTGATGTAATTGAAGAAGCCGAAAAAGCCGAAGAAACAGAAGATATAGAAATAATAGATGAAATAGACATTACTTTAGATGAAATTATAGTTGAAGAAGCAATAACAGAAGAAGTTGAAACAACCAATGAAGCCGAAGAAATCGAAGATATAGAAATCGCAGAAATATTTGATGAAATAGACGTAATTGAAGATATCAAAATAATTGATGAAGTTATAGAAACAGATGAAGTTGAAATAATCGAAGTAATTAATGAAGTTGTTATTTCCGCTCCGGTTAAAAAAGGCGAAGGGCTTCTTAGCCGCGCAAAGAAAAAAGCAGGCGCAAAAAAAGGAAAAGGGCTTCTTGGTCTGGCAAGCAAAAAAGCGGCAAAAAAAACTACCGGAAAAGGACTGCTTGCTCTTGCAACCGGTGAAAAGCAGTTTGGAAGTGAAACTGCCGAACCGGAAAAACCAGCCCGCAAAGGACTTTTAGCGCTTGCCGGCGATATAGAATTTAATCATCCCGTCGATATTCACGAACAGGAAGAACCTCTTGCCGATATAGTTATTATCTCGCCATTCTCGTCCATGTTCTCATCATTACAAAACACAGATAAAGATTAATAACCGCAGCGGTGCCTGGCACCATTTTTAAAAATGATGTTTTATTCCAGCTTGTCTCATTATTACATTTGCCAAGTGCCTGGATTTAATTACACTATCCACAGGAAATATTTTTTTTGAAATGGGACTATACCAGATATCATGGTCTCCTTTACCTCGGCGTTTAAAATAACACTTGTATTCTTTAAGTTTTTCGCGGACTTTTTTTTCATATTCTGCCACAATTATGCCACCAAGGTTTGACGCTCCATTTTAAAATGAAGAGAAACTTTTTTTATATTTTGATTAAGTTCCAGTAGTTCTGGTACAGCTATTCTAACGCGTTCAATAAGTGTATCAAGTGAATCTGATTCAAGCGCGATTGGAATATCGTCATTTTCCGCAACCCACACAGAGGCTTCGTCATCCCAAGTTAATAAGACTATATATTCAACCATAAGATAAGTATATGGCTTATAAATATATGATGTCAATTACATTTTTTTATAATACAAGGGATGGCACCTGGTACCTTTTTGAAATTTTTTCTCAGCGGCCGACGGGAGTCGCCTTCCAGTCGCAAACATCCTGTTTGCTCCCTCCAGGCCGTCTACGCCGCTAAACCGGCATCCATGCCGGTTTACCTCTCAGACACTCTCGTGTCTTCGAGGCCGCGGCTCCGTTTCGACTCCCTCTTAATGCTTTTTAAACAAGTTAAATTAAAACTAATAATATTTAGAGTATTAATAAATTTTTTCTCAGCGACCGACGGGAGTCGAACCCGCGTCACGAGCTTGGGAAGCTCGGGTAATGCCGTTATACGACGACCGCAGTTTAATAAAGAATATAGGAAAAATAGAATGTTTACAAGGTTTATCTGATACCTACTTGCAGCGGTGCCTGGCACCATCTTCCCATTTTCATCGTAATTGACAAATTAATGCATTTCAAGTAGTATTAAAATATAAATAAATGAGGCTGTTCTAAAACTTCAGTTTTTGTAACAAGCTCAAATACCTGTAGATTTTTTGTCATATCAGCCTTTAAAATACATGTCAGCGTCAGGTAAATAATCAAGCTTATGGAGGCTATTTATGGGAGAAGTTAATGTTGAACTCACTCTTAAAAACGGTGCTGACCTGGTTCGAGTCAGCGATGGAACAATTACAGAACAAAATGTACGTACTGTGACTGTCACTGCGGTAGTTGATACTGGCGCCATGTTATTGGTAATTGGTGATGAACTGCGAAGAAAATTGGGACTGGAAATTCTTGAATCTCGTACTGTGGCTCTTGCCGGTGGTTCAACAACAAATTGTAATATTGCCGAACCTGTGGAGATTCACTGGAAAAACAGAAGATCTTTTATACGGCCAATGGTACTACCTAACGAAAAAGAAGTTCTTCTTGGCGTTATTCCGCTTGAAGAAATGGACCTGATGGTAGATCCTGTTAATAATACTCTTGTTGGCGTTCACGGTGATGAGATCATTAGCAGATTGAAATAATGAAGCGACGTCACCTTGTGGGATGGTACTTGGCACAATGTGCGTATACTTAATTAATATGGCCCACGGATTAACACATATTTTCACGGAAACTCAACCAAGCCCGATTAGGGCGAAGGTTCCCCTCTTGCTTAAGATAGGATTTGTATAATAATCAGTGCTAATCCGTGAGAATCCGTGGACTTATACTCTTAAGTATACGCGTGTGGTGCCTGGCACCTTTTTTTTATTCTACCGCAATATTGTGCGGGGGTTGACTGTTACGCCGTTTCTGAAAACAGTAAAGTGTAAATGAGGCCCTGTGCTTTGACCGGTATTACCAACATCACCAATGCGGGCTCCGGCAGCTACATAAGCGCCTGTTCTTACACGAATTACACTCAAGTGCGCGTAAAGGGTACGATAACCAGCGTTATGGTTAATAATTATATAATTACCAAGGATTCGATCAAATCCTACAGAGTGTACCCTGCCTGCCATGGTCGCTCTTACCGGAGTGCCGGTGCTTGCTCTTATATCGATACCATTATGAAAATGACGGCGGCTTCTGTTAAAGGGGTCTGTTCTCCATCCATAATTAGAAGTAATCGTTCCGTTAACCGGCCAGATGAATAAATCGCCGTTTATATACTGCAGTACTTCCCTGTCAAGCCGGGCTCCGGGAATAAAAAGGTCTGTTCCTGTGACAACAAAATCAGAAAAAAGCTCGTTTACTATTTGAAGGTCTTCTATCTCTACTTTATATCTTTCCGCTAACGAGCTTAAGGTTTCTCCGTTTTTAACATTATGAAAAATACCATCCTGATTGGGTATTCTTAATACTCTTCCCGCCTGAATACTCCTGGAAGCGCTGATTTTATTAACGGAAATAATGGTATCCTGATTTAAGCCATAACGAACTGCCAAAGAACCGATAACATCTCCCCTTTGCATAATATGAGAATCATATAATAAAACACGGGATTTTGAGATATTTTCGGATTCCAGCGGGGATTCCAGAGACGCAGTGGTCAGAACAATTCCGGTTTCTTCCTCGGAAATTTGTTCTTCATAAAAATAACCGCCGCCAATACCATGTTCATCAGCCGTATATTCCTGTTGTTTTTTTATATATGAACCAGGGTTTATAATTGTTATTAGGCACAGAACAGCAGCCAGTCTGAATATTCTCCTGCCTGTCAGACCAAACCAGGCTTTTCCAGAAGCAGCAGTCAATTTATTTAGATTTTGCAACAACATATCTCCATAATATACTATTTTTTACTGTTATGCAATGCACCAACAGTCTAATGAGCTGGTTTTTCTTCCTGTTCATCTTCACTTTCAAGCATTTTAAGTAAATCCCTGATTTCAGCTGCCTGTTCGTATTCTTCTTCGGCAACAGCCTGTTCCAGTTGTTCTTTTAAAGACCTATATTGATCATCGGTATATTCTTCGAGGTCATTTATGAATAATGATAAAGGAACGCCAGTTTGCTGTACAATGGAAGAAGTTATATAAATAGGGCATTTTTTACGGGCAGCAATAGCAAAAGCATCCGAAGGACGGCTGTCAAGAATTAATGGCTTTTCCCTGGAATATTCACCGCCTGTAATGACCAGCCGGGCATGAAAAACATCATTTTTCAGCTCATAAATCTCTACCCTTTTAATGGAAAGGTTTACATGGGAAAGCATATTGAGGAACAGGTCATGGGTATGCGGCCTGGACAGGCTCATCCCTTCTTTGCCGATTAATATTGACTGCATTTCCAGTGTACCGATAAAAATAGGCACCGCTACTTCTGTATCCTTTGGTTTTAAAAGGATCGCATTCCCATGGGTTGTCTTAAAAATCGACCATATTTCGCAAACATACATTCCTTTCATTGAGTTTCCTAACTAATTAAATTGATAAAACCATTTAATAATTCCCGGCCGTTATCATTTACAGGATAACCGGCAATTTCCTGTGAATTAAATAGTTCCTGCGTCTCTTTTAATAAAGAACGCCCCTTTTCTTCCGCTTCTTCCAGGATTCCTGCAGCAGTTAAAGCTCCTATTAATTCATCTACTTCCGGAGCAGAAACACCTTCTTTTCTGGCTACAAGAAAATTAAAGAAAACTCTATCCCGTTTTTCTGGGTATTTATGCATATAAAGGAGGACAGGCAGGCTTTTTTTTCCTTCGACTATATCATCTCCCCGTTTTTTCCCCGGATTACCCGTTTTTAGGTTTTTGACATCATCCAGAATTTGAAAGCCAATTCCCATTTTCTCCGCTGCTTCACTTAATTGCTTTGTTGTTTCCGGCGGAGCTCCGGCAGCATAACAGCCAAGTTCCGCCGCAAGGCAGGCCAAACTGCCTGTTTTTAGCCCGGTCATAGTATAATATTCTTCTATATTGGGAACAATCGAAACATTCCTATGCCAGTATATATCCATTGCCTGCCCCAGGTGCAGCTTTCGAAGACAATTCGACCACATTTTATTGATATATTTTTTATCCTCTAATTCACAGGAATCAATACAACATGTCGATAAAAAATACAGAAATGATCCGGCGTTTATAGCGGTATCAACACCGTATAATTTATGTACTGCCGGTTTACCTCTGCGTTGATCTGAATCATCTTCGATATCATCATGAATTAAACTCGCGTTATGCGGAAATTCGATTAAGGGTACAAGGGGAACCGCCGCGTCTCCCCCGCCAAGCGCTTCGCATATTAATGTCATTAACAGAGGCCGCCAGCGTTTGCCTCCCCGGGAAATAATATCTTT
>Ga0123356_10006480_pt1 | contig 11795 bp, 9 predicted proteins | sample TergutEmb28metaG_2_FD_92546 | JGI IMG/M metagenome (GOLD analysis project Ga0123356, IMG submission 92546) | Embiratermes neotenicus P3 segment gut microbial communities from Petit-Saut dam, French Guiana - Emb289 P3 | ecosystem: Host-associated > Arthropoda: Insects > Digestive system > Gut ... | reverse complement strand
TTAATATTATTATATATTTAAAGATTATATATAACTTATTAGTAGTTAAAGATTTAATAATTTAATAGTCAAAAACAAGATTATAATATTTAAATATTTAAAAAATAAATTAAAAAAAATATTTTGGAGAGTTTGTAAATGAAGGTCTTAGTTGTTGGAACAGGTGCAAGAGAAAATGCTATTTGTGAAGCATTGAAAGATGATTGCGAATTATATTCATATATGTCTAATAAAAATCCAGGAATAGCTAAAATAGCTAGTTTTAAACAGGGTGATGAAGGAGAAGTAGGGGCAGTAGCTAGTTATGCAGTGGAGCAAGGTATTGATATAGCTGTAATAGGTCCTGAAGGTCCTCTTGGAAAAGGAATTGTGGATGAATTAGAAAAAAATGGAATTAGCTGTGTTGGACCAAATAGTAAAGCAGCTAAAATTGAAACTGACAAATCATTTATGAGAAATCTCTTTGAAAAGTATAATATTGAAGGATCATTAATCTTCAAGGTATTTGATAACTACAGAGACATTGAAGCTTTTCTCGATGACTTTGATAGAGATGCTGTTATAAAGCCAGTTGGTTTGACTGGTGGAAAAGGAGTAAAAATAGTTGGTGAACATTTAAAAGATAATCAAGAAGCTAAAGAATATGCAAAAGAAGTTATGGACACTAAGATGGGAGGATTCCCACAAGTTATTATCGAAGAAAGACTTGTTGGAGAAGAATTCACAATACAAGCATTTTCTGATGGAGAGCATCTCGCCCCAATGCCAGCAGCTCAAGACCACCCATATGCTTTTGAAGACGACCTTGGTCCAATAACTGGAGGAATGGGATCATATTCAGATATAGATGGCCTTCTTCCATTTTTATCAAGAGAAGATTATGAAAAATCAGTTAAAATTATGGAAGAAACTATAACTGCAATAGCAAAAGAAGCAAGCCCTTACAAAGGAATACTCTATGGTCAATTTATGTTAACAGAAGACGGCCCTCGTCTTATTGAATACAATGCAAGATTTGGAGATCCTGAAGCTATGAATGTACTTCCTCTTATGAAAACACCTATGATAGAAGTTTGTCAAGCTATAGTAAATGGAACACTTGGTAAGCTAGAATTTGAACCAAAAGCATCAGTTTGTAAATATATTGTACCAGATGGTTATCCAGAAACTAAGTATGGAGGTGTTGTGATAGATGTTGATGAAGAGAAAGTCAACTCCCTCGGAGCAAAAGTCTTCTATGCAGCAGTTAATCAAAAAGAAGATGGAAAAATATACACTTCTTCCTCCCGTGCTCTTGGAATAGTTGGAATAGCTGATTCAATAAAGATGAGTGAAGCTATAGCTGAAGAAGCTTGTAAATATGTTGATGGAAAATTATACCATAGAAGAGATATTGGACAAGAAGAGTTAATCCAAAAAAGAATAGACCATATGAAAGAAATATATGGTCAAGATTAATATACTAAAAGAAACAAAAATTATTATTTCTAATAATATTTTTTATTATAAATAATTATTTTTTATTATATTATTATACATAATTCAAATTTTATTTATATATAATTTCATTAAATTATAAAAAAAATAATCAATATTTTACAAATTAATCAATAGCATATAATTCAATTATATAATAACATATACAATTAATAATATTATAGTAATTGTTATATGCTTTTAAATTTGTATACACTTCTAAAAAAAATATTAATTCATTAAATATTAATTCATTATAATTAATAATAAAGTAATGAGTATATGAATATGATTTCTAATAAAAACTATTTATATATAATAATATAAATGGTTTTAATTCTATAAAAATAAATTTAATCCTAATTATATAAAAATAGATATAAATAAATCTATAATAACTAACAAATAAGGTAGTTAAAATGAATAGCCTCTTATCAATATGTGATATAAAAGATAAAGTTCCAGAAATACTAAAATTAGCTAAAGATTTCAAAGAAGGAAAGATTAAAGGTAGGGTTCTTGAAGGTAAAAATTTAGCTATGATATTCCAAAAATCTTCTACCAGAACAAGAGTATCTTTTGAAGTTGGAATGAACCAATTAGGTGGAAATACGCTTTTTCTTTCTAATAACGAGATCCAAATGGGTAGGGGAGAGCCTATTTCAGATACAGCTAAACTACTTAGTAGATATGTTGAAGGAATTATGATAAGAGCTGTTGAACATGAAGATGTTCTTGAATTTGCAAAAGAATCCGCCGTTCCAGTAATCAGTGGTCTTACAAATCTCGAACACCCATGTCAAGCATTAGCAGATATGTTAACAATACAAGAACATATTGGAAACTTTAATGGTAAATTTACTTATATTGGAGATGGAAACAATGTTTGTAACTCTTTACTTCTTATATGTGCCTCTCTTGGTATGGATATAGCTGTTGGGTGTCCTAAAGGCTATGAACCAGATACTAATATCATTAAAAAGGCTAATAAAATAGCTGAAAAAAATAATTCTTATGTGATTATTACTGATGATGTGGAAGTCGCTGTAAAGAATGCTGATGTTGTGTATACTGATGTATGGGTTAGTATGGGCGATGAAAAAGAGCAAGGAAAACGAAGAAAGAGTTTCAAGAAATACCAAGTGAGTGGTGAACTTATGAAATTAGCAAAGGATAATGCAATATTTATGCATTGTTTACCAGCTATACGAGGAGAAGAAGTAAGTTCTGAAGTTATTGACGGATCTCAATCCGTAGTTATTGACCAAGCTGAAAATAGATTACATGCTCAAAAAGCTATTCTTTATCATTTTTTAAAATAAATAAAAGCACACCATGCTTTTAAACTTTAAAAAATAAAAAACACTACACTATTCTAACTTTAAAAACCAAATCGATTAAAAAAAAGGCCAGTTATATATACTGTTAAGTATTTAGGTGACCTAATAATATGTTCTTTACCAGTCACTAAACAAAAATCAGCATCACACTTGGTACAAACCCACATACCTTCTGGACATGTAGGACCTTCTTCATAGATCATAGTTCCACTGATTTTACAGTAGGGACAATAGTTTTTGAAACTCCCTTCATGATACTTGTAATTTCCAGTTTTTCCACAACTACACCTTCCAGTGCTAATTAGATACTTTGTGTTGTACAACGTTTGAGTTGGTCCACAAAAATAGCTTGTTTGAATAGTAATCCAATCTTCAATAGGCATGTTTGGATTTATTTGAAAAGTGAAAGATAATTGTCTTGTATATCTTGGAATTGCTTTATTCATTTTATGATTTTTTGCTATATTTAATGTCAATGAACTTGGCATTTTGTTTTTATTACGATGACTCCAGTATAATATTTTGTTAAGTCCAAAAACAGCTGTTTGATATTGGATTTTTCCAATTTTAGTATTAACATGGTTAGGAATTTTGTTATTCTTTTCAATATGATTCATTATATTCCTTGCATATGCATAATACTGTTTAGAATTAAGTTTTCCTTTAACTTTTGTTCCGGTTAGTTTTATAGGGTTATTAACGCCATATTTTACTATAATTTCAGTGTCTTTCTTATTATACTTGTAATAAATAGTTTTACTTAATAAATATGCATATTCTGGTATGGAAAAATCATAACCTTTAATATTCACCTTATTTGGAAGTTTTTTATATTTTACAACATATTTGTTAACAGAAACAGAAGCTTTTAGAATTTCTGTCTGGTTTAACTTTTCAGGTCCACCATATTCTGCAGTTTTAGTTTGATTATTAGAACTAGTTTTATTGGTATTGTTAATATTAGAGTTATTAGAAGAGTTAAAATTATTAGCTGATCCATTAGTTGTAGCGGCTTTCACAACAACTATATTGTTTTGTTTATTTATTTCTCCATTTGTTATTTTATTTTCAACTTTGAAATTTTCAGCTAAAACTGGTGATGTAGCTATCGAGATTAATATAAAAATAGCTATGATATAATAAATGATTTTCTTATCTTTCATAAATAGTCTCCGCCCGGTATAAAAAGATATAAATTTAATTAATTAGATATAATTTAATTAAGTAGACTTAATAGCTTATTTTATCTAAATTTCTTTAATTATATAAATTAAAATTTTTTTAAAAATAAAAATTTTGCTTGATTATAGTAATTTTTACTAAATATTTATTTTACTTATTATAGTAACATTTACTAATAATTTATTTTACTTATATATAGTGACTTTTACTATATTTAATGTGGAATTATTTTTTGAAATATCAAATATCTTGAGTTTTTTCTTATATTTTGGAATATCTTTATTGTGATATTCTCATTTTTAATCTTTTGATTTAATTTGTATTGCTTATTTATACTGCAATCATATATAAATCTTTCCTTTTAATTTTCTCTAAAAGCCCTTTTAAGAGCTTATTTTTTTAAAATAAAGATTCTTTATAAGGGATTTATTTATAAATAAATAAGTCTATATTTATATTTTTCAATATTCACAGATTAATTCAAAATATGGACCATTCTATGATATTACTATAAATTAAATCTACTTTCAAATCATTTTTATTAGGTAAATTCCACATAGTTATCAACTATAAAGCTGTTATTGACTAATTAAGTAAGTTAACAAGGATTTTGATTTTAATACTTTGAATTATGATAGATAATAATATTACTTTTCATCTGCTTCCAAAAATTAATAATGTATGGTTGATATAATACAATATCAATGAACACCTTAAAAAAAATGCAAGTTTTAAGTGATTCTGCCCAATTCGATGTCTGTGATTATGTAAATCATCAGAAAAAGTCTGATGTTAATCTTCCAGGTATTTACAATGCTACAGGCCCTAGTGGATGTAAAATCCCTCTTTTTAAAACATTGATGACAAATAAATGTATTAATGATTGCAAATATTGTATAAATCAATCTAAAAGGAATTTTACTAGACTTGAATTAAGTCCCGATGAGTTAGCTAGAGTATTCCTTAATTATTATGGAAATGGATATGTAGAAGGATTATTTTTAAGTTCTGGGATTGCAAAAAATGTTGACGAAACCATGGAAAATATGCTTGAAGTAGTTAATATACTTAGAAAAGAGTATGGCTATGATGATTATATTCATTTTAAAGTTATTCCTGGTGCCAGTAAAGATTCCATAAAGCGAGCTATGTCTTTATCTAATAGAGTAAGTCTAAATATAGAAGCTGCAACTCCAAATGGCTTATCAGAAATTTCATCTACTAAAGATTATAATAAAGACATTTTAAAAAGAATCAGCTGGATAAATTCAATACAAAGTAAAAAAAATTCCATGTTGTGTTCTAGTTCAACTACACAGATGATCGTTGGAGCTAATGATGAAACAGACCTAGAAGTGCTATCTAGAATAAAATCTCTATACAAAAAGTATGATTTAGCTAAAAGCTATTTTAGTGCATTTTCACCTGTTGAAGGAACAGATTTTGAAAAAAAAGAAGAATGTAATAAACAAAGGACATCAAAGCTATATAATGCTGATGCACTATTAAATACCTATAAATTTGATTTAGATGAACTTGTATTTGAAAATGATAATCAACTATCTCTTGAAGATGATCCAAAATATTTAGCTGCACTTCAAAGGGATATTTTCCCACTTGAAATTAATTCAGCTCCGTTTTATGAGTTAATAAGAGTTCCAGGAATTGGAACAATTTCAGCTAAGCGAATTATGGCAATAAGAAAGAAAAAACCCTTTAAAAAGCTAGAAGAAATAAGAAAATTAGGTGTTGTTGTAGATAGGGCCGAGCCATTTATAAAATTAGATGGAAACTATCAACTAGCATTGGATAATTATTGATTTAATTAATTTATTATTTTTTATAAAGATATGTGAATAATGTATTTTCAAACTTTCTTTAAATTATCTATATTTAGTTCTTTGATTATTATCTATATTTAACTTCCTTTAAATTATCTATATTTAGCTCTTTGATTCCAAATAGCTTTCATAGATTTAAAACCACTACTTTTTGGAGGATTTTTTAAGTCAAAATTATTTATTATTTCAACTACTTTTTCAATAGCTATTTGGCTATTTTTAAGAAGTTTTTCTCCATTAGGTTTGCTAATATCCTCTGTTTTATTAAAATTATTGAAATCACTTAAAAATTTAGCTATTTGGCTAATTTCAAGAATTGGAATATTTAATTCATTGGCTAAGTCAACACTCCCCTGTCTATCATGAAAACCAGCTATTTTTATTGAAGGAACTTCTAAAACTCCTGCTTCTATTGTCATTCCCATTCCTGCACCATAAATCATGAGTTTTGCTGATTTCATAAGGCCTAAAAGATCAACAAATTCATTTAAAACTTTAACTTTTGGTGAAGTAACTAAATCTTCGATTAATTGTTTTTTAAATCTATATGGAGCTATCAATGTTGGATAGTCAGCTTTTTCAATAGCTATTATTAAATCTTTCAGATTACTAGCTTTTAAATCCCCACCTAAAACTACTAAAATGAAATCAGATACAGCATATTTTTCAACAAAATCAGATACAGCATATTTTTCAATACCTTCCTCTTTTTCTTTTAGTATTGAATTCCCATTAGCAATAAAGTCGTCTACATAACTTGCCATTGGATATCCCTGAATATTTCGAATACTTCTATCTGCAATAGAATAAATTTCTTTTAAAAAATCCTTATATTTTTCTTCTGGGGTGGTTATTAAGTTTGCATAAGCAATTGTTTCGATAGGATTATAAATATCTTGTTCAATATGAATTACAGGAATTCTGAGTAGTTTAGCTGCTGTTATTGATTTTCTAACATCTCCTGCATTTCCACAAGTAATTAAAAGATCTATGGCTTTTCCCCTAAGTGCAGATAAAGCTTTAAAACTGTCTTTAGCTATTAAAAAACCTAATTCAATATTGTTTTTTTTTACTTTTTCTCCACCCCTTCCTTCCCCTATTGAATATGTTTCATCACAATAAGGTTGGATTAGCTCTTGAACTCCAGAACCATGAGTTAAACCAATTATTTTGCTCTTCTCCCAACTCAACTTCCCATTTTTTTCTAATTCTTTTAATCTTTTTATTATTGGAATAAGTGTTTTCCCAGGAGCTAATTCACAGGCAATAGCTATAGTAATACTTTTCAATTAATCAACACCACCATCAACACCACCATCATCAACAACATTACCACCATCAACGCTACCATATCACTATCTATATCCCTATCCATATCACTACCACCATCTATATCCCTATCCATATCACTATCATTATCCATGTCATTATTATAATTTCAAACTGTTTCACTAGCACTATCTGAACTATCTATACCATCTATACCATCTATATTATAAAGATAATAAATTATCATGATAATTCCTAATAAATAAAATAACCAAACTACAAGGTCAGTTGGTCCAGTTTCAATCCAAATTATAGTTTGTCCAAGGATTATGGCATAAATAGCAGTAGCTATTCCTTTGGCATGTTTTTGAATCATATGAAGTAACTTTAAAATAAAGCCTATTAAAAACATCTGTATGCTCATACCTATCCAACCAAAATCTAAGATTGCTGGGCCAAAGATAGTGGATGTTATTGAATGGCTTTTTCCAAGGACAGTTTCTCCAACAATAACACGAGGATCAACAGAGTTAAAAAAACCAGTGAGAGTATAGTAAAACAGGTCCCCATGACTGGAACTAGCTAATGGAATAGTTCTGTCTAATATATTGAGGGTAAAGGCAGCTCTATATGAAATCAATTCCAAGGCATTTAATCTCCAGCTTTGCCATTCAATAGCTTGAACAGCTATAAAACCAACAACAATTAATAAAATAGCTATTATCACCGTGAACATTATTTGATATCTAATTTTCATATTTTTAGAATAGTATAAAGTTATAAATACACTTAATAAAATAGATATTGGGGTAGTTCTATATCCAGTTAATGTAAACAATCCTAAACCAAGGATTAAAAGCAGATAATATATTTTTCTATTATATTTAGAAAGAAGTACATTTATTCCTATCAGGAAAAATATATATGAAAATAACCATATTTTAGTAGCTGCTTTTGCTTTCATAACTCCACTAAAAAGAGGAATTCCTCCAAGAGTGATGAAATTAGCTATTTGTAATATTATTCCAATTAGAACCATAGCTAATATAATAAATTCTAATGATTTAAAAAATTTTAATAATTTAAATTTAGATCTTGAATAATTGGATGATCTAAATGAGGGTGTTTTTCCTGTACTTACAGATTTTAAATTATTTATTTTATTTTTAAAACTCTTAGAAAATTTAGTAATAATATTCGGAAATTTAACACCAATTATAAAGAATAAAATTCCTACCAATATACAAATATACACTTGAAATGATGGACTAGGTAATTCATCAGAAAAATATAAAATAGGCATAGCTACTATTATAAAAGTTAATATGAGTATAATAAGTATGTAAGGGTTGAAAATATCTAAATTTTCCAATTTATTCTTGAAATTATTCTTTATTTTTAAATTCATGAGATATTTCCTTTTTATTATTATAATTATTATTTCATTATTATTTTATATCATTTTATATCATTTTCATTTAAAATATATTTAATAATTTTATTATAATATTATACTTATTTATTTTTATTTTTTAACATATAAAATCTATAATTATTCTTTTATTTTATAAAATATATATAAAAATATGAAATATAATGTAAAAAAAATTAAAATATAATAATAAAATAATTAAAAAATATAATTTAATTAAGATATACCATATTAAAAAAATTATTAAAAAAATTATTAAAAAATTAATTAAAAAATTTTATAATCAAAAAGTTAATTAATAAATCAATATAAAAATTAAATGAAATCAATTAAAAATATAAATAAACTAAGGTACAATTAATAATTATGAGAATTGTGTTAGCTGGGACTGGAAGTGCAGTAGGTAAAACAACTATTTCAACGGGAATAATGAAAGTATTGTCTGAAGAAATGAATGTACAACCGTTTAAAGTTGGACCAGATTATATAGATCCTTCCTATCATTCATTAGCTACAAAAAACCTCGCACGAAACTTAGACTCTTTTTTCATGACTGAAGATCAAATTAGGACTTCGTATGTGCGTGGAGTGAAAATAGCTAAAGGAGATATTGGAGTTATTGAAGGTGTTAGAGGCCTTTATGAAGGAATTAGTCCTACAGGAGATGTTGGTAACACTGCTTCTGTGGCTAAAGCCCTGAATGCTCCAGTAATACTAATTATGAATGCTCGTAGCCTCGTTAAAAGTGCTGCTGCAATTGTTCTTGGTTTTAAAGCTCTTGACAGCGATATTAAAATTGAAGGAGTAATACTCAATAAGATAAAAGGTAAACGGCACTATCTTAAAGCTAAAGAAGCTGTTGAAAAACTAACTGACACAAGAGTAATTGGAGGAATCCCAAGAGATGATGAATTGGAAGTAAAAGAGCGACATCTCGGCCTTGTTCCAGCCCTTGAGCGAGTTAAAATAGCTAATGATATTGATAAATGGGCAAGTGTGGTGAAAAAATATATTGATTTAGATGCATTAAAAGAAATAGCTAAATCAGCTCCTAAAATTAAACCCCAAAACAAGACTGAACTGTGGAATACAAATAACAAAAAAGGTACAAAAATAGGTATAGCCCGTGACGAAGTATTTAACTTTTATTACAGCGAAAGTTTTGAAAGTTTAGAAGATAACAATGCAAAATTAACTTATTTTAGTCCCTTTAAAGATGAAGAACTTCCTGATGTGGACGCCCTATATATTGGAGGAGGTTATCCTGAGGTCTTTGCAAAGGATCTTGAGAATAATCAAAAAATGAGAACAGCTATTAAAAAATTCCATGAGGATAATAGACCTATTTATGGAGAATGTGGTGGTATGGTTTATCTTTCAAAATCTATCGATGGGTTTGAAACATGTGGTGTTCTGCCATTCCATTCTAAAATGATGGATAAAGTTCAAGGCCTCAGCTATGTGATAGCTGAATCTCGTGAAGATAATCTTATTTCCAAAAAAGGTGAAGTCTTTAGAGGTCATGAATTTCATTATACAAAGCTATGTGTAGATAAAAATGATTTAAACAAAAATAACATTGATTTTGCTTTAGATATTCAAAGAGGTAAAGGTATAATCAATAATAAAGATGGTTTGTGTGTTGGTAATACTTTAGCTAATTATGTTCATCTTCATCCTTGTTCTTGTCCTGACCTAGCTTACAACTTTACAAAAAATATTAATGATATTTAGGATGATTATTGAAAAATTAAAAAAAATTAAAGAATTAAAAAATGTACTTTATGAAATATATTGTATGATATAATATTATATGATGTGTTAACTTGGTGAAAAAATGGCAGATATGTTTGATGGTTTAAAATCTTATGGTTCTGATGAACTTTTAAAAAAATTAGCTGGTAAAAAACCTTCTTTTATTTGTACAATAGCTACAACCTCTACATCAAATATTCCTGGTATTAGTGGTGCTGGTGCTAGTCCTGAACTTATGGAATATACTCCTGCTGGGGATGTTGAGTTGATTGTTCATGGTGAACTCAGGTGTTGTGATATTCCGCCTCAAACAATCGTTGATGGTGTTTCTGCCCCTACACCAGCTATGCTTACAAAAGCTGTTCTTGAATTAACTGATGTTCCTTACTTAGTAGTTGATGCTGGTTCAAAAATAAAACCAGATGTTCCTTATATCACTGTTGCAGAACTTGGAGAGTATGGCCGTGACATAAGAACAGGTATTGCAGTAGCCAATCCTAAGAAGATATTTGAAAATTCAAAGATAGTAGGCCGTGAACTATCGAAAAATAATGATTATCTTGTTATTGGAGAAAGTATTCCTGCTGGAACTACAACAGCTCTTGGAACTTTAACTGCTCTTGGTTATGATGCTGACTTTAAAGTTAGTGGTAGTATGCCTGAAAATCCTCATAATTTAAAAAAAGATACTGTTATGGAGGGTTTAGCTAATGCTGATATTCTTGATGGAATAGGAGAAATAGGTAAAATTAATCCATTTAAAGCTGTGTCTGCTGTTGGAGATCCAATGATTCCGGCTGTGGCGGGTATTGTACTTGGAAGTAATGTTCCAATAATTTTAGCTGGTGGAACTCAAATGACTGCAGTTTGTGGATTTATAAAAGCTATTGATCAAAATTTTGATTTTTCAAGGATTTGTATTGGAACCACTAGTTTTGTAGCTGATGATGATACATCTGATTTATTCAATATCATATCCCAAATTGGAGAAATTAATGTCCATGTAGTTAATCCTAACTTTGAAGAATCCAAAAATAAGGGGCTTAAAAACTATTTAAAAGGTTTTGTTAAGGAAGGAGTCGGAGCTGGAGGATCCATGCTCATGGCACTTCTTTTAGGATTTTCAATAGATGATATTCGTGACAAAGTTGAAGAAGTATGTGAATAATTCGTTTATAGATTTTTATAACTTTTTATAGATTATTATAATTTATATTTTTATAAATATAATTCAATTTAAAGAACTTATAGGAATTATATAATTTTATATAAATTATATAAATTTTAAAATACAATCTAAATTAAATTCATAATAAACATTAATAATATTTTATAATTTATTATATAATTTTTTTAATATAATTTAAATAAATTTAATATATAGTATAGCACCAAATTTTTGGTAAAATTACTTATAATTTTTTAATGGATAATATTATTTTATTTATCTTTTAAATTAAAAATTATAAGTATTTATTAATATTAATATATATTTATATT
>Ga0123356_10006479_pt1 | contig 11795 bp, 3 predicted proteins | sample TergutEmb28metaG_2_FD_92546 | JGI IMG/M metagenome (GOLD analysis project Ga0123356, IMG submission 92546) | Embiratermes neotenicus P3 segment gut microbial communities from Petit-Saut dam, French Guiana - Emb289 P3 | ecosystem: Host-associated > Arthropoda: Insects > Digestive system > Gut ... | reverse complement strand
AATACACCGCCGTGCTTCGCGATCTACATGCTCAAGCTGGTCACCGATTGGCTGCTCAACGACGTGGGCGGCCTCGACAAAATGTACGAACGCAACGTCGAAAAAGCCCAACTGCTGTACGATGCCATTGATCATTCCGGCGGTTTTTATCGCGGTCATGCCGTCAAAGAAGACCGCTCCATCATGAACGTCCCCTTTGTGCTGCCAAGCGAAGAACTGACCAAAAAATTCCTCGAAGAGGCCAAATCGCATCAGTTGACGCAGCTTTCCGGTCACCGGAGCGTCGGCGGCTGCCGTGCGTCGATCTACAACGCCATGCCGCGCGAAGGCGTGCTCGCCCTACGCGACTTCATGCTGGCTTTTGCCAAGGCGAACGGGTAAGACGCGTTTCACAAAAGAAAACGCAGAAGAAAGGCCGGAGGATAAGGAGGAAAGAAGGACGCGGATTGTAGGGAATGTCTGCGGTACAAAATCATAAAAAACTCTCCTTTCCTTGTCTTTGTGTGAAAAAAAATGGGAATTGCCCTTCCCATTTCGCCGTCCATTCCTTACATTAGTAGTGACCAACGGAGGGACTAGACCAGTTTGAAAATTGGTCTGGAGTTTTACCGCGTACTTATGCACTCGCAGCAAAGCTGCTCCCGCGGGTTACGCACTCGCAGCAAACTGCTCCCTTTCCGTTGGTCGCTACCTGGTTGTCTTGACGACTCCAAACCAACTTTTAATACGCTCTAAAGAATTCAGGATACCAAAACAATGAAAAAGAATCGTCTTGCCTTGTTCGTTTGCCCGATTGTGCTGATCTTGGCCGTGTGTTCCACCTTGGCACGCTCTCAACAGACCGCCACCTATAAACCGGACGAAGAGGTCATCAGAAATGCCGAAACGATCGAGGTCGTCATTGCCGAACTGTCGAAGATCGGCCCAAAAAACAAGGCGTTTTTCGACGCGATGACTCCCTACCGCAATACCTCGGGCAAGCTGCATACTCTTACGGTGGAATACCAGACCGCCACACCGGAACGAAAAGACCAAATCCAGGATGAACACGACAAGCTCCTGGTCGAAGCGGAGAAAGGCCGCAAAAAACTGGTCGAAGCCGCCGTCGATGCCTTCAACGAAGCGCCGTATGACAATTTTATCGTTGCCGAATTTTGCATCCAAATGATTCATTACGAAAATGCCCGTGACAATTACGAAGTGGCGTTCCAACTCGCGGACGCGATCATTGCCAACCCCCAGGGATTGACCGACCAAGCCGGGAATTTTTACGTGATGGCCGCCGACTCCGCGTTTGGATGCATGCAATTCGACAAGGCGGAACAATGGTACGCGAAGGCCGTGTCGCTCAAAGCCCAATTGCCGATGGAAGCGATGGGTCGTCAAAGAGACATCGCGGAACAGAAAAGACTCTGGGCGGAAGAATTGGCGATTCGCGAAAAGGAAACCCAGGCCGACAACCTTCCGCGCGTTTTGATCCGCACCAACAAGGGCGACATCACCATCGAACTGTTTGAGGATCATGCGCCCAATACGGTGGCCAATTTCATCAGTTTGGTGAAAATGGGCTTTTACAAGGACGTTCCGTTCCACCGCGTTTTGCCCGGCTTCATGGCCCAAGGCGGCGACCCGACCGGAAGCGGCAGCGGCGGTCCGGGCTACGCGATCGACTGCGAGTGTTACGTCAAACCGGGACAACCCATCCCGCGCAAGCATTTCCGCGGTTCGATCAGTATGGCCAATGCCGGTCGCGACACGAACGGCTCACAATTCTTTTTGATGTTTGGTCCCGTGACCCATCTCAATGGACGCCACACGGTCTTTGGACGCGTCATTGACGGCATCGACGTTTTGGCCGATATTCAGCGTATTGATCCCCAAGACGAGGTCATCATGGCCGAACCGGACAGCATCATCGAAGCGAAAGTCCTGCGCGATCGCGGCCACGTTTATGAACCGGTCAAGAACAGAGTTCGCCGCTGAGATTGGGTTTCGCATTAGACCAGAGCCAATTGGATTTCCCGGCTACTCGTCCGTTGCCCCTTTGGGAAAACGGGCTCCATCAAGGTGTTGACCGGGACTCTTCAACCGGCTTCGGGGTAACGTTTGTTTTCCATAACATAAAGAGGTGTCATCATGTCGGAAATCGTGCTCAGGCGGATGGAAGCCAAAGACTGGAACGAAGTGGCGGAATTGGTTTACGATTCGACCAATGCGTGGTATCAGAAGTATCGCGGGTTCCACATTTTTACCGGACCGAAAACGTCAACCCTTGTGTTCTGCCGGACTTATGAGGCACTCGACCCCGGCTGGACGGTGGTGGCCGAAGACACCGCCAACGGTCGCCTTGCCGGTTCGTGTTTCATTCACCCGCGTCCGACGCATTTTTCGCTCGGCATCATGAACTCGCACCCGGACTATTCCGGCCAGGGTGTCGCGGCCAAAATGCTCAAATATATCACGGACATCGCCGATGCCGAAGGCAAACCCGTCCGGCTCGTCTCCAGTTCGATGAATCTGGAGTCCTTTTCACTGTACAGCCGTGCCGGTTTCGTTCCGCGATTGTTTTTTCAGGACTTGACACTGAAAATCCCCGAAAGCGGCATTTCGTACGAAACTCCCGCCGGATACACGATCCGTCCCGCCATACAGAACGACGCGCCGCAGATCGCCGCGCTGGAAAAGGAATTGTACGGTATCGAGCGGGAGAAAGATTTCCGTTACTTTATCGACAATCCCGACGGCGTGTGGCATATCAGCGTTTTGGTCGGCCCCGGCGGTAAGATCGACGGTTATCTGGCTTCAATCGCCGATCCCGGCAGTACGATGCTCGGCCCCGGCATCATGCGCACCGAGGAGCAGGCGATTGCCCTCATCTGTGCCGAGTTGCATCATCATCGCGGTCGCCAGCAGACCTGGCTTGTCCCGGCCAAATTCCAGAAAGTCGTGCAGGCCATGTACAAGCTGGGCGCGAAAAACTGCGAACTGCACTTCGCCCAACAGCGCGGCGGAGAATGGTTCGAGCCGCAAGGCGTTGTCATGCCGACGTTTATGCCCGAAACATGTTGACCTATCGAAAAGCAGGTTGAGGTACAGGGACGCAACACCAGCGCGAAAACGCAGCGCAATGACGGCATCACCAAAAGAACCGCAAACGTCAAAGAGCGGACATACAAGAGACAAGCCCCCTATTCCCTCCGGTCTTGTTACGCCCCGTTGCTGCGATAGGTGTTGTCGTGACGAAGGTCATTTTGATGACTTTGTACCAGGAAGAAAAGACCTGTTCCATAACTCTATGATTTGCGTAAAATCTTTTCCCAGTTTTACAAAAAAACGTAAAATTGGAAAAATGGGCAAACTTTTTCAGGGTTATAGAACAAGTCTAAAACTTCCGGAGGAAGTCTCACTTTCAATGGTCACATCGCACAATCTCATTCGACGGTCAAGAGAGCACCGCAACCCGGGGCGAGCCAGACTTGTTCGCCGGTAAAGGGAACCCGTCCCCGATGGAACGGACTGACAAGCATCATGCGTCCTTTTTCCTTGAACTGAACGCCGAGCGCGATGGATGATTGCATGCTCTTGTTGACAATCATGGCATACGGTTTTCCGTCGGGATCGACAAATTCACCGACCAGCAGTGAACCGCCGTCGACCGATTCCACGATTTTTGCCGATTCGATGCCTTGACCGTTTCGCGGAATATCGCCGGTATGGAACACGTTGACGCTCTTCAACGTGCCGTAAACCGGGACAAGCGAATGAATTTGGAGATTGATGTTCCGCATCATTTCCCATGTTTTCGTGCGGTATCCGAAACGGTCGATCGGAGCGAGCCGATAGTTGCCAACCTGGGGAGCGTAGTAGGTAAAGTACCCGATCCCCTTGCCGCCGTAAGCCAGCGTTGAATAGACCTGAATCGCCAGCGTGGCATCCGAGGGTTCGGCATACGTGAAATGGGCATTGGATAAAATGACGTTCCAGAATGGGATTTCCGCCTGAAGCGACTTGTTCCGAATCGATTCCAGATTGCCGTAAAAACGATTTTCGTCCAATCGTCCCCCTTCGAAGAGGGAGTAATTGTCGTAGGAAATATACGGCGGCTGACAGATTTCGACGTATTGATCGAGATGCTCTTCGTAATCCTTGGAGCCGAGTTGCTCCGGCGAAGCATAGTCCGGGTAAAGGTTGATGTACGGCAAAACGCCATGTTTCTTGACCGCGTCGGACCAGACGTTCAGTTGCGGAAACAAGGAGGCATTCGGTTCGTCGCGGAGATAAATCGCATAAACCGCTTTCCGGTCTTCGGGATCGGCGATGGATTCCATAAGTTTTTGAATCGTCTCGTCCGCGTTTGCCTGCGTGGTTTCGCGGGCGGGATTAATGCCGGGCGACAGGATCCCCATCAGCCGATTGTTCCTGGCATGTTGGAGGTTTTGGATGCCGGTAAACCCGCTCGTGTTGAATCCGCAATCGTACAGATCGCGCATCATAGCGTCCATGTCGGCGAGGTCGCCCCACTGACCGCTTGCCGGATCGCCGGGCATTCCGCCCCAGGGAAAGATGATGAATTCGGACGGAGCAACCCTCTTGGGCGTCGAGTCGGCCTGTTTTTGAGCGAAAGCGACCGACATGCAGAGGAGCGGTAAAACGACAAGCACGGCAAGGAATGGATTGAGTTTCATGGTGAGGTCCCTCCCTAAGGAAAAGGTTTGAGGAAAGTGGTGTTGATATACCGAAATCGGTTGAAAATTTCTAAACGATGGGTGGTGCGAGATAGTAAACCGAAGCCGTTTGAGAATTCCCGCACAATGTCTTGTGGGAGTCCGTTTTCCCAAAGGGTAAACGGACGTGGATTCGGAAAATCTCAATTGGCTATGGTATAACACATCATCAAGCAAATCCCGAACAATGATTGTTGCGTCAGCCCCTCTTCCCTTAATAGTAGGGGCTGCGTCCGTAGTTCCCCGGCATGTTGTATGGAGGCACGCCAGTGCCGCCGTAACCACCACCATAACCACCGTATCCTCCCCCGTAGCCCCCATAGCCGGGGTACATGGAACCGAAAGGGTCGTGCATCGGATTTTGCCCCTTAAACAACTCCTGGATGATCGTTTGCAGTACGTTTGCACTGATTGAATCCGGTTGTATGACCGTAATTTTTCGCGGCGGGTTTTCGTGGAGTTGCAGATCGGTTGTCTCGATATATTTGGTCAGGGTTTCGACAAGGTCGTCCGGTCCCATGATCACGATTGAATTGGTCAGAGAATCAAGCCCCACACTCGGTCGTACGCCATTCGGCAATCGTATCGTTTGGAGGTAACGACTATACGTGGCGAGCAGTTGCTGGAGGACTTTATTCGCGTCCGAGTTTTTTACAACCACGCGTTTCGGTTCATAGATCGGGTCGGGAACGTCAAGCTGGTCGATCAATTCCTCAACGATGGCACGATCGCGTCGCGAGCCGGTCACGATGATCGAGTTGGTCGCGTCGTAAGCGGTCAAGCCCGGCATGGGCGGACGTCCCGACATGGCAAAGCCGGTGGGGTCGAATCCTCCCGCTCCCATATTCCCGCGCCGCCCCATTCCCTGTTGCTGCATGGTGGCCGGCGTGCGATTGGGAAATCGCGAATTCATTCGCATTTGCAAACGATCCACCAAGACGGTCGGGGCGAGATTGCGAATTGCATATTCCGTGTAATCGCGGGCGTCATACACCACGCGGTCGAATTTGGCAGGTGTCGTATTGCCGGATGCCGGAGGTTGACTTCCGGCATTGGCCATGGCCAGTGCCGCCGTGAGCCGGTCGAGTGCCGCCGTGTCGTTCGAGACGAGTGACAACGAGCCGTCGTCGTTGACAAAGACATACAGCGACCTGTCAGGCGTGGCCGGGGTTGCAACGGCAGGCGCCGTTGCGGTTTCGGCAGGCGGCCGAGCGGTGGGCGGCGTCGCTGTTGGCTGTGTCGTTGCCGGTTGCGTCGTTGTTGGCTGCGTCGCTGTTGGCTGTGTCGTTGTTGGTTGCGTCGTTGTTGGCCGTGTTACGGGTTGCGTTGCGCTGAGCAACGGCACTTCCTGCATCGGCGAAACCGGTTCGGCGTAGGACACGTAGGCGATCGCGTCCCATTGCGGCAAAACGGTCATCCGTGAAAGCTGTTGTTTGTCAAGCTCAATCATCAGCGGGCCATCCGTGCCGGTCATGCCCTGTGGGGCGCGAAAACCGATTGACGGTTGTGCCGGTGCCGGTGATGTTGGTCCAGGTGCCGGTTGCTGCTGCTGATCGTCATCCTTGTTCGGGGGAACGAACGGATTGTCCGGGTTGATTTGCTCCCAGATTTTCTGCAAGCGTTCGATCAATTCGTCCGGGTTGCCGCCGTCGATCTGAATCGTGCGCATGACGCCCGTGCCCAGGACTTCGAGACCGGAGGACGTTGTCGCGGTTCCTGGACGAATTTGCGATGCGCCTTGTTGATAGCCGACCGGCCTGACCGTGGTCAGCAGCTCGCCGGTTTCGCCGAATTGGGCCAGCAGTTCGCGGATTTTCACATGCTGCGATTCCGTCGCGCGGATGTAGAGCAGGTCCGAATAGAAATCAGGCGTGATCGTCGGGCGTTTCTGGATCGGGTCTTCGAGAAAGAGCTGACCGACCATCGTGATTACCGTTTGCGGGTCGAGTTCGCGGAGAGCAAAAATGTCCAACTTGCGTTCTTCGGTGCGGAACGACTCCATAATCATGCGGACATTTTCGTGTTCCTGCGGTCTGGCCAACAGCATCATCTTGTCATTAATCCAGTCGGGCACCGGGTTGAAATCCACGCCTTCAAAATAGAAGAATCGACTCAACGCGCTGAGCACCGTCATCATATTGAGATTCTGATCAAAATCATATACTTTCAATTCCAGGTTCGGGTCGTTCAGGCCGCCTTCGTGCATCTGCTTGATGAGCGACGCGATTTCCTTGTGTTGCTGCGGCGTTGCCGTCACGAAGAGACTTCGTCCGGTCGCGTCAGGCGTTGCATCGAAATATTGCCCTGATCCATAACCCCGGTAAAACGTGCGCAACACAGGCCAAAACTGGCTTGCAAACGAACCGATATTGTGGATTTGAATGGTCGTTTGCGATTCCGGGTCGTATCGGTCCATTTCGGCGACGATGGCATCGATGATTTTGTGTTCCTCCGGTGTTCCGTATGCGACCACGGAATTGGACATTGTGTCATAGTAAACGGACATGCCGGGAAAACGGCTCGACAAAATCTGGTAGGCCGTTGACCAGCTCACGCGCTGGAGACGGTACATTCGCGCCTCATTTCCTCGTCCTGTATCTTCATTCAGCTTGTCGATGGCTTCCCTGATTCTTTCATGGGTCGAGGGCGTTGCCCAGATCGTCAGTTTATACGGATCGACATCGCTGAAACCGGGGGTCGCGTTGGGGGCGACAACGGAGATAAAATTATACCATGCCAGGGTGGCCCTCATGCCGTTGAGCGTGTAATTATCCGGTACGGAATCGTCGAATGTATCGATTTCGGCGAGCAGATCGGCAATGATTTTGTGTTCCTCCGGGGTTCCGAAAGCGATCACCGAATTGGACAGTCGGTCATACATGATGTACATGCCCGGAAAACGGCTCAACAGAAGTTCGTAGGCTGCATAGAAGCCCACGCGCTGGAGACGGTACATTCTCGCCTCATTTCCTCGTCCCGTATCTTCATTCAGCTTGTCGATGGCTTCCCTGATTCTTTCATGGGTCGAGGGCGTTGCCCAGATCGTCAGCTTATACGGATCGACATTGCTGAAACCGGGAGTTGCGTTGGGTGCGACATTAGCGAGAAAGTAATTCCATGCAATGGTGGCCATCATGCCGTTGAGCGTGTAATTATCCGGTACGGAATCGTCGAATGTGTCGATTTCGGCGAGTATTTCCGCGATTTTCTCTTGTTCTTCGTTCGACGCGGCGGTAACAAGAATGGCATTCGAATTCGACATCCAGTCTTGCGTGAACGTTACATCGGGAAAGCGCGTTCTCAAGAAGGACAAAGCCGTGGTCAGAGTCACGTGTTCCAATCGGTACAGCCGCGAGGCCGAAAAATTCGTGTCGTTTTCGTTCAGCTTGTCGATGGCTTCGGCGAGTTTTTCATGTTGCGAAGGCGAGGCCAAAATCGTAATCTTATGCGGGTCTATCGAACTAAACGCCGGTAGCGCGGTCGGATCAATGGCCGCAAGGAAATTATTCCAGGCCACGACGGCCGGCATGAACTTGATCTCGTAATTTTCCGTCACAGGTCGCATCCCGTCGTTTTTGGCCAGCATTTCATCAACGACTTTTTGGATTTTCACCTGTTCGACCGGTGTGGCATAGACGAGAATCTGTCCGTTGGTCGCCGACGGCAAGACCAACACGCCGGGAGAAACATACTGCATCGAACTGGTGGCCCAGATTCGGAAATAAATCGGCAAATCGCTCAAATCATGCATGACGATATATTTTTCCGATTCCGGCGGACGCGGCACGTCGATGAGTGCGATGTTTTTTTCAATTTCCGCCATCATTTTCGGAGTGGCGTGCGCAACAAGGTCGCCGGTATCCTGTCTTATATAAAGCTGCACTCCCCGATTGGAAAAATGGCCCGTCAAAATGCTGAACGCCTCGCCGACGGGAATATTTTTCACAAAAAACACTTTCGTGAGATGTTCGGGAAACGATTCGCCCATCGCTTCGGTAATTTCTTCCGCAAGGCGATGATCGTCCTCCGAGCCATAGATAATCAGCGTATTGTCTCGGAAATTCGGAATGACAATGGCACCGGTGAGTCGCGATTGCGTGATGTAATAGGACATCTCAAGAGCTTCCGGGGCCACGTGATAGGCTTTCATCGTCATCAGGTTTTCCGGCAAGATCATCGTTTCCATTTTGGCGATGATTTCGGCAATTTTCGCCTGATCGACCGGCCGGGCATAGACCAACAACTGTTCTGGCGTGGCACCCTGGAACGACTGGATTCCTCGGGCGTTATACCAGTAAAGCTGGTTCAACAGCGTCGTAACGCGGAAAAAGTTGGTGTTTTTCAAAATGTAAAATTGGAGGACTTGCTGCTCTTCCTGCTTCTGTTTGACAAATTCCTTGATGAAATCGTCGATTTCCTTGTGGACGGAAGGAATAGCGATGGCCACTATGGCAATTCGTTCGGAATTCATGACAAACGATGCTTTGGGCGGCGGAAATGCCTCTTGCAATGCCCACCATGACCAGGTCATCATCGGCGGCGGATAATTCACAAAGCTGTGATCCCGCGGTACGGGTTTGACCTCTTCCGGCAAGTCAACGTCGAGAATTTCCAACATCTCGGCGATCATCTCATGGTCAAGAGGTGTGGCACGAACGACGAACGAACGTGCCGTAGGATCGTCCGGTGCTTGCTGCTGTGTCGGCAAGGGAATGCCCAACATGTTCGCATACCATTGGAGTTCCTGATATTGCCATGATGTTGCAGCCGAGGCGGCTTGCATCTCATACTGCGCATTGGGAACAGTTTCCTTCAGCCACTTGATTGCATTGGTCACGGTGATGTATTTGAGCGTATAGACCTGTGGTAAGGCTTTGTTTTCCGACTGCTGGGCAACCAAATCATCAAGATATTTCTGAACTTTGGGAACATCACTCGTTCTCCCCATGAAGATAATTTGGTTCGGCAAAGGTCCGTTTTGCAAGTTGCCGGAAAACCTGTACATGCTCCATACCTGGCGGATAAGCGATTCCCTGGGAATGTTCGAACCGTCCGGGATCGTCAGGATGGAATAGGAATATCGCGACCCGGGTTTTTCAAGCTCGTTCATCTGATCAACGTATTGCTTGATGATGGCGTGGTCTTCCGCAGAAGCATAAACGATGATTTCCGAACCCCAACCTTCCGAGAGTTTTGCCGTCGGAACGATCTCCTGAATCACAGGAATATAAATATAGAGCGAACCGCGTTCCAGATCATACATTTTGACGGTCATTTTGCCTGACGTATCGGCCAGCTTCGTCAAGGATTCCATCATCGATGCAATTTTTTTTTGATCGTTTTCCGGCAAAAAGACAATCACCGAGCGAGTGCCGGGATCAACCTTAAAAAAACCGTTTTGGCCCTCCTGCAAACCAAATCGGGCGGCCGTCTGTTGACGCATCATATTGCCCATCATATTTTGTTGATTCATATAAAAAGACATAGACATGCGATAAAAAGGGTTTTGCCTGATCATCCTTCGCATCGCATCATCCTGCAACAGGTCTTTGATTTCATATGAAGTTATAGATTCTGCGTCGGGGAACATACCCTGAAGTAACGCTTCAAGCGTTACGGGATCGGCATCGCCCATTGGGTAAATGTTGAACTCCGGGTGATATTGGTCGTCGGTCGATTGCATCTGCGTGAGCAGGGTTTCAATGTCCTGATGTTCGCGCGAGGTTGCGCGAATCGTGATTTTGGTGGACAGGGCATCGCTATACACCTCGACACCCGGAAACAGAGCTTCCAGCATGTTCTGCACCGAGTAGTAATACAACTTTGGGATGGGATACGACCGATACCGCTCCTGTAACGTGAGTTCCATAGGCTCGTTCATCAGCTTGAACATTTCCGTAATGGCTGCATGTTCTTCGGGCGTGGCCCAGATGAGCAAGAGTTTGTTCCGGTCATCGACCGTCGCCTTGATATTCGGGTAAACCTGCTTGATCGACTCCAGCACGTTTTCCGGTTCACCGAGTGCGATGGGATAACGCATGAACGTCTGCCCCTTGGGAGAGGTCGGATCAAGCGTTTGGAAAATTTGCTTCACCTTGTTCATCTCGGACTTGGCCGCCCAGACCATCACGCGCATTCCCTTGTCGTCGAAAATCGGCTTGGCTTCGGGGACGCGTTCGGTCAGGAATTCCTCAACGGTTTCGCGGTCAACGGCGGTGAGCGAAAAAATTTCGAGTTGCAGTTCAAAATCACTGCCCGTGTTGGCCGACATCATCAAAAGGGCTTCGGCGATCAACTGGTGGCCAAGCGGTTTGGCCAAAATGGACATTTGCCCGGGCGAGCTGTCTTCAATAATGCGAATGGCAAGCCCCGACCGCTCCTCGTTGGCGGTTTGTACGTAGTTTTCGACTCGCTTGCGCTGGTCATCCGTGACCGTATAAAGAAAAAGCACCGGCTCGTCCGGTGTAAAGGTGGAAATGATCAAATCAACGTTCCGGCGTATCAATTCGTGTTCCGCCGGTCGGGCCACCACCATCAACTGGCGGTTGACATCGTCCTGCGTGATGGTGGCTTCCGGGGCAAGCATTTTCAAGGTCGAAATCAAATAGTCCGGCGCAACGGCACGCAACTGATAAAACTGCACCTGCGGATCGTTCGGCCCCGGCTCTTCGGGATCGAGTTTTTCGATCAACGCCGCCACCAGTTTGAGTTGTTCGCTGTTCATGCTTTGTATGATCAGCGTTTTGCCGGTTGTGTCGTACATGTATTGCAGGTTCGGGAGCATCTGCTGCACGACCCGTATGATTTCATACGGATCGGCGCGGCGGATCGGAAAACGCCCGAACCGGTCGGCCGGTTCGGTGTTATGGATGTTTTCGATGGTTTCCTTGACCATCTGCTGCTCTTCGTCGGTCCCCCAAACCACAATATTCGCACTCATGGTGTCGAATGTCCATTTCGCGTTCGGCACGAGGGCATACAGTTGCTGCAACATCTCGTACCACGAGAAATAGTTGTAGTTGACATCATACATATTGACTCTGCCGATCGGATACGTGGCGAAATAGCGTT
>Ga0123356_10006478_pt1 | contig 11796 bp, 8 predicted proteins | sample TergutEmb28metaG_2_FD_92546 | JGI IMG/M metagenome (GOLD analysis project Ga0123356, IMG submission 92546) | Embiratermes neotenicus P3 segment gut microbial communities from Petit-Saut dam, French Guiana - Emb289 P3 | ecosystem: Host-associated > Arthropoda: Insects > Digestive system > Gut ... | reverse complement strand
TTCGCCTCGTTTTTTTGCTTCGATGATTATTTGGCGTTTTTCGTTTGATATGGGTCGCATATGAAAAAGTAAGCATTATCTTCAATATAATATTTGCGTTAATATGATCTCATGTTGCTATATAGCGAACTAGTGCTTTGACCACATCATAACATGATAATACCCTAATCAATCAAGGCATCGCACTTTTTCTATCTATCGGTGAAGACGCACCGAAATTTAATTGACCACCTAGATCAAACTGCTGAATGCAATACCGCCTATGTGATTTGGAAGGTCATGGTTGCTTGGGGACAGTAGGGGATACCAGATTTCTCAGGAGCATCCGTCAAGATGTTAACATAAATTATGCCTTGGCCCGTAAAAGCCCAAGAGGGCATAACTACCTCTGCACTAATAGTTGTGGTGCCCCGTGTTTGAGACCCAATAGATACCGTGGACATACCTAAAGGCACCTGTGCCGAGTCAAATATACTGGCTGTAAGCACCAAACCCCCGGAAATATCACCCTCCAAGGTTACATTAATTGGCACACGACCAGATCTTTGAATTGAACTAGGTATCGAAATCGACTTTATAAGCAGAGAAGAACCAACCATAAACTCGGCCGCATCAGTTATAACAACCCCCGAAACACTAACTGACGCCAATATAGACCACGCACCAAAAATAATTGACGGATCAGGTTCAGGCACAGGAACCCTAAAAGTGAAACCCGCCAACCCCGAACCATCGGTAGTATCAACATAGGTTCCCAGCGCAGTGCCATCCGGTTGAAGTAGCGTAAAAGCAACATCACAATTAGCAACCCCACCCCCATTAAAAGTTACTCTAGCAGAAGCAGACACCAGCGCTCCTAAAAGATAAGACACATTATCAGTAGAAACAATAACCACTGCACCCCCTTGAGGCCCCGTGGTAGGCGTAGAAGACGAACCAGTAGAAATTATAACCCCCGGAATCTGTCCGACTGTAAAAGGCATTTCACCACTACTGATATCTAAAAGCGTCACACCGTTGATTGATATATCTGCACTACCCACACCAATCACCTCAAAAGTGATACGCACTAAAACACCACCCCCACTTACACCACTCCGCTCAAGTAATACCTGCGATAACCCCGGTGGAAATGTACCACCAACATTATCTATCACAACTGGAGGAAACATATCGGAGGCACCCTCTGAGGTAAGAAACGCCCCCTTAGTAGCTCTGGTTGCCTTTAGGACCTCTGGATTCCAAGATATTTGAGCATTCCAACCCCAAAGACTGTCAACTCCGGCGATATTTAGACTTGCAATAAATACATCACCTATTTTTGTTGGATTGGAGTCAACTGTTATATTGACAGATGCTGATTCAGCAGCAACAACTGCACATAAATATAAAAGAGAACTAACTAACAGTAAGACAATAATCGAGATACTCATTATTTTTCTATTTTTCATATTCATCCCGCATCACATCCGATCTCAAGCTTGCAGTTTTGTTTATCTGCCCGTTGCTCGCCTCTTCTACGCCTCACAAGCCAGCTTAAGCTATTTTACCCTTCAGCAAATATTAACCATAGTCGAATATAGAGATCTATTCAATATATAGTAAAAATAGCACAAATATTTAGCGCTACTGGAAAAATACAAACAACATTATAACAATGCACAACATTATACGCGATACAGCGTTAAATTAATAACTGTTTTTAGTTAGTGTTGTTTATATTTAAATAACGCTCACTTTTTATTTAATTTGTACAAGATATTTTTGTGTAAAATTAAAATACCTGCAGATAAAATCAACACAACAACTATGATGAGACTGACCAAGCCAAGTATTTTGAGAGGGAACTGAGTAGTTAGGGAAGGATTTTGATGGGCCTGATCAGCAGGGCTATTTGGGTTGTTGTCTGAGTTGGTCTCAGGATTGTTATTTGAAGTGTTAGCTGGACGATTGTGAGAATTATTGTCTGAGAGAACAGCGGAATTGATACTTGAGTTGTTATCAGAACGAATTATTGTAATGGTTCCGCTGTTTAATGTGACAGGTATATAGTTGAGCACGCCTGTTGGAGAGGGGTTGATAAGTTGGGTGCCCTCAATAGATACGGGTGAAACTCCAGTACCTATGATCTGAAAGCTAAGGGTCGCAAGAACACCGCTTCCATCGACACTTTGTGCTTCAAGCAAGATACACCCCGTACTGTTGAGGTAGCCTTGGCTTCGAGAAGTCGGTGATAGGGATGGCCCCCAGGTGCATAGGGTGGAACCCGCATTTGACAAGAAGGGCCCTTCTTGGATGTTAGTCAAGTTTAATACTTGGGGGTTCCAAGTTAGGTTGAGATTCCATCCAAATAAATTTTGAACGTTGTCTACACTTAGTTGGACTTCGATGATATTTCCGATTTGTGCAGATGAGAGCTGGGTAGTGCGTGGGATGATATTGACTGCAACAGGCGACTGAGCTATTGACTGAGGTAACATTATACAAATAAGTACCAACAAGAGCAAAGTCGTAAGCAACAAAGTCTTGAACTTCAACTATAGTTTCATCCTTTGCGTTTAGCATGAAACCAAACAATATTTAGCCTCTCCAAATAATAAATAGAGCCCTAAATAGGCTACATATATACAAAAATAAAGACGCGTATGCGTCTTTTTTAGTTTAGTTGGCATTGGGTTTTTTTCTCAGCCAAAATGCAGCTCCGCCGATAGCAAACACTGTTACAAATATTAGTGGATAGAGAATAACTTGGGGTATATTGAGAGTATTTTGCCGTTGCCCATCTTGATTAGTTTGCCTATCAGGTGTACTGGCACCATCAGAGGAGGAGGCTGACTCAGCGGAGTTGGGCGGAACGTCTGTGACACCATCACCTACAACGATTGTTTTTGTTGCCGTTGCATCAAGATCGGCACTATTTTTTACCGTTAGAGAAACAACATAGGTTCCAGGAGCACGATAGCGATGTCCAACATTGGCCATAGTGGATGTTTCACCATCGCCAAAATTCCAATAACACGTACCCGTCAACGAAAGGTTATAGGGATCGTAGCTTTGATTATAGAACAGAAGGTCTTGATTGACAGCAGCAACGTTAACAGTTTGACCAGAAGAGTCTTCTATGTGTATGACGGGAACGGGAGGCGTTATACTTACAACAGTTATGCCGATAATTGCAGTGGAGGTTCCCTTAGAGTTAGTAACTGTTAAAGTAATGGGGATAACTCCAGGCCAATCAAATTTATAGTTAACAATCTTGTCCGTCAGAGTACGAGTTTCATTGTCAGTAAATGTCCAAGTGTAGGTTTGATCTGCAACATCTTGTGGAATGGTTTGGGATGCATCCAAAGTTACGCTTGTGAATTGATTTACAGTTTGATTTGACCCCGCATGGGCAACGGGAGATCCATCAGATGGAATATAGGACACCGTTGCCGTCGCATAAGTCACAACAGGATAGGGATCAATAGAGGGATTAATAGCACCTGCAGCACCAGGCGGGTTGCATTTAGCTAGGTTTGTAGCATTAACGGTAATTGTTGTACTGACAACTGGTTTTAACACTTTGAACGTGAGAATTGCTAGTGTCCCAGCCCCGCTTTGTTCGCCACGTTCAAGCATTGCTTCATTAGCTGTGGCCTGCCCGGTTGTGGCGCCCTTGTTGAGGTCACTTGTTTGAGTTTCCACTGAAGACTGGAATACGGTTTGGTAATCTGCAAAAAAATCTCCGGGAACGGGTTTTTTTATCAGCTCGAGATATTGAGTATCCCAAGTGATGTTAGCTGACCAGGCAAAGAGGTTTGTAACATCGCTGATTTTAAAGGCAAGCTCAATAGTTTTTGATGGATCAGTAATTGACACTGTAGAAGGATCAAGACTTAGTTTAGGGGAGCTTTGTGCTTGGCTGAATTGAATAGAATTAAAAAAGGGGACAAACATCAAACAAACAACAGTCAATACAATAACCAATTTTTTCACCATTTTTATACCTCAGTGTAGTATATTATCCAAATATTTGCAAATAGCACTAAATCTTCAAAATCAAGTTTTAAATCTTTATTGAAGTCAAATATCTGATTCCAAGGCTGACCATTGTAGTATGCGATCCAATTATTTGCAAATAGCACCAAATCGTTGAAATCTAATACGCCGTCTGCGTTTGCATCGCCGGGTTGTTTGACGGTAAATGATGCCATATTAGAAGCGGTCAACCCATTAACTCTTGAAGTTACAAATATTGTGTCTTGACCAAGCGTTGCTTTATTGGCAAGCTTAAAAGATAACTCATAAGCACCTTGATTTCCGCCAGACATCGAAGGATGATTCGCGCCCTGCGTTGTTCCGGTCAGTGTAAAGGGTATGGATACTTCTGGAGATAGAGGATAACCGCCGTGATTTGGCCAGTCAGAATATAGACCCGCATAGGCATATGCCAATCCTCCAGCAGCCCCCGAGGGTATTTTAACAGGCAATGTTGTGGTAAATCCGGTGCCGCTGGCTATTGCAATATGTTTTGTAGAACCAGAGGATATAGGCACGCCATTGCTATCGTACACGTTAATAGCGGCAAGCAAATCCCGAGGTATAGAATCAGCATTATTTACGCTGATTGTAAAATATGCTGATTCACCGGCTATAACAGAGGTTAATTCGTCACCTGTTTGATCACTTAGATACGCCGATGTAATAATCCCTAAAGGTCTGATTATATTTCCTGTAGCCACAGTCCTTATTACGAAATTATCTCCTTGAGCATTAACAACCGCTATGCCCACTAGACCGGCTACTGCTTGATTAGCAGATAAAAGGTTTCCGCTAACGCTTACAACATCACCCCGATTGTACGACTGCTGAACAGTTGATATAGTTACCTCTACTGATGTTTGAGCATTAACTGTAAAAACTGGCAATAGAATCATTAAACAAAAAAAGAAAGAGAGAATAATTGTTTTTTTCATGTTTATCCCCGAGTTTAGATGCCTATGAAGAACTGAGCTGGCTGATTTTGGACACTGCTAACAAATAGACCGTTACTGTCAAAGGTAACTGCGGCACCATTTTGAGGACAGTAAGGAACACCACCTGCTTTTGGATACGCGCTGAGCAAATTAACGTTAACTTTAGCTTGGCCAACAAATGCATAGTTAGGAATATCTATGGTCACCTGAACAGAAGAGCCTGCAATTGTAGTAGCGGCTACTGCAATTGGAACATTGTTAACATCCACTACGGTGAAAGTAACAATACCTGCAACATTAGCAACATTGTCAATGTCTACTGTGATCTGAACTTGACCCGTGCCTCTAATGACTGTAGAGGGACTCACGGTGACACCTTTGATGTTTGCCACATAATTGAATTCGAATTTAAGCGAGTCCGTATAGGTTATCTCAGAGATATCAACTGCAACATCGATCACCCAGTTAGCACCAAAGGCCGTCTCTAGTTGAGTGTCAGGAGTGGGTAGACGGAAACTAAAAATTGCATCACCGTTAGCGTTTGTGCGTACGACAGCATATGCATATTCAGCCCCACTGTTAGTGTAGACTGTAAAGAGAACATCTTTCTCTGCGACTGGAGCACCGTTAAAGATTACGTGTGCAGTTGCGACAACTTGTTGCTGAGGACCAAACATACCGCCAGGAGCGTTTGGACCTACACCGCCTTTTTGGGTGAAAACATCAATACCTGAAGAGGCGGTTTGGATGATTGTGTATGTTCGACTTATCTGATCTGTGTTGACATAGCCTGCTGGCGGGTTGGTTGCTTGGGCAGTAACAGTTAGAGTGATTTGTAATTCGTCAGGAGCAATGTCGTTTAAGGTTACCTTTTGAGTGGTTGCAGTTATATCACTAAATAGACCATTAACTGAGCGGATTACCCAATTATAGCTGGTGATGGGAACAACCTGTGTCCCGTCGTAACCTGGTGCAGAGGAGGAAGCATCAAGCACCATATCGGTGGTACTAGCACCAGACGGAATAGTGATATACTGACCACTGATACCTGTATCAGTTGTAACGGTGAATGCGGCTGTTGGTGCTGTTGCGGGAGGGGTCGGGTTGTTTACACGCAGTGATGGCAGAGCTGTATCATAAGCAATTGCAATATTTTGAGGGTCTAGTAGAGTAACATCAGTTAAAGCTATATTGCAACTACCAAAACCCTGAACCTCAAATGTGACAGTTGCTAAGAGACCTGCACCGCTGACGCTTGTACGTTCAAGCAAAATTTGTGAGAACTTGCTTGGGAAGTAACCGTTCACGTTATCAATTGCAGTTGGAGGACTCATATCAGTAGCTCCCTCGCTAGTTAGAAAGGTGCCTTTCTGAATTCTTGTAACGGTGACAACATCGGGGTTCCAAGTTAAATCAAAGTTGACACCCCACAACTTTTCGACGTTTGCAATATTAACTTGAACTGTGAAAGTGGAGCCTAGCGGTAAGTTTGCCGGATAAGTGAGGTCAAGCGGAGTAGAAGATACCAGTGTCAGAACCGCTGGACCTGCAGCATTTGCAAGGTTTATCCCTGAGAGCATCGACACAACCATAAAAACAGTAAGTGCCATAGCCATTATAGATTTAGTTTTTTTAGTTTTTTGGTTCATTATTTTTTTCTCCATTCAAATAGTTAGTTTATAAAAAAGGGGGTTGAGTATGTTTATTCGTAATATGCGATCCAGTGATTTGCGAATGCTACTAAGTCATGGAAATCAATTTTGCCATCTGGAAGACCACCAGATCCGCTGATGTCAAGATATGGATTTAATTGCCCTGTTTCGTAGTAGGCTATCCAGTAATTTGCAAAATATACCAGATCATTGAAGTCAACAACACCATCAGGAACCGTCTGAGTCCCAACAGAACTGTTAGGATTACCTGAGGGCGCACCAGCAAAATCGACCCGATTCATCGTTATAAAACCGTCATTTACTAGGTATTCATCGTGTGCTTTTATGAAACTGATCCAGAGAGATTTCACTGCTGCGGGACTGTTTGCAGAGGGGATACCGTCCATGAAGTAGTAGAGAGGGCGAATAATTGCTGTGGGAGTAGCTTGGTTGGTAACGTAGAATCCGCCTTGGACATTGGCAACGCTTGGACTGATATATGTGCCGGTTGTGGGATTGTAGAGTTTGAGAGGTATGATACCGTTGGGATAAGAGGGACCTAAGTCATTTTGGACAAATCCTAAGCCGACAAAACCGATGGCGTATTGGTGTTGTTGCTGGCGCATTGCAACCATGACTGCTCCGTTAGAGTTTAGGGCTTGATAGCTTGATGGAAGCCAAATGCCTGCCGTTTGCCCTGTTTGAACGTTGTATGCCATGTTGTAGCCAAACGCATTTAGGAAGAAAGCGTTAAAGCCATCAAATGTCCCTGATGAAAAATCTCTGCCTATACGACCAATGGTTTGACTGGCGACACCTGAAGGCAGGGTTACCGGTGGAACTTGTGCATTTGCCCAGTCACCCCAAGTCCTATAGAGGGGAATGTCGTTGTTATTTCCAGTTGTTCTAAAAAGATCCGCAACTTGAGAGGCAGTAGCTTGTGAGAGCCAAGTGTTAGTAGCTGGAACAACAATGGCAATACTGTCATAACCAATCAAGAATTCTTGTGGGTCGGTGATGGCTGAGTCGGTTAAGGGATAATTGTTACCATAAAAGCCTGAGTTTGCACCGGATCGTGAAGATGCGGCAATGTCAGCGGTTGGGGAGTTGGCTTTTAGTGCGTTTAGACCTGCACCGCTTCCAAGGTCATTTAGAGTGACTGTAGTTGCAGTGAAGGGGGTTCCTATGGTTAATACATGTGATTGGAAGGCGGTGACTGCCTGTTCGCTGATTGGATAGATTGTTGAGCTACCAAGAACAGAAAGACGCCCAGGAGTTATTAGCGGTGTTTGTGATTGGGTTGGAAGTGCCGAAAACAGTGAGACTAAGAGTGCTATCATGATTGCGCATATTACGGGTTTAGATGTTTTCAAATTTGTTTTCTCCTTTTCTATTAGTGAACGATTACTCGTTCATCAAGTAGAGAGTTATTTCAGAATATGTTTCTTGTCGATGTAGTATATTTTTGGATATTTAGACTATATTCAACCTGCCCCTGAAAAACAAACAAACATAGACAATCATAGTTCTAAATATTGATAATTAGACAACACAGACAACCGTTATCTGTCCCAAAATCACTGTAGCACAAGGGAGAAAAAAACAATCAAAATCGAAATGAAATACTTCCAAGAACATGTAATTCAAACAATATGTCTCATCTGCGCTGCCATATCGGTAGTAGCCGTCTTAGCGATATTTTATTCCTTAGGATATGATGGATACCCAATCATTTCAGATTGGCTCTTAAATGGCTTTGGAATGCGATGGATTCCTCATGGAGGAATATATGGAGCAACTCCGTTGATTATCAACACGTTTAATGCGGGTATTGGATGTACCGTAATCGCAACAATAATTGGAATTCCCACAGCAATATATTTGGCAGAGTTCGCAAACAATCGGTTGCGAAATATTGTAAGACCTTGTTTAGAAATTTTAACAGGGTTTCCCTCAATAATCCTTGGCATAGTTGGCGCTAGCATAGTCGTAGGAGCTATAAGCACTATTGGCGGCCCTGGAACCGGCGGGGGTTTGCTTGCGGTGTGGATTGTTGTAGGAATAATGTCACTTCCAACAGTTGCAACTATATCTGAAGATGCAATAAAAGCTGTGTCTAAGGATCTTAAAGAAGCCTCCTTGGGTCTTGGCGCGACTCGATGGCAAACGATGACCAGAGTCACAATACCTGTGGCTACCCCTGGAATCTTGGCGGCGGTTCTTCTAGGAATGGGAAATGCAATTGGCGAAACAATGGCGGCGTTTTTCATTGTAGGTACAATAGTTCCGTCGAAGATTGCGACAGATCCTATTCGCGGAGTCGCATTGATCCCTGTACAAATTGCGCAAGAGACTGGAAATGACTGGAGCAATATGGAGCCATATTTTGCATTGGGTTTTATACTCTTCTTCATCATTGGCATATTAAATCTGATAATTAGAAGATTAATCAGAGAAAAAGACACAAAAACTTCAAGGAGACACTGAGGACGTGAAGTTTTTTTTGTCGTCATGGATGAATCAATTATACAGATATATAAAAACACGTGACAGAAACGGTCTACTTGCTGGAGCGCTAATTTTTATACCTGGCACAATTTTTACAGTTTTTGCCCTATATCAAACAATTGTACCAATAAATGAGTACATAACACTAGGTATGCCATGGGATTACAGCTTTGATCGTTTAGTGATAGATACTTTTCTCAATGTATGGCTATTTGCCCCTGCACTTATAATGTTTGTAGCGGCATATCTTCAAGCAGAATCAAACCAACTTGGTTTTAAAGTTTGCTTTGCTTTATCGATTTGCTTCTTAGGCGGATTAATCTTCAACCTTGTAGACCCAACTTTACTGATTATTTGCATGATTTTTAGCATCTTTGCTACACTATTTGGATTTGAAGAATCAAAGAAGAATAAACAAAACAGACACTCCCCCATTATAGTCGAAAAAATCGCCATACTAGGCTTACGATTGTCAAGCATAATAGCTATCGCGGTATTGACGGGAATAATTTCTTATGTAGCCATCAGAGGAGCACAATTTCTATCATGGGAATTTATAACAGCAGACAACCTATTGACCAAAGACATTGTCAATCAAATTGTAAGTGGTGAACCGGGATCAATAGGAGGAATAAGGATCTACATAATAGGGTCACTTATTATTGTCGGTTATTGTGAGGCCATAGCGATCCCCCTTGGAATTGGGGCAGCCATTTATTTAGCAGAGTATGCCCCAAAAAATAAAATCATAGATGTCATTCGGTTTTTTATCGAAACTCTAGCCGGAGCACCATCAATAGTCATAGGCCTGTTTGGCCTTGCTTACTTTGTTCAAATGTTAGGTATGGGGGTATCTGCGGCTGCCGGAGGTCTTGCATTGGTCATAATGATTTTGCCATGGAATATAAGAACCGCTGAGGAGGCCATGAGAGCTGTTCCGCAATCTTACCGTGAAGCATCATATGCACTTGGAGCCACAAAATGGCAGACGATAAAAAGGACTGTTTTATTGTCTGCCAGCCCCGCTACGATTACAGGTATAGTGCTGGGATTGGGTGCAGCCATAGGAGAAACTGCAGTAATAATGTGGACTGCAAGCTATATGGGAACATTTGTTTTACCCGACCGCATATCGCTGATAGGTGCAATTGGAAGTACTGAGGTAACATCTCATGTGATGCCGACCTTACAGATGTGGATTCTGGGAGCCTATAACTACATAGCCAATGGTCCTAATAGGCCTAGTGAAGCCATAAATTGGCAACTAGAAAATGTCATGTTTAGTGGCGCACTTGTTTTGCTGATAATATTTATTGGCATAAGTTTTTCTGCGTTTGTTCTGAGAAATTATTTAGCTAAAAAAACGCAAGGAGCCCGATAAAATGAGAAAACATGTAAAAACTAAAGCACATATCACATTGTTTATACTGATATTGTTTTTGATTCCAACGCTCAGTTTAACTTATGTTGGTGTTGCCCAAACACCAGAGAATATAGAGCTTAATTTGATGTTTCAAGTAAATAATGGCACTGTAATAAATGGTACACAGATGATTTTTGCGCCGTTTGATCTCATTACACTTAAAGCAGAGTTAAATAATACAGATGCGACTGTTTTGGAGTCTACCGTAGTCTTTAGTATCAAAGGACCAGTTTCGGCGGTGAATTCTACAGAGATCGTGCGCAGTGAAGTCACAGATAAAAATAATATTGCTACAATAGAGTTCCGTATTCCCACAGAAGGTACAGCGCAAGTTACAGGTACGTGGCAGGTTTATGTTAACGTCAAGACAGCAAATAAAGTATTAACCCAGAATGCAACCTTTCAAGTCAGCTGGCCAATACAGAAGCTATCAATCGATTTTGTAGATGTCCAAGGACATAACCAAAACAACTTTAACGCCGGCGATAGTGTCACCACTTTAATTACCTATGAGAGTAGTCAAGCGCAGTCCCAAAACATCAGTCTAAACATCAAAGATTCCACCGGCAACCCCATAACCCAGCAAACCCGCCAAGTCACCGCCAACACAACCACCAACAATAAAATAGCTCTTGAATTTACAATTCCAAAAAGTGCATCCAACGGTTCAGCCCAAGCGGATCTAAACATCTACTCAGGGAACTATCAAAACAGAAACATTCCAGCCGCTGAGAACAAAACCGTTTACCTCTCAATAGGAACCACCACCGAAGCTCAACCACACCCAACCCCGCCATTGGCCTCGCCTGCACCAACTTCCGAACCCGTTATTGAGAACCTTGTGGGCTGGTTACCTTGGCTGGCGGCAATAACAGGATTAATCACATTTTGCGCACTATTTATATTTCTGAAAAGAAAACCCAACCAAAAAGAGGACCCAAATACCCCCCCACCACTCCAAACATCAACCCCGACCATACCCCCCAACCAACCACCAACTACACCGTTCGGTGAGGAAAACAGCAAAGCGGCATTAATACAGACGCAGGCTATTTTAAATCAGAGGGCACATCCAGATCTGGTCACTCAAGATGCAACAACAATAGCACATCTAAATGACATTGCACTCACAGCCAAAAAAATCCAAGAACTCCAAACCGCCCTCAAAATAGAACAAGAACACCTAAACCAGAGCATAAACGGGTTAAACCAAACCATCGAAAAACAAGAAAAAATCATCAAAACATACTATGAC
>Ga0123356_10006477_pt1 | contig 11798 bp, 1 predicted proteins | sample TergutEmb28metaG_2_FD_92546 | JGI IMG/M metagenome (GOLD analysis project Ga0123356, IMG submission 92546) | Embiratermes neotenicus P3 segment gut microbial communities from Petit-Saut dam, French Guiana - Emb289 P3 | ecosystem: Host-associated > Arthropoda: Insects > Digestive system > Gut ... | reverse complement strand
TTCCGGTATAAAGAGGGAATTATCCGCCCTGGATCTGCCGTTTGAATTTATTGTTTTGTCCGATCTTGGAGCGGAAGAAGCGACGGCTTTTCGTTCGGTTATTAACGCGGCTCTTTACGGCGCGATCATGGTAGCTGTTGTCAGTTTCCTGCTCGGAAACTCGGGGTTTTTCTGCGCGTTAACTGTTCCGCTGATCTGTCTTATATCGATAGCGGTTCTTTCATCAGGCGGAATGTCTATAGACAGGGTAATGCTCGCGGGTATTGCCGCCGGAGCGGGAACTGCAATTGATCCTGTCATTCTCTGTTCCGAGAAACTACGCAGGTGTAAAACTTACGAGGAAGTTTTTCAGTCATTATCTGAAATATCCGGCCCTGTAATCGCCGGGGCGGCTACAACTGTTGCCGCTCTTATTCCGCTTATGGCGCTCGAAGACGGCAGTTTAAGAATCATAGCGGGCGCAATCGCAGTGATCACAGTTACCGCGCTTGTCATCAGCCTTTCGCTTCTACCTCCGCTTCTTCTTTGGGATTTTATGCCCGGCGGCAAACGCCGTTGCGAAAAAACAAAATGCGGCATCGTGTTTTTGCCCAATGGCTTTAAAGCAAGATTGTCAGACGCAAAGAAAAAACTTTCGCGTGTTTTTTGCAGACTCTTCGCCGCCAATACAAGGTTTTGCTTTAGATACCCGAAGATAGTTTTAGCGATCAGTATCACTCTTGTTTTTCTTGCAGTTTTCGCGCTCGTTGCAAAGGGAGCAGACAGCGGAAGTTACAGCTCTGAAAATTCCGTTTACGCCCAGGTTGAATTTGACGGAGGGCTTCTTACAGAGGAGGCTGACCGCCTTCTTGCTGCTTACAGCATTCAGCTTGTAAACAACACAGGAATTAAAAACGTTGATACAGGGGCAAGAACGGGCTCCGGTTCGCTGTTAATTTCGTTTGATCCAAAACAGATTAAACCGCATGTTGTAAGGGAGCTGGCAAGGAGTATCCCCATTCCCGGCGGGTATGTGTTTTTCCATGAGAACTCGGCAAAGGATCGATACTGGGAAATAAAAATCTACGGTGATGATGATCAAAAGTGCAGGGAACTTGCAGAAGAGCTGGCTTTTATCTGCGCCGGCCATCCGCTAATCAGGGAGCGGGTTCTTAATTTTAAGCAGGGCAGCAGGAAACTGGTTTTGCTTCCTGACAGGGAAGTGTTTTCCGAAGCAGGAGTCGGTTTTTTCAACGCTGCTTCAAAGGTGCGAATGGGAGTATACGGGCCTGTTGCCTACAAGAGAGTTAATGCCAATGAAGAAACTGATGTAAGAATAATGTTGAGCAGACGCGGGCTGGCGGATTTCGCGGCAACCGGCGGTTTTCCGGAAGCATCGCTGCGAATGAGTCAATCAAGAGAAGGTACGCTTGGCATACTTGTATCGGCTTTACAGATTGGTTCGCTCATGCATACCAAAGATGAAGTTGAGCCCGCAAGCATCAGAAGGGATAACAGGCGGAGAACTGCTTCCATAACAATTACAACAAAGCCAATAGATCCAAGGCGTGTAAAGCGGGAGATAGAAGGGCTCTTTGAAAAACTCCCGCTGCCGCCGGGCTACTCTGTTGAGTTTGATCCCGATGCGATTAGAGAGAGCGAAAACCTTTCCAAAACTGTTTTTTCCCTGGTTCTCGCCGCCGTTTTTTGCTACATGATTATTGCCTCGATAAATGAATCCTTTACCGTTCCATTAATCGTGCTTGCTGCAATACCGGCTTCTCTTTCTATTCCGGCGCTTTGTCTTGTTCTTTCAGGCAGCGCTTATAACTCCGCAATTGCATGCGCTTTTATTGCTGCAAGCGGTATGATGATAAACGCCGCAATTCTGTGCGTCGACAACCTGCGTTTAAAAGTAAACAGCAGGAGAAAGAAAACCGCTTTAAACATTTATCTTGCGCTCAGACGAAAAATGCCTGCGCTGCTTGCAACAAGCGGCACCACCGTTGCCGCCGCCATCCCATTTCTTTTCCTTAAGGAAGGGGCAAATACATTGATAAAAACATTATCCCTTGTCGGCGCCATCGGAGTGGCATGTTCGTGTCTCTGTTCAATTACTGTAATCCCGTCTCTCTTTATCATTTCCAAAAATCATTTACACAAAAAATTCAGTCCTGCTTGTGCGGGGCAAAACGCCTGATTTGGGAGAATAAAATGATAAGCAATAATTTTGGAAGAGCAATTTCAATCTTTTTAACGATAATCTTTGTCCTTGGAATAATTCCGTCTGCGGGGTTTGCGCAAGTGCCCCCTCCTTTATCGGGAGAAATAAGGGGATTCAATCGAGCGGTTTTTGACAGCCACTTCAGCAGGGCAGATAGGGAGATAAACCCGCAGCTCTGGCTCGCAGAAGCAAAAACCGGCATTACACAGGCAATATACGCATGGGAGTTGTTTGCCTTCAGTCTTTACGAAAACCCCCTTCTTTTTAATGAAGCAAAAATCGAAATAGAAAGATGGAGTAATGAAGAACTGGAAACCCGCTTTTCACGATGGCTGCTTGGGCGTTTCTTCGGTGATGCGGCGGAAAAAGCAATCATGGAAATGTCGGCAGCGTTAGGTGCAACACAGAGGAATTACACATGGCTTCTGGATGATGAGGGAAACATTATTTTTGATGATAGAACGGGCGACCCCATGATAATACGCCCGGATGATCCTGGCGGGGAGTCTTCGCCCATTCAACGCAGCTTCTTATCAGATCTTATTAATTGGAGGAACGATACTGAATATCTTGTAACATCAAAAAACGTTTCCTTTGATGCTTTGATGACCGGTTTGTATACAGAGCTTCTGGCCTATATTCCGGAAGAAATGCGCGACACAATGAGCGCTGTAATAATGGAAACCGGCTCCAATATAAGCACTTTGATAAAAAGCGAGTTTGAAAACATTGTCGCAAGGGAAGAAAGAATTTTTACAAGCAGACGCACAAGGGATATTTGGAGTTTGCGCAGAAAAAGCGACGACGAAGCGGCGCGGTTGTTCACGCAAAGGCTGATTTTGGAAACCGAAGAAACCTGCGCGATGGGAATAGAAGAACTGAAGACAAGAATCGAAGAAGCATCAGCTGGTACAGGAGATCTCGCTATCTTGGGCGAGGAATGGCTGCGCCTATATAAAGAGCAGTTCGAGAGGGGGCTTAAAGCATGGGAAGAAGCCGAGGAAAGGTTTTTTATCCGGCGTATTGAATGGGAGCAGGAATCCTTCCGGCTGTTTTCCGAGGGAGAAGGAATCTGGCTTGCGGCATTCAATCAGTTTGAAGAAGAACGTAAAACGTGGGAGTTAAAAACAAAAGAATTGTTTCAGTCGGGCGAGTTGATGTTTAAAAATATTTCCGAAGACTTTCAAAGAAATATTGCGGAAGCAAAACATGAGTTTGAACTGAACATGGCGATGCGTATTGGAGAGGGAACAACAAAAGTAAAGGCACTAATCGATATGTATCTTATCTGTTCATCGGCGGCAATCTCTGCGATGGATAATGTGCAATTCTGGCACAGTCAGTACAACGGCTTAAAACCTGTAAGCCCAAAAGAACCGGACTTCAATACATGGCTTTTGGAAGAACTGGAAAAAACCAATAGTTCTTCACTGCTGGAAATAAAAAAATCCCACGATTTGTACGCCTCTTATATGGAAAAAGCCATGGATGCGCGGGACAGGATTCTCGCAGACTACGCTGAACTTCTTGGGACCGGAGCGTTAAAAGACATTCTTTCTCCAGGCGCTTCAAGTGAAGATTTTTGTCTTGACGAATACCAGATTGCGCTTGTAAGGGCAAAAGCTCTTGTGCTTTATTGGGAGAGAAAGACCGCAATTGCGCAGGCTGTTATGGCTTATGCAAATGAGTTCTCTGCAGGAAGAATGACAGAGGCTGAAGGATTACGCGAATGGGAAAATGCGAAAACTGCCTACAATGAGTCCCTTGCTGCGTACGAGAGGGAACTCGTTAAGTTAAACTCGATGGGAGAAGGAATCCGGGAGCAGCAGGAGTTGCTTCATAAGCTGACGCAGCAAATACTGCAGGAAGAAGAAAAACTAAACCGGCTGAATTCCGATTATTCAGCAATTGTTGCCGCTTCTATCGTTAATCGCGGGAATTTTTATTTACAGGATTTAAACCTAAAGTATAATTTTCTGGCGGAAGAATACAGATTGTTCCTGCAGTCCGGCAGCAGCGCTGTATACAATACGATTCTGGAATACGGCAACAGTTGGGGAATTGCCGAACACAGGGAAACCGCAGCGCTTCTCCTTGACATGCTGGTAAACGGTTACGGAGTTCAGCTGCCGTCCCTGAGTAATTTGCAAAAAAGCGTACTGGAAGGGAAAGAATCCGAAACAAGTTTGATACTCCGCCTCGCCGCAATAGATCTGTTTGCAGACAACGCACACAGCCAACTAAGATCGCGTGATTCTGATTACAGCGGTGCAGAGTGGTATGCAAAAGCGAAATGCCTTGACCTTACTGATGATGAAAAAGTTTCCCTTTACGGAGAACTTTTAAGCGCACGGCTTGTCGCTGATTATAAGAACAGTTCAGAGATGCTTTTGGAAAAACGAATTGAGTTGGAATTGAGTTCCCTGGCGTTTTTACTTGATGAGGGTTTGGAGCTTGATGATACTGATTACGTTCCGTCTGAACTGTGTTTAATAGATATAGAAGCGGCTGGCTATGTATATAAGATACTTCTTGATTTGCAGAAAAGAATAAATCTGAAAGAACCTTACTATACGGAAAATGACGAAGGAAACGAAATCATAAATTATTTTTTGTCCGGCGGTTCTTTCTTTTCAGATTCTGCCATGTATCTTAAGAAATATATTGATGATTTCAATTTATGCCTTGGTTTACTTGAGCTATACAATGACTACGCTATATACAGTTCATTCGCACAGATGGAAATGTGGCAGGATACCTGCAATTCTTTAGTTACCTTGTTTGAAGGTTATGGTATTGAGCTTGACAATTTTCTTCTTCCGGATGTTCTTGCAATTTGCGAATCAATCAACAGAAAACCCGGAGATTTTATTGCAAATTCTGCTATGTTCCTGCTGGAGTTTGAAAAATGCTTTCAGATGAATCCTCAATGGCTGGAATACGAATTAAATATCTGGAAAGACTCAATAATTGAATTTTTTGCAACTTACGCTTTTTTTATTGGTATTAATCCGGAAAGCATACAGGAAGCTCTATCTCTGAAACAAATCGAAATAGAAACAAGACATGATAATTTTTTTGCACATGTCAATTCCAGAGATTATATGGATGAAAACGAAGCGGAAAGGACAAATCAAATATTTACAGAACTTATAGACGATGTTTATCATCTTTATTATTCAAACCAAATTATTCAACTACTGTTAAAAATTTACAATGACGCAAACACAGAAGGAAATGAAAAACACTGGCGTCAGTATTTAACGGATGAGTATATTACGGTTAGTGATTCTTCAATTAAAACAGCTTCTTCATGGAAAGAAGGTGTTTTTGCAGATGCGCTTTTTGGTTCAGGTTATTACACAAACAGAATCAATGATTCTTTTAAGATTTTTTCTCAGGAGGAAAACAACAGCGTAAGTATTAGCGCATCACATTTTTATGATCTGTACATGAGCGAGGTATCAAGAATCGACAGGCGTTTTGATACACTAAGCGTTATAAGCAGGGAAATTGCAAATATGGGGAGGTCTTTTGAGTTTTCCGCAATGTCTCCGGAAGAACTGGAAACACAGCTTGGATTGACTTATAACGCTTTAAAGATTCAGGAAGAAATTTTCAATTCCAAAAGGAATGAGTACTTCCTCGAAGCAGAAAAATTTCTCTATACCGGAAGTCTTTATGACGAACAGTACAGCTTATTAAAAAAAGCGCATGACAATACGGATCTAAAACGTTTTGAATATGAAAAGCAGGACGCCATTCAAAGATGGGCCGGTACTGCCTATTTAGGCACGGATATTATCGGCCTGGAAAACTGTGAAGCAAAACTGCAGAAGGCGCAGACGGTTCTTGATGTTCTTTCCGATATTTACAACGGCGAGAACCGCCGCTCATATAATAATCCCGAATATGACGCGATATACTCAAATTATGAGCAGAGCTTTAAAAGAAAAATTAAAACCCTTGAAACCGTAGAACTGGTGTTATCTGCAGCTGCGCAGGAGTATGCCAACAATGAAAAAATATTTTCGGAATACCAAAAGGCTCTGCATCAGCTTGGGTTTGTAGATACTAATTATTCGAACTATTTATCTTCTGACTCACGATCCGCCTGGTCATTAAAAGATATCATATTGGTCAATGACGGACGTCTTGCGTTTTCTAAAGATGATTCAATGCATCTTACAGGAATTGATTCCCGGAAAGCTGGCGATCTAAATAATTTCTTTAACACATCATTACATCACGATGATGAACGTTTTGAAATTACCCTGTATGAGGATTCATTAAGAGAATTAAGCCAAAGAATGACCGGCTATTTTACTGATGTAAATAAATTTAAACAATGGAGTCTTGCAAGGGATTATCTTATAACCTCGTTAATTAAAGCAAATGGGGATCTGTCTTTCTTGAATGGTTATCATTCCGGGGTTGGACAGATGTCAAGCTCCGGTTCCATGGGCTCGCTATGGACTAAAAGCGGCGTATTTGTAAAGACAGAGCAGCTTTATTCCGTTATAGGAGTTAATTCCATTCAGGCAAACTCTGAGCACCTGTACCGTCAGGCATGGGAAGGACTCAGCAGTGAAGAGAAAGCTGATCTTGAGTACTATGTCATCCTTACGTTAAACGGCGGCGGCAATGATTATTTTGCAGGTTTTTCCCAAATGTTTACTCTTGATGTGTATACCAGAGGCTATAACTATGTAAACGAAAAATATTTACACGCAAAGAAACAGACCGATACATGGTGGAAGTTTTTATGGTCATGGATATACATTACGATGAGGGATGTAAATCACTCGGCATTAAAAAGAATTGAACCTGCCCTGTCGGAAACAAGGAGAAACGTACAGAATTGGACTCTCGGATTGCAGAGAAATATTTTATCGATTCAAAATTATTCTTCCGCTTATATTGAATCCTGCAGAACACTCGAAATTTTTGAAGGAAAAAACACAGGAGATTCCGGAGTTGCTTGGGACAAAATTTATTCTGCCCTTTTAATTACTGGAATTAGTGAAGCCGGTATTGATGATATCAGAATTTTCTGGGAAGAAATGCGAGGAGAATCTGACAGCATATACGAAAATGTTTCTGATGCCCTTGCGGGTTTATATATTTGGACAAGAAACACAGAGAATAAAAACAGAGCAGCTCTAGAAGAGCGCTGGCTGATTGATGCGCAAATTCAAAGGGCTAATGAGAATATCTTTTTAATTGCGACAGAAGATTTTTATTCCGGAAATATCGATATCGAAACTTTAAAGGAAGCGGCGGAAAAAGCTTATGGCGAAAATGCCGCAGCATGGAAAAATCATCTGGAAAACATGCATGTCTCATTGTTAAGCGATCTTTCAATTTACTCAAGTATGAGTGTGGATTTTTATAATGAGTTCAAAAGTATTGGAGACGAAATCACAATACTGACCGCAAGAACGCTGGAGAACAGATATTATGCAGAACTTGCGGCAAGAGAAACAGAGTGGAATTTGTTGTTCAGGGATTTATCGGAAAAGTACAATGAGTGGCTTGTTTCTGCCGCGATGATTCTGGAGAACGGAAGAACGGACTGGAATGTAAGCGTTCAGAAAATGGAAGATGCCTATAAACAATGGGTTACGAATTTTCAAAACGAGTACAGCCGTGTCAGCAGCGAATGGTCGGAAGCGTATCTTGCAGGACTGGAAGATAAAGAAAGGTGGCTTGCACAGGTGGCAGCCGCCGCAAATGAAGCGTCTGCAGAATCGTTTCTGCTGCTTGTAGGCACTGAAGGGGAGAGGCTGTCCCGCTTTATGGACACAAGAGAGCCGCTCGCAATCCGCAACGCCGTTCCCGATACTGAAACTTTGATTACGAGCCTCCTGCAATCTTCAGGAATCGCAAACATGTATAACGCATTTGGCTTCCTGAACAATATCACAGGCGCCGCGTCTCCCCTTGTAAGACGCGGGTTGGGGAGTGTCTCTAATTGGGACGCGGCACTCGCTAAAACTGCGGCTTCCGATCTGGCAAGAAAAACAAACGCAGAAATTGCTGACAGGGAATCGAGAAAGCTCGCATACGGCGCACGCATGGCTGCTGATGAAGCAATTAATCATCTGGCGGCGAATATTGACTCGGCCAATCAGAGTTTCAGAACAAACATGGATAACATATTTATTTTCAGCGGGCTCTGGAGAAGGAGCGGAAGCAGTTACGTAAAAGATATCGTCAGGGGTTCTACTCTTTTTACGCCGGTTGTGTCAAACCGGATAACCATTACAGGGTATATAAATTACGCAATGGAACCTGTTGCGCTGAATACAAATCTGGACGAAAACTATCTGGCCAGCCTGGATTCAATTGCCGTAATGGGACTTGTAGAAAACGTCTTTCTGGAAGTGGAAGCCATTGCCGCAGAAATATTCGGAATTGGCGCCGCCTCTGTAAAAATTTTTAGAACAGGAAACATCAGAGAGGATCGTGAACTATCTCCTGGAAAATTCGGCGCTCACATAGGATATAACCCTGCTGTTAAACCTGAAAATCAATTTGGGAAAACCAGGAACTCCATTTTCTATGACGAAGGCGCCGGAGAAATCGGCAGGCTGTTAACCGAGTTTATATACTGGAACGTTATAGATACGAGAGGCAGCGCAGAACTTGCTTTGCCATTCTGGGACAAGCGTATCTGGAACGATGAAGGCAGTTTTTTCAAAGCTCCTTCCCTTCGTTCTGTAGGTCAGATAGCGGGATCGATAGCCGCGGCTGCTTTTACAGGCGGGACAAGCATTTTTGGAACTGTCGGAACAATGGTTCTGTTTAATTCCGCCAGCGACATATTATTCGGAACACTTGATCTTGCTTTTGGATATAAAACAGCCGATGAAGTTGGTTTTAACATCGGCAAGTCCTTGTTGATGAATACCGCAGGCAGTATTACCTCGGGAATCTTCAGCGGATTTGGCGGCATCGATTCCGTTCTTGGCAACGGACTTACCAAAACCGCTACCAGTACCGCCAACAGCGCAGCAGGCAAAGTGATTACTCAAACTTTAATGACAGGAGCGCAGACCTTCACAACAGGTTTTGTAACAAGCGCCATCGGCGGAATTACCTACAGCCGTGAGGGAGGCCTTGGCTACTCCAGCGAAGCATTTACAGCCGGCATGAACAGCGCGTTTGTAAATTCAATGTCTTCGATGACGAGTACCTTCACTTCCGGAACCCTGCAGGCTGTAAACAGCGGCCTTTCCATGGAGAAACTGGCAGGCTTTAACAGTGGAAACATGAACGACATTTTAAAACTCAACAATCTAATAGGCTCTCTTGCAGGACAGGGAGTAAATTATGCCATGGGAAGCGGTTTCACACTTAACCTCCTTAACACCAGCTTATTCTCGGGAGGCAGGGTTAACCACGGATTGCTTGAACTGCGCCTTGACGGCAGCGGGGCAGCGATGAATATAGGCGCGGGCGGAGCAAATGTAAGTTTTGATAATCTGGCTGCGGCTTTTCGCGGCGCTCAGGTTTGGAATGTAAATTCTGAAATTTACAACTATATAAGAAACGAAAACATATTTGACTCTTCAATCGCCCTGCGGGCTCAATATGGCTTTGGAGACTATACGCAAAAGAATTTGCTGCGGGAAATTCTAAAAGGAACTACAGAATTATGGGCTGATACAAACGGAGATTTCTCCGCAGAAACAATATTTTCCGGTGGAACTCGCGTGATCAATTTATTAGGTTATAAGCAGGGCATGAGTATGGAAGAACAGATGCGCCTTGCGGTGATACTCGGACACGAAGCGTACAGAGACGGCATCGTTTCAGGCGATAACCACCTTGAAACAAGAACTGCTGTTTCTGCCGGCGTTGAAATGGCAAAAAGAATGTTGAAAAACGGACAGCAGCTTGCTTTTGACAACGATCTGATAAGAGACATTGTCGCTTACAGTCTGGGTGAAGATTTCTTCAATACATACGTTGACACTTACTATGATTCAAGTGCGGATTACTGGAAACTCATGCGTGACGGAACGCTCGTCAACGATAACTCCGGATGGTTAAAAGATGAAAATGGAAAGTATTTTTCAAATGCAGATGGAAAAAGAATTGGCGCTGAAGAAATTGAAACAGGTTTACTGAACATACTTTTTGGAGGAACACATAATGTAGGATATAACGAGTTTACTGATGTTCAGGTATTTCTGGCACAGTCCTGGATGATTTCTGCAGGCATGAAATATACCGATAGAGAATACGGAGATATACGATCAAGGTCATGGACTGGTAATTCTGTAGAACAATCCTTGAACATGCAGCGGATAATGCGTGTTGCCGGCTCCACTGTCGCAGCCCCTGTATTTGCGAGGTACTATGAAAACAACGCAATCAGTTTTGCGTCATGGGTCCTTGGGAGAAGTACGGATTATGTACATGACAATATTGTTACCAGGGACGCATTCTCACGTTACACTTCTGAGCTTGTTCCGGCAGTTTTTGATTACTTCAATTCTATGAGACATTTTTTTGATAACCCTGGGGAGTTTAGAGTAACAGCAGAGCATGGCAGGGTAGATAGCAGATTTATTTATGAGAACTATTTTAACAATGCTCATTTTGGAACAGATTTTTCTAACGGAGAGAGCGGAGCTCCAATATACATTGGAATTCCTGGTATTGTTATGTATACCGCACCTGAAGAAGAATCTGGAAAAGGTAATGGAAACTGGCTGGTTGCAGAATACGGATATATGTTTGGAGGATCTTTCATTGGCTCTGGTATATTCGGCGAATATATGCATATGGAAAAATTACCCGCATTTAGAAACAATACTTATCTAAACAGCAATCAAATAATTGGTTCAGTAGGTTCTACCGGTAATAGCACAGGGGCTCATTTACATTATTCTATTTATACATTAGAAGGATATTCTTATTCTCAGAGAACATTACAGATGATTCTAAATAATAATATTGGCAATACAGTTATGAGCACAAACCCTCGTTCATTTATTGGTACATACAACAACAGGACATCAAGGAAAGTAACATACAATATTGAAAACTTTTTAAGAGGTTTATAAATTTATCTCCCCGCTCTTAAGAGCGGGGTACAACTTCATTTAATTAAGGATAAGAAAATGAAAAAGATGTTTTTTATTTTTTCGATTGTGCTTTTACTTACTTATTGCACAAAGAACAGTAACGACCCGGAAGTTAGTTCTGATTTAGAGAATGAATTTTTTGTAGAAACGGAAGATATACAAGATATTGAAATGCCAAATATGAACAATGAAATAAGTGTAATTGTCAAGAATTCTGATTATAACATTAATGAAATATTGGAGTACATATTTAACGATTTAGATTTAAAAAATAGTATCAATAGTATAGAAGAACTTTTACAAACGATAAATCTTCCAGAAAATTTTAATATTGTTGAATATGAAGCAGAGAGAGGGTGGACAATATATTTTTATAATATTGAATGGGATGAGTTCATAATTTCTTATTTGACAAGTGATTATATTGATTATTATTTGTTTAATTACCTGGAAATTGAACTCGCTGATAACAATTATTTAAGTTTATTTCCATATAT
>Ga0123356_10006476_pt1 | contig 11800 bp, 10 predicted proteins | sample TergutEmb28metaG_2_FD_92546 | JGI IMG/M metagenome (GOLD analysis project Ga0123356, IMG submission 92546) | Embiratermes neotenicus P3 segment gut microbial communities from Petit-Saut dam, French Guiana - Emb289 P3 | ecosystem: Host-associated > Arthropoda: Insects > Digestive system > Gut ... | reverse complement strand
TCGCCTACAAGTTCGCGGTCGTGCTGGCGGTGGCCGTGGTGGCCTCGGCGATCGGCACCTACAGCGCCGTATTGGGCCTCCCGCCGTTCGGCAATCGCGCCACCATCAACCAGCTGTTTCTGTTGCTGAACCTCATTCTGGTGCTGCCGCTCTGCGGCATCATCTTCTGGCGCGTGGCTCAGGTCTGGGCGGAACGGCGGCGCGGCCTCGCCGGTTCCCGCCTCCATATCCGCCTGGTGCTGCTGTTCGGCCTGGTGGCGGTGATTCCGACCATCATCGTCGCCGTGTTTTCCTATCTGCTGTTCAGCTTCGGCGTGCAGTCCTGGTTTTCGGAGCGGGTGCGCACGGCTTTGTCGGAATCGCTCGCGGTCGCCGAGGCCTATCTCCACGAGCACCAAAACACGATTCGCGCGGACGTCTCCAGCATGGCCGCCGATCTCAGCCGCGATTCGCAATTCCTCATCGTCGAGCCGGAGCGTTTCGGCCAGATGGTGGAGGCGCAGGCGGCGCTGCGGTCGCTCACCGAGGCCGTGGTATTCGACGGCGAAGGCCGCATCCTCGCGCGTTCCGGCCTGACCGCGTCCTTGGAGCTCGAAGCGGTGCCGGAAGGCGCCATCCAGCAGGCCAATGCCGGCAACATCGCGGTGATGACGTCCGACAACGACGACCGTGTGCGCGCGCTGATCAAGCTGCCGGATTTCGGCGACGTCTATCTCTATGTCGGGCGCTTCATCGATCCGACCGTGATCGCCCATATGCAGCAGACACAAAGCGCGGTCGCGCAATATCAAAAGCTGGAGGGGGAGCGCTCGCAATTCCAATATGCGCTGTCGATCCTGTTCCTGGTGGTCGGGCTGTTGCTGCTGACCGGCGCGGTATGGGCGGGGCTGACGTTCGCCACGCGGATGGCGCGGCCGATTTCGTCGCTCGCCGCCGCGGCGGAGCAGGTCCGCGGCGGCGATCTGACGGCACGCGTGCCCGAGGGCGGCGACGACGAGTTCGGTTCGCTGTCGCGCGCCTTCAACCGCATGACGCATCAGCTGGAGACGCAGCGCGGCGAGCTGGTCGCCGCCAACCGCCAGCTCGACGACCGGCGCCGTTTCACCGAGACGGTCCTGGCCGGCGTGTCGGCCGGGGTGATCGGACTCGATCAGCGGGGCCGGATCAATCTGCCGAACCGCTCGGCCTCGCTGCTGCTGGCGACCGATCTCGATCAACGTCTCGGGCAGGAGCTCGTGGCCACCGTGCCGGAGATGGCCGGCCTCTTCGACGAAGTGCGCCGGCGTCCCGAACGGCTGGCGCAGGCCCAGATCGAACTGACGCGTCATCATCAGTCCCGGGCATTGCTGGTGCGCATCGCCGCCGAGCGCGTCGACGGCGAGGTCAACGGCTACGTCGTCACGTTCGACGACATAACGGAGCTGGTGTCGGCGCAGCGCAAGGCGGCCTGGGCGGACGTCGCGCGCCGCATCGCGCACGAGATCAAGAACCCGCTGACCCCGATCCAGTTGTCGGCCGAGCGCCTGAAGCGCAAATACACGCGCGAGATCGCGAACGATCCCGATACGTTCGCCAACTGCACCGAAACGATCATACGGCATGTCGGGGATATCGGCCGCATGGTCGATGAATTTTCCTCCTTTGCCCGCATGCCGGCGCCATTGATGAAGGAGGAAGATCTGGTCGAGCTCGTGCGCCAGGCGGTGTTCCTGCAACGTACGTCGACACCGGAGATCCGCTTCAGCGTCGACGTGCCGGACCGGGTGCCGGTTCATTGCGACGCGCGCCAGGTGGGCCAGGCCCTGGTCAATATTCTCAAAAACGCCGCGGAATCGATCCAGGGCCGCGACGGCGGCGCGCCGCCCGGCGAGATCACGGTCGTGGTCGCCGCCCTGCCGCACCAGGTGCAGGTGAGCATCGCCGACAATGGCCGCGGCCTCCCGGTCGAGGGCCGCGAGCGCCTCACCGAGCCTTATGTGACGACGCGGGCCAAGGGGACCGGCCTCGGTCTCGCGATCGTAAAAAAAATCATGGAAGATCATCACGGCGAATTATTGTTAGAAGATCGGGAGGGCGGCGGCGCTTGCGTACGCTTGGTGTTCGCGCGAAGTGCCGCGGCGGAAGAAACAAAACCTGCTCCAGAGAGGGCGGCGCATGGCGCATGACGTTCTGGTAGTCGACGACGAGAAGGACATCCGCTCGCTCATTTGCGGCATCCTGAATGACGAGGGGTATGAGACGCGCGGCGCCGCCGGCAGCGACGAGGCGCTGGCCGCGATCCGTGCGCGATTGCCGTCGCTGGTGATCCTCGACATCTGGCTGCAGGGCAGCGAGCTCGACGGGCTCGAGGTTCTGAAGATCGTTCGGCGCGACACGCCCAACGTGCCGGTTTTGATGATCAGCGGCCACGGCACCATCGAGACCGCGGTCGCCGCCATCAAGATCGGCGCCTATGATTTCATCGAGAAACCGTTCAAGACCGACCGGCTCTTGCTGTTCGTCGAGCGCGCCATCGAGGCGGCGCGATTGAAACGCGAGAACGAAGAGCTGCGGCTGCGTGCCGGCGGCGACGAGGAGCTGACCGGAACCTCAACCAAGATCGCGCAGCTGCGTCAGACCATCGACCGGGTGGCGCCGACCGGCAGCCGGATTCTGATCAGCGGTCCCGCAGGCTCCGGCAAGGAAGTGGTGGCGCGTCTCGTCCACAAGCGCTCGCGGCGGGTCGAGGGTCCGCTCGTGGTGGTGAACAGCGCGCGGCTTGCGCCCGAGCGTTTCGAGATCGAACTGTTCGGTGCCGAAGCCGCCGCCGCCGGATCCGACAATGGGCGCACCATCGGGCTCTTCGAACAGGCCCATGGCGGCACCCTCTTTCTCGACGAAGTCGCCGACATGCCGCCCGAGACGCAGGGCAAGATCGTACGCGCCTTGCAGGATTCGACCTTCAACCGGGTCGGCGGCGGCAGCGTCACGGTCGATGTCCGCGTCATCGCCTCGACCAGCCGCGAGCTGCCGCTCGAGATCGCGGCGCGCCGGTTCCGCGAAGATCTCTATTATCGCCTCGCCGTGGTGCCGGTCGCGGTGCCGCCGCTGGTCGAACGCCGGGAGGACATCCCGCTGCTCGCCGGTCATCTGATGCAGCGCGCCGCCACGGCCGCCCGTCTCGTGCCGCGCGCCTTCGGCGACGATGCGCTGGCGGCGCTGCAATCCTATGATTGGCCGGGCAATGTCAGGCAATTGCGAAACATGATGGAATGGCTCCTGATCATGGCGCCCGGCGAGACGCATCAACCGATCCGCGCCGACATGCTGCCGGCGGAGATCGGCGGCGGCGGCCGGGCGAGCGGCGACCGCTCCGCCGAAATGATGAGCCTGCCCCTGCGCGAGGCCCGGGAATTGTTCGAGCGCGACTATCTGCTGGCGCAGGTCAGCCGCTTTGGCGGCAACATCTCGCGCACCGCGGCATTCATCGGCATGGAGCGTTCGGCGCTCCACCGCAAGCTCAAGTCGCTGGGTCTGTCCGAGCCCGAGCAGCGTTCGGCGAGCATTGACGAGCAGCCGGCGGCGATGGACATCGAGGCCGATGCCTAGCCGCGTCGTCGAGCCCCGCCGCGCCGGCCTTCGACGAGCCATCCCGCACCCGCAACCATCACCTTGGAAGGGACCGCGCCCGACCCCGGGGCGGCAATGGCAACGCCGCGCCGTCAAGTCGCCGTGACGTGCCGCTGAGCGCGCTTCCCTGATGTCCCGCATCGCCTACGTCAACGGCCGCTACCTCCCGCACCGGCTGGCGCGGGTTCATGTCGAGGATCGCGGCTTTCAATTCGCCGACGCGGTCTACGAGGTGATCGCCATCCGGCGCGGCGCTCTCGTCGACGCGGACCGCCACCTGGCGCGGCTGCGGCGGTCGCTACGTGCGCTCGCTCTGGCGGCGCCGATGTCGGAAGCGGCGCTGAGGCTGGTGCTTTGCGAGACGGTGCGGCGCAATCGGCTCGCCGACGGCATCGTCTACCTCCAGATCACCCGCGGCGCCGCGCCGCGCGATTTTGCCTTTCCGGCACACGCCCGGCCCAGCCTCGTCGTGACCGCACGCCCGATGCGCATCGCCGATCCGCGTCTCATCGCCGCCGGTGTCGCCGTCATCACGGTGCCGGACCAGCGCTGGAAGCGCCCCGATGTCAAATCCGTCTCACTCTTGCCCAACGTGCTGGCGAAACAACAGGCGAAAGAGGCCGGTGCCTACGAGGCCTGGCAGGTCGACGCCGAGGGCAATGTCACCGAGGGCACCTCGTCCAATGCCTGGATCCTCGGCGCCGCGGACGAGGTGGTCACGCGACAGGCCGATACCAGCATCCTCAAAGGGGTCACCCGCGCGGCGGTGTTCGACATTCTGGCGCAAGCGCGTGTGCGCCTGGTCGAGCGGCCGTTCAGCGTCGCCGAAGCAAAGACGGCGCGCGAGGCGATGCTGACGAGCGCCACCAACGGCGTGCTGCCGGTCGTGCGCATCGACGGCACGCCGATCGGCGACGGCCGCCCCGGTCCCCTCGCGCTCCGCCTGGCGGCGGCCTACCGCGCCTTCATGGAGGACGCCACATGACCCGTCCCCGCGCGGTGCTGTTCGACTGGGACAACACGCTGGTCGACAGCTGGGACACGATTCACGAGGCGATGCGCCACTGCCTGACGCAGATGGGGCTGCCGCCGTGGAGCGTGGCCGAGGTCAAGGCGCGCACACGCCTGGCGCTGGTCGCGGCGTTTCCGCCGCTCTTCGGCAGCCGCTGGCAGGAGGCGCGGCAGCTTTACTTCGACCGGTTCCACGAGATCCATCTCGAGCGCATCAAGCCCTTGCCGGGGGCCGAGGCGATGCTCGACGGGCTGGCGGCGCTGGGCGTGCCGCTCGCCGTTGTCAGCAACAAGACCGGCGCCACCTTGCGCAAGGAAGCCGAGCATTTCGGCTGGACCTCGCGGTTTCGCAGGCTTGTGGGCGCCGGCGACGCGCCGGCCGACAAGCCGGCGGCGGCACCGATCCTGATGGCCCTCGAAGCGACCGGCATCTCGCCCGGCCGCCACGTCTGGTATGTCGGCGACACCGGGATCGATATGCAATGCGCCGCCAATGCCGGATGCCACGGCGTGTTGCTGCACGGGGCGGCGCCCGGCGATGCCGCCCTCCGGGAATTCGCCCCGGCCTTGAGGTTCGGCGATTGCGACGCCTTTCTCGCCCATATCAAAGCCTTGTGATTTTGCGGTTGTATCCTATTTGCTATGTATTCGCAGAACGGCAGCGCGGGATCGCCTCCTTGGGGAGGCTCGGCGCGGTCCAACGTCAATGAGGGGAATCCCCATGTCGTCGGAAAAATCACAGAACGTTCAGGATATCTTCCTGAATAATGTTCGAAAAAACAAAACACCAGTGACAGTATTCCTCGTTAACGGCGTGAAATTGCAGGGAATCATTACTTGGTTTGACAATTTCTGTGTCTTGTTGCGGCGAGACGCCCACTCACAGCTCGTCTATAAGCATGCCATTTCGACCGTGATGCCCGCGCAACCGATTCAATTGTTTGAAGGCGGCAAGGAACCTGAACAAGACTAGCACGCACGACGCGGTGGCGACCGCGGCTCCCGCTCTTCCCTGCCTGGTGCTTCACCCCTATCTGCGAGCCGCTGCCGGCGGTCCGGGCCTGCGCACGCCGCAAGCGCGGCTTGATGAGGCGGCCGGACTGGCCGGCGCGATCGATCTCGACGTCGTTCACCGGGCGGTTCTGCCGGTGCGGCAATGGCAACCCGCGTCGCTGATCGGTCAGGGCAGGGTCGAAAGCCTGGCGCAGATCGTCGCGGAGAAGCGAATCGAGGTTGCCGTCATCGACGCGACCGTCTCGCCGGTCCAGCAGCGCAATCTGGAGCGCGCCTGGAAGTGCAAAGTCATCGACCGATCCGGCCTCATCCTCGAGATTTTCGGTGAACGGGCGCGCAGCCACGAGGGGCGCCTGCAGGTCGAGCTCGCGGCGCTGACCTATCAGCGCTCGCGGCTCGTCAGGTCATGGACCCACCTCGAGCGACAGCGCGGCGGCTTTGGCTTCCTCGGCGGTCCCGGCGAAAGCCAGCTCGAAATGGACCGGCGCCTGATCGGCGACCGCATCGTCAAGCTGCGGCACGAGATCGACGGGCTGAGGCGCACCCGCAACCTGCAGCGCCACGCGCGCCGGCGCGTGCCCTATCCCGCGATCGCCCTCGTTGGGTATACCAACGCCGGAAAATCGACCTTGTTCAATCGGCTGAGCCGGGCCGGGGTGGCCGCCGCCGACCAGCTCTTCATGACCCTCGACCCGACGGTGCGGGAGATCGTGCTGCCTTCGGGCCGCAAGGCGATCCTCTCCGATACGGTCGGATTCATCTCCGATTTGCCGACGCAGCTCGTGGCGGCGTTCCGCGCCACGCTCGAGGAGGTCACCGAGGCCGATCTCATCGTCCATGTCCGCGACCTCAGTCATCCCGACACCGAGGCGCAGCGCGCCGACGTCCACACCGTTCTCGAAGAGCTGGGACTCGGCGAGCGCCTCGAGCACGGCACCATCGAGGCGCTCAACAAGATCGACCTCATCGATTGCCGGCAAGGCGCGGCGCTCGAACATCGCCAGCGCCGCAACGGCGCCGCGGCGAAATCGGTCGCGGTCTCGGCGGTGACCGGGGAAGGGTGCGATCAATTGCTGGCGCTCATCGATGCCGCGCTCGCGGGCGATCGCGAGCTGGTCGAGCTCGATGTGCCGATGAGCGACGGCGCCGGGCTCGCCTGGCTCTATGCCCATGGCGAGGTGCTGCGCCGGGTCGACGGTGACGCGGCGGCGCATCTCGCGGTGCGGCTGTCGCGTGCGGATCTGGGTCGGTTTCGGAGCCGCGAATTGCGTCACGACGGCCGCTAAGACACGGATTTTCCGTGAGAATCATAAACTCGATTTAACTTTATTCGATTGCAGAAGCGCCGCTAAATGCCAGTAGCGGCTTTGCCGCGCGCCCGCTCAACCCCCTTGGCGGGCGAAGACCCCTGGGTGGCTCCGCCCGCCGTCGATCCTCCAATGATGGCGGGCGGGGCGCCTTATTTTCCCCGCAATGCAAAGGCTTGGGCGCTATTCCTCAGCGACGATGGGATTGCGCAGCCGCCCCAACCCGGTGGCCTCGACTTCGACCACGTCACCGGGCTTGAGCCAGCGCGGCGGATCGAACCGGACCCCGGCCCCGGTCGGCGTTCCGGTCGAGATCACGTCGCCCGGCCGCAAGGTCATGAAGGTCGAGACATAGCTGATCAGGTCGGCGAAGCCGTAGAGGAGATTGGCGGTGCTGTCGTGCTGGCGCCGCTCGCCATTGACGAAGGTCGAGAGCGTGAGCGCGCTCAGGTCCGCGACCGCGTCGGCGGTCACGAGCCACGGTCCCATGGCGCCGCTGGCGTCGAAGTTCTTGCCCTGGGTCACATTGAATTTGCCGTGCCGCGTCCAGTCGCGGATCGTGCCTTCCTGGAAACAGGCGAGGCCGAAAATATGCCCCGCGGCCGCGTTCCTCGCGATGCGCCGGCCCGGTTTGCCGATCACCAGCGCGATCTCGCCCTCGTAGTCGAGCTGGTCGGATTCGCGCGGCCGCAAGATCGGCTCGCCGTGCCCCACCAGCGAATCCCGGGTGCGGAAGAACATGCTCGGATACTTCGCGGCTTCGCTGCCGTCCTTGTACTCGGCGTTGCGGTCGCCGTAATTGACGCCGATGCAGAGAATCTTCTCCGCGTCGGGGACCGGGATGCGATAGCGCAGCGCCGACAGCGCCTCGTCGCCGGAGGCGCGCTCCGCCTCGTCGCGCAACACCGGCAATGCATCGTGCGCGATGGCGTCGCGCAGGCTTGCGTATCGCTTTCCGAGGCGCGCGCCGAGATCGACGACGCCGTCGCCCTTGACCGCGCCCCAGGAATCCGTGCCTTGAAGAGTGTAGGACAAAAGCCGCATGGCCCGATCCTAGGGTCCTTGTCCGACGCTGACAACAGTCGAGCTTGCGGGGCGCGGCGCGCCTCGCCTCAGGCGATTTGATCACCTCCGGCGGCTCTTGATATAAGGCATGCCCACGACAGACCTGCCGCTCGCCGCGGCGTCACGGGATATCGGATGAGCCTCTACTACGTGCAAAAGCTGCTTTACAATCTCAACCGCGAGCCGGCGACGCAGCGCGATTTCCGGGCCGATCCGGTGCGCGTCATGGCCGCCTACGATCTCACCGACGAGGAAAAGAAGGCGCTCAAAGACGCCGATATCGGCTTGCTCTACGTCTTCGGCGTCAACGGCCAGCTGCTCATGCACTATGCCGCCCTGCGCGGTTTTGCGTGGGACGATTATCTCGAAGCGATGCGCGAGGGCGTCCGCCGGCACGGGCCGGTGCGCGCCGGCATCTATGCCATGGTGGAGGAATAGTTGGCTCTGGTATTTGCCGGCATCTGCAGCCACGCGCCGGGTATCGTCAATCGCGCCGAGCGCGTCGAGGCCGGCCGGCGTCAGGCGCTCTACGACGCCTACGCCCGCATGGGGCGCGCCATCAGGGACAAGTCCGCGGACGTGCTTCTCGTCGTCGGTGCCGAGCATTTCGGCAATTTCTTCATGGACAACATGCCGGCCTTCGCCATGGGCATGGCCGACTATTACGAAGGCCCGATCGAGGATGAAGAGTGGCTGAAGATCAAGCGCCGCCGGGTCGCCGGCAATCGCGATCTGTCCCGGCGCCTCATCGCGGGGGTGATGGATGAAGTCGATGTCGCCTATTGCGAGGAGTGGAAGCTCGATCACGCCATCATGGTGCCGCTCCATTTCCTGACCCCCGACTACCGCCTGCCGATCGTGCCGGCCAATATCAATTGCCAGGGTCCGCCGCTGACGCCGCTCCATCGCGCCTATCGCTTCGGCGAGGCGCTGCGCCGCGCCGCCGACGCGGTGCCGGAACGCATCGCCATCGTCGGCACGGGCGGCATCTCGCATTGGCCGGCGACGCCGAATTCGGGGAAGATCAACGAAGCCTGGGACCGGGATTTCCTGGCGCGCTGGGTGCGCGGCGACCAGGCGGCAATGTTGTCCTACAGCGACACGGAAACCTACCGCGATGCCGGACAGGGCGGCTTCGAGATCCGAACCTTCATCGCCGTCGCCGGCGCCGCACGCGGCGGCAACGGCGAGATCTGGCACTACGACGCCATCGGCCCCTTCGCGGTCGGCTGCACGGTCGGGGTGGTGAGCCTCTAGCGGCAACCGCGCCGCCGCAAAAGAAGCGCTCCCGGCGAGGGCAACGGCCGCTGCCGGCGACGCGGCCGCCGGCGCCTTCGCGACGCCGGCCCTGCCGGAAGTGTCCGCGTCCGAAAATGGCGAGACGGCGCGGGTGGATCGGCGCATCATCCCCGCCATGCAGCTCGACCCCGATATCTGCTATCGCGCCGTGGTTGCCCGCGATCCCCGCTTCGACGGCCGCTTCTTTGTCGCCGTGAGCACCACGGGCATTTATTGCCGGCCGATCTGTCCCGCCCGCACGCCGCACCGCGACCATGTCACCTTCTATCCGACCGCCGCCGCGGCACAGGAAGCGGGCTATCGCGCGTGTCTGCGCTGCCGCCCCGAGACCGCGCCGAATGTCGGCGCCTGGCGCGGCACGTCCAACACGGTGAGCCGGGCGCTTGCGCTGATCGAAAGCGGCGCGCTCGATGCCGACACTGTCGAGGCGCTGGCGGGTCGGGTCGGTGTCGGCGGCCGGCAGTTGCGCCGCCTGTTCCAGGAACACCTTGGCGCCTCGCCCGTGGCGGTGGCCCAGACGCGGCGCATCCTTCTGGCGAAGCAGCTCATCCACGAGACCGGTCTCACGATGACCGAGGTGGCGCTGGCGGCCGGCTTCGGCAGCGTGCGCCGGTTCAACGATATTTTCCGGCGACTCTACCGCCGTCCGCCCCGCGCCCTGCGGCGGCGCGGCGTCGCGCGCGACGGCTCGGCGATCGTGCTGACCCTGGCATACCGTCCGCCCTACGACTGGGACGCCATTGCCGGCTTTCTCGCCGCACGCGCAATTCCCGGGGTCGAGACCGTGACGCGCTCCCTATATCGGCGCACGTTCGCCAACGGCACCATCGCGGTGTCGCACGAGCCGGCACGATGCCGATTGCGGGTCGCGGCGCGGCTCGACGATGTCGGCGTCCTGCCGCTGATCCTGCCGCGGGTTCGCCGCGTCTTCGATCTCGATGCCGATCCCGAGGCCATTGCCGAATGCCTTGCCCGCGATCCGCTTTTGGCGCCGCTCCTCGCGCGCCGCCCGGGGCTTCGCCTGCCCGGCGCCTGGGACGGTTTCGAGATGGCGGTGCGCGCCGTGATCGGCCAGCAGATCACCGTCGCCGGCGCGCGCAGCCTGCTCGGCAAGCTGGTTGCCCGCTGCGGTGCCGGCGTCGCCGTCGCGGAGGACGGGCTCAGCCACGTCTTCCCGACGCCGGACCGGCTCGTCGGCAAGGACCTTGCGGCACTCGGCATGCCGCGTGCCAGGGCTCTCGCCATCCAATCGCTGGCGCAGTCGGCGCTGGCCGATCCGGCGCTCTTCGAGCGCGGCGCCGGCCTCGAAGAGGCGGTGAAAAGCCTGTGCGCGGTGCCGGGCATCGGCGAATGGACCGCCCACTACATCGCGATCCGTGCCTTGCGCGAGCCCGACGCGTTCCCGGCGTCCGATATCGGCCTGTTGCGTGCGCTGGCTTCGAACGGCGTGCGTCCGACGCCGCGGGCGCTCGCGGCGCGTGCCGAAGCCTGGCGGCCGTGGCGCGCCTACGCCGCGCAACATCTGTGGGCCCATGACGCCGCGCTCACGCCGGCGCGGCAGGAGAGGACAAGTGAAACTCACGCTCGAAAAATTGCCATCGCCGATCGGAACAATTCTGCTCGTTTGTGACGGAGAGGCAATCCGCGCGCTCGACTTCGCGGATTTCGAGCCGCGGCTCATGCGGCTGCTGCGTCACCACTGGGGCGATCTCGAGCTGGCCGGCGGCACCGCGCCGCGCGCCGTGACCGCGGCGATCCGCGACTACTTCGACGGCGACATCCATGCCGCCGACCGGCTGCCGACGGCGACCCGCGGCACCGATTTCCAGCGCAAGGTCTGGTCGGGGCTGCGCAAGATTCCCGCCGGCACGACCTGGAGCTATGCCGATCTGGCGAGACACATCGGCCGTCCGAAGGCATGCCGCGCCGTCGGTCTTGCCAACGGCAGCAATCCGATCGCTATTGTGGTGCCGTGCCACCGGGTCATCGGTGCCGACGGTACGCTTACAGGCTATGGCGGCGGCATGTCGCGCAAGCGCTGGCTGCTGCGTCATGAAGGGGTGACAATTGCCTAGGAGGGCGCAATGGGTGCCAATCCAGACCATGCCGACAAGTTCCACGCGCTCCATCGCGATTTCTTGATTCTGCCCAACGCCTGGGACCCCGGCAGCGCCCGCATCATCGAAGCCTGCGGCGCCTCCGCCATCGCGACCACCAGCTCTGGCCTGGGCTGGAGCTGCGGCTATCCCGATGGCAACGCGATTCCGGTCGATGTCCTGGCCAAGGCGGTTGCCGGTATTGCGCGCGTCATTTCCGTGCCTTTGTCGGTCGACATCGAGGGTGGCTATGCCAGCGATGCCGAGACAGTCGGCAGGAATGTCGCGGTCATCGTCGACAGCGGCGGCGTCGGCATCAACATCGAGGACGGAATGGATCCGCCCGATCTGATGATCCGCAAGATTTCGGCGGCGCGCCGGGCGGGACAGCATGCCGGC
>Ga0123356_10006475_pt1 | contig 11801 bp, 9 predicted proteins | sample TergutEmb28metaG_2_FD_92546 | JGI IMG/M metagenome (GOLD analysis project Ga0123356, IMG submission 92546) | Embiratermes neotenicus P3 segment gut microbial communities from Petit-Saut dam, French Guiana - Emb289 P3 | ecosystem: Host-associated > Arthropoda: Insects > Digestive system > Gut ... | reverse complement strand
GTAGGTGTCCAACACTTTCATTTCCGTTACCGTCGGATCACGATTCTCATTCTTGAAATAATCTTTGCAAAGTTTCAAATTATCCAAATCCATCGAAATCGCATTTTCTTCTGCAGATGTTATCAGCGAAGCATCACCGGTATCAATAAAACCTGTTAACACTTTTATATCCCCGGGCTCGATGTACTCTTGTCTTTTTATCAATAAATGCGGAATTTCCCGCATTTCCAGCGGGTTGATAAAATATGTTTTAATTTTTTTGATATCGGTAACGGAAAGTTCTCCGTAAAGAGCGAATATTCTAAAAACTCTTACTTCCGGTTTTGAATACGGCTCCATAATATGCAGAAGCTCTGCGGCAAAATCCTCACGTTGATCATACTGACCGGCAGCGTTTGCCACGCTAAAAACACACGCTGCTCCTTCTGTATCAGGTCTTTCTTCATATATGACATCCTGACCTGCTTCCGAAAACACCGTGCGTTTCGCTTTTTCTATATCGGTTATCCCTTCTATATCATACCCGTTAAAAATACGAACCCCGGTAATACCGGGTATGCTCAGAACATCTCGTATTTCGAGCAGCATATCTCTCTCATCCAGCCGAAAAGGCTCTTTTTTTTCGACCAGAATTCTAGTCATTTTACACTCCTTGAGAGTTATGTTCCGACCTTTTTATGATATCATATAGCTGTCACTCCGGTCAACTGGAGGATTTAGCAAATATTGTGGTTTTTTTAGGTAATTTACTGGTAAAACACACTATCTTGTGTACACATATAGAAAATAATTTTAAATGGCAGATAATTTTATATTATGCTACAATTAATAAACGCGATATATGTTTGAAGGAGCGATGAGTATGTGTAAATCAAGCAGAATGTACGAGATTGCGAAGGAGCAGTATTCCGCAATCGGTGTTGATACCGATGCCGCTTTAAAGATATTGGATGCTATCCCTGTTTCAATGCATTGCTGGCAGGGTGATGATGTCAGGGGATTTGAAGGGGTGGAAACGGTCACCGGAGGAATCCAAAGTACCGGTGATTTTCCCGGTGCTGCCCGAAATGCCGACGAGCTGCGTTGTATGATAGAGAAAGCTTTATCACTAATTCCCGGTAAATCCCGAATCAGCCTTCATGCTATGTATGGTGATTTAAATGGTGTTGACCGTGATCAAATTGAAGTAAAGCATTTTGAAGCGTGGATGCAGTGGGCAAGGATGCAGGAGTTGGCACTGGATTTTAACCCGACGTTATTTTCGCACTCTAAATCTGCACAGGGTTTGACTCTTTCTCATCCCGATAAAGGAATCCGTGAATTTTGGATAGAGCATTGCAAACGCTGTCGTATAATAGCTGCAGGTTTTTCGGAACAGCAGGAAAGCCCTGCCGTTGTTAATTTATGGATCCCCGACGGGTTTAAGGATACCCCCGCCGATACGCTGACACCCCGTATTCGTTTGGTTAAGTCGCTTGATGCCATATTTAGTAAAAAACAAAATGTAATCGACGCACTTGAAAGTAAGCTGTTTGGTTTGGGTCTTGAAAGTTATACCGTAGGTAGTCACGAATTCTACATGGGGTATGTTATAAAGAACGGACTTGCTCTCTGTTTGGATACGGGGCATTATCATCCGACCGAAGTTGTAAGCGCTAAAATTTCGGCCGTTTCTTTGTTTGTTGACCGGATACTTCTGCATGTATCGCGTCCGGTACGCTGGGACAGGGACCATGTTATTTTACTGGATGATGAGCTGGTTGCATTGTCAAGGGAAATCATAAGGGGCGGGTTACTCGACAGGGTGCATATCGGGCTGGATTTCTTTGACGGTTCGATAGACAGGGTTTACGCATGGGCTGTTGGCATGCGTAATATGCGAAAAGCACTGCTTATTGCCTTGCTTGATCCTTATAATGAACTGCAGGCAGCCGAAAACGAGTTTGATTTTACAAAAAGGCTTATTTTGTCGGAAGAACTTAAAGCAATGCCGTGGCAGGCGGTATGGAACGAATATTGTGAACGCTCCGGCAAACCTGCTGTGATGAAGGGTTGAAAGCAGTATATTAAGTTCAACTAAAAAGGAGATTTTATGAATTTAGAAAATCTTGTGGAAATGTCGAACCGTTACGGCAGAAATGAAGAGTTTGTTCTGGCGGGGGGTGGTAACACTTCGTTTAAGGAAAACGGAATACTTTATGTCAAGGGTTCGGGCGCACAATTGTCGGATATAAAACCGGAAGAATTCGTTGCAATGGATATAGGGAAATTACTGGAAATGATCGAACATGAATATCCCGTAGATATGATTCCTTCCGAAAGAGATGAAAAAGAGCTTTCCGATATGATGGCGGCGAGATTACCGGGTGAAGAAAAAAAGCGTCCAAGTGTCGAGTCTGTCCTGCATGCAATGTTTCCGTATAAATTTGTTCTTCATGTTCACCCGGCGCTGATCAACGGGCTGACATGCGGTATAAATGGTAAAGCGATATGTGAAAAACTGTTCGGTGATAAAGCTGTTTGGATAAATGCGGTAAAACCCGGTCCGGCTCTTGCGCAGACATGTTTAAAAACTTTTGATTCCATTACCAATAAATCCGGGACATTTCCGCAAATCGTTTTTCTGCAAAATCACGGAATATTTATAGCCGCCGATTCTGTTGAAGAAATAGATAAGTTTATGGATTATGTTGTTGAGACTATAAAAAGCCGTGTCGTTGAAAGTCCGGACTTTGAAGCTGTTACAACCGCTTATGATATGGATTTTGTAAATAAAATGATATCTAATTTGAAACAGTTATATTCCGGAAATGGTACAGCGACCGTCATATTTAACTCCAACAAGCAGGTTTTGCAGTTTGTAGCTGACGCCGAAGCATTTAAGCCGGTAAACAGAGCATTTACACCCGATCATATAGTCAACTGCAAGGACGAACCGTTATTTGTTGAAACGGACGTTGATTTGGAGGAAGAGTTTGCCGCATATAAAAAAAGAAAAGGGTTTGACCCTAAAATCGTTGCTGTACGCGGGTTTGGCTTTTTTGCTGTAAGTGAAAACGAGAGAAACGCCAAAAGAGCGTTGTCGTTGTTTCTTGACACAATAAAAATAGCAACATACGCAAAGTCATTTGGCGGAGCAAGCCCGCTGAGTGATGAGCTCACCGATTTTATATTAAACTGGGAAGTTGAGGCTTACCGCAGCAAAGTGTAATAGTCTTCCATTTCCTCCGGCTTTTCTACGATTGACCTTAGTACACTTATTACTGCTGTTTGTTTTTCTTGAGGATGTACACCACAGGTTCGAAAATGAAAACAACCAGGAATAAACTATATAGAATTATCACAAGTAAAACTGCCAGGTTTGCCGCAAAATTCTCGACAGCTTGCTCATTATAAAAATCTATCCCCCTAAGCATATTTGTAAAACCTATTAATGACATTATTATACCGGAAATTATTGTTGTTTTTGATAATAAACGAAATAGTGATGCTGCTTGCTGTTTTAGTTCATTTTCGATTTCCTTTTTTGGAAATAATGCCGCCTTAAAACCGGTACCAAATGTTTTAAAGCTACGGGTTATTGTTAAAACCGCCAAAATCGGTATGATGATCGATATCCAGGCCGGTAAATCAACAAAATCACCATACTCACCACCGGATGTAATAATAATTGCTGCTATTCCTACGATAGATATCAGTAACGCTATGATGCTTGCCGCTTTTTGTTTATTGCTCTTTGTTACGTTTGTGCTTTCCTCCAGATGTTTGATCATTTTTGTATCTCCCTTCATTAAGGAATCGAGTGATACACCATAAGTATCGCTCATTGCGATAACACTGGCAATGTCGGGATAACTTTTGCCTGTTTCCCAGTTTGACATGGTTTGCCGGCTTACGCCGATTTTTTCCGCTGCCGCTTCCTGAGATAAGTCTGTTTCCGATCTTGCTTGTTTTAATATTTCGCTGATACTCATGGCTTTCCCGCTCCTCTTTAGTATTATGCCGTTTTCATCCGGCTACAGGGAGTATATTTCCTGCCTTGCTTCTATTCAACCAAAAATCTTTTACATAGTTGTACAAATGTTTTTACATAGTATCAGTAATTAAATACTTCCGATGAATTATAAATAACAGATCAGACATTTCGCTCATATATATGCAGATTGCCTTTTTTTCCGACACGTCGGAGAGTACCTATGTGGTGCAGGATGTTTAGTGCCGTCTGAGCGGTGTGCATATTTATCTTTGCCGCTTTTTTATAATCCTTTGATGTAAAGTGTGTATCAAGTTCATATGGAACAAATTGCAGATAATCTTCAATTTCGCCGAAGTAAACTTCACCGGCAATATCTACAGGGATCCTGTCATACCGGGACGAGCCTTTTTTTTTGTTTTCGCTCCAGCCGTCGAGATTCCGGTATTCTTCGATATCAATAAATATGATATAGAGACGGAAGTTGGGATGTTTGATCAGAGGTCTGATTTTATAGAGTTCATGTATCGCGTCATATATACAGCCCTGTTTGGGTGATTTGCGTTTTTTTGTAACTTCACCTGTCTTACCGTCGATCCAGAGCAGCCACTTTATTCCGGGCAACGGATAAACCACCGTGACAGTAGAAATTTCCAAAAACTCAGTCAGCTTTTTTCTCAGGGTATTAAATGACCTTGTATGTATCTCAAATATACCATCTTCCGTTACGATATCTGCATAAAACGAACCGATCTTAACCTCTTGTTTGTTTTCGTCAAGCTCGATGTAATGTTTAACAACAGCATGCAGTGTCTTTTCACTGAGAGTACCGATTCCGGTACTCTCCCGTTTGTAATTCACTACTTTTTCACATACTTGTAAAAATCTCTGTCTGTCCAATATACCGCTCCGATCCTACGAACTTCGTTCATACCACTGAGACTGTGCCGACCACATCTCGGCATATTTACCGTCGCGTGATACCAATTCGTCATGTGTTCCTTCGTCGACTATTTCTCCCGCATCCATTACGATAATACGGTGCGCCAGCTTAGCCGATCCAAGGCGGTGAGTCACGATAACCGCACATTTTCCTTCCGCCAGCTTTTGAAATTGTGTATAAACACGGGTTTCTTCGATCGGATCGATAGCTGCCGTAGGTTCGTCCAATACAATAAAATCATTTTTACGATATAATCCGCGTGCTATCGCCAATCTCTGCCACTGCCCGCCGGAAAGATCGATACCGTCAAATTCGGGTGAAAGCATAGTGTCCGGTTCAACATCTTCGAGTTCCACTCCCGCTTCATCCAGAGCAGTTCTTATTTTTGTTTTGACAACCTCAGCTTCAGCGGTCTTTGTATTGCTTATAGCTATATTTTCATTAAGTGTCATCTTGTATCGCTGATATTTTTGAAATACGCCCGATATTCTCAGAAATACCGAATCCGGAATTGTATCCGCCGAGTCCGTTCCGCCAATAAAAACATTTCCTTCCGACGGCCGATATATCCCGGTCAGTAATCTAACCAATGTACTCTTGCCTGCTCCGTTTTCACCAACAATGGCAATAGTCTCACCATCCGCTATTTTTAGAGACACATTTCTGACAGCCGGTTCATCCCTTCCGGGATATGTAAAGTAAACTTCTTCCGCTGTAATTCCTTTGGTAAAATCGGTATTACAACTTATGCCGGTCCTTTCCGGTATATCAAGCATACGTATGAAGTTGGCAACCTTACCCGTGTCTTTATTCATATTACCCAAATGCATATCTATGATTTCCTGCATTATATAGAAAATCATCCCCAGTGCTGCAAATACAGCCGCAAATGCACCTACTGTTATTTCACCCGACATCGTTGCAACAAATAACAGATATGAAGCAACTGCCATTCCAATAAAACTTATAACGTTTAACGACAGTTGAAGCAGCGCGGTTTTTCGTTCTGCTTTCCACGTTTTCCGGGTCAGCAGCATCAATGTTTCGGTGAACAGCTTATGAAAATATTTAAATGCACCCAATATTCGTGTTTCCTTAAAGTATTCACGGTCACATATGGTTTTTTGATAATACTCATTTTCACGTCTTATCGGCGCACTTTGTTCTTCAAGAGCCGTAAACACTTTCACACGAACGATTTGTGCAAGTAATGCGGGAATAAACGCGATCAGCAGTGTGATCAGCAGTATCGGTTTTAAACCGAACAAGTATAAACCAATCAATGCGAAATAAGAACCGTAAAAAAACACCAGCATAAATATCGTTGCCGTAAAAAACGGTATCACGTTAACTGCTTCTTTTGCCTTATTTAAGTCATCCAGAAATGATGTATCTTCAAATAAAGCAGGATCAATACGCTGAAGCTTTTTTTGCAGCAGAGTTCTTAGTTTGCCGCTAGATTTTGCCATTAAAACAGCAAAGCCGTGAAAATTACAAATACCGTTTAAAATCTGCTGCCCGAATGTGACTGTTGCAAGTACTAGTAACGGCAGTACACAATCCCAAAACCCGGCGTTTCCTGCTGCCGCTTCAGATATTGCATCAAATAAGTATTGTGTTGCAATTACAGATAATGCAAAGCTTAATCCATGAACGATACCTAATACAAGATTGATCATGTCGTGCCCCGGTGTTGTTTTAAATTGTATAGGCATTATCCGCAGTAAAATCCTGAAATACGGGGGAGATTTCTTTTCTTTATTTTTTATCATTGATACCACCCCCGCTGCGCTTCGAACATTTGTGCATACTGTCCTTCTTCTTCCATAAGTTCATCATGTGTTCCGCGTTCAATGATTTTCCCGTCATCTATAACCAATATATCATCGGCAAGTTTTGTTGAACCAAGCCGGTGACTTATAAAAACTGTTGTTTTCCCCTGCATAAGTTTTTCAAATTCACTGTACACCCGGCTTTCGCTTATGGGGTCAAGTGCAGCTGTCGGTTCGTCAAGAATTTTAACGGGAGCACGGCTTAAAAGTGATCTTGCAATGGCTACACGCTGCCACTCGCCGCCCGATATATCCTGGCCGCCTTCAAGAATTTTTCCGAGCGGAGTAGCTATGCCATTTTTTAATTCTGCGATTATTTCATCAAGCCCCGCCTGCGTTGAAATTTCGTTTATTGTTTTGTCCGAAACCTCACCGGCGATATCACCGAGTTTTATATTCTCTTTAAGCGATATATAATATTTGGCAAAATCCTGATAAATAACCGAAAACATTGCTTTTTTCAAACTTGCGGAATACTCGCGCAGTTCTTTTCCGTTAATAAGTATTTCACCTTCATATCCGGTATAGAGTCCGGTCAGAAGTTTGGTTATCGTGGTTTTACCGGCTCCATTTTTACCGACAAACGCATAATGCTGTCCGGGTTTTAATGTAAACGACAGCTTGTCAAGGATCATACGATCACCGCTTGGGTATTGGAAACTGACATTACGAAATTCAAGTGATTCAAAGTCGACCGGTCCGGTATCGGGTTCACTTAGTGTATCTTCTTCGTGTGGCGGAAAAATTGTTTCTCTGCAGTCTGCTGCATCTTGACCGGTTCCGCTCAACTCAACAAATTCTGTCAGATCCTTCATGTACTCCCGCACTTTTGATATATTCTCAAGCGACCCTGACATTTGCCAGCCAAGCTGTTGTACCATTCCGAATACCGCGCTCATGATACCCATAAACATACCGGCACTCAAATCTCCCGACACAACAGAACCTATTAAGGTCAAAGCTATAAGCAATGCGATCAGTGCAAGAATCAAACTTGAACCTTTGGTTATTAAAAACATTCTGGCTGTAACTTTTAGTTGAAGCTTACGTCCTGCTTCATATTGCTCCTGCCAGCGTTTGTTTACTTCTCTGCCGTAACCAAACAGTGTCCGCTCGTCGACCGCATCCCGTCCGGTCAGCACTTCATCCAAATACTCAGTGCGTCTGTTAAATTTTTCCGCATCGCGTCCCGCCTGATAATTCTTTTTCCCGGCTCGCAGCGACAGCCAGAACATTGGTGCTGAAAATGCAATGATTATCAGTGCCGCCCACCAGACCTGCGTTATTATCAGGATCAATACCGCAGCCACACAAACGAGGATCTGTAAAAATGACATAAATGCGCCGAAACCCTCCATCACGGACTTGACCGGATCGCGTGATACACGTGAGATCAGTTCCCAGCTATGTGCATTCTCGATATACTTAAAATCCAGAGCCGCATTAATTTCAACAATTGCAGGTTTTAGATTCCGCTGCATATTCAAACTGATGCGGGCACTGATAAGCTGAGTAATAGAACCTATTGTTGTAAATACTCCAAGCACCAGCAGCAACAGGATCAAAGGCAGATAAATGTCATCATGTTGACGTTCTCCATGTAAAATTGCCGTTGCAGTGTCTACAAAATTTGCGGTTGCAAGTGCCATGGCGGCTGTCGGCATGATTGCATGAATAACAGATAAAATTATATGCATCAGCGAACAACCCGGAGAAACCCGGAAAACAAACCTCAGCACATCGAGTAAGTTATATTTCTTTATTTGCAGCTTCATTCCCGGATCATCTCCTGTTGGACCTTTATTTTTCATTTTTCTTGTTTTATCCTGCTTTACTATAAACCGGTCCTCAAAGAAAAGTTCAGTTCTGCAGTGTTTGCAAAACCTTATTGATTCATCATCATACTTTAAACAACGGGGGCATTTTTTCATAATCAAGGTCGCTCCCTGATGGTAACGTTTATACTGTCACCGGGTTGTTTACCTATTTTCACACGTATATCCTTACGGATGCCGATGATATAACAAACCGAACCGTCAGGGTTCTTTATACCCATATTTACAATACTGCCGTCATAAGGTTCGCCGTCGAAGGTGGCATGTACAGGTTGTCTGCCTTTACCGAACACAGCTTTAATATCAAACGGCACGGCGATATATGCGCCGTCCTGGTCGGGAACTTTTTGGATAACTGCTTCAAACTCGTATACTTCGTTGTTCATATCTTATCACCGTCTTTTGTCTTATATTGTCACAGTGTACCATTTGCTATCTTCATATACAACAGACGAGCGCTAATACGTTGAATGCGCTCGTCAAGTGGTATGTTTTAACACGGTATCAGGTTTATCCAATCCTCTGTAACGACTTCATTTTCATGTGCTTCATCTATACATATTTTATCATTTTAAGAAAATTATTGACACATTATTTTTCATATGTTAGCATGGAATCAACTTAAAAATAAACTGAGCAGGCGATAAACCTTTTGTACCGCAACCGGTACAGATAAGGTTTGTGGTGCCGGGTCGCGATTTGCGACAGCAGATGATGTATAGTGATACATCTGTGGGACAGTAAATGTTCCACAGATGTATTTTTATTAAAGGAGTATAGTTTATGGACAGGAAAAAAGCACAAATCGTAGAGGGTCTCGTTTCTGTTGTAGTAAACGCAATTTTGTTCGGAGTGAAATTCTGGGTAGGAATGATAACCGGCTCGATTGCATTGGTTGCCGATGCATGGCATACGATGTCCGATTCACTGACATCGATTTTTGTAGTATTTGCTGCTAAACTTGCATCAAAAAAACCCGATAAGGAGCATCCTTTCGGGCATGGAAGATGGGAGTTGATCTCAGCGATTTTGATCGCTTTTGTCCTTGTTTTTATAGGTTATGAGTTTTTGACCGGTTCGATCGAAAGATTTCAAAACAGAGAAAGTGTCGTTTATGGAACACTTGCGATCGTAGTTACTGTAGTAGCAATCATCATAAAAGAGCTTCTGGCACAATATGGCTTCTATATAGGCCGGAAAACAAATAATCCGGTAGTAACTGCCGACGGATGGCACAGCCGCTCGGATGCCCTTTCTTCGGTAGTAGTTCTGATAGGTATCATAGTTTCAAGGTTTGCACCCGGGTTTTGGTGGATGGACAGTGTACTTGGAATGTTTTGCGCACTTGCGATTTTCTATGCCGCTTTTGAGATCATGAAAGAATCTATCACCCGGATATTGGGAGAGGAACCTGATGCAGAATTTATTGCGGAGCTTGATGCCGAGTTAAGTAAAATATATGAAAAGGACATGCAACTCCATCATCTGCATCTGCATAACTATATCTCACATAAGGAACTGACCCTTCATGTCAGGCTGGATGGCAATATGTCGGTTGAGGAAGGACATGAAATTGCGTCCTCCATCGAAGATATGGTCAAAGAAAAGTTCGATATGGATGCGACGATACATATCGAACCTTTATAGTAAGAGAACATCATTCCCGCAGAAAGAGGTTACCGCTCTACATCATCTCTGCAGCTTTATCCAGTGCGGCAATCACCTTATCACACCATATGTCAAATTCGGGGTCATCTTCCTGAAGTGATTTGTCTGCCAGAATATTTTTTATCGTTTTGCGCACACCTTGATCATACCTTATTTTTGCTGTAAATCCCGGTACAAGACGCTTTAGTTTTGTATTATCGAAAACAACAGAATTCGCTTTGTCACCCAGCAGGCTGCCCGTAAAATCATACTCCGGGCATCCGGCAAGAAAGTCTGACGTTACATAGTACGGTTTTAATTCAACACCAAGCGAATCAGCTATACTTTTGTAAGCTTGATTCCACGTCACCGATTCATCCGACGTTATATGGACCGATTCTCCAATTGCATGAGTATTCCCCAGAAGTCCCACGAAGCCATTTGCAAAATCGGAATTGTGTGTCATTGTCCACAGGCTTGTTCCGTCTCCGTGAATAATTACCGGTTTTCCTTCAAGCATTCGTTTTGCTACCTGCCAGCTGCCGTTTTTTCCGTGCACACCCAATGGTATACGTCTTTCATCATATATGTGGCTCGGCCGCACGATAGTCACGGGAAAGCCGTTTTCTCTGTACATCTTCATCAAAAATTCTTCGCAAGCTATCTTGTTGCGTGAATATTCCCAAAACGGATTTGCAAGCGGGGTACCTTCTGTTATCCTGTAATCGGAAAGCGGCTTCTGATACACCGAAGCGGAGCTTATAAATATAAATTGTTTGGTTTTTCCGGAAAAAAGTCTAAAATCCCTTTCAAGCTGTGAAGGCACAAAGGCTATAAAATCGGCAACGACATCAAACGCCATACCCGCAAGAAGCTTTGATACCTCTGCTTCATCATTTATATCGCAAACAACAGACTTGTATCCATCCGGCAGACAATCATTCCGGTTTCCCCGGTTGATTATAAAAAGCTCATGTTCCCCGCTTTTAATCAGCTTTTTTGATATTGCGGTACTGATAATTCCCGTTCCGCCTATGAATAATATTTTCATGACTTTTATCTCCTCAATCAACTTATTGCCGGTCAGACACGCTACATATTATATCAAAAATATTTCGTATTTCCAACAGGCATGGTACAATATGGCAGGGAGTGATTTTTGTGCTTGCGTTTTTGTCTGTATTGCCGATCGTTGTGGCCATCGTTCTGATGGTGGGGTTTAAGAAAAAGTCGGGTGTGTCTTTGTTTGCTGCCTGGCTTACCGCTGTTGTGCTGGCTCTTGTTGTCTGGAATATGGGTATAGATCACGCCGGAGCTTTTACTTTCCTTGGCTTTTTATCGGCTTTTAATGTAATTCTGGTTGTTTTCTCCGCAATTTTCCTGCTAAACGCAATGATCGAACTTAAGTTCATAGAAACGATCGGGAACGGATTTAACGGCATCTCTTTGGACCGGCGGATCCAAATATTGATCATAGCGTGGTTGTTTGGTGCTTTTATAGAAGGCGCGGCGGGTTTTGGTACTCCGGGAGCACTGGCGGCCCCTTTGCTTGTGGGGCTTGGTGTTCCGGT
>Ga0123356_10006474_pt1 | contig 11802 bp, 10 predicted proteins | sample TergutEmb28metaG_2_FD_92546 | JGI IMG/M metagenome (GOLD analysis project Ga0123356, IMG submission 92546) | Embiratermes neotenicus P3 segment gut microbial communities from Petit-Saut dam, French Guiana - Emb289 P3 | ecosystem: Host-associated > Arthropoda: Insects > Digestive system > Gut ... | reverse complement strand
TTCACTTATTTGTACACCCGCTGGATGTAAACGACCCGGACTGGGTATTAAACTACGGTTACGGTGTCGGCTTCTATTTCTGGCAGGCAGGTTGGATGCTGCCACTTCTTGCATCCGTTGTCATTATGCTCACAAAAATCGGTGTATATGTCAGAAAACGAATGCTGTTACTTCCGCTGCTGTTCTTTTCAATGCAGCTTTTATATCAGTACGCGTTTATGAACAGGATCCCATTTGTTTTTGAAAGCAACAGGATCATGGTAAACGGTATATTTGTGCTCTTGTTTGTCGAGTCAATAATACGCTCAGGTCTAATACCCGTAAACGCAAGGTATCGCATGCTATTTACCCATTCTCCTCTAAGCATGAGGATAATAGACAAAAAAATGCATACAGTATTAAGCTCAGCCTCTGCTGTGTGGTACGATTATGAAACTTTTAACGAAGCGCTCAGCTTGTACCCGAGACCTGCAAGAGAAGACGAGGACACTCTTCTTTTCGCAGCGCCTATCACGGGCGGTTATGCACTCTGGCAAGAAGATATTACCGCACTCACGCGATTGTATAAAGAAATGGAAGACTCTGTTAATAAGCTGACAGCCGCAAACATACTGCTTGCCGAAGAAGAAAAAACCAAGCAGATAGTCCAGTCGGAAATAGAAAAAACACGTCTTATGAAGCAACTGGAAGATGAAATATCCGGGCATACGATTCGACTCTCTACAATGATAGAACAGCTTGAAAGTAATGTTGACAAGGAAAAAGCAATATCACGCATCGTGTTACTGCTGTGCTACATCAAACGCCGTTGCAATCTGTTCTTCCGCGAAAAAGAAGGGAACATGCTCCCCGCAGACGAACTTACGGTTTATTTTGATGAGCTCGCGGAAATGGCAGGGTACTCAGATGTCAGGATCATCGTAACAAGCGAGTTAAAAAAAGATATAGCGATACGCCATGCCACACTGTTTTATGACCTGTTTTATAATGTCATTTACTGGGCAACATGGTCAAGTAAGCCTTATATGCTTACATTGCTGGGCTCAGACAACGACAACGTAGTTTTACGTATGCTTCCGTCCGATGATGCCCGTACCTTCCGGATGGGAAGAGAACTGCATGTTGCCATCATCGTTAACAACGGCACATACACAGTAAAAGACCTTGATGACGACGCTGTTGGATTGAGTCTTTCATTCGATACATTTTCCTACCCTCAACAGGAACCGGCAACGGAGAGGAGGGATCATATCAATGATTGAGTTCTTTATCCTTCCCCGTGCTATTGTTTTCATCGTGACGATCTCTCTGACACTGTGTGTGATCGCTCAAACGATCGCAGCTGTTATGAGTTTTTTCCGCTATCCCCGCAGCCGCGCAAGGATTTCCGAGACGGCATTGGAACTACTGATCCTTGGTCATATCATGCTTTGCACATTATTACACATGCAGGCGGAGGAGGAGTTTGTTTCAGGCGTACTTGTACCGCCGGAGTATGTTGCTGTCCGGTTGATCATATTTGCTGCAATAATAACAGCAGTCGTTCTGGTAACGTTATACACAAAAAAACCAAACACAGTCCCGGTTGTTTTGGCAGCAGGTTTAACACTTCCGTTTATCGAAAATCTGACTGGGTATTCATTTGTCTACTTGAACTTGACCTTTATAATATTTTGCCTTATTCGTAGCATCATACTGAGTATTTGGTATAATAAAGAGACCAAAGACAGCTTATCGGCTTCATCTGTAAAAAATATGATAGACTCAATGATCACCGGGGTCATGTTTTGTCAGCAAAACGGCTTCATTTTACTTGTTAACGAACGTATGCAGCAACTGATGTTAACGATCACCGGAAAAACGCAAAGAAACGGAAGGCATTTTTTCGGAATGCTGACCCTGGGAGAAATCGAACCCGGCTGCAGCGCAAAATGGTTTGAAGATAAAAACGTGATAATACTGCCTGATGGATCGGCATGGCAGTTTACAATAACCGAACTGACGATAGGAAAAAAGAAATATATCCAACTGACAGCAACCGAAATATCAGAGCAGTGGAAGCTGACGACCGAGCTAAATCCACAAAATGATATGTTATTAAAACGTCAGGGAGAACTGAATACCACAATATCAAATCTGCATATTCTAAGCCAGGAGCGTGAAACACAAAAAGCAAAAATGCGCGCACACGATGTTCTCGGTGAGCATCTGACTGTGCTTCAGAGCATCATATTCGGCAATAAAACACCGGACTACGCTCTACTGCGTTCTCTTTCACAAGGGCTTCTTGACGACCTCAACTCCGTCTCTAATCAGCCGACACCGCAAGATGAACTGGAGTCATTAAGACAAATCTTCCTTGCGATCGGAGTAGACCTTGAAGTCTCCGGAAATATGCCCGCCGATCCGGAAAAGGGAAGACTATTTGCAGATATAATAAGAGAAGCGGTAAATAATTCGGTACGACACGGCTTTGCAAATAAAGTGATCGTGCATATGGATGAAAGCGCCGTAAGCTCCAAAATGGAAATAAGTGACAACGGATATGCGCCTTTATCAATAAGAGAAGGCGGCGGGATAAGTGGTATGCGAAAGAAAATAGAACCTTTTAACGGATCGATGCAGGTAACTATTGCACCGCAATTTATATTAACGATAGATTTACCCGGAGGTGAAGACAGTGATCAAAGTACTGATAGTTGATGACCATGAGTCGATGTGTGATTCACTTTCGATCACACTTGAAAGGACCGGCAGTTTTTCAGTAGTCGGCAAGCTGTCAAGAGCCGATCATGCTGAGCTGTATTGTGAAAAGCTTAGACCCGATTTAATTTTTATGGATGTCTGCACCGAGGATGGCGCTTCAGGTCTGGAAGCAACAAAAAAGATAAGACAGAGATTTCCTGAAATAAAAATCATTGTTATGACCGGATTTGATGAAATCACATATGCTCCAAGAGCAAAAGAAGCGGGAGCTCACGCATTTGTATTCAAATCAAAAAGTCTTGATTACTTTTCACAAGTTGCACTGGGCGTTATTGAAGGAAAGACATTTTACCCGGAGGCAAAAGTTATTCCGATGCCGATGGGAGAAGCACCGCTGACCGAAAGAGAAATGGAAGTACTGCGGTTGTTATGTAAGCACATGACCGGCAAAGAAATTGCCGAAGAACTGTATATAAGCGAAAACACGGTAAAATACCATAAAGCAAACATGCTGGCAAAAACCGGTTTCAAAAAAGCCGTCGACCTCGCATTCTACATGATCTCAAAAGGCTGGATAAATCCTCAGTATTGATTTGATTGCCCACTTCCGTGGAAGGGGGTGTCGCTGAAAGCGACGGGGGTTGTACATGATCAGTAATAAAGAACCGATAATGCGGACATTTGTTATATTCTCAGCAATCGTCTATTTTATTATCCTTGTTGTGGGAAGCATTTCATTTGTGTTCTCGATGCAGCAGATCATAAGAACAAACAAAGGTAATGAACTGGCTCAAATGCTGGAAATCGAGCGGATACGTTTAGAATCACAACTCAACTCTGAAATAGCTATTGTGTTAAAATTGGCAGACTCACCACTTATGATAAGGTACCTGACAAACCCCGGTGATCCGGAGCTGGAAAAAGTTGCTCTGGAAGAAATAGCCTCATATAGAAGTGCATTTTCGACGAACTCGATTTTTTGGATCAACGATTTGGACAGGATTTTTTATTCAGACGATAATGAACCATATTGGGTGGATGCCTATGACCCTGTAAACTACTGGTACAACATGACCCTTTTTGAAACGGAAGTTTATAATTTTAATATCAACTATAATCCGGATATAAACGTAATAAACCTGTGGATAAACGCCCCGGTTTTTGACGATGACGGAAAACCGGTCGGAATGGTAGGTACGGGTATAGAGCTAAGTGAGTTTGTCGATTCAATATATCGTAATGTTGATGATCGCACGGAGCTGTATTTTTTTAATCACAACGGAAGAATATTTGGTGCCAGAGACGTCAACTTGATCATTGATAATATCAACATAGCAGATGTGTTATATGGAATAGAGGTAGACATTTTTGCAGAAATCGACTACCTTGAAGATGGAAAAACACATATATTTGATGTTCAAAACGGAATTGCTGCCATTAGCGAGATCCCATTACTCGAGTGGTATTCGTTTGCAAGTGTTACCGATAACATTGTTGATTATGATACAGCCATGACAGTGTTATTTTTCCTGGTCCTTGTACTTATTTTACTAATAATCATTTTATTTAATATTGTTGTTGCCAAGTTTTTGAAGTCGTTAAAAAAAGCAACAGAAAGTCTTGCAATAGCTGCGAAAATGAGAGAACAGGAACTGATCGCCGATAACGAGATGCTCGATCGTCTAAATCAAATGAAAAACGAATTTTTCCTGAACATGAATCATGATTTTAAGACTCCGCTGAATGTAATATCAACAAGTGTGTACAATGTCATTGATATGTGTGATTTTGAACTTGACACTGATATAATCAAAAAAGTAATGGGTAATGCGCAAAATGAAATCATGCGAATGGCAAGGATGGTCGACAGTGCGATGAAGCATTCCGCTCTGTATGAAAGCCATGAAGACATGAGACCCATGGACATCGCCGAGCTTCTGCGTGAGGGAGCAGAAACATATCGCGCGCTGCTTGAAAGACATGGGAACCGCTTGGAACTGGACATACCACGATCTCTGCCGCCAATAATCGGCAGCACCGATATACTTTTGCATGTGCTTTCAAACCTGTTATCAAACGCAAACAGATATACACGAAATGGAGTTATAACACTCACAGCAGAAGCGGACAACTCGCAGTTTTTAATAGTAAAAGCAACAGATACAGGCTCAGGTGTCAACCCGGAAATGCTCCCGGATGTGTTCAAAAGAGGGGTCTCTGACGCAGGCACAGGACTGGGATTGTCAATATGCAAGAGCGCGATCGAAGCTCATGGCGGAACGATCGGAATCGAAAGCATACCGGACGTAGGAACTACAGTATGGTTTTCAATACCGATTTATCAGCCGGAAACACTTAAGCCGGATCAGGAGGAATAAAATGGATAATAACTCTACTTTTGATAAAAGCGGTTATTTGCTGCTTGTCGAGGATGAGCCTGTAGTTCAAGCGAATAATAAAATGGTTCTTGAGCGGAGAGGCTATCAGCTAAAGCAGGCTTATACATTGGAAGAGGCGCGAGCGATGATCGAAGAAGAACCGCCTCGTGCTATTATCCTTGATATCCAAATGCCTGACGGCAGCGGGCTTGACTTGCTTCAGGAAGTCAGGAGCGGATCGAACATCCCGGTCCTTGTGCTTACAGCGATGGGAACTCCAAAGGACATTATAAAAGGTCTTGAGGCAGGCGGGGACGACTACCTGACAAAACCTCACGATTTGCAAACCTTTCTTAAGCGGGTTGAAACACTATTACGAAGGGCATCTGTAATCAAATAGAGTGCCTGGGTCATGAGCCCGGCATTTTTTAAAAAACTACCCGCCACGGGTAGGGCGAGGAGAAAAACAAGCTTTATAATGATAGTAGAAAAACAGAAACGAGGTGGTGTTTTATGCGCGTAAAAGGCAAGACAGAAGATGGGTTTCTCCTTTGCTTTTTAATCAACTTATTATTTAACTTCTGGTGGGGAGCGATCGCATTTATTCTATTGATCCTGCACATTGTGCTGAGGATCCCTCTGTTTTGGTCGCTCATAGGATTATTTATATGGCTTGGTGTTGCATTCGTCAGCACCCTCCTGGTAATGGTGATCTGGGCAGCAGGCAATTTATCTGAGGATACTCCCAATCGAAAAAATCTTAACCCATACTCAACAAAAAACTCTGATGTATTTCCACCGGTCGACTCAGAAGAACCGATCGACCCGGAAGAGCCGGTACAAGTCGCAGATGAGGAAGAAAATACAGTCGATGATATTAGTGACACAGAGACAAGCGATAATTAATATATAAAACAAGGATTTGAAAGGAGCGCAATCATGGGTCTTATAAAAGCCGCATTAGGAGCAGCCGGAGGAGTAATGGCTGATCAATGGAAGGAATACTTCTATTGTGAATCACTTCCCGTAGACGTTTTGCTTACAAAAGGAGAAAAACGCACCGGCGGACGCAGTGCCAACACAAAAGGCAGTGACAACATCATTTCGCAAGGTTCGATCATTGCAGTAGCAGACGGTCAATGTATGATCATCGTGGAGCAAGGCAAGGTTGTCGATATCTGTGCAGAGCCCGGAGAGTTTGTATATGATAACTCCACAGAGCCGTCGATTTTTTCCGGAAGTTTAAGTAAATCTATTCCTGCTGTTCTCGGAAATATAGGTAAACGCTTTACCTTTGGAGGCGAGCCGCCAAAAGATCAACGTGTTTATTACTTTAACACTAAGGAACTGGTCGGAAACAAGTACGGCACACCATCACCTGTACCATTTAGAGTTGTTGATACGAACATTGGTCTGGATATGGATATCGCAATACGCTGCTTTGGTGAGTATAGCTACAAAGTAGTTAATCCTATCCTGTTTTATACTAATGTCAGCGGCAATGTTGAAGCCGCATATAAGCGCGATCAAATCGACGGTCAGTTAAAATCAGAACTCATGACCGCTCTGCAGCCGGCATTTGCAAAAATCTCATCCATGGGCATCCGCTATTCAGCACTTCCGGGTCATACGATGGAGCTCTCCGACGCTCTTAACGAGGTACTCTCTAATAAGTGGCGCGATCTGCGCGGCTTAGAGATCATCTCCTTTGGTGTATCTTCGGTAAAAGCCTCTGAAGAAGATGAAAAAATCATAAAAGATCTGCAAAAGAGTGCCGTAATGCGCGATCCGAATATGGCAGCAGCTACACTCGTAGGCGCACAAGCTGACGCAATGAGATCTGCAGCCGCAAACGAAGCTACAGGTCCGATGATGGCATTTGCCGGAATGAATATGGCAGGTGCTGCCGGAGGCATGAATGCACAAAACTTGTTTGCAATGGGTCAGCAACAACAGCAGCAACAGCAGCAACAAGCTCCGCCTCCACAGGCAGCAGCTCCGGTCGCAGCAGGCTGGACCTGCTCATGCGGACATGCAGGCAATACCGGAAAATTCTGCGCCGAGTGCGGCTCACCACAACCTGCAGCAGGCTGGACTTGCTCCTGCGGAAATGCCGGTAATACAGGTAAATTCTGCAGCGAGTGCGGTGCACCGCAACCGTCAGCAGGCTGGACATGCTCCTGCGGACACGCAGGTAACACAGGAAAGTTCTGTGCCGAATGCGGCTCCCCACAACCTTCATAAAGGAGGAGCACTATATAGAAAGAAGGTGGATCAATGGCAGCTCAAGTAACTAATTATCAATGCCCGAACTGTACTGGCCCGCTCAGATTTGACGGTGCCACAGGACAACTCACATGCGATTATTGTGGTACACAATATACTGTTGCTGTTATCGAGCAGTTGTATGCCGATAAAGATCAGGCAGCCGCAGCAGTCGGAACAGAGCCACAATGGGATCTATCTATGGCAGGCGGAGATTGGAGCCCGGAAGAAGCCGCTAACATGAGAAGCTATTCGTGCCCTTCATGCGCAGCGGAAATCATCTGCGATGCCACGACAGTAGCAACATCATGTCCATATTGCGGCAACCCGACAGTTGTACCGGGACAGTTCAGCGGCCAGCTCAGACCGGACTTGGTGATACCGTTCAGATTGGACAAAAACTATGCTATTGAAGCACTTACAAAACACTACAAAGGGAAAAAATTCCTGCCTAAGTGCTTTGCAACCAAAAACCATATCGATGATATAAAAGGTATCTACGTACCGTTCTGGCTCTTTGACGGCGAGTCCTATGCCAACATGCGTTTTCGCGGTACTATTGTCAAAAAGTACAAGCAAGGCGATTATCAAATCACCGAAACCGATCATTATCGAGTGATGCGTGAGGGAAATGTCAAATTTGAAAAAGTTCCTGTTGACGGATCAAGCAAAATGCCCGATGCTCATATGGACTCGATAGAACCTTTTGACTACAACGCTCTTGCGCAATTTTCATCGGCATACCTGCCGGGCTTCCTGGCAGACAAATATGACATGGATGCAGAAGTCAGCAGCAAACGCGCAAACGAGCGTATCAAAGCCAGTACAGAGGAGGCATTTGCGTCTACAACGAGAGGCTATACAACACTGACTCCCGAGCACTTGATTTTTGATCTTAAAAAAGGCGATGTGAAGTATGCGTTACTCCCGGTCTGGATGCTCTACACAAAATGGCAGGGAGAAAACTATCTTTTCGCAATGAATGGACAAACAGGCAAAATAATCGGAGACTTACCGGTCGACAAAGGAAAGTATTGGGCCTGGTTTGCAGGGATATCACTACCGCTTATGGCTATCCTCGCAGCTATAATGTTCTTATTTTAGGGGGTGAATCAGAATGAAAAAACTATGGACTATTATAATATGTGTTTTGCTGCTTACAGTGTTGATATCATCAACTGCGTTTGCCGCAGAGCCGGGTAGCGAAGCAACAGGTGACGGATTCATGATGAATCTAGCCATAGCGATTCTCCTGCCTTTGCTCATAGCATTTATCGTCTGCTCTGTGTTTAAAAGTCAGATGAAAACAGCAAGAATAGCAAAAACAGCAACCAACTACATTCCACCCGGCGGTTTCAATCTGACAAAACAAGAAGACACATTCCTCTACCAAACCAGAACAAGAGTAAAAGTAAACACCCCCCCACCCCCCTCAAGCGGCAGCACCCCACCGGGAAACAAAACCGCAATGCCAAAAAGGTGACAAACAAATGTAATAAAAAGGGGCGCATGCCCCTTTTTATTATGTGTTTCTGCTTGTTTTAGTTGTTTGGTGATACAGTTACAACAAAGCTTTGATCAGAGTCGTAGGTATGAAACCAAAACCTTGCGTGTAAGTAGTAGTCTTTTCCTGCTTCAAGTGTGGCTGTGAAGCGAGCGTTCATGCCTTCGCCGCTGTCATCATCACCCATTATCCAATCGCCGTCAGCATCAAAGAGTTCCAACACAGGGTCGCTGTCGCCATTGTCAGACGTTTCGAACAACCATGAGCCGGCTTGAGCAGGCCTGAATAATAAGTACGTTTCCTGCCACACATCGAGAACACCTCCGGTGTTTGGGAAGTCAATGACGTGTGGACTGTGTACTACTAATGTAGTCGGATCGGATAAACTCCAGAATCTCACATTGATTTGATATTCAGTTCCACCTTTGAGCAGCCTTATGATACGAGCATCCAAACCTCCGTTACTATCATCATCCCATATAATATCGTTACCACGATCATCCAATAAGTCAAGAATCGGGTCGCTACGGCCACTGTTTGTAGTAGTTATCTCCCACACTCCGGTTTCACGTGGCGTAAAGGTAAACAACGTCTCTTCCCCAACAATGAATTCTCCTCCGTTGGGGGGGATAATATTCGTCGAGCCATCGTCCTGATCTTCCCCCGGTGGTGCGGCAGTTGGTGCCGATGTTGGCGGCGCCGGCGGTGGGGCTGGAGGAAGCGTAGGCACGGGTGTACTTGCAGAACGTACCCTAGGTGTAGGAAGCGGAGGCGGATCACCTATTGATCCTCCGCAGGCAGACAGCACGGATACTCCGATCAGCAAAGCGAGAATTATAACCAAAACTCGTTTCATTTCTTTGTCCTCCATAATTAAAGTCATATGATCAATACCAAGTCTAGATTAATTATATAGAGTGAACTGTCGCTTTACCCTACCCGTGGCGGGTAGTTTTACGATGTATAAAAGCAAAAAAACTACCCGCTACGGGTAGGGTAAAAGGTTAAGTATTCTTTATAATGATAATAGGATATTGACCTGAGATAATATATTTAGGAGGGTTTAGTAAATGAAAAAGATAAGGAAACCGTTGATACTTGTGATAGTGCTTGTGCTTTCCATCTTATTATCCGGCTGTATGAAAATGCATGTCGGTATTATATGGAATGAAGATAACTCCGCCAGTCTCTCTATGACAGTCGGGGTTGCCACATATGCGCTTTCGATGATGGACATGACAGAAGAGGATATGCAAAAACAGCTAAGAGAGAGCTTTGAAGAAGAAGCAGACGATGAAGAATATGAAATAAAGGATTTTAGTGATTCAGAATACACAGGTGTTATCGTGACTCTGAAAATTGATGATATCACGAAGACTACTGAGGACTCCCTTGAGCACTTAGATTTCACTTATAGAGAAGAGGGCGGCACAAAAATCTATCAAGTCAGAGGGACCTTTATGGACTCCGATATCTTCGGAGACGATGACATGAGTGAGTTTGAAATAGACACACGGATAGTCATAACAATGCCCGGAAGAATCGTAGATCATAATGCAACCGAAAGAAGCGGCAATAAACTGACATGGATACAAGAAGACCCGGATGTCTCTGCAGTAGTATTTGCAAGAAGCGTATCAGGCGGAGGCATGTTATGGCTGTGGCTTGTAATCGGAGGCGTTGTCTTACTAGGCGGAGGAGCTGTTGCTTTTTTCATACTTCGTAAGAAAAAAGCAAGCCCGCAAGCAGGACCGTATGGTAACATGAATCCTTACGGCGCACCGCCACAAGGCTTTGCACCCGGTCAACAACCCTATGCACAGCAATACCAGCAACCACCACAACAGCCACAACCCGGTGTACCATACCAACAACCGATAGCACCACAACAGGAACCTGTACAATATCAGCCACCACCACCGGCACCCGTATACGAAGCACCGCCACCCGACCCCGCACCGTATCAACCACCGGTTGCACCTCCAGCACCTGAGCCATATCAACCACCGCCACCTCCGCCACCTCCTGCACCGGTATACGAAGCACCGCCACCCGAACCCGCACCATATCAACCACCGGTTGCACCCCCGGCACCGGCACCGGAGCCACCGCCACCACCACCACCACCCGCACCTGCTCCTGTTGCAAGATTCTGCTCAAACTGCGGAACAGCAATACCCGAAGGCTCAAGATTCTGCAGCTCGTGCGGCACCCAAACAAGCTAATACCAAACGGCGTCCGCAATCAACGCGGGCGCCGTATATTTCGTTCAAGCTTGTAAATATAGACCCGGGCAAAAGTTATCTTTCCAACAAGTCCTCAACGCCGCAGCCCAACACACGGGCTATCTTGGAAAGAGTTATCGCCTGCGCTTTATTGATGTCTTTGTTACGCTGTTCATATAGTTGAATCATACGAAGAGAAACCCCCGATTCATCCGCAAGGCGTTTTTGCGTCATATTGGAAGCTTTACGGATTTTTTGAAGGTTTGTGACACCATTCGCCGTATTCTGCTCAATGATGCGGTTTGCTGTGTCAACAAACTTGGTGATGTCAGCTTCGTGCAGAGTGGGATACCAATATAAAAGCTGCTCCGGTGTTAAACCGTTTTTATACAAATCGGTGAAACTACGACCGCTGTACCATTGATAATATGCCAAAATCCAACCGCTCCAATATTCAGCGCTTTTATCAATGTTTTCAGAGATTTCAGCATTGGGGCGGGAACCTTTTGTTTTAAATAAAACTTCTTTTGCTAATTCGGGTCCTGACATTCCCGCGATATACTTAGGGTTTCCCTTCCCGAATGCTTCAGCAACTCCCGAAAAAAGGAAAAAGGTATAGAAGTCATCAATCTTATACTTACAATCATACACGGCATAATCAAACATATCGCCAAGATTGTTCATGGCGTCATTAAGATATGTTTCTGCGTAAGCGCGCATCATC
>Ga0123356_10006472_pt1 | contig 11804 bp, 6 predicted proteins | sample TergutEmb28metaG_2_FD_92546 | JGI IMG/M metagenome (GOLD analysis project Ga0123356, IMG submission 92546) | Embiratermes neotenicus P3 segment gut microbial communities from Petit-Saut dam, French Guiana - Emb289 P3 | ecosystem: Host-associated > Arthropoda: Insects > Digestive system > Gut ... | reverse complement strand
GATATTCTCCGTCTGCGATTCCGGCACATCCGCGATCACCCAAAGTGAACCATGCCGTTTCGGGACCGAGTTTTAAAATATCGTTACAGCAATCGTTTACCGGCAATTGACCGTAGCGGTCATCAAGATATAATTCTGAACCTATAAAAATATCGACCCAAGGGAGCATCTTTTCTAAAGAGTCGGAAAATCCGTCAGCATCAACAATGACGGGTATGTTGCGGTTTTTGGCAAATTTTGCCGCTTCAAAAGATGCTTCTTCACCGTTTTCGAGTAAAAGGTATTTTGCCGAAGCAACATAATCAAAATCAATTTCATCGACACTTATATGACCGGCAGGATTACCGTAACCGCGTCCGATAAAAACCTTCAAGCCGTCTTTTTTATCCGACAAAGCAATTACATAATGTGAAGCGGAGTCAGGACCGCCTCTTACCAGTCGTGAAGTATCGACACCGTTATATATAAAGTCGTTGATAATATGATCGCCGATCAAATCGCCGCCGATTTTTGACATAACACCCGCTTTTAAACCGAGCCGAGCACAAGCAGCCATTGCGGTAGCTGTTTTGCCGCCGCCTTGATAAAGCATATCATTTGCTTTTAAAAAGCTGTCCCGATCGGGGATATAAGGCAGATTCAAAACCATATCCAACACGGGAGTACCGATACCGATCACATCGACTGACATATATGTCCGCTCCTTGAATAATTTTAAGGGAGTTTGTATCCGTAAGGGTTGAGCATTCTTAATCTTTCACGTGCAAATTCGATCATTTCTTCACCGGCTTTTTCAATGCAGGCTATAACAAAGTCTTTTTCATGAGTAAGATGCTTTGCGTTTAATTCTTTGTATTTAATGAAAAACTCAGTTCCGATGTTCATTTTATTAATTCCGTGTTTGACGGATTCGGCAACTTGTTCTTTCGGTATGCCGGATCCTCCGTGAAGAACCAACGGTAAGGATACCGCTTTATTTATTTCATCAAGACGCGATATATCTAAATGCGGGTCGCATATATATTTACCGTGACTGTTTCCTATTGCGACAGCCAGAGCATCAACTTCGGTTTTATTTACAAACTCTACCACATCATCGGGGTTTGTGTACAGAGTATTGTCAAATAATTCATCTTCTTTGCTGTTTCGACCGACATAACCCAATTCGCCTTCAACGTCAACACCGAAAATACGTGCGCATTCAACAACTTTTTTTGTGACGGCTATGTTTTCATAAAGAGGCAGGGTTGAACCGTCGATCATCACTGATTGAAAACCGAGAGGTATTCCCGATACGGCAAGATCGAATGTACTGCAATGATCAAAGTGTACTCCGACCGGAACTTCGGCGCGTTCCGCAAGTATCCTGCACGATGCGTTGATTGCGGACATCGGTATGAAAAAATTTGGATCGGGGTAAAACATTAAAATGACGGGAACTCTTTCGATTTCGGCAGCTTTGACGATCCAAGAAGCGGATTCAATATTAAATATATTGATCGCGGCTGCCGCAAACTTATTATCATCCGCAGTTTTCAAGATGTCGTTAAACTTGGCAAAAGGCATTATTCATCCTCCGATATAATTAAATCTAATGAAACGGTAAATGAAAATACAGATCCTTTATTCAACTCTGACTCGACCCAAATATTTCCGTTCATCATTTCAACAATGTTTTTTGATATAGACAAACCGAGTCCGGTCCCACCGAAGTTACGTGTTAAACCGTTGTCGACCTGGTGAAACGAATCGAATAATTTTTCTTTTTGTTCCGTACTGATCCCTATTCCTGTATCCGATATATCAAATTGGATCATGCAATTGTAATTATCACTTTTAATAAGCTTGACAGATATATCGATCGAACCTTTTTCGGGTGTAAACTTTACTGCATTTCCTGCAAGGTTGGTTAAAACTTGAGCTATTCGCTGCTCATCTCCGGAAAGGGTTTCGGGAATATCGTCATTTATATGTACGGTAAACGACTGTTTCTTTTCATCCGCACGAAGCTTAACGACATTGACGACTCTGTCGATCATATCGGAAACATTGAAATTCTCACAAATGAGTTCAAATTTACCGGCTTCGATTTTTGACATATCCAATACATCATTGATGATTCCGAGTAAGTGTTGCGACGCATCTTCGATTCTGCCTAAACTGTAATCTTTACGGACAAGTTCATCGGATGCTTTACCGATCTTGACCATTCCCATTATCGCATTCATCGGTGTCCGTATTTCATGGCTCATATTAGCCAAAAATTGGCTCTTTGCTTTATTGGCGGCGGTCGCTTCCGTAAAAGCAAATTCCAAATCACGTTCCATTTCTTCACGCATAACACTGTTTGCACAAAGATAAGCTGCAGATCTCATTGCTTCGGCTGAGTTTTCATCAAAAACCTTTGCATACCTTCTGTTTTCAAAAAGAACAAAACCCCAATTTCTGTTATTGATGGATATCGGTGCGATAAATGCCGATGCTATACCGAATTTTTCAAGCATTTCGGAAAGGATCGGGTCGTTCATTTGTCCTGCAGGGCCGTTTATTACTTTTGTACCCGCCAAAACTTTTTCCCATTCCGATGAAAACATTGTGATGGGGATGTTTAAAAATTCTTCTTCGGTTTCAGCGGTACCGCCTTCATCAATATCCCAATCGTAGATTTGTGAAGTAAAGATCCCTTCTGATGTAATGGTGTTTCTCCATACGGAAACACTGTCCAGATCCATTAATTCCGCAATTATTTGAACACCGCCGGTCATTTTATCTTCATATGTTTTCTCAGCATGAGAAAGGAATATGAAAGACATCTTGTTCAGTGCCTCAAGACTGCTTATGCTTTTCTTAAGCTCTGTGATATCTCTTAATAAAACAACCTTACATAAAGCATCACCGTATTTATCGGTTTCTACGGTAAAGAGCATATCACATATTCTGTTTCCGGATATCGTTTCTACACTTAAATTTCGGATAACTTTGTCGCGTTCAAATGTAAATTTATTGTATGTTTCACTTCCGGCGTAAATTACATCTGAAATATTCATGCCGACTTTACTGCTGCCGAAGAAATAAGCCGCTGCATTATTTTCAAGTCTTACGGTATTATCATGTTCAAGTACCAATACAGGCACTGTCACTGATTTAAAAATATAACCTGAAACGTTCGGAACGGTTATACTGAGTGTTCTGTTCCTTTTCATTGATATATAAAGCTGCATTGATGCGGGAAATAAAAGTACGGAAACCAAGGGAGTTACTGTCGTATCCAAATAAGTCGGAACAAAGAAATCGGTAAAAAATCCCAAAGGAGCAAGTAAGAATGTTAAAATGACAAATGTGCGTTGTTGCCTTCTTTCGCGTTCGAATACAGAAGAAAGCCACCATCGTATATGTGATGATATGACTATTACACATAAAATAAGTGTGTAATAAAAAAATATTTTAAATGTAAAATACCCGGAATATGAAAATTGTGTACCGAAATCGGTTGCCGTAAAGGTTACCAACCCGGAGAAAATACCGGAAAAAATACATACTAGAATAAAAACAAATGAAATAATTATCAATACCCATCTGCAAATGATTCTTGTTATTTTGAATTTGAAGGTGATCATATTGGATGTGAATCGGATCCATGTGGGTAAAAACATAGAGTATGAAAGAAAACCCAGCGCCCAGAATATTCGTACAGCAACTTCATTGACCGCAACAGTCATTAGTCCGTAAAAAAAGCTTGAAAAAACTACACAAATAACAGCGGCGAAATGTTCTTGGTGCAGTTTTGACTTGAAATCACTGGCAATCGTTTGTGCAGTAAAATATATATATCCTCCTGATGCAAGGAAAAACAAAATCGCAATTAAATATGCATTATTTATATGTGCAAAAATGTTCATCTGTTAATAACACTCCCCATTATTATACGTCTTTTGCATCTTCTGCGGCGGCTGTGATGTTACGTCCTTTTTCTTTAGCTTTGTAAAGAGCGGCATCTGCTCCGGCGATAAAACTTTTAACAGTACAGCCGGATGTGGGAATCAATGTGTTGACACCTATACTGACTGTTATTTTATCCGCTCTTTCATCAATACACGGGATCACTGTTTTTTCGATACCCAAGCGTATGTTTTCCGCTACGGAAACCGCATGTTTTATATCGGTCACCGGTAACAGACAAGTAAATTCCTCTCCGCCCCATCGGGCGACAAAGTCTGTAGACCTTTTTAATAAATGTGATATTGACGCGGCTATCGTTTGCAAAGCAAGATCGCCTTGTTGGTGTCCGAAAGCATCATTATACACCTTAAAATTATCAATATCCATCATTAATAAACTGAGAGGTGTTTTATCGCGTTTCGCTCTGTTCCACTCCAAATCCAATCTGTTATCAAAACTGCGTCTGTTGGGGATACCCGTCAATTTATCGGTAGTGCTTACCGTTGCGAGAGCAAGGATATCTTTTGCCAAAGTTTTATAACCGCCGTTGAAATCATCGGCATTTAAATGATGATCGATGTTCCCCCGTTCGTGTTCTGCCAACATATATTTTATTTCTTCCAGCAGTTTATGTAACGTGTTTGCTATTTTTTGCAAAGATCTGCCTAATGTGCCGATTTCATCTTCACGCTTGGTATCTATATCAACAGTTAAATTTCCGTCAGCTATGTGAGTCATATTATTTGATAAAACTATTATCGGTTTGCTTATTCTTGATATGATTAAATATAATAAAAGTATTGATATTGCAAGACCTGTAAGTCCGAGTACTATTCCGTCGCGAATCGACATATTGGATCTTTCCGTTAAATCTCTTGTCGGAAGGCCGGTAAAAAATGTAGCAAACGCTTCACCCTGAGCATTTAATAACGGTTTGTAAAATGCGATGTATTTTTCACCCATAACATTCGCTTCACCCGAATATTCCGTTCTTTTACCGATCACGATATCGGTAATATAAGGATCCATATGTTCTCCGACAATACTTTGCCCGCTTCCGGTAATGGTTGATGCGATCCTGACATTTCCGAAATATATTATGACATCGGAATTTAAATGATCCTTCAAATCCCTTACCGTGTTTTCAGTATCAAAACGAACACCTGCCGAAACCACTCCGACAAGAGTTCCGTCCGTATCGTAAACCGGAGCGCCTGTTCGAACCGATACTTTTACGACCGTTCCTTCTTCAAAATATGATGAGGTTTTTCCGTTGATCGCATCATAAACATTTTGCTGGTTTATTACAGAATCACCGAAATTATCCGGATCATGTGTTCTTGCAAGAACGATTCCTTTTTCATCTGTTATGGTGAAGTAATTTACACTGTACAGATCATGCGCCAAAGTGAAAATATATAACAATTCATCATGATTTTTTTCTTTTATTGCATTGACAGCATTGGGATATCGAGACATAGATACAGCGGCTGTTCTTGAGTTCGCTCTGCCGGTATCCAGGAATAAACTCAAGCTGTTCGCATTTGCATTGAGTTTATCGTTGATCAAATCGGAACTTATTTCTGTAAATCTGAGAGATAAAAACACATTGATAATAACGACCAAAACCGTAAAAACAGCGATGGTCGGTAATATGATTTTTAGTTTAAAGCTTCGTTTCAGCATGAAAACTCCCCCAATAATAATAACCGAAACGGTCAAATCCTTGTGATTCAGCCGGCAAAATATTCTAATACGGCATTTACGGTTCTCTCTGCCATTGCATCTTGATGTACGGGATCGATCAAAAGAACAAAATCATGAATATTGATAATGAATCCGGCTTCAAGCAATACAGACGGTGTCCATACAGGTCGGCATACGAAGAAATTTGCTTGGTTTATACTTCTGTGTCTGTTGGTTTCGGGTATTATATCATACAAAACATTCAACATTGTTTGGGAAATGTTAACACTGTTCGGATTTCGATAATAAACGGTGAATCCGCGTATATTTGTCGCATTTGTCGTTTCCGCAACACTGTTGATATGAAGCGAAATGAACAGATCCGGCTTTAATTTCCGGCTTATGTCGACACGACCTTGAAGGCTTATATCGACATCTTCATCTCTTGTTAAATGAACGGTTGCACCGAGTGCTTCCAAACGTTCTGCCAGTTTGAACGTGTTTATCAAATTTAAATCTTTTTCCGCCAAATCATGTCCCAAAGCACCGAGCGCTCCGGAATATTGTCCGCCGTGTCCCGGATCAAGCAATATTATAATGTCGGTCAAAGGATAAGCACCTCGTGCAAGCGGTTTTCTTTTTTTCAAGTTGAAAATAAATTCATCACCTGTATGCTCGACATAAAATCCTTCAAAATTTACATCATTTCTTACGGTGAATTCAAAATACGGAATACTGTTATCGACACCGCGGCTGAAGCTTGAAAATATCGTTTCGGAAAGGTCGGAAGGGAGGCTGAGCGGAGGTGCTTCAGTATGCATACCGAAATTTATCCTTAAAATCGTCCCGTCATATTCTGCGTGTACAGCCGGGAAAACATCGGATTTCCATATCAATCGGTCATAATTTGTGTCTCGACGATATATACCGTTTTTGAGCACGTTTTCTGTCAATGCGTTTTCATTACGAATGGTCACGGCATTTTTACTTACCCACATTCCGCATGAAAGCTTAACAAAATTATTGGTGGATTCTGCCGTTATGCGATCGCGTTGACCTCGAACGAGCATCCAATCCGATCCGCCTGTTATTGAGTTACCCGAATGTACCCAAGCATCATCGGTATTTACGGTTGCATATCTCGGAGTTGTGACTTGTGTGACGGAACCGCCGCCTCCGCCTCCTCCTCCGCCGCCGCCGGAAGAGTTTCTTGTTACGGTGCGTATGACATCTTCTTGACTTTCTTGTGAAAAGATGAATTCGTTAACTCCCGATGACAAGGGTGCAAATATGAAGAAAAAGCCTTCGATAGTGCGGTTTGTGACTTCTTCGCCGTTCATATACAAAGGAATATCGGGAATGCTTGTACCTACAATATTAAAACCGGATGCATTTGAATCATTTCCGACTATCGTTACATCCTGTGCCGGCATCCCGATCGAAAGTTTGTCGGATATCATAACGGGTTCGCGTTCAACGGGTTCTTCATCTCTGAAGAAATCACGGATCGTGTTTCCGAGCGATCCTCTTAATGAATGAAAGCGATAAAAAACACTGCCTGTCACTTCTTCTGTGTTTTCAAGCTTTTCAAGCTGCCGGATTATTTCTCCTTCCCAATGCGGAGGTTGATCGTTTTCATCTTCTCTGTATGCGGCGTGACCGATATAAAGATCTACATTGTAGTCTTTACAAAGGTCTACCCACCAATTGAGGATTGTTTCGAAGTCCGCTGTCGGGAATCCGATATACCAATAAATTTGCGGATTAATATAATCGACCCATTCTTCCATTACCCATTTACGTGTATCTGCATAAAGAAGGTGGTACGACTCGAATGTACTCGGAACATCCACACCGAGAACGGGATCGCTTTCGGTATTTTTCCAAATTGCCGACGGTGAAATTCCCCATCTGATATTTTTATTATGCTCGTTATTAATGTTTTTAATAGCAACTTGGATTTCTTGTATTAATGTATTGACGTTTTCGCGTCGCCAATCAGCCAATTCCATGCCGTTACCGAAGCGGTCAAAGGTTGCGGCATCGTTGAAATCGGTGCCGGGATAAAAATAATCGTCAATATGGATGCCGTCTATGTCATATTTTGTCGCAACTTCAATGATACCGTCGATGATCAATTGTCGTGCCTCGGGAAGTCCGGGGTCTAAAAATAAACCGCTGTTTCCGCTTCGATTTGTCCATCCGACGGCAAGATCGGGATTGATGCGGACGGGATTATCGGGAGAAAGGGTGTTCGGATCGGAACTGTTGGTCGACGTGTGTATGATTCTGTAAGGATTCAGCCATGCATGAAGCTCTAAGCCTTTTTCGTGACTTGCTTCTATCCAATAGGCGAGCGGATCGAAATCGGGGATGCCTTGACCTTGGGTTCCGGAAAGCCATCTGCTCCACGGAAAAAATTCAGATTCATAAAATGAATCCCCGGTCGGACGGACTTGGAATATGATCGCATTGAGACCCATTTCTGCCGAACGGGACACGATGTGGTCGATCTCACGTTTTAATGCCATTGAATTGAGATCGCGTCTTGACGGAAAATCCAGATTTAAGACTGAGGCAACCCAAACGGCACGGAAATCACCTTTAGAGATTTCCGTTATTTCATAGTACCCGTTTTCACCATTTAGATCATCCGGTCCGCCGGACGGTGATTTTATAACGGTATCATCGGGTTGCGGTTGCCCGTCAGTTTGCGGATTTTCCGTCGGAGGTCTTGATGATGAACGGCATCCGGCTATTATAGATACAGGGACTATTACGGCTGCCAAAGTGTATAATAAAACTTTTTTCAGCTTACTCAATATTTCGTCTTTCACCCATTCGTCTTTCTTGTAATTTTCTGCGGTCGATCACATTTTTACGCCTGTCTCCCTTGCGCCTGTCTTTGACAGGTGTTTGGCGGAATAAATGCTTTCTGAGAGTTTGCAAAATGGCTTCGAAATCAAGAGGTTTTCCCAAATGGTCGTTCATACCGGATTGGATACATTTCGTTACATCCTCTTTAAAAACATTAGCGGTCATTGCTATGATAGGTATTGTTTTCGCTTTTTCAAATTCTAATGAACGGATTATTTTTGTAGCTTCATATCCATCCATGATCGGCATTTGTATATCCATAAATATTATGTTATATGAATCCGGGGACTCGCTGAACATTCGTACAGCTTCGGCACCGTTCAACGCACAGTCGATTTCTACAAGTGTCGGTTCAAGCAATGCAATAACGATTTCGCGGTTTATTTCCACATCTTCCGTGAGCAGGACACGATATCCCCAAAAACTGTCTGTACTGTCGGATTTTGTAAAATTATTTTCATTAAGAATATCGACACTTAAATTTTGGTTGATGCAATTAACAACATCAGACGGGAAAACAGGCTTGGGTAAAAACCCCGTAACTCCCGCTGCTTTAGCCTTTTTAGCTATTTTGCTCCATTCGAAGGATGAAACCATAATAATGACAGATTCATTATTTTTCATTGCTTTGATTTTAGCGGTAAGTTCGATGCCGTCCGTTTCGGGCATGTTCCAATCAACGAAAATAATATCATATTGTTGCCCGGATTCAATAAGTTCGATCGCTTCTTTACCGCTTTCGGCAATATCGCACGGTATTTTAAAGCGTAATGCTATATCAATGAAATATTCGAGGAAATCTTGGTCATCATCGACTACCAATACTCGAATATCTTCCGGTTTTATACCGACCGAAGCGGTCAAAGCCATTACGGTTTCATCGCTCGGCTTTTCTGCCTTGACCGTGAATGTAAAGGTCGAGCCTTTACCGAGAGCGGATGATACCGAAATATTGCCTCCCATAAGCTCCAATATACGCTTCGTTATTGCCAACCCGAGGCCGGTACCGCCGAATTTACGCGCCGTGCTGCTGTCTGCTTGTTCAAACGGGTTGAAAAGACGTGCTTGCTGCTCTTCGCTGATACCTACACCGGTGTCGGATATTTCAAACATGATTTCACATATATCATCTGTTATATCGATCAGCTTCACATTTAAACTGATCGTACCCCTGTCGTGTGTAAACTTTGTTGCATTTGATAAAAGATTCGTCAATACTTGCGCAAGACGTTGATCGTCGCAAATCAATGCACTCGGAATATTTTCATCGATATAAATTGCAAGCTTCAAGTTTTTTTCAACAATTCGGAAGTTTACTATATTAATGACTTTTTTGATCAAATCTTCAATTAAAAATGTTACCGGATTGAGTTCGAGCATATCCGCTTCGATTTTCGACATATCCAAAACATCATTTATAATCCCCAACAAATGAGCGGATGCATCTCCTATTTTTCCGAGTGCATAATCCTTTCGCTCGATACTGTGCGCCGATATTGCAATGTTGGTCATTCCTATTATCGCATTCATCGGTGTGCGGATTTCGTGACTCATATTTGATAAGAAATCACTTTTTGCATTACTTGCCGCCTGTGCTTTTTCAAGTGCTTCATTGAGCTCGAATGTCATTTTTCTTCGGATCATGGCATATGCGAATATCAAACTTGCCGACCTTAATATTTTTTCTTCACTTTCGGTAAAAATACGTTCTCTTTTACAATCATCGAAACCCATGAATCCCCAAAAATCGCCGTCTATAAATACAGGAACGATCAAAATTGATAATATGCCTTGCGGAGTAAGATGATCTTGGTATTCTTGTTTCATTTGACCGACGATCCCGTTTAAACTGCCTCCGCTTGAAAACAATGTTTCCAATCCCACCATATTTCCGCGATAAGGAATATCGATCGTATATTCATTTGCCTGCATAGGTTCCGCATCTTCAGACCATTCATATAACTGTGTGCAATAAAGTTCACCGTCTGTTAAATGATTTTTCCAAATATATACACGATGCACATTGACCGCTTCGGCAAGCATACCGAAGGCATTAAAAAGATTGTTATCAAATTGATTTATATCGGGTTCAAGCAGCGTAGAAGCTACTTTGTTTACTGTTTCCAATAAACGATCATGCTTACTATAATTATCCATTTTTTACAATCCTTGTTATATGAGTTGAATGAAACGGCAGCCGTAGTCTGATGAATCGGTATTATTGTCTTTAAAATTCACGACTTGGGCAGTCATTCGTTTGTTGCTGTTATTGATAGACATGTACATTTGAAAATCGTCACCGACTTCAAAAGAGTAATAAGGTGCACGAAATCTGACTCCGGATGTGCTTATATTGATCAATGTTACTTTTATCGGGGATTGTAAATTATGTATTTCATTGTCGACAATGAATGCATCGATCAATGCGGGAGTCTTGACAGGGTATCTTACCGATCCGCGGCTTTCTTTTTCCTGTCCTTGGAACATGGCTATATATAAATTACCGCCGACTCTTTTTACTTTACCTAAGTATTCACAGGGTATCGGTGAAGATAATATGAGCAGCTTGCAATTATCATTTACATTCAAACCGTCAGGCATGAGTGTGACTTGGATTTGCTGCGCTCCTCTGTCGTGGCTGTTTACGGTTGTACTTCCGAGATGATTACCGCCGGAATCATACAATAAAACAGTCTGATCTGTAAAATCACTACCTAATGCAGCCATAAAATCCAACTCCTTTCGCCATAACCGATCAACACCAAATTATACCATATCCGGTATTTTGCGTCAATTTTGAATAAGCGGTAATTTTCAATAAATTTCGGGGTTTTTCATATTCCTTTCATTGAAATATGTTCTTTATACCGGTATACTGTTTTAATATTTGACAGCATGAATTTTGAACAGGTGTATAACGGGAGGTTGTTTTATGTCACCGAAGAAGGTAATAATTATAGGTGCGGCGGGGCGTGATTTCCATAATTTTAATGTTTATTACAGGGATAATCCTGATTTTAATGTCGTTGCTTTTACGGCAGCGCAAATACCCGATATCGCAGACAGAAAATATCCGGCTTCTCTTGCCGGCAAGCTGTATCCGGACGGGATTCCGATATATGAGCAAGATGAGCTTGAAGAGCTGATAAAATCACTCGATGCTGATGCTTGTGTATTCTCATACAGTGATGTACCGTATTCATATGTCATGAGTTTGGGAGCAAAAGTTAATGCTGCGGGTGCGGCGTTTTCAATGCTTGGTCATAAAAATACGATGCTCAAAAGCACTAAACCGGTCATTG